>WNFB01003340.1_pt1 | contig 35729 bp, 33 predicted proteins | sample 5400501 | NCBI WGS metagenome assembly WNFB01 (sample SAMN13153341, study PRJNA577476) | soil metagenome | isolation source: 200 cm saprolite under Douglas fir tree site 2 hole 1 | place: USA:California | collected 2015-04-18
GTGGCAGATATCCGCCGCGACCCGGACTCTGCCTCTGAATTAGTCACCCAGGCCCTGATGAATGTACCTGTGATTGCCGGTGAAATTGACGGCGCGTGGACGCACGTCACGCTCCCGGACTATACTGGTTGGATTCGCACGAACCAGCTAGAAGAACCTATCGTCAAAGCTCATTGCCAGCCGAGCGAAGACCCTCATAGCCCTTCGCCATCGATGGCCGTGGTCAGTACGACGCATAGCCTCATCTATCTCCACGCGCAAGGCAATCAAGCATCGGGAACAGCCTACCTTTCGACGGCATTGCCTCTGCTTGATACAACTCACGCGGAGCGCGTGCAGGTTGCCCTCCCCGGCAATCGCAGCGGCTGGCTCAATCACAGCGATGTCACCATACGCCAGGGTGAGCCGCTCTATCCGCGTACTTCCGTCCGCGCCATTACAGACTATGCCTGTGCCTTTCTTGAAAGGCCCTACCTATGGGGTGGAACCAGTTGGGAAGGCATCGATTGCAGCGGCTTCGTGCAGCTATGCTACCGCATGGGAGGCTATATCATCCCGCGTGATGCCGACCAGCAGTATGATTTTTTGACCTGCAGCGTCAAACGCGAGGAGATGCAAGAAGGCGATTTGATCTTCTTTGGCAGCCAGGCCATCACACATGTGGCTATGGCCCTCAACAACAAAGAATATATTCATGCCGAGGGACAAAACTATAATTATGTGGTTATCAATAGTTTTGACCCTTCTGCCCAACATTACTATCCGCGCCTGGATCAAATTGTCTGGGGTATCAAACGGGTCATCGCGTAACTCAATCCTCGTTCAGGCGCAGCGTCTGGCTAATCGACGGAGCCGTCACCTGTCCTGCGAAACCTACTGTAGCAGAGAGGACGCCGGGTATGTGACGATAATCCATGGTGCGCTGTTTTATCTCAGATGGTGAAACAGGTAGTGGTACACTATCTGTTGTGCTGGCAATCGTCCCGCTAAAATCGGCCCCACTTTGATGGTTGGCTACATCCAGAATGCGCTGGTATTGCGAAGCAGTAAAGACCAGGGTGAAGATGGCAAACGCCGTCGCAAGGGCCAGTAGGAGCGTCATGCGCAGCGATTGGCGAGGGGAGCGGGCCATTTGCGCCAGGGCCAATCCGGCTGCGGCACCTCGACCGCGTCCAGCCAAATGAGACCCCCAGCGCAAGAAGAGCGGAAAGAAGCGCAGGAAAAGCAGCATTCCTGCAATCGTCAGAAAGATGGCTCCCACCATTGTCAACGGTGAGACTAACAGCAGGCGTACCTGTATATCGTATGCATCTATATTACGTACAGAATCTTCCATTTTGCACAGAGGGGTTGAGCATGGCACCCGCGTCCCCTGGAACCGCAAGAGGTAGGCATTTGGAAACGTCCTGGGAAACGCCGTTTCTCAGGCCGCTCCAAATACTTACCCCGGGAAGGGGGGGTGAGCGTGATTCCATCATTTGCGTCATTCGCCAGCAGAGTCTATAGGGTGCGGGTACCCAGGGGATTTTTTATTGAGGCATATTTCTTGTATTCTGTGCTTACAGCTCGAAACCATGTATAGCACAGGAGAGGGAACACCAATACGACTAACTTGTTGTACTGCCATGCTCTCATGAAGTTACCGTGAAACACGCATGAGATAGCTCTGGTCATTCCACAACCGGGGCATGGCCTACCAAACACATGACGTATTAAGCAGATAGAGCGGCGCGATTCAAGCCAGGAGGTGGGAACACAGAGAAAACCCAAAGGAAGAAGGGCATACAATCCTACCTTCCCACGTGATTTGAGTGCTTCGTGTCTTTTGTTATCTTTTGACCAATGGATATCCATTACTGTCCGTAAAGCTATTGGTGAGGATCATGATAAAGTCAATCAGCCACCATATGCCGCAACCGCCCGCAGTCAGCAATTGAACCACGCCTGTTCCGATTTTTCCTGTATAGAAACGGTGAACTCCGAGTCCCCCCAGAAAAATGCACAACAGCAGTGTAGTTAACCAGTCCTTCCCTCCAGCTACTTGCTGCATCTGCCATTGCTGGTTCCATTGGGGTTGTTGACCATAAGGGTATGGCTGTTGTCCGGGAACAGGCTGCTGTGGTGGCCATTGAGGTTGACCATATTGCTGTTGACTATATTGCTGTTGACCATATTCCTGTTGCTGAGGTGACCATTGAGGTTGCTGTCCTGGTTGGTCGTTCATAAATATCCTACTTTCTCTTCAAGCACCGATACAAATGGGATTTCAAAATAGACTCCTTCATTATCAAAGAAATATTCTGTCATGTCAAGAGTAAAGAGGCCTCAAACTTGTTGAGGTTAAGCTGATAGTGCTGTAAGCTCTTGCTGCCAACAGCAGCAAGAGCTTACAGCACTATCAACTACCACCCCTTGTATATCCCTCGAAAATTGCTCAAGATATGTTGGTGGGATATGATACAGAGAATTGTAGTAGCACACTAGCGGGAGAAGGATAGCGGAAATGCCCATTCTACCATACAAAGGCATCACACCAACCATTGCCGAAAATGTCTTCATTGCCCCAGGCGCAATCATCATTGGAAACGTCACTATCCATGAAGGCGCAAGCATCTGGTACAATACCGTCGTGCGTGGAGACTCTGCCCCCATCGTGATCGGATGCCGCACCAATATCCAGGATAATTGCACCCTGCACGTCGACGAGGACGCGCCCCTCACTATTGGTGACGAATGTACCGTGGGACATGGAGCCATCGTCCACGGCGCGACCCTTGGACACCATATCCTCGTAGGCATGAATGCCGTAGTGCTGTCTCACGCCCACGTTGGCTCCAATACCATGATCGGAGCTTGCGCTCTCGTCGCGGAACATAAAAACATCCCATCCTGCGTACTTGCCCTGGGAGTGCCCGCGAAAGTCATGCGAAACCTGACCGCTGCAGAGCAAGAGCAGATTGTCTCCAGTGCCGCTGGCTATTGCGAACGAGCTGCCGCCCATAAAGTCATTCATTCCTCCGAGTGATGAGTATTGGTAAACTCGCATGTCCCGGAAATTCGACGAACAAGCTGCAATGCAGGTGTTTTCGCACGCGAAAACACCTGCATTGCAGCTTGTTCCTCTTGAAAATTCGGCATGACTCATGTTTGGCGTGAAGCTTATTCAGAGCTGGAAAGTGGCAGCGAAAAAAAGAACGTGCTTCCTTGCCCTGGCCTGCTTTCTACCCACATGCGACCTCCATGTCGCGCAACAATCTCATAAACGATATACAGGCCCAGGCCTAACCCATCCACACGCTCATTTGCATCCGTGCGCACGCGATAGAAGCGTTCAAAAATATGGGCCTGTTGTTCTTCACTGATACCGACGCCCTGGTCTCGCACAGAAAACATCACTTCATGCTGCTTGCGTTCCAGTCCAACGACCACCGCTTTACCAGGAGGGCTGTACTTGATGGCGTTGCTGATCAAATTGTTCAAGACCTGCTCCAGGCGTCCTTCATCGCAGGTAACCACAACCTTTTCTTCTTGCGTTTCCAGGCTAATCGGGTGGTCAGCGAGGACATTCTGCTGCTCAACCACTTGCCGCACCAGCTTGACAATATTGACGTTTTTGCTATTCCGTAGCTCAAAATGTTCATTGCGTATGCTTGTGATGTCCGCCATCTCGCCAATCAATGCATTTAACCGGTGAGTTTGGTGAATGATGCTATCCAGGATATGCTCCTCTTTGGCGTAATGTTCCTTTTCAGGATCATTCAACCGCTTGAACCTGAGCTGCAGAAGCTCAGCATTCCCGATAATTGAGGTGAGAGGAGTGCGCAATTCATGGCTGGCGAGTGCCAGGAATTCGTCCTTGAGGCGATTCTCCTCCTCGTATTCTCTGGCTCGTTGTTGGGTCTCGTCCGCAGCATAAATAATCACGCCCAATACTTTGCCACTCGCATCATGAGAAGGTACCAGCGTGTACACGAAATAGCTATTTGTGTACTCTCCCTCTATATTTTGCCAACAGGTGAGTATCCTGGGAGTTTTACGAATACTATCCTGCTGGTAAACCTCGCGGGCCAGGCGCACAATGGATGTGCCATCTTCCCAGAAGAGTTCAAAGACAATTTCAAGTGGCCGACCGTATACTTCCCGCCCTTTCATTAATCCTGCATAGCGAGGGTTAAAGACTTCTACCAGCAAGGTTGGACCTCGCAGCACCATAATGGAGAAAGGAGCAAGCTCTACCATCTCGGCAAACTGCACTCGCTCGCTTTCGAGCAAGGCCGTCGTTTCTTGTAGCTCACCCGTGCGCGCTCTCAACTCCTCGTTGGTGGTCTCAAGCTCCTCATTGGTGGCTTGAAATTCCTCGTTGTTGGTTTCCAACTCTTCGTTGGTAGCCTGCAGCTCCTCGTGAGTCAACATCAGTTCTTCGTTGGCAACTTGTAGCTCTTCGTTGGAATCCAGCAACTCTTTATTGACATCGTTCAGCCGCTTGTTCGCGGCACTCAATTCGTGCATGAGCTGCGCCTGCTCGGACTGGACGGCCTCTAACTGCCGCCGGATCTGTACCTGCTCCGTCACATCGGTGACGCTCAGCACCGCCAGGTCTGGCATCTCAGTCTCTAACTGCATAATGGCGATTGAGAGATAAATGAAACGCCCGCTGCCCTCGGTGGTAAGAGTAAGTTCAACTTCCGGCAAGGTGACGATGTTGCGCTCGCGAAAAACGGTATCGATGGCATTGCGCACCTCAGCGTAGGGGATACCGCGAATGGCGTGCAGGAAATCCTGCTCGTTGCCCCTTTCCCGCAGCCCCAGTAACCCCCGCGCTGACCCATTGGCAGTCAAAATGTGATAGGAACGGTCAATGACTACCAACCCGATGGGCAAGAAGCGCAGCAGCAATTCATTGAAGCGCTGCAACTGTCCCACATCCTGTGTTTGTAGCACATGCACCTGGTCCTTAAGCTGTTTGCCAGCATGTTTTGCAGAGCGGCTATTGGCATTGCTCCCCACGTGGAGCTTCGTCAATCCAGCTAATCCTGGACGGCGTGCCAGGGGCAAGGTGCTGCCTATGCAGCGATACACCTTCCAATGTTTGTTTGTCAACTCATAAAATGTCTGCAAGGGACGTACCGTCTCGGCTTTGCCCAGGAACAGGTAGCCTCCAGACGCCAGGGAGAAGGCAAACTGGTTGAGTACATACTCCTGCAGTTCAGGTGTGAAATAGATCAGCACATTGCGGCAGAGCACGAGATCGATACGTGGGAAAGGAGCACTTCTGCTCAGGTCCTGCTGGCCAAATATGACCATCTGGCGCAGCGTCTTGGAAATACGGTAACCATGATCCATGCGCTCAAAGTAACGGTCACTATACTCTGCCGGTATACCCTTGAGCAGGTTTTCAGAATACAAACCTCGCCGCGCAAAGTTAATTGCCGCTTCATCCAGGTCGGTCGCGAAGATTTTGATGCTCCACTCGGTGAGTTCAGCTCCCAGTATGTCTCCGATGAGCATTGCCAGAGAATATGCTTCCTCACCTGTGGCGCAGCCCGCCGTCCAGAAACGCAAAACGTGGTCTCGCGCGCGCGCTTTTGCCACCAGCTTTGGCAGAATCTCTTTTTTCAGGTAGGCGAAGGCATCAGTATCGCGAAAGAATTGAGTGACGTTAATCAGAAACGCTTTCACCAGTTCGCCGACTTCTTCTGGATACGTTTTCAAGTAGTTCAGGTAGTCCCGCATGGTACGGTTGTGGGTTATGGTCATGCGTCGGCCAATGCGCCGCAGGATTGTCGAGGACTTATACGGGCGAAAGTCAATACTGGCCTGGCGGCTAACCTGCTCAAGGATGCCGCGAAGCACATCCTCCCTCTTCTCCTCTGGTTGCAGCAAATTCATTCCCGTAAGGAGATCGTAGAGAAGGGGGCCAATCTGTTCTATTTCCGCTTCAAAATCAACTACCGTTGGGGGGAGGGCCAGTGGCATGGAGGGATAGCGGGCAGTCTGCGGGTTCTGGACGATTACCGTTCCACCCGCGTTCTTTACCTCTACCGCGCCCGCTGCGCCGTCCGAGCCTGAGCCTGTTAAGATCACGGCAATCAGGCGTTCACCGTACATTTCGGCTGCGCTTGAGAGCAACAAATCTACCGATGGCCGGGGCCGTTTAGGGTGGACTCCGCACACCTCGACACAGCTATCATCGATAGAGACGTGCCGGTTCGCCGGCACAACATAAATCTTTCCCGGTTGAAGCTCGGTACGAGTATTGACCACTTCAACAGACAAAGTGGTGCGCCTCTGAAGAATAGTGTCCAGGGTACTGGGTCGGTTGGGATCAAGGTGCTGGGCCAGTACGATTGGGGCAGGAAAGTCTGCTGGTAAGGTACTCACCAGAATCGAGAGTGCCTCGACTCCTCCCGCGGAAGAGCCTACGACGACCAGGTCCCCATGATTGGGTGTTCCATTCTCAACCTCGCTCACTTGGCCCCATCCCTTCTCTACTAGAGAACTGAGTTCGTAAATAATTGAGGATTGCCCTCGCTGTGCATAAATATATGCCTCTGCGAGGCTTATGTCAAGCCTTTCCGCTTTTTCTAATCTTCGTCAGTGTATCAAATGCACGAAGTATGCATTGCAGCTTGTTCCTCTTGAAAATTCGGGATGTTTCATGTTTAAGTGCCTCTCAACGTCACAGGGAATACTGCCATCACTGGCGCCGAAGCGGGACTCTGGATCGTCAACCTGATATCCCAGACACCGAACATAGAAAAGACTCTGTTTTTATCAAAAGTGGCAATATAGGTTGGATTGCCCCCCTTGATGCTGGCTTGCGCCGTTCCCATATTCATCAATTCCATATTGATGCTCATTTGCACCTGTGCATCCGTGACAGGATTGCCACTACTGCTATCTTTCATGAGGACGATGACAGTATTGGCATAACCGATTCGCCCCGGAAGGACTTGCAACGTGATTGAGAGGTTCCCTACCTGCTGCGTCTGCATGATAAATGTTGTTGAAGTTGGCGAGGACGATGCCTGATTTGTGCTCTGTGAATAGTCGATCGCGGGAAAGACTACCGGAGGGGCGAAGAAAGCCATCAAGGCGGCGCAAAGCAATACCCCCGCTCCCAGCCATGATTGCACGCTCAGGACCTGTTTCAAACGATGCGCCGTCGTATCCAGGGCCGATAGTCGCGCTCGCCTGGCCGGCAATTCCGCGTTGACCACCGGCAACAGAGCAGCCTGCCTGGTAAGCTTCGGGCGCAGCATAAAGAAAGCGTAGCCGCTCAGCAGGATCATTATCGCCACAAGCACACCTTCAACCAGCAACGTCCGTCCATAGGGGTCGCTAATCAACTGTTGGGCATTGCTCAGGCTGGCTTCCGTCAAAAAGAGTCCACTGACCAGCAGCACGCCGACTGCGCCGAGCATCAAGGGATGAAAACGCCGTAACAGCATGGTGAGTATCTCTGTAGAGTGTTCGGGTTGAACGTTGTCATCCTGAGCAAAGCGAAGGATCTCAGGTAACAATACATACCACAGGTAGGCCAGCCCGCCAAGCCAGATACACCGCGCCGTAAGATAGAGCCAGTTCAACACAATTGCGCTGACATGCGGCTGATCCAACGCCGCTGCATCCCCGGAAAGGACGAGCGTGAGCAGGATAAGACCCGCCAGCAACAGCCACACCAGGGTATATCCCCTTTCAGAGGTAGATTTTGGGGGAACGATCAGAGAGGTGACGTTATCCGTAGGGGCGGGAGTGGAGTGGTGTAGGGAGGGGACGCTTGCGTCGCCCTGGGTGGGGAGGAGCGTTTCGCTCAAGAGAATAGGACGAGGGCGACGCAAGCGTCCCCTCCCCTCATCTTCCCCACTCCCGCCCCTACGCGGCCCTCGATGGTTTATCCACCAGAGGAAGCACAGGGCAAGTACGATCAAAATGAGGCGCAGCAGCCAGAGCAAACCATAATTTGTCTCTGTCAGTATTTGACCGAGTGCAACAAGATTGATCCCGCCTCCATTCAAGCCCTGGGACAATGCCGAGGCGCGTAAGATCAGCGTGATGAGCTCGCCAACCAGCAGGGCGGTCAGGCAAAGCCATTGCAATGGGCGTGTGCGCTTCCTCGTCTCAGCGAGCAGAACCGGGGCCCGCTCGACGCCCGCTAAGATAATTCCTTCGGTGGAGAGCATGCCTACCCAGAACGTCAACGCCATCAGTACCAGCCATTCCCAGGCGACAGCCAGCAATCCAATGGGATTCAGTTCTATGGGTGAATTGCTGGTGCTCGGCCCCAGAATAGTTTGTCCCGGTAAACCTGTACTGGACTGTCCTATATTAAAACCAATCACACCATGGGTCGTATGTCCATCATCGTTGGCCACTGCCGTCCAACGTACCGTATAACTGCCCTGCGGTAACTGTCCAGGCGCAAGCCCAGGCGCAAGCCCAGGCGTATCCAGCTCGCGTGGATTGGTGCTGGAAACGCTGCTGCGGGCCGCGTCCACAATCTGTTCAGCGGGTGTGTAGACATGAGCGACACTGGCGGGACTGATGGCCGCGTCAAAGAAAATACGCACCACTCTCGGCGCGCCAGTCACCGTCGAGCCATCTATGGGGTCAGAGCCGATCACAAAAGCGTGCGCATATGCCACTGATCGTTGAGATACAGTGCCAGGCCAGATAGCTATCAGCAGAACACTGAGAATCAGTGCCAATAATATCCCTCTCCTACGAGACAACACGGCTTTCTTCTTCCTTTTGTCGATTTGCGGATGCTCTTATGTGCAGATTGTACATCAGTCACATCATGCTCGCAATATTTGTTTTTGCTGCTTCTCATTGCTATAATAAATGGTATGAAAAAACAACCCTGGTCGCGCCTGTTCCTGTGGTCCCACGTCGTGGGGGTGATCGCATTTTACATAATACTCTGGTTTCGCACGAACCCAAATGGTGGGAAAAGCGATCAAAGTAAGGTAAAACCCACTTTCGATGCTGCCGCGACAAAAAGATCGGTCTCCATCATCGTGCCGGCTCGCGACGAGGAACGGAACATCCGTCGCTGTGTTACCTCGCTGCTGGAGCAGAACTACCCTGACTATGAGGTGATCGTCGTCGACGATGGTTCAACTGATGGCACAGCGGCTCTACTTGACGAAATCGCACAGCAGCACCCTCATGGTAATCGGTTGTGGGTGTTGCGCCTGCGCGATCTTCCAGAGGGTTGGGCCGGCAAAACACATGCCCTCCACGCGGGTGTGCAGGAGGCTCGTGGAGATTGGCTGCTCTTTACCGATGCCGATACCTGGCACGCGCCCGGCGCGTTACAATTTGCCGTAACAAAAGCCCTGCACGAGGGCATAGATCTGCTCACATTGGGCACGCAGCAGGAGTTGCCGGGCTTCTGGAATAAAGTCATGATGCCTATGGCCTATCTTGCTATCAGCATGCAGTATCCCCCCAGGCTGGTCAACGATCCCGCCAGCCCGGTTGCTATCGCCAATGGGCAATATATCCTGATACGCCGCGCGGCCTACGATATCCTGGGTGGGTATGCTCGCCCAGACCTGCGCAATACCCTGCTTGATGATCGCGACCTTGCCCGCATTGTCAAGGAGAATGGTTTCCGGCTGCAATTCGTCGATGGGCGCGAACTGGTGCATGTGCAAATGTACCAGGGATTGCGTGAGACCTGGCGCGGCTGGCGCAAAAGTGCCTTCCTGGGAAGTCGCGGCGGCCCGACTTTTGTGCTGCTGCAACTGATCGGCTTGCCCATGGTATCGATTATCCCGTTCATATTACCGTTCATAGGGCTGTTTGTGAGAAAGAGCAAGCCAGGTGTCTCTTCTGGCGAGCTACAAAGCGCAGCACTTTTAGAACTGGGGCCACTGCTAGCTTACCGCCTGTGGATGGATAAAAACCTGAAAGTACCCTGGTATTACGCCCTCACCCATCCTCTGGCCGGTGCGCTGTTTGAAGCGATACTGGCACAATCAGCCTGGCGCGTCCTGAGGCACAAAGGCGTTGATTGGAAGGGAAGAAGCTATTATGGTGAGCATAAAACGCCTGCCGCTATGCCGGAAGAGGTTCTTATCCAATAAATTATCCCCGAAGGACAAGAGGAGAAGGGCATTCCTTCTCAGTCCCAGGCCGGGACAGCAGAATAGGAACGTGGTGAGTTCCTCAAACAAGGAACTCCTCAATGCGTAGAAAGCTACCCACATTCCCAACGTGTACGTAATCAGACCGCCGATTACAGCACAAGTAGCTATGTTTGAAGTGTACGCTGCTACCATCCAAGTGTTCCTGCTCCCCCTTTAAAAGGACCGATAATCTCGCTCGTAATCCAACCCCCGTAGAAATCACCCTCCTGGGCCTGTACCTTTTCTCCATCCACATAACAGGCATCCATCTTGTCCGGGTAGATCGCTACATATCCTACCAGAGCTTCATAGGGATGCGTGGGACGGCGATAATACCACGCCGCGTCCCGTGCGCTTTTGTCTCCGACTGTGATACTGTAATAGGAAGCTCCACCCTTCCATTCACAGAAAGTGGAGCGCGAAGTCGGCTTGAAATACTGCGTTAGCTTCACATCCTCTGGCGGAATGTAATAGACAGGCGGGTGGCTTGTCTCCAGGATACGTTTGGCGCGGTGTGTGTCCGCGATTACTACTCCATTAAAGATCACCAAAATGTGTTTGTTGCTGTCCTCCAACCTGGGCGGGCGGGGATAATCCCACACAGATTCCTGGCCAGGACCTGGCCCACCTGGCCCACCTGGCTCAACTCGCTTATTTCGATCCATACAAAAGCCCTCCCTTTCTCTCATTCCATCAAGAGTGATACGGCAGTGGGAGCGTGTGATTTTTGCATGGCGGAGGCAAGCGCCGCCACTACTATACACGCTGTGCCCGTTGTGTGTATATAGTAGTGGCGGCGCTTGCCTCCGCCATGCTTGCCACATCACGCTCGACGCAAAATTGTACGCACACCCAAATTGCCTGATAATATAGACATGTGTCAACTCGTCGTTTATAATGGTATCAAATAGGAATGAGATTTGCAAAGAGGAGACAGACGTGATAAGAAGATTTTTTCGGTTGGTGCTGTTGAGTATAGTAACCGTCGTCCTCATCATCTTCTTTGCCCCCAGCCTTATCAAAGGCGCGGGCAACTCCCTGATCACCTCAATTGATAATACCGCCGCCCAGGGTATAGCACAAATCATTCCTCATGCTCAGGGCAACGGTGCCGACCTGCAAGTAAAGCTCGATGGTCTGACCGCCAATACCGATTACTATATCTCGTTAGACCAGGGACAATGTGGAGGAACAGCCCTCTTCAACGTTGGCAAAATCTCGACTAACGCCAATGGTTCAACCACCGCGACATTGTCGTTGAATGACTTGCGCAACGCCTTATCACAGGGCCTATGGCTGGATGTCCACCAGGGAACAGATGCTTCAGGCCAGAGTATCGCCTGTGGGCAGATCCTCTCGAATGATTCCGCGATTACACAACTTGGCAGCACTCCCACCACCTCTACTGACACATCAACGCCTATACCTACAACTGCCGTGAGTAATAGCTACACCACTACCACATCCCCGGTGAACAACGTAGATACAAGCGTCTCAGATCGTGCGGCTCTCCATGGACACGGTGTGAGTAGTTTTCCAGATACTGGCGTCGCTCCTGCAACCAACAATTCCTACGATAATTACACCTTCCCCAGAAAATATTAGTAGGGGCCCGATTTATCGCGCCCGCGGGGGTGGAGTGGAGTGGAGAGGGGACCCTTGTGGTCGCCCGCGTGGGGTGGCCGCTGAGCCCAGGCAAGTGTGGTCAGCAGGAGGCACGCGGGCGACTCCCTGTCCTTTTCTCTCCGCCTTTCATGTTAACTTGACGCCTATGGACCCGATTTATCGCGTCCCCCTATCGATTCAAGCCAGGCACCGGCATTTGAACCCCTACCGTCTCAGGATCAACACCTTAAAGTTGCCCATACCCGCTGGATCAGTCAGGGCGGCCACACGCTGGCTCAGGTCACGCCATTTCAGCAGGGCAACCTGGCCTCGGTCAGTTGCGCGTTGCGTCACCGACTCCGCAAACTCGCTCATCCTACGCCGCTCCAACTCTTCATAAATGCCTAGACCAGCCAGCCACAGGCGTTGCGTGGTAAACGTGTTCAGGTGTAACCCCTGGCGTCGTCCCTCCTCGATCAAGGCACTGAAGTTCACATGAGCCGTAATATCCTGCTCTCCCGGTCGTACAAGCGGCCTCTCGTTCATCTGGTGTTGGAAGTAACAGGCCAGCGTGCCATGTCGTCGATACTTCGTATACAAGGCCTTCGCCTTATCCCCATAGTCGATAGCGAGTATATAGCCGCGTCCTAACAACTGTGCGGTTCGCCGCATCCAATGCAGCGCGTCCAGGTTGATTTCCGCACGCCACCCATCGCCAAAACTTCTCCAGGGGATAGCGTAGGCGTCCAGGTAGTCGGCTACCTCTACTGTGCCTGGCTCACCCAAAACTTCACACAATCTCCCATCCTGTACGTCAACATATATTTCGTAGAGTCGCTGGTTGCGCGTTTCCACAATATGGACAGGAAAGGCATCAATTAATTCATTGGAGAGAATCACTGAAGGGGCTATTGGCGCATGGAATGTGTGTGATGAGATATGCTGTTTCGCGTGGGCCCAACTGTCATCCTGAGCAAAGCGAAGGATCTCAGCAATAGAGTCTTGCCCCAGGCGAATATCTTCGATGCGATAGTCAAGGGCAGCTTGAAAATCAGGAGCCGCCTCCTGCGTTGCCCATGCCTGTACCCCCTGAACCAGGTCTCCCCGGCCCGCGCCCTGTTCCAGTACAACAAAATGAGCTGGCCGTCCCAATTTCTCCCACCATTGCGAGAGCTGCCGTCCCATGCAGTTCGCAAAAAAAGGAGTGGAGACATCGGTGCTGGTATAGTAATCGGCACCTTCAAAGCCTATTTTTGGTTGTCCCGCAACATAATAGCCATAGTTGGGCTCGTACAGAGCCATGCGCATATACGCGGCAAAGGTCAAAGCCCCTTCGCGTTGGATACGCTCGATGATGAGTTGTTGTAACGGAGTTGTTGCCATATTTTGTGGCCATCATGGCCCATTTTGCACATATTTTATGTTATGGTAAAGCTTTTTATGTATCGTTACCAAAACCAACCACCAGCAGGTCCAGAGCCATCTCTGGTGCCAGGCGACTGCGCTTGAGGGCTGCATCGGTAGCCAGTAATTGACGATATGCACCCTCCAACTGGGCAGGCGAAAACTTCCCTACCTGCCGCAGAGCCTTATCCGCCACAAATGGAGCTATACCAATCGTACTGGCGATCTGGGCCGCTCGCATACCCTTCTGCGAAAGCTCTTTTACCAGTAAGAGCGAGCGAACCTGGCTGGTAATCGTACTGATAAGCTTGAGGGGAGGTTCTCCTTCGGCCAGCAGATCGTGCAATATGTCGAGGGCCTGTTTGCGATTGCGCTGCGCCAGGGCATCCGTCAGGTCAAATACACGGGCCTCTTGCACCTGCGCCGAGAGCATGCGTACATCCTCAACAGTAATCGTGGCCCCTTCACCAGCATAGGTTGCCAGTTTATCCAGTTCATTCGCCAGTAAACGCAGCTGGTTCCCAATGAAATTTGCCAGCAGTGCAGCGGCCTCCGCGCTTATGCTCACACCAATACTTTTCGCCCGTTTGTTGATCCAGCTTTCGACTGCCGCACCCCTGGGGAGGGTACTCTGGATCACCTTGCCGTACTCTCCTGCCGCCTTAAGCAGAGGATTGCCAGCGTCCAATGCCTCGTCGACAAGCACAATCAGCGTAGATGAGTCGGGAATTTGGGGAACATATTCGGCCAATTCTCTCTCAAAGCCTGCGCGAGATGCGGCACTCCCCTTGCCGCTCTTCTTGCTTTTTTTTGTCTTGCCACTCTTCCCTGTGGTCTCCTTCTCCGTAGGGGCCCGATTTATCGCGCCCACCGCCTCAACCCCATCGCCAGGCTCCGGCGGAGCAGTTGCAGCACTTTCGCCGCGCCGCTTTTTTGGCAGACCTTCAACCACGACGAGTCGTTGCTCGGACAGGAATGGCATGGTATTACAGGTAGCGGTGATGGTCATAAGATCGACCTCACCGCCATTGTAGGTGTCCTGGTTATATTCAAAATTTCCCTGTTGCCGCAGCTTTTTCAGGTGTTCGCGGCTGGTAAATTCGTCATCGCCATGCAGGAGATAGAACATAGTTCTTCTTTACTCGTGAACAACCGCCTGTCTTCGATAGTCGCTCTTGTTCAAACGCGCTACGATCAGGTCAAGAATGATGCCAAAGGCAAGCCCAAGGGTGGAACAGAGCAGAACGGAACCAAAGAATGTGGCGGGCGCGCTGGCATCGGGCAGTGGCTGGTCATAGATAAGCGTATCGACCCAGGCAAGAATGCCAATAAAACCAAGCAACGCACCCGCGAATGCCCCAAGTACCACCGTTCCACGACTTTTTACCGCGCTCATCCAGAATGCGAGGAATAGTGCCACCGGCAAGGCAAGCAGAAATCCCCAGAAATCCGCGATAAAGAAACCGTCTATCGGCAGCACTTTAAACGCAGGCATAAATTGAGATAGGTCCATGAATATCAAGGCCTCCTAATATAAAATGTGAGATATGCTGCTTTTATTATACGTCAGTTCAAGAGGAGGTGACAATACAGGCCAGAAGGCAGAGAAATTGTTGAGGGACAGGGAGCCGACATGTCGGCTCCCTGTCCCTCAACAATTTCTCTGCCTTCTGGCCTCAGCTTTGCGCTTGCGACGGGCCTGTGGACTCTCGTAGTGCGAGCGGCGACGAGCCTCAGACAGGATACCGTCTTGTTGAACCTTGCGGTTGAAGCGTTTCAGGGCTAGCTCAAACGAATCACCTGGGTTAACTCTTATTTCACTCATAGGGATTACCAGCGTGATCTACGGTCGCTTGAGCGGCCAGAGCCTTGCGACTGGTAACAGTCGCTGCAATATACCGGCTTATCACCGCGTGGCTGGAAAGGCACCTGTGCCTCCTGGCCACAGCTTGAGCATGTGACGGTATACATCTGGCGTGGTTCGCGGTCGCGGTACCCGCCACCGCCGCTATTACGTCCACCGCCATATCCACCACCGCCCTGTCCCTTGCGCGCGGCGCGGCACGCTGGACAACGGCTCGGCGAATTGGTTAGGCCGCGGCTCGCATAAAATTCCTGCTCACCTACGGTAAAAACAAATTCTGAGTTGCAATCGCGACAATACAGTGTCTGATCTGCTAATGACATATTTTCTTTCTCGATTCCTGGGTCTAATGCCCAACAAATGTTTCGTGTATCGCGCGGCTTGCAATAGACGGTCTACTTCTAGCAACAATGCACTATACAACGTTCACTGAGTATAACACATAATCATACAAAAAGCATTCCCTATGACAGGGAATATGCTAAATTGGTACTTATTTCGCCACCTTCGGCGGCAATAGTTGTTGGTGTGTCTATGGACTTTGCAGCCACAGGCTGCAAAGTCCATAGACACACCAACAACTTTGCGAGCCGCGAAGCGGCGAGGATTCAAAGAAACCCTCATATCAGGTGAGTTACTTATTCCCCATACAAACTGCAACATGTTTCAGGTACCTGCGTATACACTGTAGAACTACAAAAAAAAGAGACAGAAGGTTTCTGTCTGAAGTAAAGGAGGCAAATTATGATGGATAGAATGACCACTCTTGGAATGGATGAACGCCTGGAGCGTGTCCTGGCCTATGCATTTGGCTGGTTCTCAGGCATAATTCTCTTCTTCCTTGAGAAGAATCGCAATGTACGCTGGCACGCCGCGCAGTCCATGGTCACCTTTGGTACATTATCCATAATTATATTCGTGGTGAGCTTATTAAAAGGCTTTCTCGCCTGGATTCCCATCCTCGGCTGGTTGACGAGTGCTGCCCTTGGCCTGCTCATCTCAGCACTCTGGTGGGTCGTGGTGATCCTTTGGGTATGGCTGATGATTATGGCCTTCGTGCAAGAGGACTACCGCCTGCCCATCGTCAGCGGTTGGGTACGCTACTGGGTCTAATCTCTATAATACAACAGAACAGGGGAACTGCATCCAGGGCGAGCACAAGGCATCGCCCCTACTATGCTTCCGAAGCCGCCTGGCAAGGGCGTTCGTCCATAGTAGGGGCGATGCCTTGTGCTCGCCCTGTGACTTGGATCTAGGGCTAATCGCGGTAGAGCAATCCCAGTACCAGGCCAAAGACAAGATGGCGAGCGATATTTTGCAGGAATGAAGTGCGGTTAGCCAGCTTTGGCAGTTCCCCGTTCTGAATCAACGGGTGATATTTATCGGCCAGAGGCGTCAGCCCCCATGCCGCTACAATAAAAACTTCGCCAAAAATAACCCCTTTCAGCCAGTTTGGACCGGGCAAGAAGCGTTTGACAACCGCCGCGTACAGTTCTGCTAAAGCCACCCCGTTGAGGATATGCAAAATCCATGACAACACGAGAAACTTTTTTTGTACTATCGCTCTGCTTCCCATCAAACCCTGGATGAAGCGTACATCGCTAAAGCGGTTCCCAGTAATGGACATGTCCCCTTCCATAGCGATGCTGTATGCTGCCGTCGCGAGCACACCGGCTATAGCCGCCCGTCCCGGACGCCAACTTCGTGAAATTATGCACTGGAGAAATTTCATCGTAATTGTCCTTTATGTACATCATTTTCAATCATTGTAACAGTTTTGTGGTTGCAAGGTTTTTTTCTGCCGTAGGCAGAAAAAAACCTTGCAACCACAAAACTGTTGAATTATTATTTCTTTCGAGTCCATACAGCTATTCCCATCGCCGTCAGAGCACCAGAGAGGGTGGCTATAAAGTTCACAACATCGTTGTTAAGCCACGCTATGCCGCGCAACGGCAATGTCCTCGTACCACATTTGTGGACATACCGCTCTGTCTCCTTCTCGCAGGTCGGACAATAATACATGGCCTGTACCGTTGCCCCTAAGATACTGTCAACTATGCTGCCAGATAGCCCGCTGAACAGGGCAATCAATGGCAGGGACGCCAGTGACTTCGGGCATCGCTGTAACAGCCAGAAAACCAGACCCAGTGCCAATGCCCCCACCGCCCCTGCTCCCGTACCGAGCAACGTCATACCACCAGATGTACCAGGGCCTACAGGCTTTCCCGTTGTAATCAGGCGCGGCTGGTGCGGACTGAGTACTCCTAATTCGGTGGCCCAGGTATCGGCAGTAGCAGTAGCAAGTGCCCCCGTATAGCCTGCCAGGCAGAGCTGGCGCACCTTCTGCGAGGATACCAGGCCATTCCCTAATGCCAGAGCAGTGGCGATACCACCATTTGCGGCCACTTGCCCAATATCGCGCTTCGATCCCTTGCTAAACTTATCAGCCGCCGTCTCAGCCTTCTCTTGCTCACGAAAATGTGAAAAGAGGCTGGAAGAGACAAAGAAAAAAATAAGCGAAAGTCCCCATGCCCATCCTCCCATGCCAAATGTCGTTGTGCCCGTGACAATGGCTCCGCCTATTCCACTGCGGCTGAGCGAGCCCCTGCGATATGCCACAAGGCTGATGCCACTGCTCAAAAGCAAGCCCAGGAGTATCCTGGTGCGCCGAATCATATGCTAGTACCTCTAAGAAATTATGGTATGCTTTGTTACAGAACGCTCTCTCTGCTAGTTTTATTCTAATGAAGGACTGGTGTGAAAACAAGAGGTTAGATGGAGGTGGCTCAGGTGAGAAGGACGTACTCCTTGTCAAATTGCCATGCGGATATTGCCTCCAACTCAACATATAGATGAGGATGTAAAGGGTCGATATGTTTGACCAGGTGGATATCGACAACCCGATTGTCGTTCAAACCGAGCCCTTCACAAAGAGCGTCCAGCGTGATTTTAAGACCTCCGTCGAGGTCTCGTTTCAGTGGAGTGGTAAAGTAGAAATCAAGGAAGAGAGCCAGGTAGCTTTGGCGCAATGTACTGTGTAGATCATCGTGCAGTACTCCCTGTCGTTCAAGTGAGTGCAGCGTGTCTCGCACCTGCTGCTTAAAGCGGCGGGCAACCGAGGAATTAACACGATGACCGCCAACCGTCGCGTATTGTTCGTTAATACTAGGAGGGAGTGGTAGAGTAAGGCGCAATAGCTCATGCTTACTCGCTGACTTCTCTCTCATGGACATCTCCTCTAATATAGAGTACATATAGTACTTTTGGGATGTTGCTGTATTGCGTATTGTATCATATCAACATGTCTTATCTTGTATGTCTTAGCTGTTGTCAAGCTATGAAAAGAATGATACACTTCGGTCGGAATGTCTACCTTTGTGTCGGCTCTGGCGAAAGTGAGGAGCAAAAGTGATTACATGTGACCACTGTGGAAAACCAACCCTGGCGGGCGCGGTGAGTTGTCAAAATTGTGGATACCGGTTAACAAACACAATAAGTGGTGGAGATGCTTCAAATATGGCTCCAGGAATGGGTACTCCAGGACAGCCAGAGCTACCAGCCTGGCTAGAAACACTTCGCTCTGGTGAAGGATCAGCTCCACCGGCTGCTGCAAAAACAGGGGGGACCAATTACTTAGCAGACGACTTTGTTGACGAAGGCATGCTGCCAAGTTGGATGCGACCTGATCGCACTGTTGACAATTCTCCTTCGGACTCCTATGCTGCCCGGCGTCCGGCCTCGCAGCCTGCCCCTGATACCGACGGTGCGTTTTTGCCAACAAGAGGCATGTCTGCCGGTTCATTAATTGATGAGCAATTCCTCCCTTCCTGGATGCAGGAATCACAAACAGCCTCCACGCAGGCCGGACAGCCAGCAATGCCAGAGAGCATTTCGGCTTCAAGCCTGGTACAACCCGGTGTGCTACCTGAATGGATTCGGACAATACAGCCGCAATCGCCAGCCTCGGCTCCTCTTGATCTTATGCAAAATGCCCAGCAGGCAAATTCATCGCAACCCATATCAGGGAACGATCTTATCGATCAACAAGCTTTACCTCAGTGGATGACTGGCCAAAATAGTCTATCGGGGGGACCTGCAAGCCTGACAGCATCATCACTCGTTGACGTACATGCTTTGCCACCCTGGTTGCGTGAAGCTAATCAGGAGCAAAGGCGTGAAAGTGCCGCCGCGTTTTCACCTGTTCAGCCCTTGCCTGCCCCAGGGTACCAGCAACCCGTTGGACAAGTTCCCCAGCACCAGCCGCCCGATTGGCAAATGCCAGCCCCGCATTCCCAGGTGCCCAATGCACAGGTGCCAGCTCCCAATTACCAGCCGCCTGATGGGCAGACTCCCAATATGAATAGTAACCTGGTAGCTGCATCTTTAATTGATATGAATGCCTTGCCCGATTGGTTGCGCCCTGCTGAAAAGCAGCAAGCAAATTCAGCATCCTTATCATTGCAACAAAGATCTGCTGAGAACCTGAGGCAGGCTAGCTTTGGTGTTCCGGCCCGACCAGAGAATGTGCGTGTACCCAGTCGTCCCCGTGGGGAGATGGGATATCATGAAGAGAGCGAAGTGGCTGCCAATGCCTTTGCATCGATGCTGGGGGTAGCCTCGGCGGCTCCCTATTTCCAGGGGCAACAGCCGAGAGACGCTTATGGACGCCCTCAAGGGCCAGCACAGCAGCCGCAAGCATTCAACGCACCTGCTATGGGTCCATTAGCGGGTCAAGGCATACCAGGTATGCCACCGGCAGCATATCAAGGAGGGTATCCAATGGGAACTATGCCTGGCACGCCACTACAACCGCCGTCGTCAACGCATGTACCAGGAATGCCATCTGGGCCATCATCTATGAACAATGGTCAATCGAAACCAAACGCAAAACCTGCCAGGCGCGGAATTTTTGATGCCCTTCGCGACTTTTTTTTCCGTAGCTAATTACCGAGAAATTGAAGGATATGGAGATGAATACACAACCCTATGCGGAAGGAGGACGGGGGCCAACCGGCAGCTCCAATCCATCATCTGCTAGCTCGCTTTTGGTAGCTGATTGTGGCACCGTATTTACCAAGGTCTCACTGTTTGGCCTTGTCGAGGGCCAATATCGCCTTATGGCGCGTGGTGAAGCACCAACAACAATCGCACCTCCTTACGAGGATATTACTAAGGGTATTATCCAGGCTATCAATGTCATCGAGTTTATTACAGGCCGCAATTTTATTTCCAACGGGCGTATTCTCTCCCCAGAACAGCCGAATGGTGACGGCGTTGACCTTTTCATCTCAACCATAAGTGCCGGAGGCCCACTTCGGCTGGTTGTTCTAGGAGCGGTCGACGCAACCTTAGAGGAATTTGCACGCCAGGCCGTTTCTGGATTGTATGCGGAAATCAACTCATTGCCATCTCCATCCTTTATCGCCACTTCCACCCCATCTATTCCAGTACCCGTAGGAGCTGGCTCGATGTCTCCTTCCACAGGGTCAACAGGCGGTCCATGGACGCAGGAACGTGTTGCTTTAGAATGGGAACGTCAGATAGAGCGTATGCGAGAGCTACAGCCCCATGCCGCTTTAATCGTTGGTATGGCGAATGGTCCATCTGGCCCAACCCCACTTCAAGAAGCCTGCCAGTTGCTGGTAAGCGCGACAAAAGAACTTAATGAGCAATACGGTGCAAGCGTTTCGGCAGGGGCGGCAGTGCATGATGTTGCTTCACATCAAATCGCGGTCTTATATGCCGGTGCTCCACAATATATTGAAGCTGTCCGAGGCATGTTGCAAGGAACTGCTGATGTGACTCGCGTTGAGTCATTGGTCTCACAGGCCCAAATTGGGCCAACCAGTATCGCCGCAGGTGGACTATACGAGCGCGATGTAATGCAGCATATTCCCGGTTATCCCAGCTTACGGGCATGGTCTAGCTCTGCTCCTGCTGCAACGACCACTTCGTTGAGCAGCCTGGTACGCTTTCTTGCCCAGCACTATACTATGAATGTGACGGCGGTGGATATAGGAGGAGCGACCACTACCCTCATGTTGGCAGGTGAGGGTGGTGAGTTTATTCCTATGGTGAACTCCGGTATTGGCATTGGCTCAAGCGTGGGGGCAGTCCTGAAAGAGGTTGGCATACAGCGCGTCGCCCGCTGGCTACCTTTTGATGTCACCGAAGATGAGCTTCGGCAATATGTCTTGAATCATATGCTTCATCCTCATGTGGTGCCTACCAGCCAGCGAGAACTTCAGTTTAGCCAGGCCTTTGCACGGGAGGCCTTAATCTTGACGGTTGAGGCCGCGAAACGAAACAATTTTGAATGGATAGATGCCGATTTGATCTTAGCAACAGGCGGTATACTTGCACATGCACCAAAGTTAGGACAGGCAGCCTTGATCTTGCTCGATGCGCTCCAGCCGCGCGGCGTCACCTCGTTAGTGCTTGACCGTACTATGCTCATCTCACAACTGGGTGCCGTCGCCACCGTTGCCCCAGTCGCCGCTGTCCAGGTCAACGAGAATGACGCTGTTACGCATCGCCTCGGTACCTGCGTTATTCCCTTTGGAGAGATACCAAAAGGCGAGCTTGCTGTTAGTGTTGGTATTGAATACACCAACGGGCGGCAATTAATGGTTGATGTAACGGGTGGCTCTATTGAAGTCGTTCCACTGCGAACGAACGAGCAGGCGTTACTCTCACTCTTCCCCGCGCCAGGTGTTGACGTAGGGCTAGGGCCAGGTGAGCGAGCACGGGCCGCTGAAGAGATAGATGGCGGATTGATCGGCCTCATTATTGATGCCCGTGGTAGGCCCCTGGAACTTCCTACCAACGAAAAAGAACGCCAGGCGCGTCTCCTTCAGTGGATGCAAGCAATCGGAGCTTAACCCAGGCGTGGGAGGGAGAGGTACCCGCTATGACCTATCTGCTTGGTTGGTCCGTGATACCACAGATACTTGTGAGAAGAGAGCGTTGGCCGGGAGGCTACAAGACTAAAGGAGTACCACTGGTGTTCCCTGGTCAAGATGTACTCCCCGACCAACCTGTGATTCGCCTGGAAAAAGCCGAGGCTATCGAAGCGGTCGCTACCATTCCACGCCTCTCCCTTCCCGCGGTAATGGATGTTCCAGCCACTGCAAACTACGATTTGGGTAATACTCAGGCAAAGGTGCCACAGCGCGGTGGCGAAACTCTTCCTGCCGGTTTGCGCGGGCGTGTAGTAGATATTACCCGCCGCGGCGGCGTGGTCATTGAGAGCAACGCGGCTGTATTACAGGGGGTTCTCGGAGCAGGAAACCAGGTCGCGGGCGTGCTCACCATGTGGCAGGTATCCGATGCCGGGGAAGGACAACTGGCTATCCCTCCCGGTGCTATTCTGGTTGTGCCTGGCCCATTGAACTTTATGACGCTGCGCCAGGCTATCATCTCCGGTGTCGTCGGGGTCATAGCCAGTAGTATCTCGTCGCGTGACCTGGAAGGGTTTTTACGTACCGATTTAGTGGAGTTGATCGACTGCATCGATGTCGATGTAGCACAGGTTCACCTCCCGTCAATGACGATTCTCCTGACCGAGGGACTGGGCACCATGGCCATGCCTGCTCGCACTATCAATCTGTTGAGACGTTACCAGGGTTCAATAGCCCTGCTTTCTGGCGCAACCTCAATACGGCAGGGCATCTTTCCTGAATTGGTGATTTCGTTGCCGGAAGCTGAAGTGCAACAACACTGGCAGCCGGTGCGACCTGATCCCACCCTCGCAATCGGTGCGCAGGTGCGCATATGTAGTGGAAGTTACGAAGGAGCAATTGGTATGGTAGACTATCTCTATCTGCATCAACAAGTATTTTTGTCGGGAGTGCGAGCCCGTGCCGCTCGTCTGCGCCTCGAAGACGGCTCACTCGTGACCGTTCCCCTGATGTTAGTTGAGCGTATTAGCTAACTCTTTATCCACACTCTTCAATGTTTGTCCACATATTACTCTTCGTTATGTGGATAAGTCTTCATGTCTATCGTGCCTTTATCACTGGAAAAGCGCACCAATGCGAGCATTTGACTCTGTCAAATGCTCGCATTGGTGCGCTTTTCCAGTGATACTATCCTCTTCTTACCCAACAATCAACGAGCTGCCCGTCATATCTTTGGGCTGCTTAATCCCCATGATCTGCAAAATCGTTGGAGCAACATCCGCTAGAATGCCGTCTGTCCTCAATTTAGCCTGAGCCAACTGGGGCACCACCAGAAACAGTGGCACCGGATTCGTCGTGTGTGCCGTAAATGGCTTGCCCGTATCGTACTCGATAAGCTGTTCCGCGTTGCCGTGATCTGCCGTAATCAACAACCCTCCACCCACTGCCAGTGTCGCTTCCACGACACGCCCGACACCGGTGTCAACCGCTTCAACCCCTTTGATTGCTGCCTCGATTACACCCGTATGACCCACCATATCGGCATTAGCATAGTTCATAATCACCAGGTCGTATTGCCCACTGCGGATATGCTCCACAGCCGTATCTGTAATACCTGCCGCACTCATCTCCGGTTGCAGATCATACGTCGGCACCTTTGGCGATGGCACCAGCACCCTCTCCTCACCGGGGAACGGCGTCTCTCGCCGCCCATTGATGAAATAGGTCACATGCGCGTACTTCTCGGTCTCGGCAGTATGGAACTGGCGCAGACCAGCATCGGCGATCACCCGCGCCAGCGGCATATCCACCTCATCGGCCCGATACGCCACTTCAGCGTCCAGCCCTTCCTCGTATTCCGTCATCATCACATACTCTAGATCTTCAAGCCGAGGCCCTCTATCGAATTTCCCCTCCGCCTGTGGCGGCAGCTCTTTCATCACAAAAGCCTTGGTCAATTGGCGGGCGCGGTCGGGGCGGAAATTGTAGTGAATCAAGGCGTCACCGGCCTTTACCATGGCGATGGGATGGTCATCTTCCATGATAACTGTCGGCAAAATAAATTCATCGGTGACCTTCTTATCGTAGGACTGCTGGATTGCCTCAACCGCCGAGTTGGCGCGTAACCCCTCTGCGCGAGTCATGGCGAAATAGGTCATTCCCGTCCTATCCCAGCGATTATCACGATCCATCGCATAGTAGCGTCCGCTCACCGTCACCACTTTAGCCGCGTGTGTGCCGCCAATTTCACTTGCGCGTGCCTGGAGCAGTTGCATGAAATCCACACCGCCCGTGGGCGAGGAGTCGCGCCCGTCAGTGAATGCGTGAATAAAGACCCGCTCAATATCGTGCCTCTGCGCTAAACGCAGCAGGGCCTCCAGGTGTGATTCATGGGCATGAACGCCGCCATTGCCAAGCAGCCCGCAGATGTGTAACTGTGACGAATTTTTCTTGACATGCTCAATCGCTTTGAGCAAAGCCGGATTGGAGAAGAAGGAGCCATCGCGGATTGACTCGCTCACACGGGTATAGTCTTGCAGCACGCGCTTGCCCGCGCCAATATTCTGGTGTCCCACCTCTGAGTTGCCCATCTGGCCTTCAGGTAAGCCCACCGCCTCTCCAGAAGTCTTCACCGCGGTGTGCGGCCATTCGCGTGCAAGCCTGTCAATGTTGGGTGTGCGAGCCAGGGCAATCGCATTCCCCTCTTTACGTGGATTGATGCCCCAGCCATCCATAATATTGTATCATCTGATCTTAAGGATATAGATAATCTGAAAGCAGGGAGACTCCGAAGCCGAAATCTGCAAGATTTCGGCTTCGGAGTCTCCCTGCTTTCAGATTATCTATATCCTTATTTTGTGCCACAATAGGCAGGTTGAAACGTATTATTTTATGTAGCGTACAATTTATAACAGAGGACCTTGATTGACGAAATATATTGCCTCAGAGAGAAGGAAGAGTGAAATGACTCAAATACTTTACCAGCCTTTAGTGCATCGACTTCGTAAAGGTCTCCTCGCCACGGCGATAGCCTTTTGTCTGCTGCTCGTTACCACGGTTGGTGCATTGGCCGGCACAGTCACAATTAGTGATCCTGCCCGAGTGCTTAATCAAAGCCAGGTGGTGAGCGAAGGCTCAAACTTACCTTATTCGTTGAACATCTATATCACCAAGATCTTCACTGGAACCACGTCAGACTTTGACCAGACTACTCGCAGCAAAATTACGAATGCAAATTTGATTGTGATCGCCATCGACACGACCAAGCATCACCTGGCCATCGTCGGTGGTACCAACGTCCCGCTATCAAATAGCCAGTATAACGACGCTGTTCAGGCATTTAAAAACAATTTTAATGGCGGTGACTACACCGGTGCGACCATTGCTGCCATTCACTCTTTGCGCAGTTCGTTGGGTGCCTCTGGCAATTATACTGGCACTTCATCGGGTGGTGGTCTTTTCTCTGGCCTGCTCACCACACTTCTTTGTGTTGGACTGATCGTGCTCGTCATTGTGGGCGTGCTCTTTTTCCTTGGGCGCCGCATGTTTGGCTTCGGTAGACGAATGTCAGGCGGTGCTATGCCTTACCAACAGCCCTACCAGCAGCCCTACAATCAGGGCTACCCTCCCAACTACGGTGGTCCAGGATATAACCAGGGACAGGGTATGAATCCCTTGGTGGCTGGCGGCCTGGGTGCAGCCGCGGGTGGACTGATTGGCTACGAATTGGGCAAGGAACAAGGCGAAGATCAAGGCCGCGACTCGGACCAGGGCCAGGGTCAAGGTGGAGGCGGTGATTTTGGAGGTGGAGCAAGTGGGGACTTTGGTGGAGGAGGCGGTGGTGATTTCGGCGGAGGAGCAGGAGGAGACTTCGGCGGAGGAGGCGGTGGCGATTTTGGTGGCGGTGGCGGAGGAGACTTCGGCGGCGGGAGTGGAAACTTCTAACCAACACAGAAATACATGAAGGGGATGGATGCATTCCATGCATCCATCCCCTTCATGTATTTCTGTGTTGGTTAGAAGATTACTGCTCTGAACGTGGCATCTCAATGCGGCGTCCACCGCGCCTGCGAGCCAGCTCAGCAACCCTGAGCCGGGTCATGGCACGCTCAAGCGCGCCAAGCAGTTCTGCTCGCTCTACATCCGATTGAGACTGCTCCAGGCGCTCCTGGGCGCGGCGACGGGCCTCCTCTGCGCGAGCCTGGTCGATCTCCTCGGCGTGTTCCGCCGTATCTGCCAGGATGGTGACCGTGTTTTCGGATACTTCGAGAAAACCACCTGATATGAACAGAGGCTCCTCGGCACCACCAAGTTTGATCTTCAGTTCGCCTGGGACGAGCGTCGTCAGCAGAGCGGCATGTCGTGGCAATATACCAAGCCTGCCCTCGGCCCCTGGCGCACTTACCATATCGGCCTCACCGTTATACAGTTCGCGCTCGGCAGTCACTACCTCGACATGCAGAGTGTTGCGTGTCGCCATAATTTAGCCCTTCTGCTCTGCTTCATAGCGTTCCACAACCTCGTCGATACCACCCGCCATGTAGAACATATCCTCGCGGATCTGATCGTGCTTGCCATCGAGAATTTCCTGGAAGCCTCGCACCGTCTCTTTTACCGGCACATACTTCCCTTCGCGTCCAGTGAATGCCTGTGCTACAGTCATCGGCTGTGAGAAGAATTTCTGCATCTTGCGGGCGCGTGAAACGGTGAGTTTGTCCTCGTCGGACAATTCATCAACGCCAAGAATGGCTATGATATCCTGCAAATCCTTGTAGCGTTGCAGTACTTTCTGTACACTGCGAGCCGTGTTGTAATGCTCTTCACCAACGACCTGTGGGTCGAGAATGCGGCTGGTCGAGGTAAGAGGGTCGACGGCTGGGAAGATACCCTGCTCCGAGATCGAACGCTCCAGCACAATCGTCGAGTCAAGGTGGGCAAAAGTAGTGGCCGGTGCCGGGTCAGTGTAGTCATCGGCGGGAACGTACACGGCCTGCATTGACGTGATCGATCCCTTCTTGGTCGAAGTGATGCGTTCTTGCAAATCACCCATCTCTTCTGCCAGGTTGGGCTGATAACCCACCGCGGAAGGCATACGGCCCAGCAGTGCAGATACCTCCGAGCCTGCCTGGGTGAAGCGGAAGATGTTGTCAATGAAGAGCAGGACATCCTTGCCCTCTGTGTCGCGGAAATATTCCGCAATTGCCAGTCCACTCAATGCCACGCGCAGGCGTGAGCCGGGAGGTTCATTCATCTGACCAAAGACCATAGCCAGGCGGTCGATAACGCCGGCCTCGATCATCTCATGGTACAGGTCGTTGCCCTCGCGGGTGCGTTCACCCACGCCGGCAAATACACTATAGCCACCGTACGCCTTTGCGATGTTATTGATAAGTTCCTGGATGATAACGGTCTTGCCTACACCGGCACCGCCAAAGGCACCAATCTTCCCACCCTTCATGAAAGGGCAGATCAGGTCGATGACCTTCAAACCCGTCTCGAACACCTCGATGTTCGAGGCTTGCTCTTCCAATACGGGGGCAAGCCTGTGGATAGGCCCTCGTGGCGAGTCCGTCACTTCCGGCTTGTTATCGATAGCCTCGCCAAGGACGTTGAAGATGCGTCCCAGGGTTTTGGGGCCGACCGGGACGGTGATTGCTTTGCCCGTGTCATAGGCGGCTGTGCCGCGCTGCAGGCCATCAGTTGGTCCCATGGCTACGCAGCGCACCCAGTTGTTCCCTAAAAGCTGCTCAACTTCCAGGGTGAGATCCTTCTCAGCACCACCTGGGCGCGTTAATAGCGCATTATAAATTTCAGGCAGTTTTTCTGGGGGAAATTCGATGTCGACGACGGCCCCCAACACCTGCACAACGGTACCCTTTGTCATTGTATCTGTTGCCATATATTTCTTCCTTCTCTCTCACCCTTCATATTTATTCGCCTGAACCGGCAACTACCTCTAGAATCTGCATGGTGATCGCCGATTGGCGAGCCTTGTTATATGTCAAGGTGAGATCTTGAACAAGATCATTTGCACTGTCGGTGGCGTTCTTCATCGCGATCATTTGAGCCGAATAAAAGCTGGCCACGGTTTCTACGAGAGCTTGATAGACCTGCACATCCACATAGCGTGGCAAGAGGGCCTCGAAGATCGTTTTAGCATCCGGCTCATAAATGTAATCGACGACCTGCTGTTCTCCCTTTTCTTCTTTGGATGGTGGCTGCACAGGCAAAAGTTGTACGCTGACCGGCTGCTGTGTCACAGTATTGATAAACTTGGCGTAGACCAGGTAAACGGCATCTACCTCGCCTTTCTGAAAGGCGTCTACCGCCACTTGTGCGATGGCTGTGGCATCATTGAGGGCCGGTTTGTCGCCATAGTTGGTGAACTCTGCCAACATCCTCTGCTGCGTTCGTACTATAAAGTCTCTCCCTTTACGCCCAACAGTCACAAAGCCAACCCCTGGATGCTCACCTTGAGCCGCTATAGTGTTTTGCACGTCCAAAGCCGAAGCAACAGCTTTACGATTGATGTTACTTGGAAGCGCACCACACAAGCCTCGGTCCGGCGTAATCAACACCATGCCAATGTTGTGAATGGGTCGTTGCTTGAGCAGTACCACTCCCTCACCAATATTATCCCCTGCAGCATTTGCCAGCCGTGAGACGAGTTCGCGAATTTGCTCCGCGTAGGGGCGTGCTTGTTGCACACGCTCCTGTGCTCGTCGCATCTTGCTGCTTGCCACCATCTGCATGGCTTTCGTGATCTGAGCTGTATTTTTAACCGATCTGATGCGCCGCCGAATCTCTCTGGTGGATGCCATAGATATGTCTCCTAGTTTGGTGCCGCCGTCTTCTTAAACTCTTCAATAGCGGCGTTCAGCTTGCTCAGCAACTCTTTGGACATCTTCTCTTTGGACTGCACCGACTTTTCGATAATCTCCTGCGTTATTTCGGGATGGTTGGCCTCCATGTAACGGTAGAAAGCTGTCTCCCATGCCGCAACCTTATCCAGCGCGACATCATCCAGGTAGCCCTGGTTGGCCGCGTAGATGATCATGACTTGCTTCTCGACAGGAATCGGCTGATACTGTCCCTGCTTGAGTACTTCGGTCAGACGCTGGCCCCGATCAATACGGCTCTTGGTTGCCTTATCCAGGTCTGAAGCGAACTGCGCGAATGCGGCAAGTTCGCGGAACTGGGCAAGGTCAAGGCGCAGCGTGCCTGCCACCTGTTTCATTGCAGGCGTCTGGGCATTACCACCCACCCGCGAGACCGAGTTACCCACGTTGACGGCGGGCCGGATACCGGCATTGAACAGGTCTGTCTCAAGGAAGATCTGCCCATCGGTAATCGAGATAACGTTCGTCGGAATATAGGCGGAGAGGTCGTTCGCCTTCGTCTCAATAATCGGCAATGCCGTCAGGGAGCCTCCGCCATAATCTTCATTCAGACGTGCTGCGCGTTCCAAAAGACGAGAATGCAAGTAAAACACGTCACCAGGGTAGGCTTCGCGTCCAGGAGGGCGGCGAATGATCAGTGATATGTTACGATATGCATCCGCGTGTTTGGTCAAGTCATCGTAAATGATCAGTGCATCTCGTCCGGTCTCCATAAACTCTTCACCCATTGCACAGCCTGCATAGGGAGCGAGGTATTTCAATGGAGCGGGTTCAGAGGCACCGGCAACAACAATAATGGTATATTCCATCGCGCCATGCTGTGACAGAATTTCATGTGTGCGTGCGACCGAGGAGTTCTTTTGACCAATAGCGACGTAGATACAGATCAGGTTTTTACCCTTCTGGTTAATGATCGTATCGATAGCGATAGCGGTCTTGCCTGTTTGGCGGTCGCCGATGATCAGTTCACGCTGTCCACGTCCGACAGGAATCATGCTATCAATAGCCTTGAGGCCGGTCTGTACGGGAGTATTTACGCTCTGGCGCGTGATGACTCCCGGAGCGACACGCTCGACTGGGCGGAACTTGTCGGTGGCAATCGGGCCGCCTTCATCGAGCGGCTGGCCCAATGGATCGACCACTCGACCAAGAAGCGCGTCGCCAACAGGTACCTGGATGATACGACCGGTGGTACGCACTTCATCATCTTCACGAATGTGTGTATAATCGCCCAGGATTGGGCAACTGACCGTCTCTTCCTCGAGGTTAAAGGCCAGGCCAAACAGTCCTGTGCGGGTAAACTCTACCAGTTCAAGATACTTCACATCTTGCAGGCCGTAGACGCGAGCGATACCGTCCTGCACCGCGATTACGGTGCCAACGCTAGCTGTTTCTGTCTCACTACCACCAAATCCTGCGATGTTTTTCTCTATGATGGCACTGATTTCATCAGCCCAAGATGCCATCGTCATTCCTCCTCTCATGATCCTGGCACCCACAAGAGGTGCCACTACATTTTTATGGTATTTTGCTTGGTTCAACTGTGTCTCGTTGGGTGTCAGGCTTTGAACCATCGCTGCCGGTCGTTCCTGTTTCAGACAAGAAATCAATGCCGCTCGTCGCTGCACTGGTCAATAACTGCTGCCGTAAGGCGTTCAGGCGATGGCGCACGCTGCTGTCAATCACCTGATCGCCCACACGGGCTATCACTCCACCCAGGATTTCAGGTTGAACTTTCGATTCTACAAGTATCGTTTTGCCTGTTCTATGCTCCAAGGCTTGCTTAATAAGAGCCATCTGTGCATCGCCAATTTTCGTTGCCGTTGTAACTTCCGCTACTGCCTGGTTCTTATAGTTCAGCACAAGCTGTTCGAGTTCACGGGCAATATTTGGCATGGCCTCGACCAGTCCGCGCTGGACAACCAGCAGAGCGAGGTTGAGCGATGAAGGCAGCACCTTACTCGCCAGTGCCTGGCGTATGGCTGTCTCTTTGCGCTGTGCGGGAATTTTCGGCTCACGTAAGAGGTAGCTCAGCTTGCGATTGGCAAACACCCGCGCCATCTCTTGAACGTCGTCGAGTGTGCGGTCAAGCGCATTGTGCTTGAGTCCGATCTCGAACATTGCACCCGCGTAGCGACGTGCTATCGCTCCTTTAAGCATTACTGTTCCTTTGCCTGGCTACTGCTAACGAACTCTTCCACCAGACGGCGGTTGTCGTTGCTATCGACGGATTTACTGATGACCTTGCTCGCGGCACTTATTGAGAGATTGACCACCAGGCGACTAATTTCAGCGCGAGCGCGAGCTGCTTCCTGCTGGATACGCGCAAGTTGCTGTTTTGTTTCCTGCTCAGCGCGAGCGTGAGCTTCCTCTCGAATGCGCATGGCTTCAGCCTCGGCAGCCTTTGTGGCCTGCGCGATCGTCTCTTGTGCCTGTCTGCGTGCATCCAGCAATAACTGTTCAGCCCGCTTGGTAGCTTCTTCCATCTCCTGCTTGGCCCGCTGCGCGTTCTCGATACCCTCGCGGATCACCGCTTGCCGCTGCTCCATCGTCTTGAGAATGGCGGGAAAACCCCATTTCCAAAGTATCAGGAAGACGATACCGAAGCTGACGAGTTGCGAGAGAAAAGCAACAGCGTTGATACCGAAGCCGCCTAATAGATCAGCAAAAATACCTATATGCATCACTGCATGCGCCTCCTTTCATTTGTAGGGGCCTCAGCGAAGCGCGTTTCAATACCCTCGCGCCCATCGCCGATTTATCGGCCTGGATCACACCTGAACACGGGCCGATAAATCGGCGATGGGCGCGATAAATCGGCCCCTACAGTCAGGGTACTATCTGGTGTTGAGTAAGAAGGCGATAACCAGGGCATAAATAGCGATAGCTTCGGCGAAGGCTAGACCAATAAACATGTTGACACGAATCAGTGGCTCTGCTTCAGGGTTACGCCCAATGGCATTGAGTGCTTGACCTGCGGCGATACCGACACCGATACCTGGGCCAATGGCTCCTAGACCAATTGCTAACGCTACAGCCATAGTGTTAAATGTTGTATCAGTCGCTCCCAATACAATGGTTAACGCTGATGCAAGGGAACTGAAAAGCATGATGATAATCCTCCTTAAGGACAATCCTTATTGTGTTGTTCAATGAAATTTATGCAATCGCAGTAAAAAATGCCTGCGAGTAGCAATTGTTGTAATATGCAGGGATATCATTACCCCGCCGTAGGGACTAGTCCCGCTGTTGCCGTGACCCGATTTATCACGTCCCTGCTGCTATCCTCTCCTCATTTCGCTCAAATTGTTCATGCGCTTCATGTTCGCTCTCATCAGTATGAGCGTGACCAGTTGTGGCCGTTTCCAGGTAGACAAGGGTAAGTAGCGCGAAGACCAGTGCCTGTATGAAAGCGACGAACAGCTCCAGCGGGATAAAGATGACGTCGGATAGAAATGGCAGGATGAATGCGAACACTGCTAAGACTGCACTGCCGGCGAAGATATTGCCAAAGAGACGGAAGGCCAGCGAAATGATACGAGCTACTTCACTGATGATATCGATGAGACCCACGAAGAACTCGATAAATCCCTGGAACATGCCTGCCAAATCGAACTTGCGCGCTGACCGGAAAAACGTTCTCAAGTTGATATATTTCCCCAGGTGTTCCAGGGGTCCAAGGGTATAGAAACCCAGGAACTGGCAGGTGATTACCACGATAAGAGACATGGCGAAATTCAGGTTCAGGTCGCTCGTGGCCGGGCGAATCCAGGGGATCAGCTTGTCAGAAAGATCGCCAAAGAGCAGGAATCCAAAGACCGGCTGGCTGGTTATATGGGCGGCCCGAATGGCATCGTGATTAATCGTGCCGACAGTATCCACACCTGGGATAACATCCAACAAGTTGGAAACAAGTATGAAGACAAAGAAGGTCGCTACCAGGGGGAAAAACTTTCTCCCTTTTTCTTTACCGGATGTACCTTCTACCAGTCCCAGCATATACTCTACCAGGTATTCTGCTAAGTTCTGTACGCCGGAAGGGATGAGGGCACGTCGGCGAGTGGCAAAGAAGAAGAATCCTACTAAAATAAGGATGGATATCCAGGTACACAGCAGCGTGTTCGTTACCGGAAGTGGTCCAATGTTAAAAATTAGATCCGGCTGAATTTTTATTTGGATAAGTTTCCAGAGTCCCACTCGGCACTCTCCTATTCGCCGGGCTCTGCTGGTGCTGGTTCGTTGTAGATGGCTCCCGTCTATGCTATCTAAAATAAGCCTTTAAATAAACGGTAGGCTCCATATATTCCCGATATCAGGCCAAGCAGTAGCCCGAGATATAAAAATACATTGTTTGTGTGGGTAAGGCCATCGAGGTAATTGCCTCCGATGACACCTAGAGCCAGGGGAATGGCTATGATGAAGCCAAGCTGCCCCATCAGGGCCAGAGACCCCAAAACAGTGGGCGGTTCTTTCTTTTTCATCCGTTTCATCCCATCTGGTATCTCTCATATTATACCAGTGGGATTATAGCACAGGGAAGACAAAATGTGCAACACTAGATACAATCGGAGCGGAGCTTCAGTGTATGGTGTGGACATGACATCCGTCGGATGTCATGTCCACACCATACACTGAAGCTCCGCTCCGATGAATTTAAATCAGTTTACGCTCACGGGCCATGTTGGCGGCCTGGGTGCGATTTTCGGCATGAAGCTTGCTGAGAATATTTGACACATGATTTTTGACCGTTCCCTCGGCCAATACGAGCTGGTCTGCTATCTCGCGGTTGCTTGCCCCGCCTGCCAGTAGTTTAATCACTTCAACTTCGCGTCCGCTTAAATCCTCATCTTGTACGTGTTGTAGAGGCTGGTTGCTTGTTATGTTACGCCCCTGGCGTCCAAGCTCAACCAGCAGCCTGCTCGCCACCGTTGGTTGAATAAAGGGTTCACCTGCATGGACTCTACGGATGGTGCCAACAAGTTCACCTGAGGGCACATCCTTGAGCAGATAGCCCATCGCCCCCGCTTTGACGGCCTCAAATACATAGTCTTGATAGTCGAAGGTGGTGAGGATAATCACCCGTGCCTCCGGATTGTTGCTAGTGATAGCCGCCGTTGTCTCCACACCATTCTTGCGCGGCATCTGAATATCCATCAGCACGATGTCCGGCCCTTTCTGTTCATGCTGTAGCTGAGTATAACGCTGGATAGCCTCTTCCCCGTTGGAGGCCTCCCCAACAACCTGGAAGCCCGGTTCCAGTTCAAGCAGGGTACGTAATCCCTGGCGCATCAGCGTCTGATCTTCACAGAGCAGTATACGAATGATAGTGTCGGTCATGTGTGTGATCTCCTACACCGGGTGTCACAGTTGTGTATCTGGATGTACTATGACCGATATAATCGAGCTTGTCAATAGGTATTGCAATTTGATTTAGCGGCTCAGTCATTTTATTGTTGCTGCGAGCTTTGCAGCCGCATTCGGGGAATGGTGAAGGCAGCCGCAGGCAGCAAAGCTCGCAGCAACAATAAAACCTTTAATTCTCCGGCGGAGGGGGCGGCAGCTTGACAACCAAACCGTGCATGCCCAGAGTGTGCGTCAATTCTCCTCCATGATGCAGATCGTGCTCAATCAGGTGCCAGAGCACAAATGCACGGGTGATCGGGTATTTCGGCCCTATCCATGGGAGGATGATGGGGACAGTCAGTTCCGCAGGTGTCCATCGGGAAAGGGCGTCCTGTATCAAGGTCCAGGTCGCCTCAAGGCCGTAGGTGAGTTCGGCAGCCGTGCGCGCATGTTGATCCTGGCGATCCCATTGCGCGATGGCGTCAATCTCATCGTTCCCTTCTTTGAGTGCCACGGAAAACCAGAAGGCGCGACCGGCAATGACATGGGTGGCAATCTCGCCGACCGAGCGTAAATTGGGTGCGACGCGCATGGCGAGCTGTTCGGGGGTAAGTGATCGCAGGACAACCGCGAACTGATCCTGGTAGTCCTTCCAGCCCTGGAAGATAATATCAAACACAGGTGAGTTTGTGGAAGACATGGTTTCTCCTTTCCGAGATGGTTGATTGATATAGCGCAAAGGCGGTCAGAGAGATTTCCTCTCCTCCCAGTCTACCATGGAAAGAGGACAATGTCCTATTTCACCTGACTTAGAAATACCAGTTGTTTGTATGGGCTTTGCAGCCGCATTCTCAGAATGCGGCTGCAAAGCCCATACAAACAACTGGTATTTCTAATCCCCCAGTGTTTGCACCTTCATTGCGCTGGATATCGTCAAGCCCAGCGCGCTCAGACAGATCATACCGATTGTAGACATCAGCAGAGCCGCCCAGGGGTGAGAGAAAACGAACATAGCGGTGACTTTCTCGGCGGACAGCCCCAGCAGGCCGTTGAAGACCAGCATACCAGCCACCTCGTTGCTGCCGACCTGGCCAGGAGGGGTAGGTAGGATATAGAACATGTTGTAGACAGTATAGCCAAAGATGGCCGTGCCAAAGGAGATGGGGAAGCCGATAGTCCAGAAGGCAAGCATGGCAAAGAGACCATCGAAGATCACCGCGACACAGGTGAGCAGCACTGCTGGCAGAAAAATGCTGGGACGACTGGCAGCCAGAAGCAGCGAATCGACAAAGCCGGTGGCGAAACCAGCGATTTTGTCCCCAATAGCCTTTGGCAGTATCCCCGTCATCGTATGCAGCAGGGTAATGGCGGCAGCACGTTTCCATGCCGCTAAGCCGGTAAAGAAGATTAGCCCTACCAGTAAGCCGCCGACGGTGCCGAGGATGAGCCAGAGTTTGATATCCATGGTAATGCCGAGGAAGGGTACAATTGCCATGATGATCAGTGCGGGCATCAGGTCTAAGGCTTCGTCCATGGCAACGGTGGGTAACGATTTGCTGACAGGAATACCTGCAGTGCG
>WNFB01000339.1_pt1 | contig 35725 bp, 28 predicted proteins | sample 5400501 | NCBI WGS metagenome assembly WNFB01 (sample SAMN13153341, study PRJNA577476) | soil metagenome | isolation source: 200 cm saprolite under Douglas fir tree site 2 hole 1 | place: USA:California | collected 2015-04-18
CAATAAAGTCCTTAATTTTAGCCCTTAGCGCTACGCCATTAAGGGAGTGTCAGTGTAAGACGCGGAGTTTTAACCGGAAATGCCGGTAAAATGGATTTTAGGTCTATTTTGTGCTAGTAAATCATTATCATACCTATAAAAACTATAGAAACTACTTAAGTGCGGTATATGGCCATACCGCTTGTAGGTTGATTGAACGAAGGTGGAACCGTGAGTATTAAAGTGATGATCATCGATGACAGCAATACTATTCGCCGTACCGCCGAGGCTTTATTAAAAAAAGCCGGTTACGAAGTATTAACCGCCGCTGATGGTTTTGAGGCTATGTCGCTGATTACCGATCACCGCCCGGATATTATTTTTGTTGACATAATGATGCCACGCCTGGACGGTTATCAGACCTGCCTGCTGATTAAGAATAATAAACAATTTAAACATATCCCTGTCATTATGCTATCCAGTAAAGATGGTTTGTTCGATCGGGCGCGCGGAAAGATCGCCGGTTCACAAGAACATGTTAATAAACCATTTACGCAAGAGGAGCTAATCGAAGTCATTAGTAAATATGTGCATTGAGGTGTATGAGGAAAGCCTGATTGGGGAACCAAGAGGGTATTTAAAAATAATTGAAAATTGGAGTTAAGAGATGGCAATAAAAAACATTCTTGTGGTTGATGATTCGCCGACAGAACTGCATTTACTGCGAGAAATGCTGGCGAAGAATGGTTTCACGGTTTCAACCTCAAATAGTGGCGAGGATGCAATAGAGAAATTAAAAACACAGCGCCCAGATTTAGTATTGATGGATGTAGTGATGCCGGGCATGAGCGGTTTCGAGGCCACGCGCAGTATTAGCAAGAATCCGGCTACTGCAAGTATCCCCATAATCATATGTACCACCAAGGGCCAGGAAACGGATAAAGCCTGGGGCCTGCGGCAAGGGGCGAAAGATTACATTGTGAAGCCGATTGTAGAGAGCGTATTGTTAGAAAAGATCCGGGCGATTTAACTATGGCGAAGCGCCATGAAAATCCGCTCGGCCTGTTGCATGAAATGCAACAAGTGGGGCGGCAGGCCGCTCCCGGTTTGCCGGAGCAGGTGAAAGCAGCGCCATTGTGGTCCGGTCTGGGTTTTAGGTTGAGCGAGTTGCAGTTTGTTACGCCGTTGAATCAGGTAAGCGAAATATTGCCTTGCCCAGTAGTTACGCCGGTACCGGGCGTTAAGCATTGGCTTAAGGGGATTGCCAACGTGCGTGGCAATCTCCTGACCATTATTGATCTGCCGGAGTATTTCGGCAAAGCGCCGGTGAGGCTGGATGATAAATCCAGACTACTGGTCATGAATGTGCCGGGTTTGAATACGGCATTGTTAGTGAATGAGGTGCTCGGTTTGCGACATTTTGATGAAGAGCAGGAAAAGCAGGATATTTCTGCATTGGATGATGCGGTTTTTGCGCATTTACGCGGCGCGTTTTTGCGCGATAATGTGTTGTGGGGGGTATTCGACATGCATTCGCTGGCCGAAAGCCTGACCTTCAAACATGTCGCGGCATAATTCATGGTGATGGCCGCAGGGTAAAACCATGCAACAGAGGGTATTTTAAAGTGAGAGAGGCATAATTTATGGTAGCAAAACTATCCAGAAAAGCCGAACTGGTTTTGGATCAGCCTACCGAAGAGGTTGTACAACTTACTGCGGCGGAGGAAACACCAGGCGGCGGCGAGCAATATATCGAAGTCGAGGCGGGACGGCCGAAAGTTGCGCGCGGTAAAGGTACACGTGGATTCATTGGCAGCTTGCCGTTTCTGTTGGTCGGCATGGTGCTGTCGTTCACTGCCGTGGCCTGGTTATTCGGTGTAGACGCGCGACAGGCGGACCGGGACTCCAAATACATTGAGCAATCGAGCCAATTGCTGATGTTATCGCAGCGCCTGGCGAAAGACGCGCGCGAAGCGGTGTTTGGTGTCGAAGACGCGTTTAGAACATTGCGTGAATCGCGCGAGACATTTGACAGCACTATCACCAAACTTACCCGTGGCGATAAAAAACTCGATATTCCGCCCAGTCCGCCTGCGATTTCACCCGCTCTGCAATCGTTGAACAAACTGTGGGTGTCCGTGCGTGAAAACGTCGACCAGATTTTGAACCAAGAGCAGCCGATGTTGACTCTGCGCGATCACGTGGTGGCCATTAACCAAATCAGTCCTCTGTTGTTGGCGCGTTGGGACGAAATCATGGAATCAGCCGTGACTGGAGGCGTTAAGGGCGAGGCTCTCTATCGAATTGGGCGCCAGAGTATGTTAAGCCAGCGTATCGCCAAGGACGTCAACCTGTTTGCCCAAGGCGGCAACGAAGCTGCGGTCGCGGCATCGCAGTTCGGTAAGGATGCCAAGCTCTTTAAAGACAGCCAGACGCGGTTGCGTGCCGCGGCTCCACCTGCGGTACGCGCTCTAGTGGAAAAATCAGAAGATACTTTTAAGCAAATAAATGTGCACGTGGAAGGGATTCTATCGGCTGCGCCGGAGTTGTTTGTTTCGCAACGCGCCAGCCACTTGGTGTTCGAGCAAAGCGATCCCCTGCTTGCGCAATCTAAAAAGCTGGTGCAAGCCTACACGGCGCTGTCAGAGCAACGCGCAGTAGGCCAAACCTTAACTTATGCCATGGGCGCCGTCTCCTTGATGTTCCTGCTGCTTTTAGGCCGCAAACTGGTGGGTGATGAAAAGGTCCGTTCGCGCGCAAGCGCCGAACAAAATAGACGGGTGCAAGACGCCATTCTGAAGCTGCTCGATGAAATGGGCGACTTGGCCGACGGCGACCTGACCATCCAGCCGGAAGTGACCGAGCAGATCACAGGCGCGATCGCGGACTCAATCAATTTTGCCGTCAAAGAGATGCGCAATCTGGTTACTCGTATTAATGCGACCGCGCAACAAGTGGCCCTGGCTTCCGAGCGCAGCCGGCAAACGGCAAGCGAGTTGACGCAGGCGACTAACAAACAAGCGGTTCAGATTACCGAGACGACGGAAAGAGTGAAGGCCATGGCCAAATCCATGGAAGAAATGTCCCTGGGCGCGGAAAAATCCGCGGAAGTGGCGCAGGGCTCGGTGGCAACGGCCAAGCGTGGCGCGGAAGCGGTGCAGAACACGATTAAGGGTATGGATGAAATGCGCGAGCAGATCCAGGAAACCGCGAAACGTATTAAGCGCCTCGGCGAAAGCTCGCAACAAATCGGTGAAATCGTGGAATTAATTAATGACATCGCCGAGCAGACCAACATTCTTTCGCTCAATGCCGCTATTCAAGCGGCGATGGCGGGCGAGGCGGGACGCGGATTCGCGGTGGTGGCAGACGAAGTGCAACGACTGGCCGAGCGTTCCGGTGAGGCGACGAAACAAATCTCGGAACTTGTGAAGACCATTCAGACCGATACGAATGAGGCGGTGGTTTCGATGGAGAAGGCGACCAAGGGCGTGGTCGAAGGTACGCACCTCGCCGACGCCGCCGGTCAGGCCTTGAGTGAGATTGAATCGGTATCCCAGCAGCTGTCAGACCTGATTGTGAATATCGCCCAAGACGCGTATCAGCAATCGGAAAGGGCGACGTCGGTTTCGGCAAACATGGGCGAGATTCAAGAGGTGACGACGTTGACTTCGGCAGGCACCCGCCAAACCGCCGAATCTATCGTTAAATTATCTGAACTTGCGCGCGAACTCCAAGCCTCAGTAGCCGGCTTCAAGCTTCCGGCTTAGGTGCGCAGATCAACGGCCGTTGGGATAATGCATAAGCTCCAGCCGGAGATGCTGCCCGCGGTTTAAGGTCCTATGAGCACGATTAGTAAAATTGACCAGAGCACCCTGGGTTGGGTTAAGGTTGAAATTGATGAGACCCTGAAGCAAGCCCGCCTTGCATTGGAGGCTTTTGCCGGAAATACCGCCGATAACACCTCATTGCGTTTTTGCGTTACTTATTTGCATCAAGTAGTGGGTACGCTGCAGATGGTCGAGCTGGATGGCCCGGCCATGCTGGCAAAGGAAATCGAGGCGCTTGCGGAAGATGTGCTGAATGAAAAAATCGCCCCCGCCGATAAGGTTTTCGAGCAATTGACCCATGCGATCCTGGCGTTACCGGATTATTTAGCAAGACTGCAGTTCGGCAAGCCGGATGTGCCCGTGCGTCTTCTGCCCATCATGAACGCTTTGCGTGATGCGCGTCAGGCCGAAGCCATTTCTGAAGCGGATCTTTTTACCCCGGATTTCTCCGTACGTCCTCCATCGAAAGGCGAGAAGCGCCAGATTTCCGAAGCTGAATTCAGCGCCATAGTGAAAAAAATGCGGCCCGTCTTTCAGAGCGCGCTATTGAATTGGCTGCGCGACCTGCAAAACAAAGAATATTTAGAAAAAATGACCGAGGTTCTGGCGGCTTTGGAACAAGAAGCCAATCTCAGCGTTATAGAACAGCTATTTTGGGTATCCGGCGGGTTGTTGGCGGCTTTGATTGCCGGTGATCTGGAGCCTAGCAATGCCAATAAAAAGCTGTTAGGGCAATTGGATCAACAAATAAAGAAGCTCGTTGACGGCGCTGAAAAGAATCTGATCCGTCATTCCTCTCAGGCGCTAATAAAATCGATTTTGTTTGAGGTCGGGAAGGTGAAATCGAATCATGAAAAGGTAGTGCAGCTAAAGCGCGCCTTTAATCTTGATCTGTTATTGGGACAAGCAAGCTTTGATGCGGCCACCGATGTCCAAGAGTCGCCAACTCCTGAGACATTAAGGTCAATTTCTGCGGCGTTCGGCAAGGAAACCGAAGTCGCGCAAGAGCTACTTTCGGCTTATTTTGATCCGATACAGCAAGACTCCAATGCGCTCAACGCCTTATCCGAATTGCTGCAGAAACTAGCCGCGACCCCGGAAATGATGCAAGTAGCGCCGCTGAAAACCTTGGTTGATGAATTAGTCGAAGTTTGTCGCGCGGTGATGGAGGGGCGTTTGCATGCGTCCGAATCGGTATCCATGCAGATGGCCAGCGCCTTATTGCAAATAGAAAATAGTACGCGCGGAATTCAGATTCCCGATATTGCGTGGAAAAAACAAATTGAAGAACGTATTGCAACCCTGCGCAAGTTGCATTCTTTGGACGGCGGCGATACTGAGATAGTTGAAGGTATTGAAATTTCCGATGCCGCCCTGACTGAAACAGAGTTTAAGCAACTATTAAGCGTGGTAGCGGGAGAGGTTCATGTTAATCTGAGAAAGATCGAGGAGGCGCTGGAGACGTTTGCCGCGCATCCGCAAGCAATTGAGAGTATCCAGCAGATTCCCCAACACCTCAATCAAATCGAAGGCGCGCTGCAAATTCTAGGGCAAGAACGAGCGGCGGAGCTGATCGCTATCACCAATCAATACATACAAGATATTCAGGGCGGATTATTGATTCCAGATCAAGCCATATTCGACGCGCTTGCCGTTGCCATCGGCACGATTGAAGTCTATCTCGAAGGGTTGAAAAATGATCGGCCCAATATCGAAAGTTTAATAGAAACCGCGTTGCACGATTTGGACGCGGCGATCGGCGCCAAGCGCTCGGATGCTACTTCTTCCGATCCAGTCGTTCACATTGCCGCGATCCGGCAGAATCTTGAACTTTGGCTCGATGATTATAATCATCATGGGGCATTGGAAGCGCTGCGGCAACATCTGCAAGAGATCGCTTTACTCGCGCAGCAACAGGCGCAAGACAAAATCGCGACCATCAGCGCTGAGATGAATAATTTGCTGCAGATCGTCAAGGACGACCCGTCTCGTATGACGCAAGATATCCTGGAGACGCTTAAAAAATCGTTTGTCGCTTTATCAAGCTTATCCGGTCAACATTTGCATGCCACAAAAGTTGCGTCTAAGGAACAACAGGCCGGCATAGAGAATGTGGTTGTGTCTCAAGAAAATCAAGACTTGGCGGTGGATTTCTTGCGTGAGCCCGCCGCCGCCCCTGCGCCTACTCCGCCACCCGCTACCGGCAAGCCGGATGATTTCGATGAAGAGATCATGCAGATTTTTATCGAAGACGCGAAAGAGGTATTACAAAGAATTAACACAGCGCTTCCGGAATGGCAGGCCAATCCCGATAACCAGAACGCCTTGCTTGAACTCCGGCGTGGGTTTCACACCCTCAAAGGCAGCGGAAGAATGGTGGGCGCTTCCGAAATCAGCGAGTTGGCCTGGCCGGTTGAGCATCTGTTGAGTCAAATTCGAGACGGCAAGACTGCTGTGAGCGGTCCAATTTTTGCTTTGGTGGAGCAGGTGCGGGATGTGTTGCCGGCATTGATCGAACAGTTGGCGGGAGGACCTGCGCCAGAAGTAGACGTTGCGGTCTTACGCGTGCGCGCCAGTGAATTGGCGAATAATCGCTCTCCCTCCTCGCCCGCGGATGAAAACGCCGATTTTGGGGGAGCAGCGATCCCGGACGTAGCGCTTGAGCCGGCGTTTATGGAAGAAGCGCCGTTAGAACAAGCCCTATCAATAGATAATACCTTGTTGCAGATTTTTACGGTTGAGGTGCAGGGGCATCTTACCACGATCAAACAGGCGGCGGCTGCCAGCTTGAATGCGCCGGTGCCAATATCAGCCGGCCTCCTGCGTGCGGCCCATACGCTGCAAGGCAGCGCGCGTGCGCTAAAGCTGTTTTCTATGGCCGAGGCGTATGCCGAGATGGAGAAATTGTCGCACGCGCTCGAGGACAGGCAGATGCCTTTGGATGACGCAACGATTGGATTATTCGGCAATTTAGACGAAGGCGTTACCCGGCTGCTGCTGGCGCTAAATAACGGCAAAGCGATTCCGCGCGAGCTTAACCGTCTATTTGACGGTTTATCACATGCCTTTAAGGAAAAAATCGCGCACCTCCATGCACACCATCCAACTGATGGTCCCGCCCCCGGCGAGGTTTTTGCAGGAGTATCAGTTGAAGAAGGATTGACCTTAAAGACGTTACCCGGTTCTTCCACTCAAGCCGGTTCCATTATTGAGGAAACCGCCGAGACCGTTGATCCCGGATTGGTTGAAATCTTTAATGAAGAAGCAGCGGATATCCTCGATTCGATTGAAGAGGCGCTTACCCATTGGCGCAAGGATCCCACCGATACCGGTAACGTTAAGAATATTCAGCGTTCACTGCACACTTTAAAGGGCGGCGCACGCATGGCCGGTGCGATGGTGATCGGTAACATCAGCCACAACACGGAAAGTCTCTTGCGAAGAGTAGAAGAAGGACAGATCGCGGCTGACGCAGATTTATTTGATCTTCTCGATGAAGCGCATGACGCGCTTGTCTCCGCGACCAATCAAATGCAAGACAAGCGCCCGGTCTCGAGCGACCTCGCAGCGCTCAATACCAAGCTTTTGAACCGCTTGGGCGGCGCGCCCGGGGAAGCAGATACCGCGTTCCTGGGAGGAAACATTGTTCCGGGTGACAGTCCCGGAGAGGAAGATGAAGCCGACTTTTTAAGGCATATGGGGTCCGCAAGCGATAAACCGGAGCGCCGCGAGCGGATTAAAGTACAAACCAGGCTGCTCAGTAGCCTGCAGAATTATGCCGGCGAGGTAAGTATTGCGCGTTCGCGTATGGAGCAGCAAATTTTCGGCTTCCGCGAACATCTTTCCGAGCTTAATCGAAACGTGGCTCGTTTCCGCGATCAGATCCGTGAGCTCGAAATTCAATCCGAGTCGCAGATCCTTTATCGCGCTGAACATCAACATGCTTTAGTGCAACCTGATTTTGATCCGCTTGAGTTTGATCGTTATTCCAAATTGCAGCACGTGTCGCGCAGTTTGGCGGAAACCCTGCATGACCTTTCCACTATCCAAACGACGCTAAACAACTTTGCCGGCGAGGCGGAGACAGTCTTACAACAGCAGGCGCGCGTGAACACGGATTTGCAAGAAGGCTTGATGCGCACCCGGATGATCAGTTTTTCTACGCAGGCGGCCAGATTGCGCCATATTGTCCGGCAAACGGCGCGTGAACTGGGTAAGCGGGCGGAATTGCAAATCACCGGCAGCGAAGTCGAAGTCGATAGAAACGTTCTAGAGCGCATGATTGGCCCGTTTGAACACATGATCCGAAACGCGATCGGCCATGGAATAGAAAGTGAGATAGAGCGTAAACGCGCGCACAAGCCTTTAACCGGCAAGATTACCATTCATACCAGCCACGAAGGCAGTGAAATTGTTATTCGATTTTCCGATGACGGCGGCGGCCTGGATGTAGCCGCAATCCGGAAACAGGCGATTGCACGAGGGCTGATGGATGCGAACGCGGATTTATCGGAAGAAGAGATTATGCAGTTTATTCTGTTGTCCGGCTTTTCCACCGCGCAGAAAGTTACCCACCTCTCGGGACGCGGCGTGGGTATGGACGTCGTGCATAATGAGGTCAAGCAATTGGGCGGCTCGATCACGGCTGAAACCGGACGCGGAGTGGGGACCACGTTCATTATCCGTTTGCCGCTGACTTTATCCATTACCCAGGCGTTGATGGTGTACGTCGGTGATCAGACCTTCGCCGTTCCAATCGCCTCTGTCGTAAACATTCTCGAAGTGCCGATCGAGAAATTAAACGATATCTCCATGGGAGAAAAACCGTTATTGCACCATGAGGATCAGGTGTATCCGTTTATGCATCTCGGATCTCGCTTAGGTTTCCCCGGTCCAGCGCGCAGCAAAAAAGTGCCGGTCTTGCTGGTCAAGAGCGGCGCCCGCCAAATTGCAGTCCAAGTCGATGGCCTGGGTGGCACGCGCGAAGTTGTAATCAAATCCGTCGGCCCGCAGTTGAGCGAAATCAAAGGCTTGGCCGGCGCCACTATTTTGGGTGATGGCAGGGTGGTATTGATTTTTGACATCGGCGGCTTGTGGACCGGCGATGATACGATGCCTGTTGTGCGCGCGCAAAAGACGGCGGCGAGCATGGAGAGCGAGCGCAGCCGTCCGTTGATTATGGTGGTAGACGATTCGCTTACTGTGCGGAAAATCACCAGCCGGCATCTGCAGAAACAAGGCATGGACGTTATGGTGGCCAAAGATGGATTGGATGCGGTTGAACAATTGCGCCAACAAATCCCGGACGTTATGCTGGTGGACATAGAAATGCCGCGCATGGATGGTTACGAACTGACCACTAATGTCCGCTCTGATCCGACGCTTAGACATATCCCCATCATCATGATCACCTCCCGCGCCGGGGCAAAACATAAAGACCGCGCCATACAGCTAGGCGTGGATTTATATCTGAGCAAGCCTTATCAAGAAGATGACCTGCTGCGCAGTATTCAAGCTATGCTGGCGCGCCGCACCATCCACTGATGAGCTCCCCATTATAAGACTTCCAGGAAGAGTGGAATTTGACTGAATTAAATCAATACGTACGCATTGGTTTGTGGGGGGTGGAATATCTTTTGCCGAGCAGCGCCAGCCTTTCCATCGAGCAGCGTGAGAATCTCATTCTTAATGATGAGCCGGCGGATACCAATATCACCGCCTGGCGCGCGGTTGAATCCGAGCGGTGGCCGGCGCTTTATTTAAATGCCGAGCTTGAGCTTACCCGGGGGGATGATTGGCAGCGCGCAGTTTTTTTAGAAGCAAGACCCCATCCCATCGGGTTAATTGCGGATGAGGTCCAGCTGTTGCCGCGCACGGATGTACATGTAGAGCCGTTTACCCCGCTCGGCCCCTCGCCCACTGCTCGCGGCCATTTATTCTCCGGGGTGTGGGTGCGCGGGAACCAGCTAATATTAGTGTTCGAACCGAATGGATTGATCAGCTACCTGCAAAAACTGAGCGAGGTGGAGAACATCGACCAAACGGGAAGGATAGAATGAAGCCGCCTATACAGGATCGCATTCACACCTTAATCGTCCCGCTTGTTAACTCCTCTTTATTAGTTCCGAGCGCCTTAATCGCCGAGGTGATTAATATCGCTAAGTTGATCCGAGTGCCGCGGAGTGAAAAATGGATGTTGGGATTGCTGAACTGGCGCGCAAGGCCGGTGCCGGTGGTTTCTTTTGATTTTCTTCTAACGTCCGACCTGCATCCAGCCGGGCCGAAATCCAAAATTGTCATCTTTTATCCATTGCCGGGGCGCAAGCCGTGGGACTTTTTCGGCGTGCTAACTTCCGCCGAGCCGCAGCCGCGTACCTTCAGCGACGCGCAGGCCTTAAGTAATACCGTCGAAAACGATAATCCGTATGCCGCCGTCACGATTAAACTGGAGACATTTGTCGCTTGTATTCCGGATTTAGATGCGCTCAAAGCGGTTTTTTATCCGGACAATATCTAAAAAGCGGTGGCATGGCTGATCCCCTGGTAGGCTACTTCGACTAAATGGTCGATTTCTTCATGGGTAATCACGTAAGGTGGCATGAAATAAATCACATCGCCGAGCGGCCGCAAAATCGCCTCATGATTAAGCGCGTAGCGGTAAACTTCACGTCCACGCCGCTGTTGCCAGGGATAAGACGCGCGGGTGGTTTTATCCGACACCATTTCCATTGCCAAAATCATGCCCGTTTGCCGCACCTCGGCGATGTGCGGATGCTCACGCAAACGCGCGCTTGCCTGCGCCAGGTAAGCGGCAAGATTTTTATTGCGCACAATGACCTGGTCTTCTTGAAAAATAGCGAGTGTCGCCAGCGCCGCCGTACAGGCAAGTGGATTGCCGGTGTAACTGTGGGAATGCAGGAACGCCTTGCCCGCCGTATAGTCGGCATAAAAGGCCGCGTAAACCTCATCGCTGGTTAAACACACCGATAGCGGCAGATAACCGCCGGTCAAACCTTTTCCCAGGCACAGAAAATCCGGCGTAATCCCGGCCTGTTCGCAGGCGAATAGCGTGCCGGTGCGCCCGAAACCAACGGCAATCTCATCGGCGATGAGATGGACGTGATATTGGTCGCAGGCCTGCCGTAAGCGCTTGAGGTAAACCGGGTCGTACATGCGCATGCCGCCGGCACATTGCACCAGCGGTTCAACGATAACCGCGCAGGTTTGTGCGGCATGGTGTTCGAGCGCGTCCCGCATCGCGCCAAAGGCGCGCCCGCTATACGCGGCGCACGATTCCCCCGGCGCCCGGTAATAACAGTCAGGCGAGGGCACGGTGCGGTTTTGCAGCAATAACGGCCGATAAGTTTCCTTATAGAGCGCCACATCGCCGACCGACAGCGCACCCAGCGTCTCGCCGTGATAACTATTAGTCAGACTGATAAATTGGGTTTTGTTTTTCTCTCCCCGGTTTTGCCAATAATGAAAACTCATTTTTAAGGCAATCTCGATTGCGGCGGAACCGCTGTCGGCATAAAAACAGCGTTTGAGTCCAACCGGAGCGATTGCGATCAAGGCTTCGGATAATTTAATGACCGGCTCGTGGCTGAATCCGGCCAACAGCACGTGCTCCAGGCGTCCCAGTTGGGCTTGAATCGCCGCATTGATGCGCGGGTTGGCGTGGCCGAAGAGGTTGACCCACCACGAGCTGATGGCGTCGAGATAGCGCCGGCCGTTAAAGTCTTCCAGCCAGACGCCGTAACCACGCCGTATTGGGATCGGCGGCAGGGTCTCGTGGTCCTGCATTTGCGTGCACGGGTGCCACAGTACGTTCAGGTCGCGTTCAATCAAGATTTTATTATCCATGTCCGCATGATAACGCGATTTGGCCTTTACCGTCCTTCACCCTGCTAGGGCGGATGCTTTATTTTGTAAGGCATGTTATATAACGGGAAAATCTTAATTTTCAGGAGTGAACGATGGTGCTTGCAGAAACACTGGTTGGCGATTTGGGTTCGCCGGCGCCGGATTTTTCTTTGCCGGCGGTCGATGGCAAGGTATGGACACTCGCGGCTATCCGGGGCAAAAACGGACTGCTGGTCATGTTTATTTGCAACCACTGTCCTTATGTGAAAGCGGCGCGCGAACGCATTATCCGCGATGCCGGTGAACTTAAAGAATACGGCGTCAACAGCATCGCCATTATGTCCAACGATCCTATCGACTATCCGGAGGATTCGTTCGACAATATGCGCCGCGTCGCCGCCCTGTTTAAATTCCCATTTCCTTATGTTTTCGATGAAAGCCAGGTGGTAGCGAAAAGCTATGGCGCGGTCTGCACGCCGGACTTTTTCGGTTACAATGCCGACTTAAAATTGCAATATCGGGGCCGGTTGGATGCCGGCGGCAAGGAAGTCATACCGGGCGCCCGGCGAGAGCTGTTCGAAGCCATGAAAGCCATTGCCAACAGCGGCCAAGGGCCGCGTGAACAATTCCCAAGCATGGGCTGCTCAATAAAATGGAAACAAGGGAATACTTGATTTTATACCAGCCTCGCCGGAGTTGAGTCTTTGGAAAATACTTCCCTAACTTTTGGTTACCGACGCGACCGGGTTTAATGCCGTTCGATAATCTTATTCCCCAGGTGCGCACAATTGCGATCAATGCCGCGCGCGAAGAGCTCCTGCCCCGATTTGCCGAAGTCAGCCGCAGATTCAAAGCCGACGGCAGTTTAGTCACCGCGGCGGACATGGCGATGCAAACACGCATGCAGATCGAGCTGGCCGAGCATTGGCCGCAATACGATTTTCTCGGCGAAGAAACGCCTGCCGAGGAGCAGGAACGGATTTTAGCGAAAACCGAGGGACCGGGTTTATGGTGCCTCGACCCGCTGGATGGGACCAGCAATTTTGTCAACGGCATCCCTTTCTTTAGCACCTCATTGGCTTTGGTGATTAAAGGCGAGCCGGTTGCCGCCTGGATTTATGATCCGATCCGGGATGAATGCTTCACCGCCCGGCAAGGAAGAGGGGCGTGGCTGAACGACATAGCGATGCCGCATCTATCCGAATGTCCGGCTTTACGCCGCTGCATGGCGGCGGTGGACTTAAAACGCCTGGGGCCGCGCCTGGGAGGGAAATTGGGCCAAAGCCCGCCTTATGGATCGCAGCGCAGCTTCGGCTCCAGCGCGCTGGAATGGTGCTGGCTGGCCGCCAGCCGCCTTCATATCTATCTGCACGGTGCGCAGAAATTGTGGGATTATGCCGCCGGTACGCTTATCCTTAGCGAAGCCGGAGGGTATGCCCAAACCCTGGAAGGGGCGACGGTATTTTCCAGCCGTCTGGAACCGCGTTCGGTCGTGGCTGCCCGTAATAAAGAGCTTTTTGACGCCTGGAAATCCTGGATCGAGGCGAATTCTTGAGATTCGCATTATGATCATAATTAGACCTCGCCGGCGGTAATGCCGGCAGAGCAATCCATGCGCAAACAACCTATTCTGCTTGGGATCGTCGGTGACTCGGGGGCGGGTAAAACCACCTTCACCAAGGCAATTACAAAAGTATTGGGTGAACACCAGGTCGCTGTCATCTGCACCGATGATTATCATAAATACAACCGTGCCGAGCGCGCGGAAAAGAACCTTACCCCCCTGCATCCCGACTGCAATTATTTGGATATTGTCGAGCAACATCTATTGCTGGTAAAAGCCGGGCAACCCATACTCAAGCCCAACTACAACCACAGCACCGGCGATTTTGCCCCACCGTCTTATATTCAACCGAAAGAATTTATTATTGTCGAAGGGCTATTGGGCTATTTTACCAAAACCATGCGCGATTGTTATGACATTAAATTATATCTCGCGCCGCCTGATGATCTGAACGTTCCTTGGAAGCTGAAGCGCGATATGCAAGTGCGCGGTTATAGCGAAGAGGCGGCGCTGAGAGAAATCCGGTTGCGCAAACCGGATGCCGAGGCGTTTATTTATCCGCAACGTAAATGGGCGGATATGGTCCTCTATTTCGGTCAAAACCGGCGCGGGGCCGGCGATCATTTAAATGTCTCGCTGCTTTTGCGGCCGACATTGCCGCTGCCCGATCTTTCCGCCATGCTGGAACAGAAGGCCGGCGGCCACGGCCTGCGGTGGATGCGCGATAGCGAGCTGGATCTGCCGGCTGATCGGCTGGAAATTGATGGAAACATCAGTGATAAAACAGCGAAACAGTTGGAAGATTTATTGTGGCAATCTGTCCCCGCGGAATATCGGCATTTGCGCAGGGATCGGATTGATGCGATCAAGGGTGAGCGGAGCGAAATAAAGTCCTACCCGTTGGCGTTAACGCAACTGTTAATCGCTTATCATGTTTTACATGCTGCTTCCGGTCGTTAGCAGGATGCTGAAAAACTTGTTTTTCAGCATCCTGCGGTGCGGTATAAGGACGTACCGCCATTTTTTAAATACGCTAAGTATTTGAAAAATGAAGCAAAGCAAAAACCACGTTTTTTGCTTTGCGTGTTGAAAAAGGCCACGGATGGGCTTTTTCAACAATCTATTGGTGGGGGTGATGAAAAACTTGTTTTTCAGCGGCCTGTAGCAACGGCGTCTGAATTATTTTTGTATTGAGGACCCAATATGTCAGTAAAGCCCGATAACGGGAAACCAAGCGCGGGCCCGATAACGCCGAGCCGGCGCGATCTGGCCAATGCCATCCGTGTGCTTAGCATGGATGCGGTGCAAAAGGCCAACTCCGGGCATCCCGGCATGCCCATGGGCATGGCCGATATCGCCGAGGTATTGTGGAATGATTACCTGAAGCATAACCCGGCTAACCCGCGCTGGTTTGACCGGGACCGCTTTATGCTCTCGAATGGGCACGGCGCGATGCTGCATTACAGCCTGCTGCATTTAACCGGCTATGCCCTGCCGATGGAGCAAATCAAACAATTTCGTCAATTGCACTCCATGACCCCGGGCCATCCGGAATACGGCCACACCCCGGGCGTGGAGGTGACGACCGGCCCGCTCGGCCAGGGGATTGCCAATGGCGTCGGTATGGCGATCGCCGAACGGGCGTTGGCGGCGCAATTTAATAAGCCGGGCTTCGACATAGTGCATCATTACACTTACGTATTCCTCGGCGACGGCTGCCTGATGGAAGGCATTTCGCATGAAGCCTGTTCACTCGCCGGCACGCTCGGTCTCGGCAAACTCATCGCCTTTTATGATGACAACGGCATTTCCATTGATGGCGCAGTAAAGGGCTGGTTTACCGACGACACACCAAAGCGCTTTGAGGCGTATGGCTGGCATGTGATCCCGCGCGTCGATGGGCATAATGCGGAAGCCGTGAAGCGGGCGATTGAAACGGCGCGCAAGATCAGCGACCAGCCGTCGCTGATCTGCTGCCAGACGATCATCGGCTGGGGCGCGCCCAATAAACAAGGCACGGAAGAGGCGCACGGCGCCGCACTGGGCGAAAAAGAATGCGCCTTGGTGCGGGAAAAGCTGGGTTGGCGGTACCCGCCGTTTGTGATCCCGCCGGAGATTTATGACAGATGGGATGCAAACGCCAAAGGCGCGCAGGCGGAGCAGGCCTGGAATAAGAAGTTCGCCGAATACAAGTCGAAATACCCGGACGCGGCGGCCGAGTTCGAGCGCCGTACCAGCGGGAAATTACCCAACGACTGGGAGCCCTACGCACAGAGTTTTATCGCGCAAGTCAACGCCAAGGCCGAGACCATCGCCTCACGCAAAGCGTCGCAGAATACGTTAAATGGTTTTGGGCCGAAGCTGCCGGAGCTGCTCGGGGGTTCCGCCGATTTAACCGGTTCCAATCTCACATCTTGGTCCGGCAGCAAAGGCTTATCTTTATCTAAGGATAATCCGGGCGGCAATTATATTTATTACGGGGTGCGCGAATTCGGCATGTCGGCGATGATGACCGGCATCGCCCGCCACGGCGGATTTATCCCTTACGGCGGTACTTTCCTGACGTTTTCGGACTATGCGCGCAATGCCGTGCGCATGGCCGGGCTGATGAAACAGCGGGTGCTGTTCGTTTATACTCACGATTCCATCGGCCTCGGTGAAGACGGCCCTACGCATCAATCGATAGAGCATTTGGCGAGTTTGCGTTTGATCCCGAATGTGTCCGTGTGGCGGCCGTGCGACGCGGTGGAATCGGCGGCGGCGTGGAAGGCGGCGATTGAACGCACGGATGGTCCCAGTTGTCTGGTGTTTTCCCGGCAGAACCTCGCGCATCAAACGCGTAATGCGGCACAAATCGCCGCTATTGCGCGTGGCGGCTACGTATTGAGCGGGACCCCGGTCGACCCGCAAGCGATTATCATCGCCACCGGTTCGGAAGTCGGCATCGCCATGCAGGCGCAAAAACTGCTGGCGGGTAAGGGTAAACAGGTGCGGGTGGTATCGATGCCGAATACGCGCGTGTTTGACGCGCAGGACCCTGCCTATCGTGAATCGGTGCTTCCGGCTGCGGTAACCAAACGCGTGGCGGTCGAAGCCGGGGTAACGGACTTTTGGCGCAAGTATGTCGGCTTAAACGGCAAGGTGGTCGGCATCGACACTTTTGGCGAGTCTGCCCCAGCTGCGGCGGTGTTTAAGCACTTCGGGTTTACTGACGAGAACATCGTCAAAACGGTGGAAGCAATTTTGTAGATTTTTAGCAGGTTGCTGAAAAACACTGTTTTTCAGCAACCTGCGGTGCGATATAGGGATGTATCGCCATTTTTCAATCACATTTAAGTGATTGAAAAATGAAGAAAAGTAAAAATCGTGCTGTGCAGGATGCACGAATGCCGCGAGCGCAGGGACGCGCAGGAGCGGCCACTTTTTACTTTTCGTGCTGGAAAAGGCCATGGATGGACTTTTTCAGCAACCTGTTAGTGCAGGATTTATTTTCTCATTTATTTTGGAGAGCGGAATGGCTATCAGAATTGCAATTAACGGCTATGGCCGGATCGGCCGCAATATAGTGCGCGCCCTGTACGAAGCCAAACGTAACAAAGAGATCCAGGTGGTTGCGATCAACGATTTAGGCAACGCCGAGACCAATGCGTATCTAACGCAATACGACACCGTACATGGGAAATTCCCCGGCTCGGTTTCAGTCGAAGGGGATTTTCTGATCGTCAACGGCGATAAGATCCGCGTGCTCTCCAGTCGCGACCCGGCGCAATTGCCGTGGAAGCAACTGGGAGTGGATGTGGTGCAGGAGTGCACCGGTCTTTTTACCGATAAGGCCAAGGCCTCGGCGCATGTGAAAGCCGGCGCCAAGAAAGTGATTATCTCCGCCCCCGGCGGCAAGGATGTCGATGCCACCATCGTTTATGGGGTCAACCACAAGGTGTTAAAGAGTACGGATACGGTTATTTCCAACGCCTCGTGCACGACCAATTGTCTGGCGCCCCTGGTCAAGCCTTTGCATGAACAAATCGGCGTCAAGCACGGCTTGATGACGACGGTGCATTCTTACACCAATGATCAAGTGCTGATCGACGTCTACCACAGCGACCTGCGGCGCGCGCGTTCCGCTACCATGTCCATGATTCCGACTAAGACCGGCGCCGCCGCGGCGGTCGGGCTGGTATTGCCGGAATTGAACGGCAAATTGGATGGATTCGCGGTGCGCGTGCCGACCATCAATGTGTCACTGGTCGATTTAAGCTTTGTCGCCGCGCGCGAGACCACGAAGGAAGAAATCCACGCCATCATGAAACAAGCATCGTCCGGCGAACTGAAAGGCATACTCAATTATAACGATAAACCGCTGGTGTCGATGGATTTCAATCACGATCCGGCGTCTTCGACCTATGAAGCCTCATTAACCAAAGTTATGCAGGGCACTTTGGTGAAGGTGCTTGCTTGGTATGACAATGAATGGGGTTTCTCCAACCGCATGCTCGATACCACCGTTGCGTTAATGCAAGCCAAATAGCGAGAGCGGCCGCAGGAGAAATCCGGCAAGGAAATCCGGAAGTAAAAATTATCTCCGCAGTGAGGCAGTTAGTTTCAGGTGCAATATGCCGATAATTAAAATGACCGATCTCGATTTGCGCGGAAAACGCGTATTAATTCGCGAAGACTTCAACGTGCCGTTGAAAGACGGTAAGGTAAGCGATGACGCGCGCATGCGCGCAAGCCTTGCCACCGTGCAGTTTGCGATGAACGCCGGCGCTAGAGTGATGTTGATGTCGCACCTTGGGCGTCCGCAGCAAGGTGTTTTCGATGAAAAATATTCACTCAAGCCGATCGCCGAGCATTTATCTCGTTTGCTTAATAAAAAAGTTGTCTTGATCAAAGATTGGCTTAATGGTGTGGATGTCAAAACCGGCGAGGTAGTGATGCTGGAAAACGTGCGCTTCAATAAAGGTGAAACCAAGGACGATGATGGGTTGGCGAAAAAAATGGCGGCGCTATGCGATGTATTTGTGATGGACGCTTTTGGCAGCGTGCATCGGGCGCAGGCCTCAACCCATGGTGTTGCGAAATACGCGCCGATCGCCTGTGCCGGTCCGTTGCTGGTCACGGAACTTGAGGTTTTACAGAAGGCGTTCAATAAGCCTAAGCGCCCGCTGGTGGCGATAGTCGGCGGCGCCAAGGTTTCCACCAAGCTCACGGTGCTGGAATCGTTGTCCAACATCGTAGATCAGTTAATAGTCGGCGGCGGTATCGCCAATACCTTCATCGCTGCCGCGGGCTACAATATAGGTAAGTCTTTATTTGAAGCCGATTTGGTCGACGAGGCCAAGCGGCTGATGACCGCAGCTAGAGCGCGTGGCGGCAATATCCCGCTGCCGAGCGATGTGGTATGCGCGACGGAATTTTCCGAACGCGCGCGCGCGACGTTGAAGAAGATCGAAGAAGTCGCCGACGATGACATGATTCTCGATGTCGGCCCGGAAACCGCGAAAACGTTCGCCGCCATCGTAAAGAGCGCCGGCACCATCTTATGGAACGGCCCGGTCGGGGTGTTCGAATTTGACCAATTCGGCGCCGGCACCAAGATATTAGCGGAAGCGATAGCGGCGAGTCCGGCCTATTCTATTGCCGGCGGCGGTGATACCTTAGCGGCGGTGGCGAAATATCATGTCGCGGATAAAATTTCTTATATCTCCACCGGCGGCGGCGCCTTTTTGGAATTTTTGGAAGGCAGGAAACTGCCTACCATCGCTATTCTCGAGGAGCGCGCTGCAGGCAAGAATCCGCTTTGACTTCAGCCTATTTCCAACGGCACATTAATTCGGGAGTGATATAGTTGTTTAGACGCACAAAAATAGTCGCGACGCTGGGGCCGGCCACCGATGACCCGGCGGTTTTGGATAAGCTTATTGAAGCCGGTGTGGACGTAGTGCGTCTTAATTTTTCCCATGGCGTTGCGGAAGTCCACTTTCGCCGTGCGGAACTTGCGCGCGAGCGCGCGCAAGCGCATGGGCGCCAGGTCGGTGTGCTGGTGGATCTGCAAGGCCCCAAAATACGCATTGGAAAATTCATCAAACAGAAAGTTATCCTGGAGGAAGGCCAGAAATTTGTGCTCGATATCAATTGGCCGCTCGATCGGGGCAATGACGAGCGGGTGGGTATTACCTATAAATCCCTGCCTCAGGATGTCAGCCGCGGGACCACCTTATTACTGAATGATGGACGTATTGTATTATGGGTGGACCAGGTCGCGGGCGGCGAAGTCATTTGCCGCGTGGTGGTCGGCGGCGAGCTTTCCGATAATAAGGGCGTCAATCGCCAAGGCGGCGGGCTGACGGCGCGCGCGCTTACCGATAAAGATCGCGAAGATATTAAAGCGGCGGCGGCGATCAACGCCGATTACCTCGGAGTTTCTTTTCCGCGCAACGCCAAGGATATTGAAGAGGCGCGTACCTTGCTGCGCGCCGCCGGCGGCAAAGGCGGTATTGTGGCAAAAATAGAGCGCGCCGAGGCAATAACCGCCATCGAGGAAATTATCGCCGCGTCCGATGTAATCATGATTGCGCGCGGCGACTTGGGCGTGGAAATCGGCGATGCCGCGCTGCCGCCGGTGCAAAAGCGCATTATTAAATTGGCGCGCCGCATGAATCGCGTGGTCATTACCGCGACCCAGATGATGGAATCGATGATTGAAAACACTGTCCCTACGCGCGCCGAGGTATCCGACGTCGCCAACGCCGTGTTGGACGGCACCGACGCGGTCATGCTGTCCGCGGAGACCGCCAGCGGCAAACATCCGGTCGCGGCGGTGGCGGCGATGGACCGGGTATGCCGGGAAGCGGAAAAGCATGAAGAGACCATTTATTCCCGCCAGCGCATAGACACCCATTTTGAGCGCGTCGATGAGGCGATCGCGATGGCGGTGATCCATATCGCCAACCATCTGCCGGTCAAGGCCATCGCCGCCTTGACCGAATCCGGATCGACGGCGTTATGGATATCGCGCATGACCTCGGCGGTGCCTATCTATGCGTTAACGCGGCACGTGGAAACCTGCAGAAAGGTCACTCTTTACCGCGGAGTTCAACCGGTTAAATTCGACTTCGAGTCGAACGATCCGGCACAAGTTATGCGGGAGGCGGTCGGTGAGCTGCGCCGGCGCGGCGCGGTGCACAACGGCGACCTGGCGATATTGACCATCGGCGAGCCGCTCGCTAAACCGGGCGGCACCAACGCCATCAAAATCGTGCGCGTGGAAGATTTTACCGCTTTAGCCAACTAAGGCCGACCCTCCCGCTGGGCCCGCACTCGCGCGAGCGTCCAAACTGTCTCAAAATTAACCACCCCGGGCCGATGCACGGCCCGAAGACTCCCCGCGAAACCGCAATTTTCACCAAACACTCGTGCGATTGATTGGGGGCGGGCAAAGACAACTCCTGGGGGGACGAGGACGGCCCTGGCACTTAGGTCGTATGTCTAAGGCTTCGTCGCAGGTTCATCATCCGCCTTTGCATCGCGGCTACCAGGAGAGCCGCGGGGCTCGAAGGGCCGCCTTCGTTGAAGAAGACGCCTAATGGAGCAAAAATGAAAATCGGCGTCAGCACTATTCTCGATACTTCCACATCCCGCCGCAAGTTCTTGATCGGCAGCATCGGCATCGCCGCTGTCGCAAGTCTGCCGGCGGTGACGATGGTTGCGACGGCCAAGCAGGCGAACGCCTCTACTTCTTCCAACCGGACCCAAGGAGATCATAATATGAGCACGATCACGACCAAGGACGGCACCAAGATTTATTACAATGACTGGGGCACGGGACAGCCCGTCGTCTTCAGCCACGGCTGGCCGCTGAGCGCGGACGCCTTTGAGGACCAGATGTTCTATCTGGCCTCCCACGGCTATCGCTGCATCGCGCATGACCGCCGCGGTCACGGCCGCTCGAGCCAGCCCTGGAACGGCAACGATATGGACACCTACGCGGATGACCTCGCCACGCTCGTCGAGAAGCTGGACCTGAAGAACGCGATCCATGTCGGCCACTCAACGGGCGGAGGCGAAGTCGCCCGCTATATCGGCCGCCACGGCACCAAGCGCGTGGCCAAGGCGGTGCTGATCGGCGCCGTCCCGCCGCTGATGCTGAAGACGCCGGCGAATCCCGGCGGCACGCCGATCGAAGCGTTCGACCAGCTCCGCGCCGCGGTCCAAGCCGACCGCTCGCAGTTCTGGAAGGATCTCAGCCTGCCGTTCTACGGCTACAACAGGCCGGGCGCCAAGATCTCGGAAGGCGTGCGCGAATCATTCTGGCTCCAGGGCATGATGGCCGGCTTCCCTGCGTCGTACTTTTGCATCAAGGCGTTTTCCGAGACCGATCTCACCGGGGATCTCAAGAAATTCGACGTGCCGACGCTCATCCTTCACGGCGACGACGACCAGATCGTGCCCATTGCCGACTCCGCGTTGCTCTCGTCCAAGCTCGTCAAGGGCGCTGTCCTCAAGGTCTATAAGGGCGCACCGCACGGCATGTGCACGACGCTGAAGGACCGGGTCAACGAGGAACTGCTCGGGTTCATCAAGGGGTGAGCCGACATTCTCGATCCGCGGCGGAGGCGAAGCTCATGATCGACTGGTGCTGAGCTGATTAACTCGACCTTTCAGCAATTCACGTATTGAGCCTAGGAGAGATCACATGGCCGACATGAGGAAAGAGAGCGACAGCCTCGGAGTGGTTGAAGTCCCTGTGGACAAGCTGTGGGGCGCTCAAACACAACGCTCGCTAGAGCACTTCAGCATTGGCAGGGATTTAATTCCCCGCGAAATGATCACCGCCTACGCCACCTTGAAGAAAGCCGCCGCCGCTGCGAACCGCGCAGGCAAGCGGCTCGACGATCAGCGTTATAAATTGATCGTTCAGACTTGCGACGAAATCCTCGCCGGCCGGCACCACGACATGTTTCCCCTGCATGTTTGGATGACGGGTAGCGGCACTCAGTTCAACATGAACGTCAACGAAGTGATCTCCAACCGTTGCTGCCAGCTCGCGGGTACGCCACTCGGGAGCAAGGCGCCGGTTCACCCCAACGATCACGTCAACATGGCTCAGTCGTCGAACGACTCATTTCCGTCGGCCATGTATATCGCGTCAGCCGTCAATGTGAAGCAGCGCCTGATTCCCGCGGTAGCCGGCTTGCGCGATGCAATCAGCGCGAAAGCACAAGCGTGGGGTGATATCGTCAAGATTGGGCGGACTCACATGCAGGACGCCACCCCGCTGACGCTAGGCCAGGAATGGTCCGGCTATGCCGGGATGTTGGCAGACGATCTGGAACGGCTCGAATCAGCCCTGCAAGGGGTATACCGCTTGGCACTGGGTGGTACGGCTGTGGGAACTGGCATCAACTCGGCACCCGGCTTTGCCGAAGCGGCGGCTGCCGAGATCGCCAGACTCACTGCCCTGCCCTTCGTCACCGCGCCCAACAAATTCACGGTGCAGGGCGCCCATGACGCGCTGGTCCAACTCTCCGGGACGCTTCGCACCCTGGCGGTGTCGCTGTACAAGATTGGAAATGACATTCGCCTGATGTCATGCGGGCCTCGCGCCGGGTTTGCCGAATTGGCGATCCCGGAGAACGAGCCGGGCTCCTCGATCATGCCCGGCAAGGTCAATCCAACTCAGTGCGAAGCGCTGACGATGATCGCTGCGCAGGTGATGGCCAATGACGTCGCGGTGGGCTTTGGCGGCGCCGGTGGCTACCTCGAGATGAATGTCTACAAGCCGCTGATGATCTTCAACATTACCCATTCCATAACGATCACGGCCGATGGCTGCTTGAACTTCCGCAAGTTTTTGGTCGAGGGAACGAAGCCCAATCTGAAGAAGATCAACGAATATGTCGAGCGCTCGCTGATGCTGGTGACGGCGCTTGCGCCTGTCATCGGCTACGACAAGGCATCAAAAATCGCCCATCACGCCATGGACAACGATCTCACGCTGAAGGCAGCGGCGTTGCAATTGGGCTTTGTCACCGAGGTCGAATTCGATCGCGTCGTCGATCCGAGAAAAATGGTGAAGCCCTACGTGGCGGCGGCCGCAGCGACCACAGGCCCACATTAATGACGCTGGAGGAGCGTTCCAACCTTGTCCTCACCTTTGCCCGAGTCCTTTACGTCAATGGCCAAGCCACAGACGACGCTCTGGCCGCGGTCGAGCACCTCGGCCACACGTTCGGGCTGCGCGCCAAGATCATACCGCGCTGGGGAGAGCTTCAACTTCAGGCCGAGGACAAGGACGGCAGGCTGATTTCCCTGGTGGCGGCCGATCCCACCGGTGTGAACATGGGTCGCGTGGCCTCCACGATGAGGGCAACCGAGGAGCTCGACGCCGGTCGGCTTGCGGCAGACGCCGCGGTGGAGGCCATTGGCGCAATCTCACGGGCGCCACCGGCGCCGACATGGCTGTTCACGCTCGCGGCGGCGGCGGGTGCAGTGGCGTTGGCAGTTCTCTTCGGCATTCAGCATCTGCCCGCGGCGGCTCTCATATTCGTGAGTGCAGCGGCCGGTGCGCTTCTGCGCCGCAGCCTGGCGAGGTACACCGAAAACGTCTACTTGCAACCATTTTGCGCGGCGCTCGTCGCTGGAGTTATCGGTGCTCTGGCGGAGCGCTACCAGCTGAGCTCGTCACTGCGCCTTGTTGCGGTCTGCCCGTGCATGGTCCTGGTCCCGGGGCCGCATGTGCTCAATGGCGCGCTGGATCTCATCAATGGCCGGATCCATCTTGGCGCCGCTCGCTTGATCTATGCGGGGCTCATCATTGCGGCGATCTCTACGGGATTGCTGCTTGGCCTCGGGCTTCTCGGCGTTTCGTTGCCGGTGGATGAGGCCGGCAGAGCCGTCCCTTTGTGGCAAGACGTGATCGCCGCCGGCGTCGCCGTCGCCTCCTACAGCGTCTTCTTCTCCACGCCACTGAACATGCTGACTTGGCCGGTCGCGGTCGGCATGCTCGCCCACGCTCTACGGTGGGCCGCACTCACAGTGCTCGGTGCCAGCAACGCGACCGGCGCCTTTGTCGCTTGTCTTTTCGCAGGGCTGATCCTCACGCCGGTCGCGCACCGTTGGCACATGCCGTTCGCGGCCATCGGCTTCGCCTCCGTGGTTTCGATTATGCCGGGTGTCTTTCTTTTCAGGATGGCTAGCGGCCTTGTACAAATTGCCGGCGGTTCGCAGACGACGTTGCAGCTGATAAACGCGACCATTTCCGACGGCATGACGGCAATGCTTATCGTTTTAGCTATGAGCTTCGGCCTCATCGTTCCGAAGATAGCCATCGATTACTTTGGCGAGAGATCGACGCAGGCAAAATCATAGGAGTGAAGGAAGATGCCGACGCTCACCACAAATTCCGACGCGATCCGTCCCCGGCCCTACCTATCGAATGACGCAATGGCGCTGTCGCGATTGGAGGAGCGACTTCCGCTTCTGCTTAGCGTCATCGCGGGGATGGTCGACCTCAGCGGCTTCTTTATGCTCGGCAATGTCTTCACCGCCCACATTACCGGCAATCTCGTGGTGGTCGCGGCTGCGGCCGTCCGTGGCGACCCGCTGAGCTTGGCTCAGGCCCTGTCAATTCCTGTCTTCATCCTCGCTCTCGCAGCCGTGTGGCTGCTCGCCCGAGCGTCGGGCCGGCGCGGTGCGGGCCTGGCACGGCTACTTCTCCTGATTCAGTTTCTGCTGCTCGCGGGGCTGTTGATTTTCAGCGTAATCACCAAACCCTCCGCCAGTCCGCACGGATTGATGGCCGAAATCGCCGTCACGATCGCCGTCTCCGCAATCGCATGTCAGTACGCTCTCTTTCGCTTGGCTATACCGGGCGCGATTTCAACGGCCGTGATGACCGGCAACTTGACCAACACCGTTCTGTCGCTGATGGACGTTTTGTCGCCAAGCCGTCCGTTGATGCCGGTCGACGCGGGGCGGTTGAAAAAATCCCTGCGTCTCCTCGTCGGCTTTCTCGTGGGCTGCGTCGTGGCCGCCGGCGCCATCTCCTTGCTGGGAGACTGGGCCTGGTCAATTCCGGCCGCGCTGGCCGCCGTGGCGCTCGCGTTGCGGTAGCAGAGGAGACAGATCATGTCTGGCCTTGAGAACAAGGTGGCGCTGATCACGGGCGCCTCGCGCGGCATCGGCCGCGCCGTCGGCGACAAATTTGTATGAGAGCTGCCTTAACTCGGAACGAGACGACAGATGAACGTTCGTTGATGGAAAGGAGAAGTGCGATGGCAAATTGGATTTACAAAGTTGAGAGCAATTGTTCTGATCCAAAGCGTGAGGCGGGATTCAACGACTGGTACACCAATACACACGTTCCCGATATTCTGAAGGAGAAGGATTTCATTCGTGCTGCGCGATATGAAGCTTACAAACCTAAACAAGGGCAGGCAAAGTTTATCGCGCTATTTGACTTGGAGACCGACGATATCGAACGGACTTTGAAGGTTCACGAGCAAACCGAGGCAGCATTGAAGGCTGGCGGGCGCATCAGCGATCTGCTCGTGATCGTGACGAGGGGAGCCTACAAGCGGTTATCGTCGTCTAATAAGTAGCTAGGTCGCGGGCCCTGTGCCCGCTTTCGGGAGGAACGGTGTAAGGAGCGAGACATGCGCGCCTTCGCTGTCCATGACTTCGGCAAAGCTCCGGCGGGGTTTACGACCTACCGATCCCCGCCGCGGATGGCGCGTTCCTCATCCGCGTGAGGTATGCGGGGGTCAATCCGCGACTACAAACTCCTCGAACAGCTGACCGCCACCTCAAAATATCCTTTTGTCATGGGTATAGACTTCGCCGGTGTTGTCGAACGCGTTTCGACGGGAGAACGCGATCTCCATATCGGCGACCGTGTCTTCGGCATGGCGCGCCGACTCGATCTATTCCAAATGGCTTGATCCTTAAACCTTGACCGGGTCTGAAACTGGGCCGACCCTCCCGCTCGGCCCGCACTCGCGCAAGCGTCCAAACTGTCTCGAAATCAGCCACCCCGGGCCGATGCATGGCCCGAAGACTCTCCGCAAAACCGCAATTTTCACCAAACACTCGTGCGATTGACTACGCGCGGGCTCAGCGATAGATTGATGGTTGGCGAAAAGGGGCGCTTAATTTCCCTATTTCCCTGCTTGCCTTTTACTTTCCACTAATCCAGAAAAGGAGAATTTGCCATGGTGAAGAAAGCATTGGCTTACATGTTGTTCCTCGGAGTCATCTATCCGCTCTCCGCGGTGGCGGAGGACACGCTCGCTAGATTCAAGGGGGGCATCGGGGTTATTCCGGTCTCGAGCGGCGTGGGGTTGGCCGCGACCGCCGTGGTCGTGAACCGGAACATTGTCCGCGGGGTCCAGCCCGCCGGCCAGATCTGGGTGATACACAAGCTGGATGCCAAGGTGGGCACGGACGGGCACATCACAGTCGACGGAAAGGGGCTGGTTTTAGCTGGCGGGAATAACGCCGGGAGGGCGGCCGGACAGAGCGTGTTTGCCACGCTGATTTGTGAAGCCGCGGCTCCCTTTACCGAGCGCAACACGGACCTTGCCGGCGTCCCGCTCGCGCCCAACGGTGACTTCAAAATCGACGACATGCTGTCGCCGGCGCCGTTTGACTGCACCAGCCCCATGCTCCTCATCCGCAACGCAGCCGGCTTGGCCTGGTTCGCCGTCGGAATCCTGAAGCAAGACAGCGACGACTAAACCGCTGACCCTTAACTATGGGGAACCCCGGGGTGCGTGGGGCGCATGTTGCGCCAAGCGCGCCCTATCCGTGGAGGGCGCGGCGCGGGAGGCGGTGGGTAAGCTGCGCAAGCGCGGCGCGGCGAAAGCTATATCTTTTGCGGCCGCAGACGAATGTGGTGGTGGACTGTTGCTGTTCCTCGAAAAGTCCTTCAAACGTCACTGCGTATCCGCTATAAGAGCATACGCCAAACTGAAACTCCGGCGCAGGACACCTTGACCGGTAAGGCAATTTGTATTTTAAGGACCTATAACAACCGAATATGTTATCAAGTTAAGAATCGAACGAATCCTAAGCATCGTGGTGCGGCAGTTACCGCGGTCGATCTATTTTGTGGTGTTGGTGGACTTACGCGTGGACTAGTAGATGCGGGTATACGCGTTGCGGCCGGTTATGACATTGACACTGATTGCGAGTATGGATATAGCCATAACAATGTCGGCACAAAATTCATCACAACGAGCGTTACGGAGTTGACCGGCAAGGCTCAAGACGTCATTACCCGAAAGGCCACACCCGAGTGTTAGTCGGATGCGCACCATGTCAGCCGTTTTCAAAATACACTCAGAGCTCGTAGGGTGCAATTGCGCAGCGTATTGCACCGAATGTAAAATCCGAGGCCTACAATTGACGCGTAGGACATGCCGGATTACCGCCGTTACCGTATCGCCGACGGATGTTATTTTTTTACCGTCAATCTACTGGAACGTTCACCTAATGACCTGTTGGTCCGTCATATCGACCTTCTGCGCCAAGCGGTGCGCCCAGTTACGCAGGTGCGACCTTTTTGCAGCTATGCGTTCGTGGACTACATTCACTATAATCCTGTCAAACATGGCTAGGTGACGCGCGTGACTGATCGGGCCTGTTCTACTTTCCAGCATTGCGCGGAGTATTTATCCTGTGGATTGGGGCGGAATGGATGTCGTGGGTAGCGTTGCAGGGGAGTGGCGGGTGAACATTCGGTGCAATACGCTGCGCTATTGCACCCTATGCGGGCTGCACTATCAGCCAAGAAGTGCCTCCTTAAGACCGTTGTCAAGAGGACGCTTACCGATCCAAACCCTTAATAGCGCGTCGTTCAGCGCTTTCCCCATGATCGCGTTACCCACGACACGACCGTCAACGAAGATACGTGTGCCCGTCTCAGGCGTGTAATCGATGTCCACACGCCTGCCACGACCAAGTACCCGAATATTACGTACGGTGCCGCGTAGCGTGTCGAGTTGTTCGCTAATCGATTGGAGTTCCGACGCCGAGCTGTTATTGGCAAGCCCCTTGTTTAGACCCCAGAGGAACTGTCCTGCCGAACTTTCACGCAACATGACCAAGGTAATACGCCTCGATGTATCGTTTTTGAGAGGGCTGCTACCCCAGGTGTCTCGCGGTGGAAGATAGAGCCCACACATATACACAGACAGAAAAAAGAAATGGAATTTACCCGCTCCAACCAGTTGGAGTTGGGCGCCATTTTCAAACACCGCTTTTTCATCCATGGTGATGCCGTCAATTTCACGCGTTAGCGCTATGTTTGGCAGCAACGCGAGTGCGAGCGCTCGGTAGATGAAGACGCGGCGTGAAAGCAGGTTGCTCATTGAATTCGATGATAACGATCGAGTGTGCTCTATGTTACAGATTGCCGCACACGTTAACCAGTTTGGCTTATTGCGCTTCGATAACTTTCCATCCTGAAGGTATGCCCATTTTCTGGATACAAAATATGGCCTTACGGAGGAGCATGGGGTTTGTAGGGTGCAATAGCGCAGCGTATTGCACCGAATGTTAAAATCCTAGGCCTACCATTGAGGCTTAGGGCATACCGGATTACCGCCGTTATCGTATCGCCGGTGGATGTTACTTCTTTACCGTCAATCTACCGGAACGTTCACCCAACGTTCTAATGACTATTGTCGAAGGTTAGAACTCAGCGAGCTGAGCCGTCCTCTTACGTACTGCCACTCGTTGCTTTGGTAGAGTCCTGGTTGCAAGGTCAGCAGATTCCATCCCACGCTTTACCGGCGATCCTTGTCAGCGCACCGACCCCGCCGTTAGGTCTATCCCGCTCAGCTTTTCGCGAGATCGATCTTGCTCAGGGCCGCCTTCAGGCTTCTGGCCAGCCTCCCGGCATCATCGTTTGCCCAGAAATGCATGAAGAATAGCCGCGGTTGCTCATCAAGCATATGACTATGCAGTGCCGTCACCTCGATCCCGCCGTCGCGCAACGTCTTGAGTACGGGATTGACCTCCCGTGCGATGAGCACGAAGTCACCGGTGATCGCTGCCTTACCGCCGCCAGTCGGCTGGAAGTTGATGACAATGCCCGAACCCATGGCGACAGGAATCGGCATTCCGCCCTCCATTATGGTTTCGGCCCGGGGGATGTTGAACTGATAGACACCGCCATTGACTGTACCCTTGGCGCCAAGCGTCTGATCGATTGCGGCGGTGTCCAGGTCGAGCGGCGGTGGAGAACCGGCGGGTGCCGGCGCCGCCAATGGGGTCTTGCTTTCGGCAAGCGCGGTGCGCAGTACGGCGGCGAGCTTGGCGGGGTCGCCGCGGCCGAGGAAATGCATATACATGGTTGCGGGTGAGGAGCGCAGCAAATGGTTGTGCACCGCCGTTATCGCTATGCCGCCATCGATGAGTTTCTTCATCACGGGGCTGACCTCTTCTTGCGTCAGCACGAGATCGCCCATCACCATTCCCTCGCCGCCCATTTTCTGGAATGCGAGATAGGAGCCCAAAGCAAGAGGTGGTTTGATCTCGACCCCATCAAGCGTGACCTTTAGGTCGCTCCGCCCAAGACCGACGCGGTACACGCCGCCGGGCATCTGTGCACCGGATCGGCCAAGCGCCTCGGCAACCGGAGCCCAGTCGTTATCGGCCGTGAGAGCGGCGGTGGACAGTCCGACCGCGAATCCGGCGCTTGCCAAGATTAGATTAAAGCGCTTCATAGCATGACCTCCTAGAAAGTGGTTTCGGAACCAATGCTACCGCCGTGCGGATTAAAGTGCGAGGACATCGTGAATGCTATGACCAGAGCTCGTAGGGTGCAATAGCGCAGCGTATTGCACCGAATGTAGAATCCCAAGCCTACCATTGAGGCGCAGGGCATGCCGGATTACCGCCGTTACCCGTATCGCTGGTGGATGTTATTTCTTTACCGTCAATTTACTGGAGCGTTCCCCTAACAATCTCTTGGTCCGTCATAACGACCTTCTGCGCCACGCGGTACGCCGTGCCCGGTCATAGACACGACTGTGCGCTTCCTTCATTATTGTCTCGTATTAGCAACACGGTACAAACCGGTTTTCGCCAGGAGATCTTAGATGAGCACGAACGAGACACTACGACCGGGCCGGCGCACGTTTCTACTCACTACCGCCGCAAGTATCGCGATCGCCGGTCTGCCATTTAACGCTCGCACGGCCGAGAGCAAGAGCCTCAAGATCGGTATCATCGGCGCCGGCAAAATCGGCGGCACACTGGGCGAGCTGTGGGCGAAAGCCGGTCACGAGGTGTTTTTATCCTCGCGCCATCCCGAGGAGCTCGAGCCGTTGGCAAAGAGCATCGGGGCGAAGGCACGCGTCGGAACGCCGAAAGAGGCCGCCGCCTTCGGCGAGGTGATTTTAATCTCGGTGCCGTACGGCGCACTTCCGCAAGTCGGCCGCGATCTTGCCTCGGAGATCAAGGGCAAGGTGGTGCTCGAGACCGGCAACCCGTATCCCGCTCGCGACGGCGACATGGCAATCCCGGCGCGCAAGAAGGGTACGGGCGTCGCGTCCGCCGAGTTCCTGCCCGGCGTGCGCCTGGTGCGCGCGTTCAATTCGCTACCTTCCTATGAGCTCAAGAGCGAGGCGCACCGCAAAGGCGAGAAAGCCGCGGTCCCGCTCGCGGCCGACGATGAAGCCGCGCTTAAGATTGCAGTACGGCTGGTCGAAGACGCGGGCTTCGAGCCGGTAGTGGCCGGCAAGCTTTCGCAAGCCAAGAAATTCGATGTCGGAACCCCGATGTACGGCAAGGCGCACACCGCGCGTGAACTCCGCCGGAGCCTGGGGCTTGCGCCCTAGAAACGCATGAGTCAGCTCGAGTCGGCAAAGCAGCTGTTTCTGGAAGGACGCGGCTTCCTCGAAAATCCGGGTCAGCAACCGTAGCGTGCGCTATGCGCACGACTAATCCTATCTATAATGTCTCACATGACAACCTTCAGATGAGCATCTATCCTGCGCACTAGACTCGGGAGGTTGCTTTTAAACGAGGGGCGATTATGGCGAGCCAGTTTTGATCGTGCGCACAGCGCACGCTACGGTTGCTAGTGTCCGGGGAGATCGCAGCCAACCAGTTTGGATCGATGGCGCTCGGCGTGATGCCCCACTCGGTTGACCCGCAAGCGGCAGATCGTCTCTGGAACCTGAGCGAGCAGCTTATATTTGGAGGACGGCAATCATGGCTTTGAGCATACGCAAACTTGGCAGTCAGGGACTAGAGGTATCGGCGATCGGTCTTGGCTGCATGCCCATGAGCCAGTCTTATGGTCCGGCGGATGAGGGAGAGTCGATCGCTACACTGCATCGCGCCATCGAATTGGGATGCAACTTCTTCGACACGGCCCAGGGCTATGGTCCCCTCACCAACGAGGAGCTGCTCGGCCGGGCGTTCAAGGGCCGGCGCGACCAGGTGGTAATCGGCACCAAATTTGGCTTTCGTTTCAAGGACGGAAAGCAGGTCGGCACCGAAACAGCCAGCCGGCCTGAGCATATCCGCGAGGCGGTGGAGGGCTCCCTGCTCCGGCTCGGCACCGACTACATCGATCTCCTCTATCAACACCGTGTCGATCGGGCCGTGCCGATCGAGGAGGTGGCCGGTGCGGTAGGTGATCTGGTCAAGCAGGGAAAGGTGCGATTTTTCGGTCTTTCCGAGGCCGGCGTCGCCAACATCCGCCGCGCCCATGCCGTCCATCCGGTTTCTGCACTACAGAGCGAATATTCGCTATGGGAACGGAATCTGGAGGGGGACATAATACCGGTTCTGCGCGAGCTAGGCATCGGCCTCGTACCCTTTTGTCCCCTTGGCCGGGGCTTTTTGACCGGCGAGGTCAAGCGCGCGGAGGAGTATCCGGAAGGTGATTTTCGACGTACCGATCCACGCTACCAACGCGAGAATTACGACGCCAATGTGAAGGCGGCGCGGATGGTATTCGATATCGCCGCGGCTAAACACGCAAAGCCTGGGCAGATCGCGCTTGCCTGGCTGTTGCAAAAGGGCGGCGACATCGTGCCTATCCCCGGCACCAAGCGCCGGAAATATCTGGAAGAGAATGTGGCCGCCGAGACCGTCCAGCTTGATCCCGCACAGATGAAGGTGCTCGACGACGCTTTGGCGCCGGGAAAAGTCTCGGGGAAGCGTTACGCCGATTGGATCATGGCGACGATCGATCGCTGAGCGACCGCTGCCGCCCTGTCCGCGCTTGTGTCCGGTCGATATGCGGTTTCATCCGGCGAGCGGATCGGCATCATCGTCTGCGAGGCAACACCTACCTAGCGGCGTACCAGCCGTGAAAAGATCGTCGTGCCGCTTACTGCGCCGGCACCACGATCGTGCATCGCTGCTCCTTCTTCGCCTTGGCCGCTGCGTCGGCACATCCCTTGAGCGTGTCACTGTTGGTCAGGCTTCAGGTTAAGCCCCCGATGCAGTAACACGGGGGCCTACCGATACATTGTAATCGGCCTGCTGGTAATCTAGGGTGCGTGCCTAAATCTAGAGCTCGTAGGGTGCAATAGCGCAGCGTATTGCACCGAATGTAAAATCCCAAGCCTACAATAGAGGCGCGGGGCATGCCGCATTACCGCCGTTACCGTATCGCTGGTGGGTATTATTTTTTTACCGTCAATCTATTGGAGCGTTCACCCAACGTTCAGTTGATCCGTCATAGTGACCTTCTGCGCCAAGCGGTACGCCCAGTTAAGCAGGTGCGACCTTCGCAGCGATGCCTTCGTGGACTGCATTCACTATAATCCTGTCAAACATGGCTAGGTGACGCGCGTGGCTGTGATTGTTAAGCGGAGCTTCTGCTCAGCAGGTTTGGATACCTCTTCTGGCGAAGCTCTTCGACGACTTTGTCCGTAAGCTTCCAGGGATCACCTTTAATCCGTGCAACCAGCTCTGTCCAGACCTTGCCGAAAGCATCGATGGCATCGTCTTCGGTAAATGTGATGCCGGTAGGCAGCAGCGGTGCAATGTCGTCCGTCAGGCTCCATGCAAGTTTCTCCAGCATCCGCTGTTCGGCGGCGGCGCGAGTGATCGGCTTTCCGTCAAGGGCGAGGTAATGCTCGAAGCAGGCGATGAGCTTGTCGGGGTTCATCAAGAGCTGCTTAAGCCCTTCATTCAAATCGAACAGGTCGCGGTTTTTGCGTCGCTGCAGCAATGCTCGAAGTTTTGTCCCGAAGAGCTCCTCAGGTTCGAACGATGCGATCTCAGTTTTCGCTCGGTGCCAGCTACTGTCAACCTCGAAGGGATACTTCTTGATGCCATACGGGCTTTCGTGCTCGCGGGTATTGATCTCGACCTTCAGTTTGAGCGTGGTTTCCGGATCAGCTTCGGGCGCGAACTTGAACACCAGGCGTGTTGAGTGTTCGGCCTGTGCCCGCTTACACTTGCCCAACCACGAGAGCGCATCACGAATGGCATCGATTGTGGGACCGACGGCTTCCGGTTGAGTTTGAACCAGGTCGATATCTTCGGAGTAGCGCAGCGGTTGCCGGAAAAGTAGTTTGCTGATCGCCGTTCCACCACGAAAGGCAATCTTTCCCGCCAGCGCCGGCGAATTAGACAGGTCACACAGTGCACGGCAGATGATGAGGTCCTGTTCGATCTGCCGCGAATCCGGCCAGGGCGCTTTGGCGCTCCACTCTTGCAGGTAGGAGGCTGGAATCAAAAGTCGATCTCCACGGGTTCATTGATCACGAGCATCCACCTGGAATCTTTCTCGTGCACATCAGCCAGAGACTCGATGAGTGGTTTGACCGAGGGGTCCAGAGGCTTCATCGATTTGGCCTTCCTGGCGAACGGCTCCAAGGCATTGGCCTGGCGCGCATGGCCGGTGCGATCCAGCAGATACCCGAGCCGGCGAACGGCGGAGTTTTCGTAGGCCACAGCGGCTTTCGCCAGCTTGCGTGGATCGGCATTCGCGCCAAGGTCCTTGGCAATCTGGGCCACGCCACCGATGCCGGCGGCCTTGTGGAAGTAGCGGGCGGAATCCAGGAGGGTCAGCTCCACGCCCGCCACCTTGGCGAAGCCCGCCTCGCTTTTCATCCGCCCAAGCCAGTTGGACAGATTGGTCTTGGAAAAGGCAGCCGGGGCCTGGTAGATGAACTGAAGTCGATGGCGGCCGATCTCGAATGCCCGAAGTTGTTTCGGAACGATCACCTGAAAGACCATCGCCGCCTGATGCGAGGAGCCATGAAAGGCGGCCGCCCGCAACAGGGAAATTCGATAGTCGAGACCGAGGTAATTCATCAGAGGATCGATCCAGCGCACCGGGTCGGGCGCCCCGGTCACCTGATCCTCCGGCCGCAGGATCAGATAGAAGCCGCGACGGGGGGCCGCCAGCCGATGCTTCTTGGCCAACCTGGCGGCGGCGGCAATGAATGCCTCCGAACTCAGGCCAAGTGCTTCCAACGCTTCTTCCCGAGAGAAGTAGGCGCGGCCACGAGACAGCTGTTCGTCGAGGTATTTGTCAAGAGAAGCCATTCCCCAGTTATATGCGAAAAACGACAGAAAGACAAGGTCTTTGCATATGACTGGGGAGGTTCTGAAACGACTATAAGCTGTGAAGGGTTTGGCGGATAGATTGCTGATGTGCACACACGCCTGAGTGACTGCTATGGGACGACTGCACCAGGTCGCAATCCGGAAATAAACGGCTCGCTGATGTGGAAACCGTCCTCGCCGGGTTCATCTCTCTTACGGCAGCCGGCGTGGTTCACGCGTACGTATGAACGCGTGAACCGTTAGGGCCACACGGGGCTGAAATCAACCCAAGGCTGCGCCGAGAAAATACGCCACCTGCGGCTGTTCGATGCGCAGATTAAAATCCGGATTCAATAATTCGGCAATCGGCACTTCAAATGCCTCGGCGATGCGTTCCAGGTTATCGAGGCTCAGGTTGTGTTTGTCGCTTTCGATATTGGCGATGTAGCTGCGGGAGAAACCACAGAGTTCCGCCAGGGTTTCCTGGGACCAGCCGCGGGCAGCACGTAACAGTTTGATTTTCTTTGCGAGAATACGGCGGATGGAGGGGATACCGGCTTTTTCGTTCTTTGTCATCGTTGGCTCCTTTTCGTTCAGGGCCTTCGATGCTGTACACCTAGGTTATTTATCGGGTGTATAGTTTCGCCAGCCCCGAGCTTGTCATACCAAGTTTGGGGTCAGTCGCCTGGGAGGTGCTAGATACACCTTCCAGGTGACGCCTAATTAATGCCTCGACAGTATATCACCTTACGTGGGAATGTAGTATCTACACTTTTTAGACATTGCATGTCTCCGGTTCATTCCCACGCGTGTGGGGAACACGGGTCAAGGGGTCAGAGTTGAATGGCACTTACTTAAGCACCAACATTTTTGAGCATTACCCGCAACCCATTGAAAACAATAAAAGAGAGCTGACGGGATGGTAGGCTGCGTGTACCACTACAAACAGACACCATCCGGAGTC
>WNFB01000567.1_pt1 | contig 35654 bp, 27 predicted proteins | sample 5400501 | NCBI WGS metagenome assembly WNFB01 (sample SAMN13153341, study PRJNA577476) | soil metagenome | isolation source: 200 cm saprolite under Douglas fir tree site 2 hole 1 | place: USA:California | collected 2015-04-18
CGAGGGCTGGGCGCCCGCGGGCACGACCACGATGATCGACGATCAAGGACGCAAGATCAAATCAGGCACGCCGCCACGCAAGCCCGGCCAGCCTCAAACACCCAGCTCAACCGACCCCGTGAATGGACACGTAGAAACCTAGACATACTCTGCTATCAAGAGAGTTCGTAGCAATAGTCGCCATGACTGCACGATCGATTCGGTGCACTCAAGCATCCAGCTAATCTCAATGTCTCCCTTACCCACGCAAATATGGACGTCATTGCCCCGTTTCGCCCATTTCTCCAAGCCCGCCTTCATAACAGATTGATAACGGCACCACTACCAACTGTTGGCGTTCCCTTACATTCGGTAACGGCGTTGTCTAGTAGGCGCACATCAGACGATGGGCTCACAGGCATGCCTAAGTGCCTGCAGGGCCATGTTTAGGGGGATTTGGATGCCTATTGATGTTGTTGTTATCGGACTTGGATACGTGGGGTTGCCGCTTGCCCGTGAGGCCACGTTGTCGGGCCTAAGCGTCGTAGGTCTTGATCTCAATCGTGAGATCGTCGACGGCCTGAACGCGGGCGACTCCCATGTCGGAGACATCTCGGATGCCGACATAGCACAGATGCACTTGCGCGGCTTCGTGGCCACCAACGAAGAACGCCTAGCAGCCGACGCAGAGGTAATCGTCATCTGCGTACCTACGCCTCTGTCGGCCGACAACAGCCCTGACCTAACGGCAGTCCGCGGAGCGGCCCTAACTGCTGGACGGCTCCTTCGGCCGGGAGCACTGGTGGTTCTGGAATCGACAAGCTACCCAGGTACCACCGACGAGGTGGTTCGCCCGATCCTGGAATCCACGTCAGGTCTCGCAGCCGGATCTGACTTTGCCTTGGCATTCTCTCCAGAGCGAATTGATCCCGGAAATTGCCAATACGGTCTTAGGAATACTCCAAAGGTCGTCGGCGGACATACGGAGTCCTGCGCTGACGCCGCGACACGCTTCTATAGCAAAGTCTGTGATCATATTGTGCGCGCTAAGTCTCCGCGGGAGGCGGAGATGGCCAAACTGCTCGAAAATACCTACCGGCATGTAAATATCGCCCTCGTAAATGAGATGGCAATCTTCTGCCATGACCTGGGCATAGATCTACATGACGCGATATCGTGTGCATCGACGAAGCCATTCGGATTCCAGCCCTTCTTCCCAGGACCCGGTGTAGGTGGGCACTGCATTCCCATCGATCCAAATTACTTGTCCTACAAAGTTCGCACGCTGGGCTTTCCGTTTCGCTTCGTCGAGCTCGCTCAAGAGATAAATGCGCGAATGCCCAGTTATGTCGTCGAACGTGCCACCGAATTACTGAACGGACAGGCTAAGCCGGTCAAGGACTCACGCGTATTGTTGCTAGGCGTGACCTATAAAAAAGATATAGCAGACCAGCGCGAATCTCCTGTGAAAGCTATAGCGTCCAAGCTACGTTCGCGAGGAGCTAGAATCGCCTTTCATGACCCGTATGTCACCGAGTGGATGGTAGACAACGAGCAAGTCCCGCGTGCACTAGACATTAATACAGAGATATCAGCGGCGGACCTTGTACTACTGTTGCAGGACCATAGCTCCTACGACCTGGACAGAATCGCGTTGTCAGCGAATCTCTTGCTTGACACCCGCGGTCGTCTTGCTGGGCCAAACATTGCCACGTTGTGACGACGTGGTCCCTGCAGCACCAGCGGCACTCATCACGTACATCATCAGTCTGAACCGGTGAAGGTCTATGACACCCTCGCGGCATGCTAATCCAAACGGCGGCTACCTCGATCGTGCAATCGTATATTGCGCCTTGGCTACTGTTGCTGTGATAATTTGTATGATCAAGGTCTATACGGCTAGTGAAGTTGCTCGCGCGCCACTATGGGGCATATACAGCGTTGTAGTAACAGCGTACATATTCTCGCGCTTTGCTCTGGCGTGGTTCTACCGGCCGCGCTTCCCGAGGCTGGAAGCGCATGAGCTGCCATCAGTCGGCATTATCGTGCCGGCCTACAATGAGGAGGCGGAGATCGGCGCCACGCTTGAAGCGTGCTTAGGGATCAACTACCCGTCTCACCTGCTACGAGTTGCTGTGGTTGATGACTGCTCAACCGACAACACACTGGATCGCATACGTGCAGTCCAAGCCATCCATCCGGAACTCGTAGTCGTTGCATCACAAGTGAATCGAGGTAAGCGTCACGCGATGGCAACAGGTGTGCGCAGCGTGACTGACGCTGAGATATTGGTATTTATCGATTCAGATTCGCGCGTAGAGCCAGGAGCGGTCCGGGCCCTCGTGCGCTATTTCGCTGATCCAAGCGTTGGGGCAGTAGCAGGACATACGGATGTTTTGAACCGCCACACGAACTTGCTCACTCGTATGCAAGCTGTTCGATACTACGTCGCGTTTCGGGTATACAAATCTGCTGAAGCGCTCTTCGGCTGTGTGACCTGCTGCTCCGGATGCTTCTCGGGCTATCGCCGGGCCGCTGTCGACGCTGTGCTGGAGCCTTGGCTCAATCAGAAATTCCTAGGTCAGCCAAGCACGTACGGCGACGATCGCAGCTTGACCAACTTCCTGCTGCCGAACTGGCGTGTACTGTATGCCCCTGATGCTTTTGCTCATACCAACGTACCGGAAAAGCTATCAGTATTCCTACGCCAGCAACTGCGGTGGAAGAAGAGCTGGATACGCGAATCACTGCGCGCAGCCACCTTCATCTGGCGCAAGCATCCGATCATGGCGCTGTCCTTTTATATTGGCCTAGCCCTGCCTCTTGTATCACCGCAGATTGCCTTTCGCGCTTTTGTAATACAGCCGCACTTTATCAATGCCATGCCTGTGTGGTATCTGTGCGGCGTGCTGGCGATGGCGGCACTTTACGGACTCTATTACAGGCTACATCGGCGTGAAGGTCTTTGGTATCACGGTATTTTCTTTGCGCTGTTCTACGCAAGTGTATTGATCTGGCAGCTGCCTTATGCTCTGGCAACCATCCGCGATTCCAAGTGGGGCACTCGATGACGTCGGCGGAATTGCGGAGGCCGCAATTAGATGCGCCAAGGCGGCCATCGCGCGGGCGCATGAGGCGAGCAGTCAAGTTCGTATCGGCTGGAATACCGGCCATGTTGGCAATACTATATTTAATACTACCCGCTTGGTGGCAGTGGTCCAGTAATGTTAAGCCCGCCGTCCGTGAGGTTCAGACGCTGATTTCTCCGCCGCCTGAGAAGGCCGCGCTTGTAAGAGAACTTCGGACTATCCATTCAAGCGCTCAGGGTGCTCCAGTTATTCTGACCTATCATGATGTTGTGGATCATCCAGAGCTCTATAGTGTTACGCCTAAGGCTTTTGCCTCTCAGATGCAGCTCCTACACGACGCTAACTATAAAACACTTACGGCAGCCCAGCTGGTTGCCTGGCTTCATGGCACTCCGGTGCCACCGCATTCATTAGCGATTACATTTGATGATGGCGCCACGGGAGTATGGAAATATGCCGATCCGATCCTTGCGCGGTATGGCTTTCATGCTATCGCCTTTGTTATCACCGGATTTGTGGGCACGCATCAACCGTACTATATGACATGGCCGCAGATTGAATATCTGGAATCTACCCATCGTTGGGATATCGAGTCACATACAAATCGAGGTCACGTCTATGTCGTCACAAATGCTCTTGGCGGTCGTGGGCCGTTCCTGACCAGTTTGCGATACTTGGCAGCTCAGCATCGCTCCGAGACAATTAATGAATATGCCAGTCGAATTAAGACTGACCTCGCGGAGTCAAAAGAGATACTGATCAGTCATGGCATCCCGTCACCTCAGCTATTTGCCTATCCGTTCTCATCTTATGAAGGTATACCCCAAATTTCTCATATTCTTCACCGCGTCATTGGCGCAGATTTTCGTGCTGCCATGCTGGACGAGTCAGGTGGCTCTGCGGTTACTTCGGTTGTAGACGTGGCAGCACACGATCTGCACCGGGTCGACGTGACTAGGGGGAATGATTTGACTACGTGGACAGCTAACATACGCGCGGCCAGTCCGCTGAGTCCGGCCAAGGTCTTGCCGCTTTCCTTGCATGACTCTTGGACCGCAGCGAACGATCAACCTGTGCGCATGAAGGTTCATGGCGGCTGGGCTACCCTGAGGCCTGGCCCAGGTAAGTGGCTAGGACGGCTATTCTCCCGCTCCCGGACAAGCCTCTGGCGACAGTACACCGTCCGTGGCGAACTAGGCGGCCTTGGACGCCGGGGAGACGGCACAACTGCTGGATTGCGTGTCCTTAGTGATGACCCGCAACAGGTACAGGTCACGGTTTCCGCGGGCTACTATGAGATTCGTCAGGGTCTTGACAACTCTGAGCATCTTCTTGCCCGAGGCGACCTTCCGCAGGAATCTAGGTACTCCGTTGCGATAGACGTCATGCCGAAAACTGTCCGAGTGCTAGTTGCAGGCCACCCTGTAAAGGTAATCGAGCTTTACAAAACTGACGGCGAGATGCCAGCCGGTGGCATCGAGTTGACTGGCCAACGCAGATCCCGGACCAGTCCTTTGCCGAGATTCGGCCACCTAAAGATCAGCGAGGGAAGCGGGGACTCGTTGCGCCTGCCTGCTGCAGTCTGGCTGGGCTTTTAGAGCAGTGAGGTATGACTGAAGTTTCGCCCTTTTGCTGCTCGCTGGGGCTGGCGCTCGCCTGCGGTGACGGATCGGCGGATGTCGCGACGCGCCGGGTTCGCGGGGGTGTCCATTCACGGGGTCGGTTGAGCTGGGTGTTTGAGGCTGGCCGGGCTTGGCAGGTTTCGTGGCGGCGTGCCTGATTTGATCTTGCGTCCTTGATCGTCGATCATCGTGGTCGTGCCCGCGGGCGCCCAGCCCTCGCCCTCGTATGAGGAGCTTGCGGGGCTGGTCGCTGTTTTAGCGGTCCGGGTGGATGCGCTGGAGGCGGAGAACGCGGGGTTGCGGGGCGGAGAACGCGGAGCTGAGGCGCCGCCTGGGGATGAACTCGGGGAACTCTTCGGTCCCGCCGTCGAAGGAGCCGATCGCGGCGAAGGCCGGGCGTAAGGCGAAGCGCTCGGCGGACCGTTCCTCGCGGGAGCGGTCCGGGGACCGCAAGCCGGGAGGCCAGCAGGGGCATCAGGGGTCGGGGCTGACGCCGGCCGCGGCGCCGGACCGGACCGGGACCGCTGATGCGCCGGCCGGGTGCCGCGGGGGACCGGGACCGCTGATGCGCCGGCCGGGTGCCGCGGGGTGCGGCGCTGACCTGGCCGATCCGGCCAGCGGTGCGAGTGACGCCGGCGCGGCGTGGGCGCAGGTCTGGGACACCCTGCCGGTGATGGTGGAGAAGGTGCACTGGTGGCTGCCGCGGCGCCGGCGAGGCCCGCAACCGGGTCAGGCTCGCCGTCGAGCGCACCGTCCCGTTCGCGATGCTCGTGCACACCCTGATCGTCATCTGGTACGCCCGGCACCGCCACGACCCGGCTGACATCGACGACCGCCGGGCGGCGCAGCCCTGGTATCGCACCAAGACCGAGCCCGCGTTCGAGGACATGCTCACCAAGCTGCGGCGGACCCTGATCGCGGCACGATTTTCGGGCACCCGCCCAGCCCAGCCCACCGACGAGCAAGTCCACGCCGTGCTCGCGGCCTGGGACGCCGCCGCTGCATAAGTACAAACCTTCAGCATTTCCGGGCGGGTGCCCATTCCTCGTGCTCCGGGCAGCTGTCCCGTTCTTGGCAGGTGCTCCGGGCAGGTGCTCAGTTCCGGTCGGGCAGCTGGCTCTCAAGGAAGCGGGCAACCAGGCCGCGGATCACCGTCGCCATCGAGAACCCGTGCTCCGCGCACCACTCGCGCAGCTGCGCATGCTGCTGCGCCGGGAACCTCACCGGCACGACCTGGTGGGCGGTAGGCGCCATCCCCCGGCCCTGCTGCCCGGTGGCGGACAGCTGCAGGGCGTGCAGCTCCGCGGCATGCTCGCTCGCCCTTGCGCCGAGCGTCCACTGCCGGGAGAGACCTGGCCGCTGCCGCAGTAGCCAGGTCAGCACCAGGTCCCGCTGCTCTGACGGAAGCTGGCCGACGGCATGGACAAGCAGGCGCACCGGATCCACGGAGCTCTCGATCGGTTCCGGCGGCCCTGAGTCTTGCGGCCCTGCGGTGGCAGCCATGCCCCCTGCGGCAGTTCCGCCCGCGGCGGCCCCGCCCGCTGCGATAGCGGCAGCCGCGGCGGCGGCGCCCCCGACGAGATCGGAGAGCTCAGCAGCCACGGAAGCCTCAGCAAGGCCGGAGTCGTCCGGATCTGGCGGCGTTGTTGTCATGGTCGTTCCCTGCGCAGGATGGATAGCGGAGAAAGGCAGGGTTACTGCCCGTGATACCGCATAGATACCACGATATCGACCAGGTATCAAGGCACCGGATAGCGCCGTTCCGCCCCTCGCCACCCGGCGGGCGCCCCGCCCCTCGCCACCCGGCGGGCGCCCCGCCCCTCGCCACCCGGCGGGCGCCCCGCCCCTGGCCGGGCCGGCGGCGCCCCGGCCCTGCCCTCACGAGCGACGGCTACAGGGCGACGCCGAGCAGTGCATCTGCCAGGTCCCTGACCAGCGAGGCGCCGGGTGCGGCTGAACCAGTAAGCACGGCGTCGGCCCAGCGGTCAACGACGGCAAGCGCACCCGGAGCGTCCAGGTCGTCAGCCATCCGCTCGCGCACGCCGGCCAGCACCGCCTCGCCGGCCGGCTCCGGCTCCGGCCCCGTCCCTGGCCCTGGCCCGGCCGAATCGCCACCGCCGACGGCCACGGCACGGCGCCAGCGCGCCAGCCTGTCCGCCGCGGCGGCCAGCCCTGCATCCGTCCAGTCCCAGTCCCCCCGGTAGTGATGAGCCAGGACCGAGAGCCTGATGGCCATCGGGTCGATACCGGCCGACCGCAGCGCGGACACGAACACCAGGTTGCCCAGCGACTTCGACATTTTCTCGCCGTCGAGCCGCACCATCCCGGCGTGCGCGAACCTGCGGGCGAACATCGGGCCCCCCCCGCCGGCCACCCTGGCATGCGAGGCGCTCAGCTCGTGATGCGGGAACACCAGGTCGGAGCCGCCGGCCTGGACGTCGAACACGGCACCGAGATACTCCGTGGCGATCGCCGCGCACTCGACATGCCAGCCGGGCCGGCCCCGGCCCAGCTCCGAGTCCCAGGCCGGCTCCCCCGGCCTGGCCGCGAGCCAGACCAGGGCGTCCAGCGGGTCTTTCTTCCCCGGCCTGGCCGGGTCGCCGCCGCGCTCCGCGGACAGCTCGATCATCGTCGCCGGATCAAGCCCGGACACCGTGCCGAACGCCGGATCGGAGGACCGGGCAAAATACGTGTCGCCGTCCAGGTCATACAGCGCGCCGTGGTCGGCCAGCAACTGGTTGAACCGCTCGATGATGCCCAGTGCCTCGACAGCCCCGACGAGGCTGGCCGGGGCGAGCAGGCGCAGCGCCGTCATGTCGGCGCGGTACAGGTCGATCTCGCGCCGGGCTAGCTCCCGCCAGTCCTCGCCGTCCCTGGTCGCGCGCTCCAGCAGCGGATCATCGACATCCGTGACGTTCTGCACGTAGATGACCTCGTGACCGGAATCTCGCCAGGCGCGCACCAGCAGGTCCCAGGCGATGAAGGTCGCCGCATGCCCGATATGGGTAGCGTCATAGGGCGTGATCCCGCAGGCATAGAGAGTCGCCGCGCGGCCGGCCGCCGCGACGGCCAGCTCACCGCTCGCCGTGTCCCTGATCCGCAGCTCTGGAGCGCGTCCGGGCAGTTCGGGAACGCTCGCGGAGCGCCAGGATTCCATGAGCGCCAGGCTACCGAGCCTTGGCCTGGCCGGCGTCCCCGGCCCGTCTGGCCTGCTCGAAGGCGTACGCCAGGGCGAGCAGCCGCGGCTCGCTCCATGGCGCCCCCATGAAAGAGACTCCAACAGGAAGACCAGCGACAAAACCGGCAGGAACGGAGATAGCGGGGTAACCGGCAACGGCAGCAGGCCCCGACGTGCCGAAAATGTGATGATCGCCGAGCACGTGATCCGTGAGCCAGGCGGGACTGTTGCTCAGCGCGACGACCGCGTCGAGGCGGTGCGACTGCAGCGCCCCGTCCAGCGCCCTAGTGGCCAGCCTGCTCGCATCGCCCCGCGCCGTCAGGTAAGTGTCGTCGGCCATGTCACCGCTGGTGGCCTCCGCCTGCTCGAACAGTTCCTGGCCGAAGACAGTGAGCACGGTGGCTGCGTAATTCCTGTTAAAGGTGATCAGCTCGGCAAGTGTCCTGGGGTGGGCGCCGGGCAGCGCGCCGAGGTAGGCGTTCAGGTAATGCTTGAACTCGTGCAGCAGGGCGGCGAACTCCGGTTCCTCGATCTTGTCGGCGTCGGGGAACTCTACTGGATCGATGACCTCGGCGCCGCAAGAGCGGAGCATGGCCACCGCGGCGTCGAGCAGCGTGACCGTAGCCGGGCCTGCAGCGGCCGATCCGTCACGCCAGACGCCGAACCGGGCGCCGTCCAGCGCGCCCGCATCGAGGAAGCCCGTATAGTCGCCCGGCTGGCCAGCCGCCCGGCCGGTCGCAGCGTCGGCGGAGTCCGGGCCGGCCAGCGCGCCGAGCAACGCGGCCGCGTCGGCGACCGAGCGGGCCATCGGGCCCGCGGTGTCCTGGACCGGCGAGATCGGCACGATCCCGGTCCGGCTGACCAGCCCGAGTGTCGGCTTCAGTCCGACCACCCCGCAGACGCTAGCCGGGCTGATGATCGAGCCGTCTGTCTCCGTACCCACGGCCAGCGGAGCAAGGGCTGCGGCCAGCGCCACCGCCGAGCCCGAGCTGGACCCGGACGGGTTGCGGCCGGTCCCGTGGGGGTTCACGGCCTGGCCGCCGATGGTGCTCCAGCCACTGCTGGAGCTGGTGGAGCGGAAGTTCGCCCACTCGGAGAGGTTGGCCTTGCCGATGATCACCGCGCCCGCCTCCCGCAGCCTGCTGACCAGGAAGGCATCGTCAGACGCGGCGCCCAGCAGCGCGGGAGAACCCGCAGTGGCAGGCATTCCGCGCGCCGCGATGTTGTCCTTGACCAGAACCGGAATGCCCTCCAGCGGCCCGCGCACCTGCCCGGCTGCCCTGGCGCCATCGCTGGCGCGCGCCTCCTCGTCGGCGTCGGGGCTGACCGTGATGACCGCATGCAGCTCCGGGTTGAGCCGCTCGATCCGGGCCAGGTAGAACGCGGTCAGATCGGCGGACGACAGGGACTCGGACGACATCGCCTGCTGCAGCCCCGCAACCGTGGCGCTGCGGGCGTCGATGCCCGACCCGCCGATCTGCTCGCCCAGGGATTCAGATACCGACATGATCGAAGAATAGGGGAGCCGACGAATCCGGTACGAGGGCCCCGCTCGGGCCGCGACCAAAGGGCGGTGGCCTGGCTGGACCCGGCGGACTGAGCCGAGATCATGGGACAGCGGGGGCGGGCGAAGTATCACGAGCGACGGTTTACAGAGAGCCGGAGACTCCAGGTCCACATGGCTTCTCACGTGCGGCTAGATCTCCAGGCGGCCAGGCATCCTCTGCGGCGTTTCGCCATGGTTGCGGGAGACGAGGCCGCGTCGTCCGGCTCAGGCGTAGCTGGGTCGTGCGGAGCACGCGTGCGCTTCGGTTAGCCAAGTCGGCAGATGCTATCCACTCCTCTTGCCGGAGACTTCCAGCGACCAGTGCGCTCCTCCGTCGCTGGTGGCATACAGGGCAAGCGTCTCTGTGTCCAGCCGCTCACACTTGAATCCGGCGCACTTAAATGTGTCGGTCATGACCCATCCGGCTCCGGTGCTGGTGAATGAGGCATGGCCGATACCCGAATCCGGCGGCAGGCCGACAGGGGTTACAGACGCCTTCGCGGCCCCGTCCTGGGTGACGTCTGTGATGCTGGCCCCTTCGACCGCGACCGCCACCCAGTGCGTTGCCGAGTCCACGGCCGCGGAGGGGCTCACGTCACCCGCCGGGTTCCCGGCCGGGACGGTGGCCTTGAGCTGCCAGCTCGCGCCGTTGTCATTGGTCTGGTAGAAGCCTGCGGCCGAGCTGGTGCCATTGTCGAAGGCCGCCAGCACGACGTCGGCAGGCGATGTGAATGCCGGCATGGTGTAGGTGGCCTGATCCCGGGTGAACCCGGCGGGAGGCGTTGCCGTCTCGGCGGTCCACTGCCGGCCGCCGTCGGTGGTGACGTAGATCTTTTCCGTGAAGGTGGTGCCCTGCTGCCCGGCGGACGTGAGCCATCCGGTGGTGGGGCTGACGAATTCTACCGGCCCGCCGATGGCCGTGGAAGCTGCTGCCAGGTCGTGCCGCCGTCAGAGGTCTGGAAGAGATAGCCGGCGTCCGAGGCAGCGACCAGCAACATAACCCAGCCGTGCCGCCCGTCGACGAAGTCGATGTAGGCAGGCGCTGAGGTCGAGTCGCCGAAGTCAACGACCGGGCCACCGAGATCCGATGTCGACCATGAGGTACCGCCGTCGGCGGTGGCGCTGATCTGAAGCTGCGCCGGGTTGCCGGCCGAGGAAGACACAGCCCACCCGTGCTGATTGTCCATGAAATACATCCGTCTCGACGGCGTTCGCCAGCTGGTGGTATCACTCGGGCCGGTACAGGCGCCTGCCACAGATGATTCGCTTTGTGAAAATGGGCGTTAGCCGCCCGTAACGGGCGTATAGTGAGCAGCCGGTTATCCAGTCACAATGCCGATGCCCCGGACGCTGTGACGCAAGTCGGGTGGTCGGCTGCACGGAGGGGCCGGAGTTCGTGCACAGTCTTTTGCTGCTCGCCCTGGTGGCCTGCCTGCTTGCGGTTCCGGGAATCGCAGCGTCTCTTGCAGCATTCCCGCCGGGTGAGGTGTCGATTGTTACCCGGTCGGCGGCCGCGTTCGGCCTTGGCTACGCCGCGTCCGGCAGCGTCGCCTTCCTTCTAGCGGCGGTCCATGCTTTCCGGCTGAGTTTATTTATCCCTTTGTGGGTTGCCGTATCGGCAGTCTTGTGGGTGCTCGCTCTACGCCGCGCATCACTACGCGACCACGCTCACGCGCTCGTTGATGACATTGACAAGAATCGTCTCCCGCTGCTGCTGGGAGCGCTGGTCATCGCCGCCTACCTCATTCTCCATCTCAAGTTCCTCCACCTGCTGGGCGCGTCGCGGTACGTGTACTACCTGAGTGGCATCGAGATCGCTAACAGCGGCGGGGTACCCTCATCCACGATGGAATTTGGCCAGTCATGGCCGCCGGCGACTGACAAGGCCTTCCTCGATGCTTTCACCGGTGTGCTCGTCCTACTCGACCGCAACGTTGCCATCGGGCCCGGGGTGTTGCTGTTGGTCTCGACCCTTGGATCCGCTCTTGGCCTGTGGGCCACGGCGTGGCAACTCGGTCTTCGCCGCACGAGCGCCCTGCTGCCCTTGCTGGTGCTGAGTAATCAGGCGATTTTCAATACGGTCAATGTCTCTGGCCATGGCGAGCTCACGCAGCGGATTGAGCGGGTGAGCACTGATTTCACCGAATACCATGCGGAGGCTTTCGGGTACGCGGTGGCTTTTTGCGCGCTGGCACTCGGCATCTGTGCGATCCGGCAACGAAGATGGGGCCCGGCCGTCACCGCCGGCGTGGTGCTGGCGGCGGCGAGTGGCACTCACCTGGTTCCGGTCGTCGTGGTCGTGATTGCTCTTTGCTTCGCCGGGGCTGCTGAACTCCTCCGCGATGAGGGCAACCGTGCCCGCCTCATGACGTTGCGCCAGGGAGTTGTGCTCGCCGCTGTCTCCGTATTTCTCGGGTTCCTCATCCGGGCGTTTGCCGGCGGCTCGTTCGGCTTGGGAGGCGCCATCAATCCTTCCGGCTATGCCGCTATTCACACGAGCTTCGATCCGACTTCTTACCTCTTCACCGGCAAGTTCCTGCCGCGGGGTGCAGCAGGGAGCGGGCACTGGTACGTCCCGCCTGTCCGGGTCGTTGACGACATCATGGCCGGAAGCGGGATCCTCTGGCCAGCGTGGGGCCTGTTGCTCCTGTACACGGGATTCGTGCTGGCAGCAATCCTGCTGTTCCTGTACGTCCGGACAGACCTCCGGACCATCGGCGTGATCGGGGCCGGGATTCTCGCTGGACTCATCGGCACCGCGCTGTTCTTCTCCTACCACTACCAGGTCTACATCGATGGGACCTTTGGCGTGCGCAGGCTGATGGACTTCTCGTCGCTGGGACCTATCCTGCTTGCCCTTGGCGTGCTCGAGGCACTGCTCCTCTATTTGGGCCGCAGCCGGCCCCGGGTCTCGGCCGGGGTTGCCGTGGCCATCGTCGCCGCCTTGAGCGCGTGGCTGCTCCCCATAGGTGCCGCCTCGCAGAAGCTCGATCGGGTCAGTCATGAGCGGATCGTGCTGGTTGATTGGCTGCGCACCTATACCCCCTGCGACGCGCGGTTTCTGGTGAACCAGCGGACCGAGGGAGCCCTCACCGCACTCACCGGACGGTTCGCTCTCCTTGAGGGCATGGGGCCGTTCCTGCGTGTGGACAAGCTGCCCTACGTCATCAATCTCTTTTTGGACGCAAGGCACTTCTTCAAGTCCCCGCTTTCCAGCGAGGCGTTCCTGCGTCAGCACGACATCTCATACGTGGTGGTGGCGCAGCACGGTCAGTTGCTTGGCTACCAGGGCCCGACGGGGAAGACGAACTTCCGCGACATGCAGGCCGCGCCCTTCCTGCACCGAGTTCTGACCAAGGGGTTCGTCACCGTCTACCAAGTGCAGGGGGCGCGCACAGCCCCCGTCACACCGCTGCTGAAGGGCCCGTACCTGCACTGCATCACAGCCCCCGTTCACTTCTGAACGCGCTGCTGCGCTAGCCCTACCCCGGGATGCGAGGCCCTGCTTTCTGGCGCGCTCCCGGCACGCCGCGAGCCGGGCAATTCTGTTACAGCGTGCTGATACCGTGCGTCTTCTTCGGTATCATCGCCTGGCTGCGGGCCCGCAGCCAGGCGACGTATGCGGCGGTGGCCAGTGATTGCGGACATGATCCGCGCTTTCTTTGCGGCGGCAGCCGTTGCCGTCCTGCCGGGATATTTCTGGGCCACCGTGCTGCGTCCCGCCACCGGGCTGGGAGAACGGCTGGCCTATTCGACCGTGATCTCGATGGCGTCGGTCCCCGTGATCGCGATAGCGGGCGCCCGGATCGCTGGGACGGGAATCTCGCTATGGGTGGCTCTGGCGTCGGTGGCTGTCGTATTCGCCAGCGGCGCACTCGTCTTCATGCTCAAAGGACCGGCGCCCGGGCTTGCGTCGGCGGCGCTGCCGCGGCCTGACCCAGTCCGCAACTCCGCCACTATGGCGCTGATCGCGGCAATCTTTGCGCTGGCGTTCGCTACCGCGCTGTCCAGCCACCCACCAGGCTGGCTGCTGCTTGCGACCGGGGCCGGAGTCGCGGCTGCCGGCGCCCTGGCGGCATGGCCCGCGCCGGCAACTCCGCGCGGCAAGGTCGTCGAACCCAATCCGATGACCATGCCCACCACCGTGATTCGTCCTGCCCCCACGGGCCCGGCTGGCGCTCCCCGTTCCGTCGCGGGACCGTCCCCCGCAGCGGAGTCTGCCCGGGCCGGGCTGCCTGGCCCCGGCACGGTATCGGCTCCCGCCGGCAATCTAGCGGTGCCGGGCAGCATCGCCGGCCGGTCTGACCAGCCCAATCCGGTCCAAACGCTGCTTGCTCTGTGGCCAGCCGGCGCGCAACGCGGCTGGCTGCGGGAAGGCGCGCTGGCGGCCGTGCTGGTCCTTACCGCCGTCCGTGCGTATGACGGGGTCATCCGCTTCGACTGGCCGTTTCTGCGCGGTGGCGACCAGTTCTCGCACGCGGTGATGGCCGAGCAGATGCTCTCCCACGGCTCCTACGGCAGCTACCTGGTCTATCCGCCTGGCTTCTCGGCCCTTACCGCGGTCATCTGCCGAGTCGCCAGCCTGTCGCCCCTGGCGCTCTTCCCCGTCCTCGCCCCGGCCCTGCTGATCCTTCCCGCGCTGGCCGCGTATGCGCTGGCCACAAGGCTATGGGGGTGGGGGTACGGGATCGCCGCGGCCGCGCTTAACGGGCTGGTGCTCAGTGGCGCCTACGCCGGCTTCGCCGATGGCCGGTACCCCGACCTTGTCTCGGCCTACTTTCTGCTCGGGATGACTGTCGCCGCGCTCATCCCGCTGTACACATCCCCGTCACTGAGGTCCGGATTGCTTGTGACCATTGTCGCCAGCTCAGTGGTGCTTTATCACTCGGTGGTGACTCTGTACCTGGCTGTACTTTTGGCCTCGGTCGCGGTCATCGGCCTCCCCTACCTGGTGTTCGCTGGCCGGCGGCGCGAGGCGCGCGCACTGGTGCTGACGCTGGCCGCGGTGGCCGTGGTGTCAGCGGGCTACGCCGCCTACATCTACAACCTGCCGAAGGTCCTGGGCGGCCACGCGTCCTCCTCGACCGCGGTGTCCATCGCCCTCGGCAGCCAGCCTCCGCAGTCCCCGCGCCATCTGCTCGTGGAACTGACCCCCGCAGTTGTCTGGCTGGGGGCGTTCGGCGTGGTTCTGCTGATTGTTGGCCTCCGCCATCTCGCCCAGCCACCGCAAATGCTCGCAGCGGGCACGGTGCTGCTCTGGTGCCTGCTCATGTACGCAGGCAGCCGGACCGCGCTTGACGGATTCCCGCGGCGGTTCGAGCGTGACCTCGGTGCGCCGCTCTCGGTGACGGGCGGGCTCGGCCTCGGGCTGATCGCCCGCTCACTGTGGAACTGGCGGGCGGGCACCCGCCTCGTGGTGGCGGTGACCGCAGTGGCGGCGGCCATCACCGCGGCCATGGTCACCATGCAGGCAATGAAAGACCTCCGACATGAGGCCCGGCCGGCGCACCAGGTGCTCACCCAGCAGGTTGCCGTAGCCGGACAATGGCTGGCGCGTCACAACACCGGCGGGAACATCATCTCCACGTCGTACATGAACCCGGGCGTCTCCAACCGGGCGGTCCTGGCCATGGGCGGTTACACCGGCCTTCAGTCCTACTCTCCGCACCGGATCGCCCACCCGCGCTCACTGCCAACCGCCGGGCGCCAGCCACTGCTGGACTCACGCGAGGTGCTGCTCCACCCCGGGACATGCCAGGCGGCCAGCATCATCGACCATGACGATATCCGTTACGTCGTGCTCTACAAATTCGGGCCCGGTGCGGACCTGGCTGCCTTCCATGCCAACCGGTCCCGTTACCACCCGGTGTTCGAGAACCGTTCAGTGATCATCTATGGCACCGCGCACACTCCATGCAGGGCCACGAGTTAGCCCTCAGCGGGCACGGCGGGGTGTTACGCGTCACTCGCTATGATCACCGGACGTCACTCCAGGGTGGATATAGGACATCGGACAAGGCCTAGCCGAAACTGTCCGGCGATGTTCACGATGACGCGGCGATGCTCGTGGTGACGACTCCGGTCAATCAAGATCAGCCTGCGAGAGGCACGGTGGAGAGCTGCCCTGAGATGGTCCTTTTCGTTACGTGACGTGACCAACCTGATGATGGAGTCCGCGCACAGTGCCGCCGTTCTGAGCGGTCGTCGATTCAGACTCGATCAAGGCAAGCGCTCTCCAGGTCTGGCTGTTCTGCGCTCCCATGAGGTAGGTCGGTTACTACGCCGAACCTGATGATCGTGATGACCGCCGGCTGTCTCGGCAGCGAATCATGGGAGGCCGGCGGGTTACCCAGGGAGGAGTCCGATTGCAGCCAGCCGTTGAAGGCTGACCTTGGCCACGGCACTGCTGCCGGCGCCGCCACCGCAGCGCGGGGGCACTGCCAGGACGCCCGCCGCCGCGAGCCGGCCCCGCCCGGCCGGCTATGCGGCCAGGTATGCCGGCGTCCCGGTACCGGGGCAGGCCTTCCCGGACGGCACCGTCTGCGAGAGATGCTGGACGGGTGGTTGGATGGGTTGCCAGGTTCAGGCTGAGGCGGTGCGGTTCAACGTGCTGGCGCGGGCGGCAGGCAGGCCTTCGCTGGCAAAGCGCCGCCTGCTCTGGAGCTTCCTGCCGGCAGGTGACGTGACTAGTGAGCGGCGCCTGCGCGGCCAGGCCAGCCTGCGAAGCCTGCGCTAACCGGACCGCAAGGAGGCACAATGCCATCGGCCACCACGCTCAGCCCTTCCGGGGACATGACGGGAGCGACCGACACGGCCGCGATCAACGCTGCTCTGGGCGGCGCGGGCGCTGGCGGGAGCGTGCTGCTCGGCCCGGGGGACTGGTACACCGGCGCGCCGCTGAGGATCCCCGCCGGGGTCGAGCTGGCAGGTATCAAGGGCGGGATCAACGGGAAGACCTCGACCACGCCCGCGGGGTCGGTGATCCATCCCGTTGCCGCATTCAGCGCGACCGGGGGCGTCCTCGATCTGGCGGGCGTCGCCGGTGCCAGGATCAGGGACCTGGCCATCCTCAACGACCTCGGTTCACCCGCCGGCGTGGACGGGATCTCCTGTCACGGCAACGTCAAGGGCCTGGAGGTTCTGCACGTGTCAGTCGCCCTGGTGAGCGGGTACGGCCTGGCCTGCTACCAGGACGCCGAGGGCATCGACGGCGACGGCTTATGGATGAGCCGGTGCATGTTCCAGCGCACCGGCAAGTCAGCGGTTCACCGGCCGGTCAGCGATTCCAGCATCCACAACGTTCACGCCCAGTTCGCCGGCCATGTCGCCGGAGCCTCCGATGGCCACGGGTTCTTCACCACCCCGGGCTCGTCGGGGAACATCGTCTATATCGGCTGCCGGGCAGATCTGTGCGCGGGCAGCGGCTGGTTTATCGACCACAGGGGCCGCTTCGGGGACGCCACCAAGCTGATCGGCTGCTCGACCGAGCGCAACTTCCAGGATGGCGTCCTGATCACCAACAGCTCCCCGGCGGGCACCGACTGGCGAGGCCCGGTCATCATCAGCGGCTGCTGCTTCGAGGGCGACGGGATGAACAACGGCGCCGGGGGCGAGTACGCCGGCATCCGGGTCCAGGGAAATAACCGGGTGTTCATCGATGGCACCACCGTCATGGTCAACAATCTCGACGTGTCAGCCGGAGCCCCGAAGTACTCGCTGGGTATCAACGTGACCGGGTCGGCCCCTGGCCAGCCGGAGACGATCGAGTGGGCCAGCGGGCGGATGAACTACTCCACCAGGCAGGGCGGGCAGGCTATCCAGAATCACACGCTGGCCGATCATCTGGTTATCGGCCCGACCGTCACCCAGGCCGGCGGGTACGAGAGCACGACCATCTCGCCGCGGACGGGGAAGGTAGCGCTCTCGGGCGGGACGGCCACGGTATCGAGCCCGTGGGCCTTCCCGGGCAGCCTGATCTATCTCACCAACATCAGCCCCTCCGGCACGGTGGGGACGCCGTATGTCTCCTCGCGCGGTACCGGGTCATTCACGATCAGCTCCACCAGCAGCTCCGATTCCGGCACCATCGCCTGGATGATCATGTAGGAGATTGCGCCGGGTGAACCGGCCGAAGCAATGGCTCAGGGAACAATGCAGGTAACCGCGATGATAGCGGCGCGGTGAACGGCGGCAGTCACCGGCAAGGGCCGCGAGCACGGCAATCCCCGCTCACTACCGCTGACCAGGCCGCTGTCACTGACCACCGACCCGCTGCTGACTTCCGTGATCCGCGGCGACCGGCCGGAAACGTGGTACCTGCCGGGCGGCAACTGCACCGAAAATCTCCCCGAGGGCCCGGCCCGGACCTTGACCCGCCGCTGCCCGGCGGCGGTGAAGGTCACCGTGCCGGGGATGGGCCGTCAGGCGGTGCGAGATTGCCCGGCTGGCACGAAGGCGCGCGACACCTCACACAATGACCTGACTGGGCGCGTTGCTCATAGCCGCAGAGCGGACGTGCGCGGGCCTGCCACGCCCCGGCAGTGCCCGGCATAACCTTGCCGGGGAGCGCGGGCAACTCATCAAGGTCACTACGGAACGTAGCCGGCCCGTAGTGACAGCATGCACGTATAACCGCCGTTCTGTGCTCTGGATGGCCGCTCCGTGGCGAGCGGGGTGGCGCGCAGGTTGGGGCATTCTGCAGCTCCGGTGAGTGTCCTCAGCCACAGTGCCGCGTATGCGGCTGGCGACTGCGCGAAGGGTAGGGTCTTGCTGGTGGACGGCATCCATGACCTGGGTGGCATGCAGGGCTTGGGAGCGGTGGATCATTCGCCGGCGGAGCCGGCCTTTCCCGAGCGGTGGCAGGCGGTGGCCCGGGCACTGATGGCGATCGTCGCCGGCGTGGTGGAGGCGAGCGGCGGCGAGTTCCGGCACTCGATTGAGCGGATGGACCCGGGCCACTACCTGACGTCGGGCTACTACGAGCATTGGCTGACCGCGGCGGCCAGCCTGGCTGTCGAGCACGGGCTGGTGACCCATTCGGACCTTGAGGGGCGCGCCGGCGGGCGGTTCCCGCTGAGCGGCCCGGTGCTCGCGCCGCCGGTGGTGGACGCCGGTCCCGGCGTCGATGAACCTCGCTTCGGGGTCGGCGACCGCGTGCGGGTGCGCGAGTGGCATCCGCCCGGCCACACCCGCTGCCCGCGATACGTCCGGGGCAAGGCCGGGGTGGTGGTGCGGGTGGACGGCACCCATTCGGTGCCCGATGTCGAGGCGCACGGCGCGGCCCGCCGCTATGAGCCGACCTACTCGGTTCGCTTCGACGCCGCCGGCCTGTGGCGGGACGGCCAGCGCGGCGTGTCGGTGCACGTCGACCTGTGGGACAGCTACCTGGAGCGATCGTGAGCCCGGACGGCCATCGCCCGGCTGCCATGTCGCCGGTCGAGCGGCGGGTCGCTGCGCTGGAGGCGTTGCTGACTGAGCGGGGGCTGGTGCCCGAGGGTTTCATCGAGGAGGTCACCCGCCGCTACGAGTCGGAGATCGGCCCGATGAACGGGGCGAAGGTTGCCGCCCGGGCCTGGGTGGACCCGCAGTACAAGGAGCGCCTGCTGGCCGACGGCACCGCCGCCATCGCCGAGCTTGGCTTCGGCGGCCCGGAGGGCGACCACATGGTGGTCGTGGAGAACACGCCCGCCGTCCACAATGTCATCGTGTGCACGCTGTGCTCCTGCTATCCGTGGCCGACGCTGGGACTGCCGCCGGCGTGGTACAAGGACCCTCCGTACCGGGCCCGGATGGTCCGAGAGCCCCGGGCACTGCTGGCCGAGATGGGCTGTCGGCTGCCCGACGATGTCGAGATCCGGGTGCGGGACTCCTCCGCCGAGGTTCGTTATCTCGTGCTGCCCGAGCGCCCGCCGGGGACCGAGGGCATGACGGAGACGGAGCTGGCCGGGCTGGTCACCCGGGACTCGATGATCGGCGTGGCTCGCCTGTGAGCGGCCAGTGAGCCTGCCGGAGATGGACCTGCCCCGCCGGAACGCCAAGCTGGCCTTCGACGCGCCCTGGCGGGGAATTTCGGTCCCGGTCCTGTCCAGAAGGAGTGTCGCCGCGTGTCCATGAGGAGTGACGCGCAACGGGCGGGGGAACCAGCCGAGCAAGCAACCGCCGCACCACGCGAGGTACAGCGGTCACCCTCCCTCTCTCCTAGCGCCGGGACTTCGTGGAGATCGACCCGTCGGTCTCCGAGCCGACCGCGAGCGGGGCTAGCCCGGCGGCGACGGCGACAGCCGAGCCGGAGCTTGAGCCGGACGGGTTGCGGCCTGTCCCGTACGGGTTCACCGCCTGGCCGCCGAGCGCGCTCCAGCCACTGCTCGACCGGGTGGACCGGAAGTTTGCCCACTCGGACAGGTTCGCCTTGCCGAGCACCACGGCGCCGGCCTCGCGGAGCCTGCCAACGAGGAACGCGTCGCCGCTCTCCGCGTCCCGCAGTGCGGGCGAGCCTGCCGTGGCAGGCATGCCCTCGACGGCGATGTTGTCCTTGATCAGCACCGGGATGCCCTCAAGCGGACGGCCTGGCTGGCCGCCGGTCCTTGCGTTGTCGCTGGCCTGCGCCTCCGCCGCAGCGCTCTGGCTGACGGTGACCACGGCGCGCAGCCGGGGGTTGAGCCGCTCGATCCGGGCCAGGTAGAAGGCGGTGAACTCCGCCGAGGTCAGCGCGCCGGACGTCAGGGCCTGCTGAAGCTCGCCGATCGTGGCGGCCGCCGCATCGATGCCCGTGCCGCGGATGTTCTCGCTGAGGGACTCAGTCTCCGACATGATCGCAGAATAGAGGAGCCTGCGCGGCGGTCGCTGAATCGGTCATTTCCTGGCACTGGCAGCCGCTGGCGAATCCTGCGAGTGCTCATGCGTTTGCAGCCGCAAGCGGGGGCAGGCCTTGTCGACTTCGGACGACGGGGCGTAGATAACCACGGACGCCGCCCGCCACGGTCCGGGAGGGCCTGGAGGGCAACTTCTGCCGCTGCACTGGCTACCAAAACATCGTCCCGCGCAGTCCTGGCGGCAGCCGAAGCCATGTCCGCCGCTCCGATCACGCCCGCCACTGTCGCTTCGAAGGTGGGCGAATGATCCCCGCCCAGTTCGACTACGTGGCCGCGGACTACTGCCGGTGGCTCTGTGCGGAGCCGCGCGGCCTGTCCCTTAGGGCGTTTCCAGTACCTCGGCGCCGAGGTAAGCGGCGATGACCGCGGGATCTGCCTGTACCTCTCGTGGCGTGCCATCGCTGATCACGCGGCCAGCGTCGAGCACCACAATGCGATCACAGACGTTCATCACAAGGTCCACGTCGTGCTCTGCGATGAGGATGCCCATGCCCATTCCCCCCACGAGCTGCCGGATCAGCACGCGAAGCTCGCCGCTCTCGTCCTCGCCGAGTCCGGCCGCAGGTTCGTCGAGCAGCAGGATCGATGGCTCTGTAGCCACAGCCCGCGCGACCGCCAGGAGGCGACGCCGGCTGTAAGGCAGGTCCTTGGCGAGGTGGTCCAGCTCATCCGCGAGCTCGAAGTCCTCGATCGCTGCCGACACCTCGTGCGCGAACCTCGGGGTAGCGGGGCGGACGAGGTCAGTGACGTAGGCGAGCAGATCACGACGGTCGGCAGCCGTGCGAAGGTTGTCGTGCACAGTCAGCTCGTCGAACAACTCGAGTGATTGAAACGAACGGCTGATGCCAGCGCGGCTGCGCCGTGCCGCCGACCATCGGTTGATCAGCTGTCCATCCAGGAGCACCTGCCCACCGGTCGGGCGCGTGAAGCCCGTGATTGCATCAATGATGGTCGTCTTGCCCGACCCGTTGGATCCGATGAGACCAACGACCTCTCCCGGCGCCACCGTGAATGACACACCATCCACAGCGACAACCCCGGAGTATCGCACGCGGAGGTCATGCACCTCGAGTGGGCGAGAGGGCAACCGCTCATGGCTGGCTCGGCTGCCATCCGGCGTCGGCTGCACCCGGGCGGCATCTGGCGTCGGCTGCGCCCGGTCGGCATCCGGTGTAGCGAGCGGTCGTTCACGTGTGGGTTGCGATCGTTCGCGCACCAGCCGCCTGGAGAGGTTGGCAAACCTCCGGCCGCTCGAGCGTGCCGCCGACGTGAGCGCGGGCGCAACGCCGTCCGGGTGAATCAACAGAATGATGATGAGCACGCCACCCGCGATGAAAGGGAGCCACTCGCTCGGAAAGGCAAGTACCATCGCGCCGAGCGAGCCCGGCACGAACATCGAGCCGATGAGCGGCCCCATGACGAAGCCGATCCCACCGATCAGCGCCTGGCCCATGGCCGTGATCGACTGGAAGCTGACGAAACCGCTGTACACGATGTTGTCCGACGAAAACGAGATCAGGATCCCGCCCAGCGCAGCGATGGCCGCCGCCAGGCCGAAGGCGTAGAGCTTGACGCTCCACGGGCTGATGCCAAGAGCCGCCGCGGCACGCTCGTTAGTCCGCACTGCGATGAGCCGCCGTCCGGCCCGGCCACGACGAAGATTGGTGACCGCGACCGCGGCCAGCACGAAGAGAACAAAGACGAAAGCGGCGTACCGCTCGGGGTACGTCACCCCGTCGATGTTGAGGCCGAAGAGGTGACGCACCCCCACGCTTGTCCCAATGAGGCCACCGGTGTAGTTGGGATTCTGGAAGACCATCTGGTCGACCGCGGCTCCCAGACCGAGTGTGATGATGGCCAGCTTCACCCCCCGGGTTCGCACGGCCGGGAGCGCGAACAGCAGTCCGATCGGCACCGTACCCGCCATCCCGATCACAAGAGCTGCCTCGAACGGCACGCTCGTGGTCGCAACAAGGCGTCCCGCGATCAAGGCCCCGATGCCTGCGAACGCGTACTGCGCGAGTGAGATCTGTCCGGCGTACCCGGTGACCACGACGATCGACAGCAAGATCGTGGCCACGCCGAATGTCGTGGTGACCGCATCCGCCCAGGTCGCTGAGCGGATCTGGGTGATGAGCACGAAGGTGACGACTGCGGCCGGGACGATCAGTGCTGGACGGAGGCGCCCGGTGCCGAGCTTCGGGAGACGATCGAAGATAAAGCCGCGGATCGGCAGCGCGCGACCGCTGATCACGACCATCGCGACGATGACGAAGAACGGGACCGTGTCGGCGAGGCCAGGGGTCGTCGAGAACCGGGTTAGCTCGCTCGTGATGACGCCGATGAGCAAACCTGCGGCCAGCGTCTTGGGGAACGACGAGAAACCGCCGACCAGCGCCGCCGCCAGTGCGGCCAGCACGAGGCTCGTGAACGCCGCGACCTCGAGGCTGATGACCGGTGCGACCAGGATCCCCGCCGCGCCAGCAAGCGCGCAGCCCAGCCCCCAGTTGGCGGTCGCGATGAGGTCGGGCGACCAGCCCAACGACGAGGCGGCCCGCTGGTTCTCCGCCACCGCCGTCGTCGCTCGCCCGAAGTTGGTCCAGCGGTAGCCGAACCACAGCAGCACCGTCACGAGGATCGCGATCGCGAACAGCCACAGGCGATCCTCATTGATCACCACGTCCCCTCTGAACGGGCGCAGCAGGGTCGTCGGCAGCGGGCCCGTGACCAGTGTGACGTTGTCGTCGTAGCGGAGCGTCAAAAGTGCTTGCAGCAGCACCAGGACGCCGAGGGTCGCCACGAGCCGGACCAGTGACGAGGCGCGCCGCAACGGCCGCATCACCATGATCTGCATGGCCACCCCGAGGACTGCCGACAGTGCCACTCCGGCGACGAACGCCAAGCCGAAGGGCCACCCCGCCTTCTGGAGCTCCCAGGCGAGATAGGCAGCGGCGGTGCCGATCGCCCCCTGTGCGAAGTTGATGACCCCCGATCCCCGGTAGATCACTACAATCCCCTGGCCGGCCAAGGCATACATCGCGCCCAGGCCCAGGCCCAGCACGGCGAAGCGGATGACATCAGTCACGCGTTAGGACTCCTCGCTGACCTCGGCGACCAACGACTTCAACCGGCACACTGACACAGCATCCTGTGTGGAACGCCGGGACCCGCAACGTGATCGCGCCCGCTGATTCCTATTGCACCGGCCCGACGAACTCGGCGTACTTTTCGCGCATGCCGAAGAAGTCCTGCTCCGCGAAGCGCGGGATCGGCTCACCTGCGAGGGTCGCCGGAAGCGCGTCGAGGTGGAGATGCCACGCCCCGAGCATGGCGTGCACATGCCACGCGGTGTCGGCAGGCAGGGAGTGGATGAGGATCAGCTTGGACCCGTCGCCGTCCGGACGGACCTCCCACCGCATGATGGTGCCGAAGAAGTCGGGCACGTTCCGCCATGCCGGCACGTCCCAGGTCAGCTCGAGCACCTTGAGCGGCTCGACGCGCAGGACCTTCCCGTACACGGTGGCGGGCCCCGCTGGGTGGATCTGGATCACGACGTTGCCGCCCTCGGCCAGCTCCAGCTCATCGACAGGCCCGCCGAGCCACCCCTCAAGCAACTCCGGCTCGCTCACCGCTGCCCACAGTCGCTCCAGCGGCGCGTCGAAGTGTCGCTCGAAGGACACGTCGAAGCGCCCACCGACCGCCCGGACGGTTCCGTCCAGGATCGTCTCCATTCCCTCTCCTTCCTCCGGGGAGCAACGGGGTTCCGGGGGGAGCAACGGGCGGGCCGCCTCAAGGCGGCGGATTGCGGCCCACCTGCGCGCTCACAGCAGCTTCTGCAGGTTTATGAAGCCCGGAGTAAGAGCCGTGTAGCTGCCGTTCTTGATTGTGAGCTGCGTGACGTAGGGGTTGAAGATCCGGTTGTAGAACGGGGCCGCGGGTCCGGTGACCACCGGGGTGTGGAAATTCATGGGTGGGACCAGGCCGCCCGTGTTGAAGCTCTTTGCCCGGTCCAGCGCAGCGCGCAAGCTGGGCCCGTCGATTGTCTTCAGATGCTCACTCTTGATGACCGACGTAAAGACCAGGTATGCCTCCCAGGTGAGCTGGTCGATCTCCGTGAAGCTGTTGAAGTTGTTGACCACGCTCGGATTCGGTGCGTACATCCTCACCGCCTGCTTGGCCTGGTTCCACTTGGGATTGCTGGGCCTCAGGTAAAACGTGGTAGTCAGGCCGCCCTCGGCCAGAGAGTGAGCGCCCCCGGTCTGCGTGATGGCCGACGCCGGTAGCTCGTCGGGGTAGAACAGGATCCGTACCTTCGCCCCCGTTTGCGCGAGCGCTTGGACGGCCAGCGGTCCCTGCGTGGGAGACAGGAGCATCGCCACGCACTGGACACCACCCCCGGTCACGGCGGCCGCGGCCGGGGCAAGGTCAGTGGCGCTCGTGCCGACCAGCGTGACGGGGCCGACCTTCCCGCCAGCGGCATTGAAGCCCCGCTCGAACCACTGCAGGCCGAAGATGCCAACGGGGTTGTTCCACTCCATCACGCCGGCCTTCTTGCACCCTCGCTGCGCAGCGAGCTGGCCAATGCCCAACCACTGGGTCGCGAGGCTGCCAATGATCGGGTAGGAATCCGGGCTGGTGTTCTCGGCGTTGGAGAACTGCTCCTCGCCGATCCACGGGATGTTCGCCTTACTCAGCACCGGCAGGATGCGGGAGCCGCCGCTGATGCTGCCCCAGCCCACGACGGCGACCACCCCGTCGCTGACGGCCTGACGCGCGCACTGCTCAGCGCCGCTTGGATTGTCGTGGTCGTCGCAGAAGATCACCGCGAGCGGACGGCCGTTAATGCCGCCGTGGTGGTTGATGAACCCTTCGTAGGCGATGGCCACCTGCGCCATTGCCGGTGTGCTTCCTCCCTCTTCGGCGCCGGCCGTGCCGATCGTCATCACCTTGATCGGCTTGCCCTTGAGGTTCGTGCTCTGCGGGCTCTGCGCGGTGCTTCCCCCGCTGCATCCAGCTGCCGCGAGCAGGGCTGCCGTAACCAGAGCGACGCCGGCTGTCGTGGACCGCTTGCTGTGTCTGATCCTCCTCATCGTGCACCCAACCTCCTGTCAGGCCACTGATGCGAACAACCCAGCGCGGCCCTGGGCCTACGGTGAAGAAGTGTATGCACCCTGCGTTTCTCCGTCAACGGCGACCGCCGCCGACCTTACCTCGAAGACGATGGCCAGTGGCTCGGGCCGCGCCAGCAGCCAATCGACTCCTTACGCCGACGCCTCGAGCCGCAGCGCGGACGCGCATCACAACCCCCGCCGAGACGCTCCCCAGCTCATCGAACTCGCCATGAATGTTGTCGCCTGCACACACCTCGACGGCTCGGGACCAGGTCGAAGCCTGCTGCCGACCGGGAGGTGGCACACTTGGGTGATGCGGACGGGCAAGGGCCGCTGGGGGCCGCGCGCGCTCATGCTGATGGGATTCATCATCTTCGCCGCCGCCGCCGCCGCCATCGCCTACCCGCTCTGGTGGAACCACCGGTACGAGACGACCGGCAACGGTCTCCTGCGCGAGCACCTCCTCATGCGCCACCAAACCTCCGACACCTCCCGCTGCACGCCGTCGCTCCCATCGAGATACAGCCGCAGCATGCACCTTGACGGCATTCTCGAGATCCCGTCGCTCGGCGTGAGGGCGCCGGTCCTGCAGGGTCTCTCCGACTCGGTCCTGAACGTGGCGGCCGGGCACGACTCGATCTCGCCCTGGCCGGGCGGCCTGGGCGAAAGCATCATCGAGGCGCACGACGTGAGCTACTTCACCCGGATCTCGGCCTTGCGGCGAGGCGACCGTGTGATCTGGGTGGACGCCTGTACCGAGCAGACCTTCCGGGTAGTCGCCACGGAGATCTCGGCGCCTGGCGCCGAGATCCTCCCCCCGCCAGACGGTCGGGGTCTCGCGCTGATCACCTGTCATCCGACGAACGCCCTCTTCTGGACGCCGTACCGTTTCGTCGTCGAGACCGAGATGGTGTCCTCCGGGTTCCTGACCACACCCCAGCCAAGGCTGACCGTCCTCATCCCGCACCTGCGCGTCCCCGCGCCGCCCGCCCTCGTCGCCGAGGGCCTCACCTTGCAGAGCAACTTCATACTGCTTGGTCACCTGTCGACAACCGGGCACCCGTCGGCAGCCTTTCTCGAGAGTCCAGCAGGCCTCGAGGCCGAGAAGGCTGCGCTCGAGTCCTACTTCGGCGCTGAGAAGGCGACCGCCGCCGGCAACTCCGCCTGGTGGCACGATCTAGCCGTCCCTGAACTGCCTATGCCGCCGGCCTGGTCGGTAAACGACCCGGTGAGCGTCACCCTCGACGTCGCCGGCAACAGCGTCCGATCGGTGACACTATGGTCAGCGGCGTTCACGATGCGGCTCGTCGTCCGGCACGGCACCCTTCTCATCGCCTCGGTGGCTCCCGGGTAGCATCGCTGTGTCGTCGGCATGCCGCCGGCCGGTCGAACGATACGACGTGCAGCCAGAAAGTGCTGATGCCGGGAAAGCGTGCGGCCAGCGTCACATGGCGTTCAGCCAGTACTCGCAGAAGTCGGTCAGGGGCGTCGTATCCTTAGCGAGGAGCGGGATGACCAGCGTCATGTCGTCAGGAGGCTCTCCCGCGGTTCGTCGGGAGGCTCTCCCGCGGTGCTCACCGCGGGCGGCAGTGCGGCTTCAGCTGCGTTCCGCGGCTGGCGGCTCCGCATCGAGCGCGGAGTTCAGCTGGCGGGTTCGTGGTTGGCAAGGAAGGCGTTGGGTGGCGGCGCGCCCCACAGATGCGGCGGGACGTCCCAGTCGCCTGCTACCCAGTGGTCGTCGATCTGGTCGATGTCGGAGAACCATTCGATCCAGGAGCCCCAGGGGTCCGGGTTGTAGTGGAAGAAGTTCGAGCCGATGGTGTGACGGCCCAGGCCCCAGCCGGCCTCGCGACCCTTGGCGCGCATCCGGTCGGCCCCCAGCGCGATCGCGTCGATGGACGGCACCTCGAAGCTGGCGTGATGGAAGCCGCGGTGGGTGCTGGTGATGAATCCGAAGATGTGGTGGTCGCCGGGCCCGGCGTTGAGGAAGGTCACCAGGCCGCGGATCCGGTCACTGACCCGCAGTCCGAGCACCTGGGTGTAGAAGTCGGTCATCTGCTGTGGCTGCGCGGTGAACAGCAACGAGTGTCCCAGCCTGCGCGGCGCCACATCCTCGGTGGCCTGCTGCCACTGCGCGGCACCGATCCGCTGCCGGCTCGCGCCCATGTTGACCAGTACCTCCGCGGCCGGCCGGGCGGGTGCTGGCGCCTCGTCGAGCAGCTGCACGGCGGTCCCGTCAGGGTCGCGTATCCACAGGCCGTCTCCCGTCGCGCCAACGGGGGGTTCGATGACTGGCGCGCCGGCCCGCTCCAGCGCTTCCCGGACCGAGTCCAGCGTGCCGGGGCGCAGCGTGAACGAGACATGGTGGAGCCGCTTGGCCCGCGCCTGCACGAGCCGGACCTGCTCCTGGTTGCGGCCGGGACACTGCGCGACCAGCGACCCGTCCTTCTCCCCGGTCTCCAGGCCGAAGTCCTGCAAGAACCCGTCTGCCACGTCCAGGTCCGGTACTTCCAGCGCATAGTGGTGCAGCCCTGAGATCACGGCTCTGCCCTTCTTGGTAAACTGCATACAGTTTAGGCTGCGTCGGGCCATCTGGGAAGAGGGAGAGCTCGCGTATTCCGGGGCCCGCGCGGCGCGAGCTTGCCCAGGCAGCGCACGTGCTGTCCTGTCTCGGGCTGGTCACCGCCCGGGGAAGGTATCCGCCCCGGCCGGTACTGCAGCGGGCCTCCTGATCCGAGCGGTACTCGCCGCGACGAAACGCCGGGACGTTCATTCCGGTCGGGGTCCGCCCGCAAGCGCGGGGAGGTCAGCGAGAGGGGTCGTCGCGGAGAGCTCTCAGGGCGGCGGCGTGCTCTGCCGTTATCCCTTTCGCCCGCTGACCCGCCGCCTCCTTGGGTGTCAGCCCGGCGCCAATCCAGTCAGCCACCTCGCCGATCGGGATGCCCGCCCGCCACCAGTCCCGTACCGTGCCAGCAAGGGTGACGCCGTTGCGGACGAGGCGCCTGGCTTCGTGCGGGCGAAGCGCGAGGGCCTTCCAGACCCGCGCCTCAGCGCCGTCGATCCCTTGTTTGGCCCAGGCGACAGCTTCATCGTCGAACACCTGCCTGGTCACGCAGCTGGGGAGCATCTGCGGCGGTGCGCCGGCTTCGACGAACGTCTGAACAGGGGCCAGGCCTCGTCCGCCACGCATCACGCGAGCGGTAGCGACACTGCGTCCAGACCGCCTCCAGACCGCCGCCTCGGGTGTCAGCCCGGCGCCAATCCAGTCAGCCACCTCCCCGATCGGGATGCCCGCCTGCCACCAGTCCCGTACCGTGCCAGCGAGCGCGGCGCCGTTGCGGACGAGGCGCCTGGCTTCGTGCGGGCGAAGCCCGAGGGCCTTCCAGACCGGCGCCTCGCCGGCGTCAATCCCTTCTTTGGCCCAGGCGACAGCCTCATCGTCGAACCACTGCCTCGCCATGTAGCTGTAGAGCATCTGGGGCGGCACGCCGGCCTCGACAAACGTCTGAACAGGACCGCCGCCCCACTGCCCGTACCATTTGAAACCAGTGCCCATCGTTGCCCCCTACCCGCTACCAGCCGCCGGCACCGGGGCTTGGGGCTGGACCATGACGGCCGTCGCCCAGTCAGGGACCGTGCCAGCCGGGTCCATGAGCCCGACGATCACCCGCACTCCGCGTGGCGCAGCCGGTGGCCATGGGGTGTGACCGTCGGTCAGCACGATGACGAGGTCAGGGCGGGGCTTTAGGGCGCTTGCCGCCTCCAGCCCTGCCCCCATGTCCGTATCGCCCCCGCCGAGTAGGCGCACCTCACGGGCATTCAGTACGCGCTGTGCCTCGTAGGCGGAAGCGTCGCAGCACACAACCCGCAGTCGGCGACGGCCGACGCCGAGACCGCGAAGCACACCGGACACTTCCGCCAGGGCCTGGCCGAGCATCTGGTCGCTCATGCTCCCGGAGGTGTCAAGCACCATCGCCACCTGCGGGAGCGGCTGGCGCAGGCTGGGCAGAACCACGTCCGGCGCGGCTGAGGCACGGCGGGACGGTCGATGGTAGGTGAAGTCGACCCTTCCGGCGACATCGGCGATTCCCCGGCGAACCGCCGAGGACAGGACGCGCTGCCAGCTCACTGCCGGCTCGAGCAGGTCGTCGGCCCAGCGCTGCCAGCCGGCTGGGACGTCACCTCGCTGCTGACGGTGCTCGCGTACGCGTCGAGCCACCTCGCGCGCGACCAGCTTCTGGCCGATGCCACTGAGCCCCGGGCGCCCGCAATCCCATGGTCGGGCGCGGCCGTCACACCCGCTGCCACAGTCGCGGCTGCTCGAGACGACACCCGTACCGCCGCGGGCATCGCGGGACGGTCGGGCCGCGCTATCGCCGAGTGCGTCCCAGTACTGTTCGGCGAGCCACCCGGTTTGACACTGGATGTCGGCGGGTGTAAGTGCGGTCGCGGGCAACGCGAGCTCGCCCGCGAGAAGGTCGTCATTGATCTCGGCGTCGCTGGCGATGTTCCAGCGCCGCTGCTGCGGGGTCGGGGCACCGACGGGCGGACTCTGGTCTTCCTCGGCAGGCATCGGGTACCGATCGGCGTGGCGGCGCAGGAGGTGGGAGACCTGGTGCACGAGCCAGAAGCCGAGCGTGGGTACGTCGGTCCTCTCAAGCACTGCGGGGTCGAGGTACACGTGCCAGTTGCGGTCAACCGGGTAGGCGGAGAGGTCCCTGCCTGCAGCGTCGTCGGGTCCGGCGATCACCGGTTCGAGGGCGAGCAAGGCCGTCGCCAGGTAGGGCGCCTGCCGGGCCGCCCAGACGCGGCTGGCAGCCCACCTTTGGCGCAGCTCGACGGTGAGGTCGCCGAGCCCGGATGTCCGCACCGCTCCTCACCCCTCTGCTCGCATCAGGCCGGCCGCACGGAGGACAGGTGCCAGCGCCAGCACCTCTGACGGCAGGTCGGCGCCAGCTGGGCGAGCGTCGGCCAGAGTGCGAGCGACTAGTGCTGCGACGTCGGGCGCGGCGTCAGCGGCTCTGGCGACCACGCGCCAGGCGGCGCTCCAGGACGCAGCGTCGCCGTGTGCTACCGCCACCGATGCCACTGCGGTCAAAGCCGCAAAGGCGCGGTCGCTCCGTTGCGGAAGCACGAAGCCGTCCGGATCCGCCAGCACGGCCTCCGGATCGGGGAGGTCGGCGTTTGCCAGCCACGACAGGAACTCGACTGCTGGCCCCTCGCCGACGGCGCCGATCACGAGCGCCGCCCTGGCCTCCTCGCTGGCCCGGGACGCCTCGCACGCGGCGAGGAGAACGGCGACCGCCTCCCAGCTCCGCGGGCTCGGCCAGCCGCGGCTCGCCAGGGCAGCGACCTTCGGGACCTGCAGGACGAGGGCAGGCCGCACCTGCAGGAAAGCGGCAACGGCCGCCCGGGCGGCAACCTGGTGGGTCAGCGAGGGCTCCTCGGAGAGAAGCAGGGTGGGTGCCGGAAAGCCGACGGCCAGCCCGTTGGCGACGGCTCTCGCATCGACCGGCCAGTCGAGGTGGATGAGGCGGTTGGCGAGCGGTGGCGCCAGCTCCCAGCCTTCGGCCGCCTCTTCGGGGGGATTGGCGGCAGCCACCACCCGCACTCCCGGTGGCAGCGCCAGATCGCCGACCACCCGTTCGAGTACCACTCGCAACATGGCGGCCTGGACAGCGGGCGGCGAGGTCGTCAGCTCGTCGAGAAACAGGAGGCCGACGCCGCTCTCGGCCAGCCTCGTCGCCCAGGCTGGCGGAGCCATGCGTACGCCACCGTTGACGACAACGGGCATTCCTGCGAAGTCGGCCGGCTCCCTGATGGAGCCGATCACGACCTCCAGCGGCCAATCCAGATCCTCGGCCAAGGCTCGGACAACCGACGTCTTGCCGGTACCGGGACTTCCCCAGAGGACCACGGGCACCCCGGCCGTGATGGCAAGGGCCAGTGCTTCAGTGACGACCGTCGTCTCGATGACCGACCTCCTGGCGAGAGCGGATCAGTCGCCTCCATTCTCGCGGGTCCAGCACGAATGAGGAACAGTCAAGCTTTGCGGACGAGTTGTCCTGATTGATCACGCGGCGACCTTCTGCCCGGCTTCGTCGTGCCGCTCGGTGAGCGCTCCCGGCTGCAACCTGGCGCCTGGTCGCGCGAGGGCGCGACCGGGTGGGGCCCTGACACACCGCCGCAAGCTCGTCGTCATCGGGTTCGGAGCGTTCAGTCGTGGCGTACATGTATCTCCAGACAGCCGCCGCCCCGGCCATGGAACAGCGTGTTGCGACTTGGGTACGGCGGGGCCAGCTGGGCGTAGTACGCGATGCCCTCGAACATGGTGGCGCCGAGGATGTCGGCTCGGCTCCCGATCTCGAGGAGCAGCCGGTGGCCGGCCCGGAACAGGTTGGCTGTGGGGATCAGCGAGATGTCGAGCTCGACTGGCTCACCAGGGACGAGAGGGACCGATGCGGTGTAGTCGTGCGCGATCTCATCGTCGCTTGTCCGCGCGGGATCGACCCTACGGTGAGCGGCCTGGAGCCAGCCCCACGACAGCTTCCGATGGAGATTCCCGTTGGGCGCGAGGTCCGAGACGCGAGCGACCACGTGGGTGTCGCAGGCGGTTGCGGCAAGGCGCAGATGCAGCGTGACCGGACCGACAACCTCGGTATCGGTCTCGAAGGCATCCGTCGCGTAACGGAGAACCTGGGTTTCGTAACGCTCCAGCTCGGGCGAGTACCGCATCCCGCGAGGAATTGCGAGGAACGAGAGCTGGGTCTGCTCGGCTGGAGTGCCTTGGGCGAGAAGGTGCTCGCTGGTCGGATCGGCGCCACGCGCTACGAGCTGCAAGTGGAGCTTCTCGGTCCCGGGTACCGGCCAGTTCGTCGCCTCGCGCCACCGGCCGGCCCCCTGCAGCCAATAGCGAACGGGCGGAAGCCCGTCGACGCCGGTATCGAGCCCCTTCAGGTGATAGTCGTACCAAGCGAGCAGCTCCTGCTGATAGTCCTGCCAGGGCCAGCGCACCGCCGGTGGACCGACGAAGAGCAGCTTCGGCGACGTGAGGCGCCGCCAGGCCTCAAACGCGCCGCGCGTGTGCAGCGCCGGGTTGCCCCAGTTCGTGCCAATCAGCACCGGGACCTGGACGCGAGCGAGGCTCTCCGATGCTGACCGCTCACGGTAGAACGGGCCGTCCTCACGCTCATCGAACAGGAGCGTCGCGAAATGCCGCGTCCACAACTCCGACGGGCGCATTCGCTTGACCATTCCCGAATCACCGAGTCGCAAGAACACCTGCTTGCAAAGCCATTGGAACCACGCGCGATCGAGGCCGTGGCTCATTGCGTGGCGCACCCGGGGGGCGAGCCGCTTGTTGGCCCACGTGCCGGCACCCGAGAAGAAAGTGCTGAGGAAATCGGCCTGGGGTGCGCCGCCGTGATAGATGGCGTGACGGTAGAGGTCGGTCCACCCGAGGTAGGGGAAGATCGCGCGCAAATGCGGCGGTTGCTGCGCAGCTGCAAGGTACTGGATGAGCGCGAAGTAGCTCATGCCGATCATGCCGACGTTGCCGTCGCACCAGGGCTGCCCCGCGGTCCATTCGATCGTGTCGGCGACGTCGCGCTGCTCCTGGGGTGACAGGAGCCCGTTGAATTCGCCGTCGGATCGGCCGGTACCCCGCGCGTTCACGTTGAAGTGGCAGTAGCCGCGGGCAACGAGATTGGTCACCGGACCAGACTCGTTGATTGGCATCGGGATGCCAGTGTGCTGGAGATCCTTCGGGTAGTACGACCAGGCGAGCAGCGTCGGGAACGCTCCCGTCGCCTTCGGTCGGTACAGATCGCCGCGCAGGACGGTCCCGTCGGGAAGAGTTACCTCGACGTCGGCGTCAAGGACGACCCGGTATCGCTTCGGTGACGACGCCTTCGGAACCCACCCCGCCAGCTGGATCCCTGCGACGCGGCTGTGGGGCCTTGCGAGTAGCCCGCGAACGGGACGTCCCGCCGCGAGTTCGCGCCGGCCCCCGGTAGCGATCGAGCGATCTGCCTCTCCCATGCCGTTGACCTCCATCGTGCGCGACTGCCTGGCTGTCGGCGAAGCTGGGCCCTGCGCCGACCATGCACCATCAGCTCTCGCACCTGGTAAAACTGTACACACATCATCGAAACGCTGGCCCGGCCGGAGTCGGCGCGGTGCCTCGCGGCACGGTGCTAGATTCAACTGTGTACAGTAGGCGGAAGGAAGAGCTATGCGACTGATCGCCATCGAGGAGCACTTCAACCTGCCGGAGATTGAGAAAGCCCCGGAGCAAGGAGGGCGGATCAACCCGGCGGGCGACCTCCTCTACGACCTGGATGACGGGCGGCTGGCGAGCATGGACGCCGCCGGCATCGACGTCCAGGTGCTCTCGTCATCGACCACGTCGGTGCAGTACTTCGAGCCGGCCCGGTCCGTGGAGCTGGCCAGGAAGGCCAACGACCACCTGGCGGCGGCCATCGAACGGCATCCCGACCGCTTCTACGGCTTCGCCACCTTGCCGACGCCCGATCCGGCGGCAGCGGTGGTCGAGCTCGAGCGGACGGTGCGCGAGTATGACTTCAAGGGGGCGATGATCCACGGTCATACCAACGGCAAGTTCCTCGACCACAAGGACTTCTGGCCGATTCTCGAAGCGGCCGAGGCGCTCGGCGTCCCCATCTATCTGCACCCGACCTACCCGCCCCGTGCGGTCTTCGACGCGTACTACGGTGACCTTGAGCCGCCGATTGCGCTCACCCTTTCGGCGCCCGGGTGGGGATGGCACGTCGACGCCGGCATGCACACCCTCAGACTCGTCCTGGCCGGCGTGTTCGACCGGTTCCCGGGTCTGCAGCTGATCATCGGCCACATGGGCGAGGCGATCCCCTTCAACCTGGCCCGCGCCGAGAGCGTGATGGCCAGGCCAGCGGCTCGCCTGCAACGGCGGATCAGCGAGTACTTCCTGGCGAACATCTTCATCACCACTAGCGGGTATTTCACGTTCCCGCCGCTGCTGTGCGCCATCATGGTGCTCGGTGCCGACCGGATCATCTTCTCGGTGGACTACCCCTTTTCGGACAACCAGGAGGCTCGGACCTTCTTCGACGCCATACCGCTCAGTGCGGTGGACAAGGAGAAGATCGCCCACGGCAACGTCGAGGCGCTGCTCGGAATCTAGCTGGAGCGAGCGGGAGCCGGCCGACGTCGTACCGCGCGTCCCGGGCTGCCTGTCCCGGGGAAGCGCATGCGTCGCCGCCGTGAGCGCACACGATTCTGGATCAGCTACAGGTCTTCATCAGCTACAGGTCTTCGCGGATCTGAGTGTCTTGGCCGATGCTGTCTTGCACCGTCGAGCGCCGCCCGAGATAGATGTCCCGCAGGTGGCCCAGATCTCTCGCCACCTCCTTGGCGATTCCCTCGAGTGCGATCTTCCCGCGCTGCATGACGTAGACGCGGTCCGCAACCGACAGCGCCCGTGGAACGTGCTGCTCGACGAAGAGAACGCCGATGCCGCGATCGCTGGCCGCGTGACGCACTGCGCGGAGCAAGCGCTGGACGATCAGCGGCGCGAGCCCGAGCGAGAGCTCGTCGACAAGGAGCAGTTTCGGGTCTCGAGCCAGCGCGCGCGCGATAGCTAGCATCTGCTGTTCCCCGCCGGATAGCAGCCCCGCACGGCTCCGCATCAGCGCCCCGAGCTCAGGGAACACCGCCAGTGCCCGAGCGTGCGGTATCCGCCCCAGACGGATGTTGTCGGCCGTCGACAGCCCCATGAACACCGACCGGTCCTCTGTGACCAAGCCGAGACCTTGCCTCGCCCGCTTGTACAAGGGAGCCTTCGTCCCCACGCCTTGCCAGATGACCTCGCCGGCGATCGGAGAAAGCTCACCGCTCAGGGTGAGGAGGGTGGTGGTCTTGCCTACACCGTTCGGACCGAGGAGGGCGACCACCTCGCCGCGATCGACTCGCAAGTCGACGTCGCGGACAACGGGTACGCCGTTGTAGCCGGCGGCCAAGCCGCGAGCTTCGAGCAGAGGCGGCGTAAGCACTCACCTTCCCCCGTCGACATCGTCAGCTCGCACGCTGCATAACCATCCTGCGGATCGCGCCCAGCGTCGCAACGACTGCGCCGAGGTACGCATCCCGCATGCTCGCTTCGTAGTCGCGCTCTTCGCGACTGCCCGGCTCGGTGCCTTCGATTTCGAGGGCGAACGAGAACTTGAGCTCGAGCTCTCCGTTCGAGTTTTCAAGGATCTCG
>WNFB01001507.1_pt1 | contig 35518 bp, 34 predicted proteins | sample 5400501 | NCBI WGS metagenome assembly WNFB01 (sample SAMN13153341, study PRJNA577476) | soil metagenome | isolation source: 200 cm saprolite under Douglas fir tree site 2 hole 1 | place: USA:California | collected 2015-04-18
CTTGCCTCTACCGACCATCATCAGCTACGTCAAGCAGGTAGCCGAAGCCTTGCAGTATGCCCACGATCAAAAGCTAATCCATCGCGACGTCAAGCCGGAGAACATGCTCGTTGGGGAGCGCGAGGAACTACTGCTCTCAGACTTTGGCATTGCTCTCATCGCCCAGAGTTCACGCTACCAGGGGACGCAGGACATGGCCGGCACTATCGCCTACATGGCCCCCGAGCAGATCCAGGGCAAGCCTCGCCCGGCCAGCGACCAGTATGCATTGGGCATCATCGTCTACGAATGGCTGAGTGGAGACCGTCCCTTTCACGGTTCATTTACCGAGATCGCCGTCCAGCATACCATAACTCCCCCACCGCCGTTGCGCGAGAAGGTGCTGACGATCTCACCAGACGTGGAGCGAGTGGTGATGACGGCGCTGGCCAAGGAGCCAAAGGAACGTTTTGCGAGTGTGCAGGCATTTGCGACGGCGCTGGAGCAGGCCAGCCAGGAAGATGTTGTCACGTTTGTAAAGCCATCAGTTCGTGTAGTAACACCGCCTGGCACACCAATGATGCAGCCACCTCGCACGACGAGACCCCCAGATCTTCCACCTACATTGCCTGTCACCCCACCCTCTGCTCATAAGCAGCCTGCTGCAGCTATCAAACCTGTAGGAACCGTCATCTACACCTATCATGGGCATTCCGATGCTGTGCTTGCAGTAGCGTGGTCGCCCGATGGCAGGCGCATCGCCTCAGGAAGTAATGATAAAACAGTGCAGGTATGGAATGCTGCAGATGGGGGCAACGTCTACACCTATCATGGGCATTTTGAATATGTGTATGCAGTGACATGGTCGCCGGATGGGCAGCGCATCGCCTCGGGGAGCAATGACAAAACAGTGCAGGTGTGGCAGGCGGTGTGAGGACAGCGGTGATTGCCGGGCCGTCACAGCTCCTTCCAAGAAGGCAAGTCCCTTTATGATACGGCGGAATAGGCCGAAGGCTTATTCTAGGAGGGTGCGGGTGTTGTGGAAGGAACGGTGGAAGAGAGGCGGCGGTATTGTTCGACGAATTCGTATTTGTTGGCAAACATACGGTTGCCACAGTAAATGTTTCGCCTGGTGAATGGCTCTGGTGTTTGTTGGATGAGCCGAACACGCACTTCTGGCTTGTGTGCGGCAGGAGAGTCAAACCAGGGTTCCCGCAAGCAGTAGGCGGAGTTATATACCCAGGATGGACAGGGCACCTCGTAGCGTCCACAGAGCCACTCCACCGAGGCCGCGCAGAAAGCAGCCCAGCGGCATGTGTCGGTAGTGGGCTCCTGCGGAAGAGAAATCGGGTCCACCACGAGTTGCGCACGCCGATCTTTGGCATAGTCAAACCAATCGTTCATGAAATTGCCCAGTGCCACCCACGGTCTTTCACCCCGACAGATTTCTTGATAAGTCAGGGCCATTGTTTGCAAGTGATCAATGGTTTTCATAGTGTCTCCCGGTTATACCTGCGAGCTTACTCACTCTTCTCTATTGTATCACAACGAATTACGGAAAAAATCGGTCAGAGTGTCATCCAAGCCGTTGAGCTGCTGGACTTGCTTGTTCGGGATGTACCGATCAACCAACCGCTGTGCCTGTTTGCGTGTTTGAACCTGTAACTGCTGACAGAGAGCATAGATGTCATCCCTGTCTTTTTGACGGCCTGCGAGCAGCTTCAGCGCCAAAATGTACTCGCTTGGTGGTATATACACTTCAAGCATGGCATATGTATGCCACAAGGTCCCTTCTGGCACAGTGCCCATATCACGGAGAAAATCGCCGATGACATCGTTGATCCAGGTGCTTGGAATCTTGTTTCTGCTGGTAACAGCACGTACGGCCGCCTTGAAGATCTGATAAAGCACTGAGGTCGTGGAATCCTCAATGTCTTTGAGGAGCACGTCAACATCATCGGTCGTGAATCTGTTGCGAACTTGGGTTAACATAAACGCCCCACCGACTAAAAGGATACGTATAGGGCGCTGCACACCCAGGTTCTGCAACTCCTGGCCTAGCTCGGCCAGATACATTTCAATTTCCTGTGCTTGCATGGCGATTTCCTTTCCTAATAATCATGATGATACAAGATCCCTACAGCCCCGACGGCCTCGGCCCAACATATTGTGCGCGTGGCCGCAGCAACTCCTCGCGTTGATACTGCTCAATCGCATGCGCAATCCAACCCACTGTGCGTCCCAAGGCAAAGAGCGCCAGCGCACTCTCAGGAGGGAGGTTAAGAGCCTTAGCCAACACCACCAGCGCGAAATCCACATTAGGCTTTTTGCCGGTCACCTCCAGAACCACCTCTGCAATCGTCTTCGCCAGCTCCATTGTGGGCGCGTCGGGAAAGGACTGGGCGATGAGCCGGAGCAGCAGCGCGGCACGTGGATCACCATTCGGATAGAGGCGGTGTCCGAAGCCAGGGATATACTCTCCCCGGCGCAGGTGTTCGGCAATCACCCTGCGAGCCGCGTCAGGCGTGCTCACCTCGCGCAGCAGCTTCTCGACCAGCAGCGTATTCCCGCCATGCTTGAAACCCTGCAGCGCCGCCAGGCCAGCCGTTACTACCAGGTAGAGCTGCGCTTCGGTCGAGGCCACCACTCGTGCGGTAAATGTTGAAGCATTGAGTTCGTGGTCCGCACAGAGAATCAGGGCCGCATTGAGGAGTGCTGCGGATTGAGAATCCTTCTGCTGCCAGCCCTGTTGCAAAATTGCTACCACCGGTGCCTCCGTCTCGGCTATGTTGGCCAGGACAGCGGCCAGCAGCTTGAGAATACGAGCGCCGGTCTGCGCGGCATTGCCAAAATCGTAGGCAGCAAGGTCATCTGTGGAGGCCAACGCCAGGGCGACCTGGAGCTTTTGGAGCATTGAGAGGCCGCGGTCGAGCTGCTGAAGAGCATGGAGATAGGCCTGGACTGGCTGGCTCCCCGCGAAGATGACCGGTGCATCTGCCATCTCGCCGGTCCACAGCAGTGCTGCGACCTGCTCAAGCGTGCATGTTGTCGCAAGCTGCTGCACATCACGTCCCCGGTAGTACAGCCCCGTCTCCGTAATCAACGTCAATGCCGATTCCAGGATGGGCATGCCCCAACGCAAAGCGTTGTTAGCTGCCTTAGCAGGATCGTGACGATAAGCCTTCTGGTCCAGCAGCCTCTGCACATCCTCCACCAGGTACAACCGTGCCCGGCTATTCGTATCCCCTGGTTCCGAACGAATCAGCCCACGGCTAACATAGGCGTAAATGGTGGCAATGCTTACATTCAGTGCCTCAGCAGCCTCCTGTGCCGTCATATAGCGCGCTAATCTCATACGGTGTTACCTTTCAGCGTAGATGATTTTATCACATATTGATTATGCAATCAATATTGACAACATTGATCACGATGACTTAAGATTCTTATGCAACGAAGATTCGTAGATGATCAGAAGCAAATATTAGTCATAACCCTTCAGGACCCTCTACCACCTTCGGTGGTTCGCAAGAAGTTTTTTGCTGCGGCAAGAGTTATCCCAAATTTCAGCCGCGGCTGCAAAGTCCGCAGCAAAAGAAGATACGAGCCGCCGGAGTCGGCGAGGAATCAGGAGGCTAAACATGTTCCCACCGATTCCCGAACCCACCGAACCTGAGTACTTTTTAGATAGCTTTCCACGCGATGCGTTCCCTGCCTACCTCTGGACGGAGCGCCCAGTGAACCTACCGGCTGAAGCCTGGACAACAGAGACCACCCATCGCGATGGCCAACAAGGAGGTCTGCCACTTTCAACCGAGCAGAGCCTGAAAATCTACGATATTCTCTGCCATTTCACCGGCGATTCGGGTGCCATTCGCCAGGCTGAATTCTTTGCCTATCGGTCCTCGGACCGTGCGGCGCTCGAAGGGGTCCTGGAACGCCATCACTCCGGTGCCCCCATCGAGCCCACTACCTGGATTCGTGCTAGCGCGAAAGATGTGGCCCTGATCCGTAGCCTTGGCGTGCGCGAAACCGGGATGCTCGCCTCGGCCTCCGATTACCACACCTTCCACAAATTTAAGCCTGGTGGCAGAAACCAGGCCGCGCAGACCTACCTCGAAGCAGTACACATGACGCTGGACGCGGGTATCCGACCACGGCTGCATCTCGAAGACGCGACGCGGGCGCCGCTGGATTTCATGCAGCCGTTCATCGAAGCGGTCCTTGAACTGAGCGCATCGTACGGCCCGCAACTCCGCCCCAAGTTTCGCATCTGCGACACCCTGGGCCTCGGGCTGCCGTTCGAGGATGTCGCACTGCCACGCAGCATTCCGCGCCTGTTCCAGGAGGTACGCAAATTGGGCTTGCAGCCTCAGGACCTGGAGTTTCACCCCCACAACGACACCTGGCTGGTCGTTGCAAACTGTTTGTCAGCGATCCGCGCTGGCTGCGGGGTAATCAACGGGACAATGCTAGGGAAAGGTGAGCGCAGCGGGAATGCTCCACTGGAAGGCGTTCTGCTGCACCTGCTCGGCATGGGCTACTTCCCCAAAAAGCAGCCGGATTTCACAGCCCTGAACGAACTGGTCACCCTGTACGCCGAGATGGGCGAGCCGGTGCCGCCGAAGTATCCCCTCTATGGCCGGGATGCGCACCGCACACGCGCAGGCATCCACGCTGATGGCTTGAATAAATTCTGGTGGATGTACGCCCCGTTCAATGTCCCGCAGCTCCTGGGCAGGCCGCTTGAGGTATCGCTGACGAAAGAGAGTGGCATGGCCGGGCTTATCTTTCTCATCCGCCAGCACATGGGCCTGGATGTCTCGAAAGATGATCCTCGCCTGCAACAAGTGTATTCCTGGCTGATGGCAGAATTCGATCATGGACGCCAGACCAGCGTCGAGTGGGAAGAACTGGCCCCCGTCGTGGCCCAGGCCTTCGAGGGGCGTTAGTCCCCCAACCTGGTGACCGCGAAGGGTGACCATTCCTGCAAACCTCGCTGCAACAATCGCACGCGCACCTCCTTCCATAAGCTACACTAGCAATAAGAATAAGGAACGTAGGAGGGTTTTCGGCATGCATGAAGGCAAAGGAGTTGACGACAATTGCACGATCTCTGACCAGAACCCGCATTCTCTCAGGAGATGTGGCAAGCAGGCTGCGAAGATGCAGTCGAAAGAGCAGTCGAAAAAAATGTCGCGCAAAATGCGCGGTATTTGCACGGTGACCCGCCTGCGGATCGGCATCTGGCGCGGGATGGAAGGAAATCAACAGTGGGAAGAATCCATTCTCGTAAGGATAAGCGAGAATCACCCGCTGTAAGCTTGGCGTTCCACGTATTTTAATGGGATTGACCGCAAGGCGAGCCTCCCATTGGATGTAAAAAAAGAAACACACTGCTGGCTGGTATCGCCTCCTTCACTTGGCTGTAGCGAAGGGTGCTTCATTTATGATAGGATGAATGTAGGGACGAGCGTAAAAGTCATTCCATATCATATACAAGCCAGGAGGCGATAAATCATGCAAAAAAATACAGGAACGATACAAGTCAAACGAAATTTTCCAGAAATGCTCAAAGGTGGGGTCATCTGCGATGTCGTCAACGTTGATCATGCGCGTATCGCAGAAGAGGCTGGGGCCTCTGCAGTGATGGCACTGGAGCGCGTGCCCGCCGACATTCGAGTGCAGGGCGGCGTTGCTCGCATGAGCGACCCCGAACTCATCATCCAGATTAAAGAAGCCGTCACCATTCCCGTGATGGCGAAGTGCCGCATCGGGCATTTTGTCGAGGCCGAAATTCTCCAGGCCATTGGCGTCGACTGCATCGATGAGTCCGAAGTCTTGACGCCCGCCGATGAGCACTTCCATGTCAACAAACACCTCTTCTCCGTGCCCTTTGTGTGCGGTGCACGCGACCTGGGTGAGGCGCTGCGTCGCATCGGTGAAGGCGCGGCCATGATACGAACGAAGGGTGAGGCAGGCACAGGCAACATCATCGAGGCTGTGCGCCATATGCGCGCCATCATGGATGGCATTCGCCGTCTACACATGCTGCCCGAAGAAGAGTTGATGACCGAGGCCAAGAATCTTGGTGCGCCATATGAACTGGTGCGCGACATTGCCCGCACCGGCAAGTTGCCTGTGGTAAACTTCTCGGCGGGTGGCGTCGCCACTCCCGCTGACGCTGCTCTCATGATGCGGTTAGGTGCAGAGGGCATCTTCGTCGGCTCAGGTATCTTCAAGTCGGGCAACCCGCTCGCACGCGCAAAGGCCATTGTGCGCGCAACCACACACTTCCAGGATCCATACATTCTGGCCGAGGTATCGCGCAATCTTGGTGAGCCGATGGTTGGTATTAACCTGGATATCTTGCCGGAGAAGGAACTGATGGCACGTCGCGGGTGGTAGGTAACATATGGAAAAGTACAACCCAAAGCTATGTATCGGCGTATTAGCATTACAAGGTGATTTTGAAGCACACCTCAAGATGTTAGCCGAGTTGGGAGTTGAGGGCAAAGCTGTGCGACTCCCTCAACATTTGAACAATTTAGATGGTATAATAATACCAGGAGGTGAGAGTACCACTATCGGGAAACTGATGGTGATGTACGGCTTACACGAGGTGTTGCAAGAGAAGATTCGCGCAGGCTTCCCCGTTTGGGGGACGTGCGCAGGATTGATCTTATTAGCGCATGAAACGGATAATGCGCTCCCGGGTCAACCTTTACTGGCCTCGATGCATATCCGCGTTCGGCGTAATGCATTTGGTAGTCAGCGGGAAAGTTTTGAAACTGATCTGTCTGTGCCTGTGTTAGGAGAAGCGCCGTTCCATACATTCTTCATCCGCGGACCGGTGATTGAGTCAGTCGGTCCACAGGTCGAGGTGCTGGCGACGCTCGACGATGGAAGCATCGTTGCCGTCCGAGAAGGACACTTACTTGGCACCGCATTTCATCCCGAGGTCTCAGGAGACCCACGTTTTCATCACTACTTTCTCCGCCTAGTAGGTTCCTCAGCGGAACGCAGTGAAGCGCGTTAAATCCGTCGAGGGACAGAGCGTCAAGACGTAAACAGGGCGCGGGAGCACTGGATGATACGACCGGTACTATATGTTGACTTGCCGGGCATCATCTACTCTATGGATCGCCGTGCTCGCAGCAAACAGCACGAGATTGCCAACTTCGTTTGCTGGATCGAACCGGTCGAGAATCGTGTTCCCTGGCCATCCGCCTTGCGCAACGTCCTCCCACTCAATCCTGCCTCGCGCACCTGGATCTGTGAGGACCATTGGCGTATTCTTGGCTTTGCCCAGGTACAAGAACGTCCTTCACACATCATGTGGGACCTCTCCTACCTTGCTTCTATGGTGAACAGTAGCGTTTCCGGTGATGATGTCTTGACGGCACTCCTCGAATACATGCTGGAGATGGCGGCCACCCATGGCATTCTGCGCATCTTTGCCAAGGTCGAGGATGAGATTCCAGAACTGGAACTCTTCCAGCGGGCCGGGTTTCAACGCTATGCCCGTGAATTGACCTACGTCTACGAACCAGGGTCGGAGGGGGTACAATCCCTGCCCGATCTGCCTTCGCTACGACGCTGGAATCGGCACCATGTGTGGGGATTGCACCAACTCTACCGCTCTGTTACCCCGCAACGGGTGCAAATGGCAGAACTGTTGGAAAATAGTGAAGAATTCGCTGAATTACACGTCGGGTCATTACACCGCTTGCCTTTCTCTTTCGCAAGAGGGTGTGAAAACTACGTGTGTGATCAAGGCGTTCGTTTAGGGGCCTGGTTACAGGTTTGCCGGGGTCATGGCTCGGCACCGCACCAGCTCTCTCTTATCGTTCATCCCGAGCATGCTGAACTCGCTGAACCACTCTTGCAGTTTGGCATGCAACGGCTATTGGCGAGAAGCGTACGCCGCATCTACTGTCAGGTGCGTGAGTACGAGTCTTCTGTTATTACCGCTCTGCGTACCAGTGGTTTTGAGCATACCGGAACCAGGGTATTGCTCGTGCGCCACATGGCCTTACTGGCCATGAAATCGCGTACTGTCCCTGCACTGGAGCAACGAGTGGCTTACGGCGTGAAAGGCCTGGGGACGGTCAATTCACGCCAAACAATGAGGTGATAAAACTGCCTATGCAACATGCGATCACTGACGATCTGGAGGCTCTGCTGGCAACTCTTCCGCCTGGCATCCACGACGCGGTCAATCGGCTGGAAAACCGAAGCGAACTGCTGGAGATCGTAATGGACCTCGGACGCCTGGCCGAGGGCCGCTTCCCAGAAGGGGAGGTGATCCTGAGTACTCAGCCTGTGACCTATGCCGACCTGGAGTATGTGGTTGAGCGTATTGGTGAGTTTGGCGACGATAACCGCGCCGGTATTGAGCGGACACTCCACCGCATCAGCGCTCTGCGCAACCGCAAGGGGAAAGTCGTCGGCTTGACCTGCCGTATTGGTCGAGCGGTACTCGGCAGTATTGCCCTGATCCGTGATATTGTCGAGCAAGGTCAATCCATCTTAATTCTTGGTCGCCCAGGTGTGGGTAAAACCACCCTGTTGCGTGAAATAGCTCGCGTCCTGGCCGACGAGGCCAATAAACGAGTGGTGGTCGTCGACACCTCCAACGAGATCGCAGGTGACGGCGACATTCCTCATCCCGGTATTGGTCGTGCTCGCCGCATGCAAGTGGCACGCACAGTAGAACAGCATGCAGTGATGATCGAGGCGGTCGAGAACCATATGCCTGAAGTCATCATCATCGACGAAATCGGCACTGAACTGGAAGCAGCCGCCGCACGTACCATCGCGGAACGCGGTGTGCAGCTTATTGCGACCGCTCATGGAAACTCGCTGGATAACCTGCTCGTCAACCCGACGCTCTCTGATCTGGTGGGTGGCATCCAAACCGTCACCCTGGGCGACGAGGAGGCACGGAGACGTCATACGCAGAAAAGTATCCTGGAGCGTAAAGCGCCGCCAACATTTGATGTGGTGGTTGAACAGCAGAGCTGGCAAGAGTTGATTGTGCATCGTGATGTCGCCGACACAGTGGATAGTATGCTGCGTGGGCAGACTACCACCGCCGAGGAGCGCACACGCGACGAGATCACGGGCCGGGTCACCGTGCGCCGCATCGCTACCGGTAGTATGGAGCTCCCAACCTGGGGCGCTGGAGGCCTTTCACGCTCAGCGGGCACAATACATCGAACTCCAACGGACAGAAGCTACGACCGGTCCGGTAACGGCTGGGAGCCGATTCGCCACATGGGGCAACAAGGCCACTATGCAGGCGGCGGTGGCAGTGAACGGGTGCGAACACGTGGCCAGGCGCAGATACAGGCGTTGGCTCCTACAGGAACAGCCCCCGCCGACGTCAGGCATCACAACGCAACCATGCTGGTAACAACTGATCATCCACTGGTCGGCGAAAAGACGTACCAGTACCAGGACACAGCTGAAGAGGCACAGCCCTTACGTCTTCAAACCCTGCGTGTCTACCCGTTTGGTGTGAACCGCGACCGCCTGGCCCAGTCGGCACGCCAGTTACGTGTGCCCGTTCTGATCACCAACAATCAGAACGAGGCCGATGCGGTCATCACCCTGAAAAACTACTACCGTCACCAGCCGGAACGCTTGCAGCAGGCGGAACAAGACCGCAAGCTCATCATTATCCTGAAGAACAATACGGTTGCCCAGATGCAGCACGCACTGGCTCGCATCTTCGATATTCCAATGACGGACACATCAACGGATGGTGAAGACGAGTTCTCTGAAGGCAAAAAGCCGGACGATCCAACCACGCGAGCACTGTTGGAGACGGAAGATGCCATTCACCAGGTACTGAACCAGGGCCTGACGACTGCTGAACTGGCACCTGCGAACGCATACATTCGCCGTCTCCAACACCAGATGGCAACCCGCTACAACCTGCTCTCGCGCAGCCGCGGGAAAGAGCCAAATCGCCGGGTGAAAATCTTCCGCTCACAAGAGTAAGTTCTTCAGCAACAGGAAAAATCTGGCCGCCCTACGGCGGCCAGATTTTTCCATGGTTGCTTCCATCTCCCTTCGGATAACGAGCCATCTTTGTGACAGATGGTCGGTGAAGGATACATCTTTTTATTCAGGCGGCTAATGTATCCAGAGCCCAACGTGCTGTAGCCTCATCAGGAGCATTTATCATGAGTTTCACAAGCTGACTGAGTTTAGTGGACTCATTTATACGCAATACCTGCTCTTGGGCTACTTGTGCGAGAGTGGGGAAACGGGCTTGTATCACTTCCAGCATCAGCTTTTGCTGCCCTTCGATTTTAGCCCTGGCGACACGTTCCTGGATATCAGGGTCTTCGTCCAATAAGCTATCATACATATGCAGTCGATCCTCCACAATCTGCTTGTCTTGCGCCGACAGCGTCGTTGACCGGCGCAAGATGGTTCGAAATCGTACCAGATGACGCGCTAAGTGTAGTCCTGTGTACCGTTGTTCCATCTCCTTGATCGCCTGCAACAGCATCGGCACAAGCGCGCCTTTCATGGCAGGCAGCAATGTATACATGCTCACCGCTCGTCTCCGGATATACTGTTCTGCGTCTACCGTCCACAGCCGTAGCACCTGGTGCTGATAGTGCAGCAGTGTATCACTCTCATTCCCTTCTTGAAACACGGACTCTGGAATGCTCGTTTCAAATGGATATAGGACGACAGAGATGACAGGCAACCGATATTTGCCAAACAACTCAACCCAGTACAACAACATCCGATAAGTCATATCAGGATCTTCACTGGTTTGCAACTCCAGGTTGAGTATACGCTGCTTGCCTTTGTACTCAATCAGATACACCAGGTCTGGGCGTAAGTTTGTTCTGGCAATTTCTGCGTTTTGCTCGCTGATCAACCTGGACTCTGGCAGGATCTCCGGCAACATCTCTGCTGCGTGATCTTCCATTAAGGATTTCAGAGCACTGTCATACGGTTGTCGCTGATACTCTTCGGTCATGTTGGTACGCCCTTTCCACGTTCGTTGAGAGCATCATACCATGCCTGGCCTCTATAGACAAGTGAGGAGACATAGAAATTACGTTGCGAGAAAGATAAGACCATCATATTGCCACCGCTCCTCACATGCACTATAATCCATCTCATAACACCGGGCAACGTAGCATGGGAAAAGTAACCACAACGACCGTGGTCTTGTCCGGCGCAGGGCTGAAAGGAGTCGTAGCGCATAATGCGTTCAGTTAAGAATGATCCCTCTACCGAAACCTCCCAGGAAGTAGAGTTTATCGCAGAGCAAACAGAGACGAAGTCCGTCCAGGAGTCGCTTCCAGTCACCATAGCTGATATTTGGGAGGCACATAAGCTCCTCAAACCACTGCTGCATCACACTCTGCTGACACCATCACGCACACTTCACGATATGACGGGAGCGGATGTGTACTTGAAAGCAGAGAACATGCAACGTTCTGGCTCCTTCAAAGTTCGTGGTGCCAGTTACAAACTCTCACGCCTGTCCGAAGAAGAAATTCATCATGGTGTCATCGCTGCCTCCGCGGGCAACCACGCGCAAGGAGTCGCCATTGCAGCAGCTCAACATCATGTCCCCTGCACCATTGTCATGCCAGAGACGGCAGCGCTCGCCAAAGTCATGGCCACACAAAGCTACGGAGCCAAAGTCGTCCTGCATGGCTTTACCTATGACGATGCCTACCAACGATGTCTTGAGCTACAGAGAGAATCCGGCGCGACCTTAATCCATCCCTTCGATGACCCCGACATCATCGCCGGACAGGGCACACTAGGACTTGAGATGCTGAGCGACCTGCCCGACGCCGATGCAGTCATTGTCCCCATCGGTGGCGGAGGCCTGATCTCGGGTATTGCCATCGCTGCTCGCGCCCTTCGGCCCGACATCACGATCATTGGTGTGCAGGCCGCAGGTGCAGCAAGCTGCCGTGCTGCCCTCGATGCAGGCGAGCCATATACCCTATCGGCTATCAGCACGATCGCCGATGGTATTGCCGTCAAGCGTCCTGGCGCATTAACCTTCTCCATTATTCAGCGCCTGGTCGACGATGTCGTAGTGGTGGACGACGAGGCGATTATCAGCGCCGTCCTACTGCTGCTGGAACGCAACAAAATGCTCGTCGAAGGTGCAGGCGCAGTAGGAGTAGCAGCCTTATTGAGTGGAGCAGTGAAGCTACAAGGCAAGAAGGTGCTCGTACCCCTCACCGGTGGCAACATCGACATTAACCTGGTGGGACGCTTTATCGAACATGGCCTTTCAGTTGCTGGCCGCTACTTCGTCATCCACACACGCTTGAATGACCGTCCCGGCGAATTAATGCGCCTGCTGGGCATCATCGCGGAGATGCGCATCAACGTCATCGACGTACGCTACCAACGTATCTCCAGCCATTTGCCCATCATGCAACGTGAAGAGACGATCACCATGGAAACACGCGATCGTGCACAGTGCGATGAACTCCTACAACGCCTGCGCGCCGCAGGATACATGGTAGAAGAAGCGCAAGGACTGGAGTAGATTCCCTTCCCCTGGTACCCCTCGCAGGTACCAGGGACGTTACCCTTGCGGCAGCAGTGGCACAATCCTTTGCTTCAATTGTTCGGCAATCTGCTCGGTGGGCAAACTGGCATTAATTACCTGGAAGTGGTATTCCTCAATCATCGCGTCGTACAGCTCAAGCATGCGCGTCTGGTAATTGACGAAACTTTCAAAGAGGTCCGCGCCCAGCCGCATATCCATGCCCGACTCCCAGAAATCAAAGCCACCGCGTTGCAACACCCGTGGTATCAAGTCATCGACACTCACCTTCAGGTAGAAGATCGCATCGGGCTTGAGTGCCAGTCCATAAATAGAGCGAATCCACCTGGGATCGGCATCGCGCACAAGAGCGCGAGCCATCAAGGAGTAGACGTAGCGGTCTGTCAGCACGATAAAACCGGCACGCAACGCTGGCAGAATCTGACTCTCGAAGCGGTCAACAAAGTCGGTGGCATAGAAAAGATTGAGTGTGATCGGGCCCAGTGTGTGGCCTTCTTTTGCTCGTTTGAGGCCGGCCCCCGCCAGAACTGAGCGCGTCATCTCCGTATCGACCACTGCGAAGCCACTACTTTCCAACCAGGGGCGCAATATATTGAGTTGGGTTGACCGGCCTACCCCGTCGGTACCCTCAATCACGATCAGACGGCCTGGCAAGAGTTCTTCGAAATCTTTCAGATGAATGGCATCGATGCCATAAAATGCAAGTTTAGTCATGGAGTTCCTTTGCTACTACGCGTCTCTGCATGCGATGGCCGCATCTCTCTAGCCAGGCCTGCCCAGGCCGATTCCTGTTCGGATGCATGTATGCGGCGTACACCGTGTAAGTAAGGTCGAATAATCTTGCGCATGCGGCGTTGTTGCTCTGGGATAGGTAACGTGGCGTCCATGACCGTCAGTCCAAACTCGTCGATCATTGACTCGTACTCATGGACGATCAGCTGCTGAAATAGCTTGAAGCTCTCATGCGGATCATTGCTCAGGCCCAGATCCATTCCCGCCTCATAATATTTGAGTTCGGTACGTCCCGTCAAGATGCGGCTCAATGAAACCTCCAATGGTACGCGGTAGTAGAATGCTACCGTCGGTTTGACGGCGAATTGATATAACTCACGCACCCACTTGCGGTCCACATTGCGTGCCACATCGCGTGCAAAGGCCGTATAGATATAGCGGTCGGCCAGCACAATCGCACCGGCTTTGAGCGGGGGAATGATATCGTGTTCCGTGCGATCGGCGAAATCCGTGGCATGGATCAAGCTAAACGTCGTTGGCGTGAGCAGTTGCTTCCTCTTGCCCTTGCTCGTCGTCTTCTTGACCAACGGGGATGAGTTCCATTCACTGAAGAAGACGGTGTAGCCTTCACTGATCAGCCATTGGCGCAGCAGTGCAATTTGTGTGCTTTTCCCAGAACCATCAACCCCTTCTACCACGAAGAGGCGTCCAGGATATTGATGCAATCCATAAGTCTCCATAACAAATCCTTTTGGGATCTCTATCCTTGTGGGATATGTCCCGTAGGGGCGCGATAGGGAAGCTTGTGGCGCCCTGTCTGTCCCGTCCTGTCATCCTGAGCGCCAGCGAAGGATCTCCCTGCCCGTTTTCCCTGATGGACGCAACCCCTTTTTGCCCGGTCAAAGATTGGGAAATGTATAGTATCGATTATTGTAGCATACAGGGCAATTTGTCAAGAGTATATCCCGACATTTGGAGATAATGCCTGTCACCCTGAACGCAGCGAAGGGTCTGACCCCTAAATGCCTGTCACCCTGAGCGCAGCGAAGGGTCTGACCCCTAAATGAGAAAATTCTCATATGTTTCCAATGCCGTTTCAATGCAGTGAAGCTACTCTAGAGCATGAGAGAATTTTTTGGGGGTATCAATGCCACCCAAGGAGCATATTCAGTGAGTAGTTCAACACAACAGAAAAGCCCCATTGTATCACCGCAAACACCACCAGCCGTCAGCGTACCCCCGGTGCGCCACCCTGTTCCACAGGTTCGCTTGTAGCCCACCGATTTATCGTGTGGGGCAACATCATCGGCGTAAACTTTAACATCGCCTTAGAGGCGCTATGGGCCAACCGCATGCGTTCACTGCTGACCGCTCTGGGCATCTTCATCGGTGTGGCAGCCGTGATCGCTGCGCTCACATTGACGCAAGGCGCGGGGGCCTCCATCAATGCCCGTTTCTCGAGGTTCGGCCCAACCACGATTACTGTCCGCAACGGCGCAGCAAACACCCGTGGGGCCTTCGGCGCCGGTGGCACTGTGCAATCACTCACGCCAGCCGATGCCAGTGCCATCAGGCAGCAGGTAGCCCATGTCGCCTATATCAGTCCCGTCGTCTCGACAAGTGAACAGGTGATCTACGGCGGCCAGAACTTGAATACGAGTGTTCAAGGTGTCAGTCCCGACTATCAAACGATTCAAGATTGGACTTTAACCGAAGGCTTATGGTTTAGCACCACCGATCAGACGGCTGGCAAGCCGGTCGCAATTCTCGGTCAGACGGTGGTGCTAAACCTCTTCCCTACCGGGACCGATCCCATTAATCAGACGATCCGTATCGGCAATCAACTCTTCCGCGTGATAGGCGTCTTGCAGGCCAAAGGGTCGGGAAGCTCCAGCAGCGCGGATGATGTTATCTACATCCCCTACACCACGGCCCTCGATCGTCTCAAGAGCTCGCCCTACGTCGATCAAATTCTGGTCGCAGCTGATGATCCAAACAATGTGAACCAGGTCCAGCAAGACCTCACCACCTTGCTCGAGCAACGTCACCATCGTTCCTTTCTGGATGCCCGCCTCATGTCCTCACACGGCGGACGCCTTGCTGACATGCCCCCAGCATGTCGGGCGCAAGCGCTTCGCGTACCCGGAGGAAAGAAAGCGGCCCGCAGGCCGGAACCACGCGCCGCCCACGTACTAATAGGTGCGTGGCCTGACTGTGCTCTACTAAAGGTGCTTAGGCACACCCTGGAAGCGGGGTGAAACGGTTTGCACCTGAACAGTAACATACGGGTTTTGGCAACGAATGGCTTTGCCATGTAAAAATGTTAAGCCAGCTTCCAACGGGCCGTGAAGTCAAGCGGCCTATTGCGGGGCCTGAGTACCCAGGGAATAATCCTGGGGCCGGTCAAGGGCCATCTGCAAGCTCATCCCCTGAAAGGCGGATTGAGTACTTGACGTACTTGACCATATCACCAGGCGCAATACCTTTTTACCCTCTTGTAATGAGACCAACTCTATGCTAAAGTACAACACATAAGTCAGCGTAGCTCAAAGGATAGAGCACCTCTCTCCTAAAGAGGTGGTTAAGGGTTCGAGTCCCTTCGCTGACGTTACAATTCGTAATCATTAGCCCAAAGCCTGTTCCTAGAAAAAAGATGTAGTACTCTTTTTGCCCAGTCCCACTCTCAGGACCCAGCTCTTTCCTGGGTTCATTATTTTTGTCTCATCACCACACCCCTCTATGCCTATCACGTTCGTATTCGGTTTCGCTATGGTGTAGTATAGCAGTATCGGACAATTTGTTCATCCAGGCTTAAGGAGAGATTATCGCATGGTTACACTACCGAAGGCTATCACCTTTGATTGTTACGGCACTTTAATCGACTGGGAAGCAGAGATCCAGCGATTCTTTGCAGAGAGCCTGGATTCCAAGGGTTTTGGAAATGTTGATCCACAAACCCTGCAAGAAGAATGGGAAGAAATCCAATTCCGCTACATCCAAGAAAAGTACCGCCCCTACCGGCAGGTACTCAATGACACGCTGAGGATGGTCTTCAATCAATATGCTATTCCCACTGATAAGGCAGAATGCGAAGAGTTTGCCGATTCGATGGGTTACTGGAAACCATTTCCCGATACCAGGGAAGCCATCATCGAGTTGCAGAAACTCGTAAAGGTTGTCCTCATCACCAACACTGATGACGCGATCATCGCGGAAACGGAACGCACCATCGGCGTAAAGTTCGACAACATCATCACTGCTGAGCAGGCAGGTGCCTACAAGCCCAGTCACAAGGGATTTCTCCTGGCGCGCCAACGCCTGGGGTTGGAAGTATCGGAAATCTGGCACGCAGGATTTGGCTTCAAATACGACATCGTGCCCGCGACCGAACTGGGTTACACGACGGTCTGGGTCAACCGCCAGGGTCAAGCTCGCCCGCTGAATGTTAAAGAGACGTTCCTGGTGGGTGATATGAGGACGCTGGCGTACCTGGTCAGAGGGATAGCTGCGTCTGTGTAAAGTGAAAGGAAACGAACATCCATGGAAAATGCCATCCTCGGCGGCGGCGCGTTAGGATTGATGGTGGCGTATCGCCTGGCAAAAGAAGGCCAGACAGTCATGGTCTTTGAGCAGGAGACGACAGCGGGCGGGCTGGCGGCCGGTTTTCGTATCGGCGATACCTGGCTGGAGAAGTTTTACCACCACCTCTTTCGTAGCGATACCACCGCCATCGAAGTCATAGAAGAACTCGGCCTGGGAGATCGCCTCGAATGGATGCGGCCTCGCACCGTCTCCCTCGTCGGTGGGCAGATTCACCAGTTGGACTCGCCACTGACGCTGCTCGGCTTTGCCCCGTGGCGCATCGATGAACGCCTGCGTGTAGCAGCAGTGTGTACCTTCCTTAAAGTAGCCAACCCGGAGTGGCTGGAAGGCAAAACGTCTGCGGCCTGGCTGCGCCGTTGGATGGGTGCACGTCCATACGAGATGGTGTTTGAGCAACTCTTCGTGAGCAAGTTTGGCGCGCTGCACGACCAGGTCGCCCTGCCGTGGTTTTGGGCGCGCTTCCACGATCGTACAACGAAGCTGGGTTACCTGCGCGGGGGCTTTCAACAGGTCTACGAAACCCTGGTTGAGCGCATCAGCCAGGCGGGCGGGAAGGTGTTGCTTGGCACCCGCGTGGAGAAGGCGGAACCGTTGGCAGATGGTCACTGGCAGGTGCAAACAAGCCAGGGAACCTGGATGGTTGACCGCGTGATCTCGACCCTGCCAACGCGCCTTACCTGCCGCCTCATTCCCGCACTGCCCAGTGAATACCGCGCCAGGTACGACTGGGGCCAGGCATATGGTGCCCATTGCCTGATCCTCTCCCTGGACCGCCAGCTTACCGACAGCTACTGGATCAATATCTGTGACCCTGGGTTTCCTTTCACGGGTCTGTTCGAGCACACCAACTTCCGTCTCCCTTCCGAGTATGAAGGACGACACCTTGTCTACCTCGGCAACTATCGTCCGATGGACGATCCGCTCTTCACTATGAGTAAGGAGCAGGCGCTCGGTCAATATCTCCCCCACCTTAAACGGATCGTGCCAGCTTTTGAGCCTGGATGGGTACAGGAGAGCTGGATGTTCAAGGCCGCCTTTGCTCAACCGATAGTGACGACCGAGTATCGCGCACATATCCCGCCTCTGCATACCCCGCTCAAAGATTTGTGGGTGGCGAACATGTTTCAGGTATATCCGCATGATCGCGGGCAAAATTACTCGTTTGAACTGGCGAATCGGCTGGTAAAAGAGTTGGGAGCTTTCTGACCTCATACTTTCCAACCCCTACTAGTCAGTCCAGATAGGTTTGTGAGATGAAAATGTAGTGGCGACCCTTGCGGTCGCCAGGCTCTCCCACAAAATCATACTTTCCAACCCCTACCTTCTTTGAAACGTACATGTTATGCTAACATTAGAGGGTAACGAAAGGGTCTTAGTCTTAACATGCCTGCCAAAACTCCGCGTATTAATAGATTCTCGCAAATTATGCGCTTCCTGCGTGTTTCGCGCTTACTACTTTGGACAATCTGGATTATTTATCGTGAGCGACGCCGGGTGATACATGCTCATGAACGTGGCAACTATGAGGTTCAGCCGAATATTGAGGTATTAATTCGGGTGCTGACAGCTTTCCGTAAAACTGCGGTGAAACTCGGCGTCCTGATGATTAAACTCGGGCAGTTTCTCAGTTCCCGTGCCGATTTGTTGCCGGAGCGAGCACTTGAAGTGCTCAGCGAACTGCAGGACGAGGTGCCACCGGCGCCGTTCAGTCATGTTGTTTCTGTCATCGAGACAGAGTTGGGCAAGCCGGTCGAGCAAATATTCAACGTGTTGGAGCGCAAGGCCACCGCCGCAGCCTCGCTCGGCCAGGTTCATAAAGGCATCCTTGCCTCTACCGGGGAAGAGGTCGCCGTCAAAGTTCAACGTCCCAATATCGATCAGCTCGTGGGCATGGATTTGAGCACACTCAAGTTCGTCATCTGGGTGATTAACCGCTTCGTCGATACCGGTGCGTTTATCGACCTGATGGCCTTCTATCGCGAATTCAAGCGCACGATCTATGAAGAGATAGACTACATCACTGAGGCAGCCAACGCCAGGCGCTTCAAAGAGATGTTCAAGGACAATCCCAGCGTCTACATCCCGCGTGTCTATGATGAGTACGTATCACGACGTGTGCTTGTGCTAGAGTGGGTTGACGGCATAAAGGTCAACGACTATGCTGCGCTGGACGCGGCGCACATTGATCGCCTCGAGGTGGCAAAACGTGCCGTGCGTGCCTACTTTTACCAGTTCTTTGAAGTGGGCTTCTTCCATGCAGACCCACACCCTGGTAACATTTTTGTGCGGCCAGGGACACCCGGCAATGGGCCTGTAATCGTCTTCGTTGACTTTGGTATGGTTGGCTCGCTCACGAAAAGTATCAAGAAGGCGCTCAAGGACCTGTTTTTAGGCTTCCTGGCACACGACTCGCGAGGATTGGTGAAAGCCCTCGAAAAGCTCGGTTTCATCGGCCGGGGAGCGAATATAGCGGCCGTCGAGCGCGGTATGGCGCTCATGATGGAGCAGTACTACGGTATGACCTTGGGCGAAGCACGCGATATGGAGATACCTGAGGTGGCACAGGATGTAGAGAATCTGCTCTACGGCCAACCATTCCAGATACCGGCGCAGTTCGCATTTACCGGCCGCGCTATTGGTACGCTGTCGGGCGTTGCAACCGGCCTGGCACCAGAGTTTAACCTCGTCGAGGTGGCCATGCCCTATGCACAGAAATTCCTGGGGCTTGACGCCGAAGGGGCAGGGGAGACCTTGCAGCAGATTCTCAACCAGGTGCTGGCTACAGGGCGTACATTGCTGACATTGCCAGCTTCGTTGGAGCGAGTGATCACGAAAATTGAAACGGGACAGATCGAGGTCAAGCTCGCCGGAAGTGCGCCGAATGGTCGATCACGCCGTCGCGGACGCGGACGAGACAACGGCAACGGCAATGGCAACCCGTCGAGCATCGGTGGCTTTGCCTGGGCCTTTATGTTCGCAGCTACATTGGCCGGAGGTATCGTACTCATGACCGTCCCTCACCTGATGACGCCTGGCTGGTTTTGCCTCGGCCTGGCCGGAGTCACCGCCCTGGGCTTGTTGGTGAGGCGATCGTAGGGCCCGATTTATCGGCCCTACACCCTCGAATGACCAATCATTTGCACTCAGGTGCATGCACGTAGAGTGCTTTCGAGTTAAAATAGAGTCTGTGAATAATCCTGGTACCCGCAAGGGGTATCACTACATTAGCCCAGGCGGATAACATGTAGTGGTGCCCCTTGCGGGTACCAGGCGTAACAAAGAAGGAGACCGCATGCTCCAAAAATTTCGGGAAATGATGCCCGGAAAGCTGACTGCAATCGAAATAGCAGAGGGAGCCCTGCTAGCAGATATTGCAGTCGTATTGCAACTGCTCACCATCTATCTTCCTGTCGCCGGAGGCTATATCACCCTGCTCGTCCCTATCCCATTCACAGTGCTGGTACTACGGCGCAACCTGTACGCAGGCATTATGGGCCTCTGTGTCGCATTCTTCGTCATTGGCATGCTGACCGGCATACAATCCTTTTTCCCCATGTTATTAGAAGGTGGTGCCGGCCTATATCTGGGTATAATGATGAAATATCGTGTTCGCGATGTTCCTCTTGTGTTATTGGGTGCAACAGGTTCTGCACTCCTCCTGTCCAGCATCCTCGTGATCACGATACTGCTGTCCGGGATACCCATTACCAGGACGCTCATCCATCTCCACCGGAACTATGACGCAATCGTCGCCTCCCTGGGCTTCGCTGCAGTGCACATCGGCCTGGGCGGCTGGTGGAAACATAATGCCTACCCAATTGTAATTTCGTTCGAGACGCTGATTTTCACCTATTGGTTGCTACTGATCTACATGCTTGTCTGGCTAGTTCTATGCCCGGTGGTTATCATTGTCACTACCGTTACCAATTTCTTTGTGCGCCTGCTCGGGTACAACGTGCCGCCATTCCCCGGCGGCATACTCGACAAGCTGATACGCTGGACAATGCAAACCCTCATCAGGGTAGCTCTCAGGTTGGGCCTGGGAAAGCACCGGCTCACCGGGACACTCATCAAAGAAGTCCGCCGGCGCGGCATCACGAGGCGCGAACGTCGCCCCCAACCGCCCCCCTGGTACCCGCAAGGGGCACCAGTACATTGCGATGGGGTGGCCGATAATGTAGTGGCACCCCTTGCGGGTACTAGGGGCGGGGAGGGGTCCAGTGTTCCCCTCATCGACATCCAACACGTCACTTATATCTATCCAGATCAAAAGACACATGAAGACGCGCCTGGAAATGTACTGGTGCCCCTTGCGGGTACCAGGGGGCTGGGTGCCAACGGGCATGAAAACGCGCCTGGAAATGTACTGGTGCCCCTTGCGGGTACCAGGGGGGTGGCTCCCGCCCTGCAAGATGTCAGCCTCCAAATCCAGCAGGGAGAATACCTCGTCATATTAGGGCATAATGGCAGCGGTAAATCCACGCTTGCGCGTCACTGTAACGCCTTACTCACACCCAGTAGTGGGCACGTGCTGGTAGCAGGACTTGATACTCGTGACAAACCCAGTCAGCGAGCCATTCGAGATAAGGTAGGCATGATCTTCCAGAATCCCGATAACCAGATCATCGCCACCGTCGTTGAGGACGATGTTGCCTGGGCATTGACGGTGCGTGGCCTCCCGGCTTCGCTCATTGCTGAACGCGTCGAGCAGGCGATGGCAGCCGTGGGCATTAGTGACCTGCGCGAGCTGGCGCCACACCGGCTCTCCGGTGGGCAGCGGCAGCGCCTGGCGATTGCCGGAGTGCTGGCATTGCGCCCGCAGTGTATCATTGCAGACGAGGCCACATCTCAACTAGACCCGCTTTCACGCATGGAGATCGTCTCATTGCTCCATCAACTCAACCGCGAACACGGTCTGACAATCATCCACGTCACGCACCTGTTAGAGGAGGCTGCGCTGGCGCAGCGTGTAGTGGTCATGGAACAAGGACAAATTGCGATGGAAGGGACACCGGCGACGATCTTTGCCGACCTGGAGCGGCTGCGTCAACTGAAATTAGCGATCCCAGCACCAATAGAGTTAGCGGCACGCCTGCGCACCGTCGGCTTACCGGTTGCGCAGGAGGCAGTCACGGTGGAAGCGATCGCGCAGGAGTTGGTGCATTGACAGACCCTATCATCATAACCAAAAACCTCTGCTATACTTATCAATCCAACCAGCCGGGTACTCTCCAGAAGGCGGCCCTGGTCGATATCAGCCTGGAGATTGCGCGAGAAAGCTGTGTCGCTATTATCGGAGTCACAGGTTCTGGTAAATCGACGCTCGTCCAGCACTTCAATGGCTTACTCCGCCCCACCATAGGTAGCGTTATCGTCGATGGGCAGGATGTGGGCGCTGCGGGTGCGGACCTGGTGGCACTGCGGCAGCGTGTCGGCATGCTCTTTCAGTTCCCGGAGGCGCAACTATTCGAGCGCACTGTCTTCGCCGATGTTGCATTCGGACCTCGACGCATGAAACTGGACCGGCGCGAAGTACGCCAACGTGTCATCAGCGCATTAGAGATGGTCGGCTTACCCCACCACGAGTTTGCATCGCGTTCCCCCTTCGAGTTGAGTGGCGGCCAAATGAGACGCGTTGCCTTAGCAGGCGTACTGGCAATGTCTCCCAGCATCCTCATCCTTGACGAACCAACCGTGGGACTTGATGCAGACGGGCGGGCCGAGTTTTACCAATACTTGCAGCGTGCCAGGCAGGAACGCGGTATTACCATCGTACTCGTCTCCCACGATATGGCCGAAGTGGCAGCGTTGGCCGACTGGCTTTTTGTGTTGCGCAGTGGCAACCTGGTCATGCAAGGAACGCCGCGCAGCGTCTTCGTCCAGGGCGACCGCCTACGTAAGTGGGGTCTGGCCGCGCCTCCCCTCAGCGAACTGCTGACGTTGCTGCGCATGGAAGGTCTGGCCATTCCCGAGGATACGTTGACGATTGAGGAGGCTTTTAAAGTGTTGTGGGATGGTCCGTAGGGGCCGGGCAATCCTGTCTGGGGGACAGGTAAACCGCGCCCACCGCCGATTTATCGGCCCCGTCCCGATGTGTGCAATTTGGCACCGGGGTCAAATGAAGGGTCGTAGGGACCCGATTATGGACATTAACGAAATACCCCGGACACCGTAAAAGGGGATAAAACGCCTGTAGGGGCCGATTTATCGTGCCCACCGCCGATTTATCGGCCCTGGCAAGTCCAGATCAATTTGTTAATATGCATTATCGCGCCCGAGGGGTGGGACGGGCTCTTATGCTCAAATGTAACTCTTAGGATAAAAAACACTATGTTCCAAAACATCTCATTAGGCATCTATTACCCAGGAAATAGCCTCCTGCATCGCTTGCAAGCAAGAACCAAATTGCTGCTACTCGTTTGCCTCATCGTATGCTTAACTATTGCAAATCAGCACGAGTGGCACTTTGCACCATACGCAGTCGTAGTAATACTGCTCGGTATAGGTATTGCTCTCTCTGGTATCTCGCCGCGCCACCTGTGGCAACGTATCTGGCTATTGACGCTTCTCGCCATCGTAGGTGCTATCCCTACCGTACTCATTCCCGACACCCTGGTTAACCCTCTCTACACCTTTGGCCCTTTTCTTTTCTCTTTCACCCAGCTATACGGGGCGATATTCGTCGTTGGCCTCTTGCTGGCGCTCTACATCCTCATATCACTATTGCGAACTCCAATCATGCGTCGCTTGCGCAAGCAGCGCTGGTTTCGGCTAAGCGGGATAGCCCTGCTACTGGTCACGACAACTCTACTAAGCGACCTTTGGCTGATACACATCACGCTGAAGGCCATTCTGCTTGGTCCCATTGTGATTACGCATGATGCTGTATGGCTGCTCATGTCTTTCTTTACCGTCTTCCTCGTGCTCTATGCATTCTCAATGTTGCTGACGATGACGACCACCCCTGTTGCAATGATCGAGGGTATGACACTCTTGCTCACGCCGTTGCGCTGGTTGCGCTTGCCGGTCGATGATTTTGCCTTGATGACCTTGCTTGCATTGCGCTTCATCCCCACGCTCATAGAGGAGGTGGAGCAACTGGTCAAGGCGCAGACTTCGCGTGGGGCGGACCTGTCACACGGCACAATACGCGAACGCTTGCAAACCCTGGCGGCATTGATCGTACCACTCATGCAAGGCACATTGCGCCGTGCATCCGAGCTGGCGACTGCATTAGAGGCCCGCGGCTACCAGGTCGAGGGTCGCCAAACGCCATTGCACGAAAAGTCCCTTGGCGCGATTGATTACATGGTGTTAGCTGTAGTCGTGCTTGTTATGGTGGGTGCGTTAATGCTGTAGGGGCCGGTTCACCGCGCCCACCGCCGATTTATCGGCCCTCGTCTGGGATTAGAGGTGCCCACCGCCGATTTATCGTACTCCCTCGACAATGGATCGTGATCATCATCCCAGCCGTGTTTTCTTCCCCTTCCCCATAGCCCAGACTCCATAGCGCCGATAGATCCGTACCATCCAAACAGCAATGACGACCTCAATAATGGCAACACCCATCCGGCAAAGGCTGTACCATACAGGGAACGGGTCAGGCATAACACCGGTCAATTGTAATATCGTCACTGGAATTTGAAGGATGGAGAATCCAAAGGCAACAAGCAGTAACCAGAACAGCCAACGCCAATGGCGTACGACACCAACAATCAAGATAGCAATAAACACCAAAATAGCAACAAGAAACAGCGTCACCGGCAAGGGGTATCGATCAGTCGGAGACGGCTGGAGCATGAGCGTTTGCGTATAAATGGATGGTGCAGCGACATACACCACCAGCAGAAAAAGAGCAGCCAGGAGAAAAAAGGCAATCAGAATACGTTCCAATCGACGTAATAGAATCCGTTGGTGCCTGTCGTTTGTTGGCAAAAGGCGCTCCCTCGAAAAGATGAAGTCTTTTCGATCTTTCTGGTATTCTGTCAGGTAGGACAGCCTTCTCCGGCTCCCATTTCCAGACAACGCCATCCTTGTTGAACCCCAAGGTGTTAAAACGTCGGATAGTAACGCGGTCAAGCATCTGCTGAAGGAATTGCAGACGCTTCCCTTCAAAATCCGCTACGTTCTCTCCGCTGACAGAAGAATGTTGGCTCATCGATGTAATCCTTTTTACTTGGACAATTTACGAAAAGGTGCGCATACGATTGTTGCGTACGGGCGTGATGATGGTCTGTAACAAATTAACCTGGACACCGTGAACGTGGACAATACTCCTGTAGGGGCCGATTCATCGTGCCCATCGCCGATTTATCGGCCTCCGGGAAACCCAAAGGCATGTCCAGATTAATTTGTTAAAATCCATCATCACGCCCGTACGCACCATCTCCCAACCCATAATACCTTACAGAGGCATTCCACGTTCCGTAAGACACGCCTCAAATTGAGCCGGAGTACGAATACCGTGCTCAAGTACTGCATCATACACATCTATTCCACCACCTGGTAGGGATAGGTGGGCAGGTGATGCCATACGTCTTTGATCCAAAGAATCGCCAGCCTTGTCTCATCCGTGAGATGGCGTGCGAGGTACCCCAAAGAGGAATCGCGCCACACCTCATCCCTCACCTCATCCTGCCCCCCAGACCTGCACTGTGTGATCACTACTTCCCGAAGCGATGCGGGTTCCATCAGGGGACCACGCCACCGCAGTCACAAGCTTGGTATGCCCACGGTAGGTGAAGACGTGGCTACCATCGGCTGCATCCCAGACCTGTACCGTCTTATCCAAGCACCCGGAGGCGATGCGGGTGCCATTGGGCGACCATGCCAGTGCAAGCGCACCAAAGTACGGATTGGAATGCCCACGGTAGGTGAAGACATGGCCTCCATCGGCTGCATCCCAGACCTGCACCGTCTGATCATCGCTGGCCGAGGCGATGCGGGTGCCATCGGGCGACCACGCCACTGCATGCACATAATCGGAGTGCCCACGGTAGGTGAAGACATGGCTACCATTTGCCGCATCCCAGACCTGCACCGTCTGATCATCGCTGGCCGAGGCGATGCGGGTGCCATCGGGCGACCACGCCACTGCAGTCACAAGTTTGGTATGCCCGCGGTAGGTGAAGACATTGCCACCATTTGCCGCATCCCAGACCTGCACTGTCTGATCCCATGAGCCCGAAGCGATGTGGGTGCTATCGGGGGACCACACCACCGCATCCACAAGATCGGTATGCCCGCGGTAGGTGAAGACACGCTCACCATCGACTGCGTCCCATACCTGCACTGTCTGATCATTGCCCGCGGAAGCGATGTGCTTACCATCGGGGGACCATGCCACAGTTTCCACGGCATCAGAATGCCCACGGTAGGTGAAGACATTGCCACCATTTGCTGCATCCCATACCTGCACCGTCTGATCATCGCTCCCGGAGGCGATGCGTTGGCCATCAGGCGACCACGTCACTGCATGCACATAATCGGAGTGCCCACGGTAGGTGTGGAGGAGCGTTCCCAAAGGGATAGGAGTAGGTGTGAGACCTGGGGCAGAAGACAATAGGAGTGTCATCCAGGTAAGACCACCACCTGCTACGGCCAGTCCTGCTACACCCAGTCCCAGGACGATGGTACGCCGTGAGATGCCCTGGTGATGCAGCCCAGCCCCTCTCAACGCCCTGGGTGTGCTGATTTGCCGTCGTGATTGATCTGGTGGCCTCATTTTCACAGGCGCTTGTGCCATCCTGCCTGGCGGGGCCATTGAAGGATCAGTCGCTCCCGGTTGCGGCCCCTTAATCACCAGCGAGGTCTTCGCCGACGCTTGCAGAAGTTGAATCATCGGTGTCGATGCAGGCACGATAAATCGTGTCCCTACACTTGCCTGCTCTAATGCGGCTGCAAAGCCTTGCACACTGGCAAAACGCTGCCTGGGATCCTTGGCGAGGGCTGCCATCACTACCTGCTCCAGCTCTGTCGAGAGCGTTGGCATCTTCCCGCGCAAAGACGGTGGAAGCATCATCGTGTGCTTCGCAGCGATCTCGCTCAATGAGCCTTGGAAGGGATACTCGCCGCAGAGCCATTCATAGACGACGACGCCTAGCGCGTATTGGTCGCTCGCTAGTAGGGGATGGGCCTGGATCTGCTCCGGTGCCATGTAGGCGATGGTGCCCACCAGATCCTGGGTCGCCTGATAGCGCGAACTCTGGGCGATGATGGCGGTGCCGAAGTCACTGAGCAAGACCTCGTTCTGCCGTCCCAGCAGCATATTCTCTGGCTTGACGTCGCGATGGATGAGTTTCTGGTCATGGGCATACTGCAAGGCATCGGCTACCTGCTTAACGTAGGAGATGATGGTGGGCAATGACAGCGGGACGCCTTTGGGATGCTGGCGGCGCAACGAGCCGTTGGGGGCATAGTCCATGACGAGGAAGGGCACGCCGTCTTTGACATCGAAGTCCAGCACGCGCACGATATGCGGGTGGATGAGAGAAGCGATGGTCTGGGCTTCGCGATGGAAGTTCTGGATGTCGGCAGCGTCTGCCAGGTGGGTGTGCAGGACTTTGATGGCGGCTTGCATGTTAAGCCGCAGGTGCTGACCGAGATAGACCTCGGCGAAGCCTCCGCGTCCCAGTAGGCTCACGAGGCGATAGTTGCCCAATTGTTGGCCTACACGATCCGTCATTCCTTGTCCACCTGCATCTTCTCAACTGAAGATAAAATTGCAGAAATGTTGGATAACAGATCAGGGGTATCTCTCGTTGCCGTCCTCCAAACAAGATTAAGGTTAATTGAATCGTAGTTATGAACGAGTATGTTCCTCTGTTCGACCCATTCCCTCCACGGTATTTCTGGATGACGGACCTGGAAATCTTTCGGTATATTATGCAACTTTGATGCTTCACCGATCACTGAAATATAATGCATGATTGCGATTTGTACCTGTTCGTCACGGTCAAACTGGTCTCGTCCCCCCCGTTGCATATCCAATAATTTTCTCGCAGCTCTCCTTAATATGCTCCAGCCGCTTGTATACCTCCGCACTCACGGATTCGGTCATAGCTTCACTGCCTCTTTCAACACACGTTCTCGAAGGCGTTCGTTAAGCCCTTGTTCAGTGACAATATCTAGTTTGTAACCAAGCAGGGTTTGAAGGTTTGTTAGAAGCCTGCTAAGGTCCAGGAGGGAGCGATCTTCCTCCATGTCTACCAGTAGGTCGATATCACTCTCTGAGTCAGCTTCTCCCCTTGCAACAGAACCAAAAACACGCACATTAGATGCACCATATTTAGCTGCTATACGCAGGATGGCATCTCGGTTTGCCTGCAAAAGCTCTCTAAGGGCTGTTGCCTTTCTTTTCTCTGCAATTATAGCATCTACACTTTTGCTATGCTGATCTGTTAGATCTTTCTGCTCTAGTGCTGCATCAATTTTTACTTTGAGGTCGGGAAGATCATGGGTGGCTATTTCCCAAAGAGTATCTCGATCCATTTCAGTATCGTAGAAGCCAAGACGGTTCTGGACATCTGTCATCTGTTCCCAGGGTATCTCAGAATGGCGATCCTTAAAATCTTGTGGGATAGCGTATACGGAATGCTCAATTATTTGAAGATAGTACATGATGGAGAGTCGTATCTTTTCCTCTTGTTCAAAATTGTCTCGTCCCGCTTTAGTATACTCTGCAATTTTTTCCGTAGCTTTCTGAATGCGACGTAGCTGCTCATATGGATCTCGCATGGCAAAACCATCTCCTGCCGTACTTGACTAGCTCACTCTTCACTCTGCTACATGGTTTTCTTCCTCCATAGTATATCAGAGGCATTTGCTATTACCAAGCCCCCTGAAACGAGCGGGTGCGTTTCAATTTTTTGCACGGAGAGTTCGGGTGGCCCGGGTTAGTAGGGGTGGTAGGGACGCGAGCTTGCCTCCGCCCTGGGGTGGAATACCTCACTCAGCATATGGCTAGACATTGACGGCGTACATGCATAAGCGCGATAATGGCATTGTTACTGCTCCTTCTGTTCCTCATCGGGGTGGTATGGACACTGAGGGGCCTATTCGGTCTGTTGGTGGCAGCAATGGGGACAGGAGAGATCAGACGTCATCATATTTACACCAGGAGAAGTAACCCCGCAAGACCCACAGCAACCGTATGAGTACGGTCGGTGGGTGAAGAAAGGAAGGCACATGCCAAAAGTCCAGGTCAACGAATTAACCATGAACTACGATCAGCAGGGAACTGGAGAGCCTCTCATCCTTATCCCATATTTGGCGGCTGATTACGCCTGTTATGCGTTTCAGGTCGCCGAGTACGCCAAGCACTTTACCTGTATCTCAGTGGACCTGCGAGGAGCGGGTGAAACAGACAAACCCGAAGGGACCTACTCCACCGAGCTATTTGCCGATGATGTCGCGGCCTTCATGCAGGCGGTAGGGATACCACAAGCCCATGTTGCCGGCCTTTCCCTGGGCGCAGCAACGGGGATGTGGCTAGCGGCCAAGCACCCTGAAAAGGTCAAGTCGTTATCGCTCCATAGCGGCTGGACAAAAACTGATCCTTTTCTCAAAGTTGTGGTGGAAGGCTGGCAGGTGATGGCGAAAGGCCTGGGAAGCGTTCCTGAGATGGTCATTCGGGGGATTTTTCCCTGGTGTTTCACCCCCGAACTCTATGCCTCCCGACCCGACTACATCGCAGCGCTGGCTGATTTTGTCAGGGGAAGACCGGTACAGCCGCTAGACGCATTCATGAGACAATCAAACGCGGTGATCGCCCACGACGCGAAGTCTCAGCTTGGGAAGATCGAAGCACCGACACAAATCACTTTTGGTCGGTACGATATGATCACGTCAACCCGTTTCGCCGACCCGTTGAAGCAGAACATTCAACATGCTGAGTTGGTGATTTTTGAGGGATGTGCTCACGCACCGCTCTATGAGAAGGTGGACGAGTTTAACCAGGTGACCCTGGAGTTCCTCAAGCAGCACTCTGGGTAGGTGAAGTTGGCTCTTTTCACGCGACAGTCTTCAACAACCGGTGCATGCAGGTGATGGTGCTCGCCATCTCCTGCGTGCTCTGGTAGCGTGAGCCCTGAGCCAGTAAGGCAATGCTGAAGTCGCTAATTTGGGTCTCTGCGCCCGGGAAGGACATGCGGGGACTGGCGCTTGTTGGGCTGATCTGGCTCTCCTGGCGGGTGAAGCGACAAGGGAACATGACAGTCTCAACTTTCAACAAATTCATGCACCCCAATGGCGCAGAGAGCGCGAAAAGTTGACGGTCCGACCATCGCATGGTACATTGATACAGCGTAGCATCACTACAAACATGTATGCTCACAACACACAAACGAGGTTCCACCAGCAACCAGGGATCGCTATCTTGTGATAAACAAAATACTGGGGTAGCGAATTCGTAGTATGGTAGGGGCAAGGGTGGTGGTGTGGCGCGGGGTGGGCCCTTGCGGTTGCCCTGTTTGCTGGTGTTTTGCGGTTTATTGTGACATGAGAAACGAACTACTGGCATGGTTTGCGCGGGAGGGACTGCTCCTCCACGACGTGGTGACCTCGGCAGAGGACCCGCAGCACGACGGGGTCAAGGTGACGGTGAAGGCACCGATCGTGGCACTCAGCCACGCTAGCGACGACTTTCGCGAGTGTCCCGACCCGGTACTTTTCGGCTACCCAGAGTCGTGCCTGGAGCTGATGAACCTGGAGGATTTCCATAGTTTTGTGCTGCAATGGTTCGAGCAGGCCGTGGCAGCAGGTATGGGGCGCTGCTTCGTCTGCAACCAGATGCTGGACACCGGCACCGAGAAGCCGTGGGATGCTGTCTTCGTTTCTCACGATATGTTTTGCTGGCTGCTCGTGCATTTCGACTGCAAACGGTACCTCAACCGCGACCTCAAGGGACGCAATCCTTTCGAAGTGACGCTGCACCCGCCCGAATTTTTTGATTTGCGCTTGACATAACCTGGAGAATGATAAGGAATGGATAAAAATCAGCTCGCCAGCCTGCTGGATGAAGTCGCCACGCTGTTGGAACTCAAAGAAGGCAGCAATCCGTTTGAGGTGCGAGCCTACCAGAACGCAGCTCGCAGCGTCAGTGCGCTCGACGGCGACATCGAACAACTGATTCGCGAAGGCAAGCTCAAAGGTGTACCAGGGCTGGGATCAACCATCATCAAGCGTATCGAAGAAGTAATCGACACTGGGCACATGGCCCTCTATGATGAACTGGTTGCCACCACGCCCGCCATCAAACTCGAAATGCTGCGAATCCAGGGAGTAGGCCCGAAGAAAGTCAATGCCATCTATGACCAGTTGCACGTTACCAGCATTGCTGAATTAGAAGAGGCTTGCAAAGAGGGTAAGGTCGCCAAACTACCAGGATTCGGCAAGAAGACACAGGACAACATCTTGCAGGGCATCGCGTTTCTGGCACAACATGCCGACCGTTTTCTCTATCCTGTGGCAGAGGAGGAGGCAGCACGCATTGAGGCGGTACTGGCAACTTTGCCAGAGATTGTGCGTTTGCAGGTGGGAGGTAGCCTGCGACGGCGCCGTGAGACGGTGGGGGACATCGACATGGTAGCGAGTGTTGCTGATTCTGCCGGCGACGAGGTGAGGCGCAAGATCATGGATGTCTTCACCAGCCAGCCCTCCGTCAAGGCCATTACCGGCAAGGGTGAGACAAAATCAAGCGTTGTCCTGAGCAGTGGCATGAACATGGACCTGCGCGTCGTCGGCGATAGCCAGTTTCCCTATACCCTCCATCACTTCACCGGCTCCAAAGAACACCATATCACCCTGCGGCGACGTGCGCTCAGCATGAACATGACCATTAACGACTACGGCCTCTTCCGTGGGAAGGAACCAGACTTACAACTAATCCCCTGCAAGGATGAGGCCGATATGTATGCTGCGCTGGGCATGGCGTATATCGAGCCGGAATTGCGCGAGGATATGGGCGAGATCGAGGCTGCTGTGCATGGTACGCTGCCGGTACTGGTGCAGGAGAGCGACCTGCTCGGTGTATTGCACGTTCACTCCACCTGGAGCGACGGACAAAATACCATTCGTGATATGGCCGAGGCATGCATTGCACGCGGCCTCGCCTACCTGGGCATAACCGATCATAGCAAAGCAGCGGCCTACGCAAACGGGTTGAATGAGCAGGCTCTTCGTCGTCAGCACGAAGAGATCGACAGCTTGAACCGCGAATATGCCGGTCGCTTGCGCATTCTGAAAGGAACCGAATGTGATATCCTGAAGGATGGGTCACTCGATTATACAGATGACGTGCTGGCAAGCCTGGATTTTGTGGTTGCCTCCATCCATAGCCTTTTCAACCTGTCGCCGCAGGAGCAGACACAACGCATGCTACGTGCCATCGCCAATCCCTATGTCGACATCATTGGCCATCCTACCGGGCGCATCCTGCTTGGCAGAGCAGGGTATTCCCTGGATATGGAAGCGGTAATCGATGCCGCCGCCGAGCACGGAGTGTGTATTGAGATCAATGCCCACCCTTCACGGCTTGACCTCGACTGGCGCTTCTTGCACCGTGCACGCGACAAAGGCATCAAGATACCGATCGATCCAGATGCACACGTACTTGCCGGATTGGACGATATGCGCTATGGTATAGGCATTGCACGCAAAGGCTGGCTACGTCCAACCGATGTACTCAATACCATGCCGACTGACGAACTACTGGAATTCTTCAGAGTCAGGCGCACACCGTAGGGGCCGGGCAATCCTGTCTGGGGGACACGTAAACCGCGCCCATCGCCGATTATGAACTTTAACGACCAAAACCGGTTCTGTCATCCTGAGCGCAGCGAAGGATCAGCGCAGCGAAGCATCTCTCTGCCCATCGAGAGAGACCCTTCGCTGCGCTCAGGGTGACAAAACATTACCGATGTTGCTTGTGAAAGTTCATTTTCGGCCCATCAAAATAGGACATTCGCACCATGCGCCTTTTTGGCACAATATGGCGTAATATATATAGAGGCGACCGGTAGACGCGCAGCGATTGCGACCGATGTGCCGGGGGCACATCAGCAATCCGATTTATCGAGCACGTGGTCGCCCAGAAAAGGAACAATCATCATGGCACAACAAACAGAATTAGAACTATCGCCCCGCGAAGTAATGGGCAAAGCGACCAAGCGCCTTCGTAAGGTAGGTATCATTCCAGCCAATATCTTTGGACATCACGAAGCATCGCAGGCAGTCCAAGTCGATGCACTCGCCTTTGAGCGTTTGCGGCGTACACATGGAGCAAGAAACATTATCACGCTGCGTCTGCCAGGCACGGCCAGTACACAGACAGCATTGATTCGCCATGTGCAACGCGACCCACGCAACAGCAAGATTATCCATATAGACTTCTTCCGTGTGAGCCTGAGCGAGCGCATTGACGTCAAGGTTCCGCTTCACTTTGTCGGTGAGTCTCCAGCCGTGAAGAACGATAATGGCATTTTGTTGCCTCTGATGGATGCACTCGAAGTAGAGTGTATGGCAAGCGACATCCCCGAATACTTCGAGGTCGATGTCACACCTCTGGATGAGATTGATGCCATTCTCCATGCCGAAGATGTGAAGCTGCCACCTAACTTCACACTGATTACCGATCCCCAAGAGGGTGTTGTAAAGGTCGCTGCACCACGCATTGAGAGGGAAGAGGAGGTTGCTGCGGCTCCTGTTGCTGCGGCTGAGGAGACTCATGCTGCTGCAGAAACGGCAACAGAACAGGCCAGCACTGAAGAATAGCGACACCGTAGGGCGGGTGCAGGTATTGGGTGTGCCGCATGCATCCTGGCGACCGCAAGGGTCGCCACTACGCTTGGATAAGTTCCCAGGTGGCATCTTCGGGCGTAGTGGCGGGGCTTGCCCCCGCCAGGTTCTTTGAGGAGCGATAGACATGCGTATTATGATCGTTACTGATCAATATCCACCGATGGTCGGCGGCGTCCCGACAGTCACGCACGGGCTTGCCGTTGATTTTGCCAACCGTGGGCACCAGGTATGGGTGGTTGCGCCCAGCTATGGCTCACGAGATGTACGCCGTCTCGAGCAGAAGGTACGTGTCTATCGCTTCTCTTCCTTTGAGTGGCCTGCATATGAAGGGCAACGCATTCCGTTCTTGCCATTGGTGCCCTTTCGCAACCTCATAAAAAAGGCCGACCCTGATATCATCCACATTCACTCTCCAGTTGTGCTGGGCAATATCGCCCAGATCCTGGCCGGCGGCTTGCGTAAACCGGTGATTGCGACGAATCACTACCTACCCATCAATATTAGTCGCTCACTGAGTGCCGAGCCACTGATCAGCAAGCACTTCAGCAAGATTACGTACTCATACCTGGTGCATTTTTGTAATCGCTGTGAGTACGTCACGGCCCCGACGGCTACGGCCTTGAAGCTGCTCTATGAGCATGGGTTGCGTGCTCCAGCCAAGGTCATCTCAAATGGCATCGATCTGAAGAAGTTTAGTCCCGGCAAACGTGATGAATGCCTCCGTCAACGTTTCGACCTGCCAGAAGGGCGACCGCTAGCATTGCATGTCAACCGTTTGAATTACGAAAAGCGCGTCGATGTGCTGCTGGATGCCGCTGCGAAGATGTCAAACAATGGATTCATTGCCATTGTAGGCTCTGGTCCCGCCGAAGCGGAATTACGAGCACAGGCCGAGCAACTTAACCTGGGCGATCGCGTGAGATTCCTGGGATTTGTGCGCGACGCCGACCTTCTCGGCCTGCGCCGCCTGTCAAATGTGTTTGTCATCCCTTCGGAGGCGGATCTGCAGAGTCTCGCAACGATGGAGGCAATGGCCTGCGGTCTCCCAGTCATAGCCGCCAACTCTTACGCGCTACCAGAGCTGGCTCATCACGAGGAAAATGGCTTCGTCTTCCAGCCTGGCAATAGCGATGAACTGGCATGCTACCTCGACACGCTCCTGACGGATCCAGCCTTACGTGCTCAGATGGGGGCAAAGAGCCTGGAGATTATCGCCAAACACGACCGTACGCAAGTGCTCGATCAGTGGGAAGCGCTCTACCGCCGTCTCGCTATCGAATTTGTTGAGGTTAAAGAGCGTAAACTACGGCGGCGTATGGAACGCAAATATCCAGGATACATCCACCAGAAGGTATACCGATCACGTTTCGTACGCACAGGTCAATTGGCGTTCAACCAGCCCTATTCTGGCACAGGGCAGGAGATGAATACCTCCTGGACCAACATGGAATGAAGACCTGGGGAGGAAAATCCACCTATGCCGCGTATCCATCCCGTTGATACCGCGCAGATACCGCCTGACGCAGACAAGACGCCAGGGGTCGGCAATATGTCTACCCTCTTTGGTATCATGGCTCATCGTCCCGATCTGATGCAACACAGTCGGCAGTTGCTGGAGGCGACCATGCGCGGCGGGACGGTTGATGCCAGGCTGAAAGAATTGCTGGCGGTGCGTGTCTCCCAGGTGAACCATTGCCATTACTGAATGACTGAGCATACTGCCTTGGCAAGGCAGTTGGGTGTGAGTGAGGCGCTGCTGGACGCCCTCTACCATATTGACGAACACCGTCATCTCTTCACAGCTCGCGAACTGGTGGCGCTGCGCTTCGCCGAAAT
>WNFB01001005.1_pt1 | contig 35415 bp, 33 predicted proteins | sample 5400501 | NCBI WGS metagenome assembly WNFB01 (sample SAMN13153341, study PRJNA577476) | soil metagenome | isolation source: 200 cm saprolite under Douglas fir tree site 2 hole 1 | place: USA:California | collected 2015-04-18
TTCTGGGCCCACAGCCAGCTCGCACGCACCGCCGGCCTCCCCGACGCGATCATCGACGCGATCGCGGAGGGCCGTCGCCCGTCGCCCATGAGCGACGACCAGCGGATCGTTTACGATTTCTGCACCGAGCTGTTCCGAGACAAGGCGGTCTCCGACGCCACGTTCAAGGCCGCCGTCGACCGCTTCGGCGAGCAAGGCGTCATCGACCTGATCGCAGCCTCCGGCTATTACTCGATCGTCTCGATGGTGCTGAACGTGGACCGCCATCCGCTGCCCGCCGGGGAGCGCCCACCGCTCAAGCCGATTTAACTCGCTGCCTCTTGACAGCGGGCGGGGGCCGGTCGTACCGTGCCGGCCGTCAGGGACTTCCGGGCAACCGGAAAGTCTCTTGGCATGATTCTCCCGGCATCCCTCAAGGGAGAGGTGATGGGTGGCGGACGTCCCCAGCCGATTCGTGCGGCAGCCGACCCCGGCCGAACACTCGGAGCTGGTCCGGCTCCAGGGGGCAGGGCCTCGAGGGAGTCGCGCGCGCGCCCACGTGATCCTGCTCTCGGCGGCCCGGGTCGCGATTCCGGAGATCGTCCGGCGCCTCGGGCTCTCCCGCCCCACCGTCACCCACTGGCTGCGCCGGTTCGAGCGATCGGGCATCGGCGGACTGCTGGATCGCCCGCGCTCCGGCCGACCGGCCAGGATCTCCTCCGACGTGCTCCGTCACATCTCCATGGTCGTGAGCGCCCGGCCCCGGGATCTGGGCATCCCGGGGACGCGGTGGAGCCTGGCGAGGCTCCGGCAGTACCTCGTCCGGGCCGGTGTCGTGCCCACGCTGTCGCTGGAATCGCTCCGGGTCGCCATGAAGCGCGCCGGGCTCGGGTTCACGAGCTCCCGCGCCGGGCAGATCCAGAAGGGAGTCACCACGATGATTCCGGGCGCTTTTGAGTACCACGCACCCAGCTCGCTCGGGGAGGCCACCGCGCTGCTCGCCAAGCTCGGCGACGACGCGAAGATCCTCTCGGGAGGGCAGAGCCTCATCCCGCTGATGAAGCTCCGCCTCGCCGCGCCACGCCACCTGATCGACATCAACGGCCTGCCCGGGCTCGCCTACGTCCGCGAGGAGGGGGGCGCGCTCCGCATCGGCGGGCTGACCCGCGAGGTCGATCTCGAGGAGTCGGACCTGGTGCGCTCTCGCTACCCGCTCCTCGCCGACACCTGCAAAGTCATCGCCGATCCCATCGTGCGCAACCTGGCCACGATCGGCGGCAACCTCGCGCACGGCGACCCGGCCAACGACCACCCCGCGACCATGCTGGCCTTCGGCGCCGAGATCGTGGCGGTCGGCGGGGGCGGCGAGCGGAAGATCCCGATCACGTCGTTCTTCACGGGGCCCCTCAGCACCGCGCTCAAGCCCGACGAGATCGTGGTGGAGATCCGGGTGCCGATCCCGAAGGCGGGCAGCGGCGGCGCCTACGTGAAGATGGAGCGCAAGGTCGGCGACTTCGCCACCGCGGCGGTGGCGGTGCAGCTCACGCTGGGCGCCGACGGCACCTGCGAGCAGGTCGGCATCGGGCTCACCAACGTGGGCGCGGTGCCGATCAAGGCCGAGCGGGCGGAAGCCGCGCTCAAGGGCAAACGGCCGGACGAGGCGGCCATCAAGCAGGCGGCCCAGCTCGCCGCGGACGCGGCGCAGCCCGAGGCCGACCTGCGGGGATCGGTCGAGTACAAGAAAGACCTGGTGCGGGTGCTGACCGGCCGCGCGCTCCGCAAGGCGATCGAGCGCGCGCAGAGAGGGGGCTGAGCCCATGCTCGTCAAGGTCGCGATCAACGGGGAGAAGCACGAGGCGGAGGTGGAGCCGCGGCTCCTCCTGGTCCACATGATCCGGGAGAACCTGCGGCTCACCGGCACCCACATCGGCTGCGACACGAGCCACTGCGGGGCCTGCACGGTGCTGCTCGACGGCCGGCCGGTCAAGTCCTGCACCATCTTCGCGGTCCAGGCTCACGGGCGCGAGATCACCACGGTGGAGGGGCTCGAGCAAGACGGCAAGCTCCATCCCCTGCAGGAAGGCTTCATGGCCGAGCATGGGCTCCAGTGCGGGTACTGCACGCCGGGCATGCTGATGACCAGTGTGGCCTTCCTCAAGAAGAATCCCCGCCCTACCGAAGACGAGATCCGCCGGGCCATCTCCGGCAACCTCTGCCGCTGCACCGGCTACGTGAACATCGTCAAGTCCATCCAGCACGCGGCGGCCGTGCTCCAGGGAGGCGCATGATGGCACTCAGGACATCGCCCGAAGTCGGTGGGATGGGGCACTCCATCAAGCGGAAGGAAGACCCGCGCTTCATCCGCGGCAAGGGCACCTTCGTGGACGACGTGGTGCTGCCCGGCATGCTCTACCTCGATATCGTGCGCAGCCCGTTCGCCCACGCCAAGATCAAGAAGATCGACGCCTCCAAGGCCACCGCGATCCCCGGCGTGCTCGCGGTCATCACCGGTCAGGACCTGGCCAAGTACAACCTGCACTGGATGCCGACGCTCATGTCGGACACCCAGATGGTGCTGCCGGTCGAGAAGGTCATGCACCAGGGCCAGGAGGTGGCGGGGGTGCTGGCCACCAGCCGCTACGCGGCCGCCGACGGCGTGGCCGCGGTGGAGGTCGAGTACGAGCCCCTGCCCGTCGTGGTGGATCCGAAGAAAGCGCTGGAGCCGGGCGCGCCGGTGCTCCGCACCGACAAGAAGGACAAGAAGGACAATCACATCTGGCACTGGGAGTGGGGGAACAAGGCCGAGACCGACCGCGTCTTCAGCGAGGCCGACGTGACGGTCAAGGAGGACATCTACATCCCGCGGATCCACGTGGCCTCCATCGAGACGTGCGGCTGCGTGGCCCATTTCGACAAGGTCAACGACAAGCTCACGGTGTGGATGACCACCCAGGCCCCCCACGCGATCCGGACGGTGTTCGCGCTGGTGGCCGGCCACGTGGGACTGGAAGAGCACAAGATCCGCATCATCTCTCCGGACATCGGCGGGGGCTTCGGCGGCAAGGTGCCGGTCTACCCGGGCTACGTGATCGCGGTGGCCGCTTCGGTGCTCACCGGCAAGCCGATCAAGTGGATCGAGGACCGCATGGAGAATCTCCAGGCCGGCTCTTTCGCGCGCGACTACCACATCACCGCCGAGCTGGCCGCCAAGAAGGACGGCACGCTCACCGCGCTGCGGATCAAGACGCTGGCCGACCACGGCTACACCGACGCGGCCGCGAATCCGTCCAAGTTCCCGGCGGGGCTCTTCCACGTCTGCACCGGGTCCTACGATCTGAAGGCCGCCCACGTCGAGGTGGACGGGGCCTACACCAACAAGCCGCCGGGCGGCATCGCCTACCGCTGCTCCTTCCGCGTGACCGAGGCCGTGCACACGATCGAGCGCATGGTGGACATCATGGCCCACCAGCTCGGCATGGATCCCGCCGAGTTCCGCATGAAGAACTTCATCAAGCCGGAGCAGTTCCCCTACAAGTCGGCGCTCGGCTGGGAGTACGACAGCGGCAACTACGCGGGCGCCTTGCGCAAGGCCATGGACACGATCGGCTACGCCGATCTCCGGCGCGAGCAGGCCGAGAAGCGCAAGCGAGGAGAGCTGATGGGCATCGGCATCTCGAGCTTCACCGAGATCGTGGGCGCCGGCCCGTCCAAGCACTTCGACATCCTCGGGCTCAAGATGTTCGACAGCTGCGAGATCCGGATCCACCCCACCGGCAAGGCCATCGCCCGCTTCGGGACCAAGTCGCAGGGCCAGGGGCACGAGACCACCTACGCTCAGATCCTGGCCGAGGAGCTCGGCATCCCGGCCAAGGACATCAAGGTCGAGGAGGGCGACACCGATACCGCGCCCTACGGGCTCGGCACCTACGCGAGCCGCTCCACGCCGGTAGCCGGCGCCGCCGCCGCCATGGCCTCCCGCAAGATCCAGGACAAGGCGCGCAAGATCGCCGCGTACCTGCTCGAGGCCGCGCCGGAGGACCTGGTGTGGGAGCCGGGCAAGTTCTCGGTGAAGGGCGCGCCCAACCGGTCCAAGACCATCCAGGAGATCGCCTTCGCGGCCTACACCAATCATCCGCAGGGGATGGAGGCGGGGCTGGAAGCGGTCAGCTACTACGACCCGCCGAATCTCACCTACCCGTTCGGCAGCTACATCTGCGTCGTGGACATCGACAAGGGCACCGGCGAGGTCAAGGTGCGCCGCTTCGTGGCCATCGACGACTGCGGCAACATCATCAACCCGATGATCGTCCAGGGTCAGGTGCACGGTGGGCTCAGCATGGGGCTGGCGCCCGCGCTCTTCGAAGAGATCTCCTACGACGAGATCGGCAATATCCAGGGCGGCAGCTTCATCGACTACCTGGTGCCCACCGCGGTGGAGACCCCGAAGTGGGAGACCGGCCACACCGTGACGCCGTCGCCGCATCACCCCCTCGGCGCCAAGGGTGTCGGTGAGTCCGCAACGGTCGGCGCCCCGGCCGCCATTGCCAATGCCGTCGTCGACGCGCTCTGGCATCTCGGGGTGCGTCACGTCGACATTCCCATCACGCCGCCGAAGGTCTGGCGCCTCCTGCGGGAAAAGGGCGTGACCGAGTAACAACCAGAAACCATGAACCCGGGCGCCGCGGTAGAGAATAGTGTGGTGGGGGGGCTTGGGGGAGGAGCGGCGCCGCTCCCCCCCAATAAGAACAAGAAGTCACCGTGTGAGCCCACGCGCAACCACGCACATGCCTGAAGATCTACTCACGCTAGCCGCAGACCTCAGGCGCCAGGGCGAGCCGTTCGCCCTGGCGACGGTAGTGCGGTGCGAGCGGCCGACGTCCGCGAAGCCGGGGGCGAAGGCGCTGATCCGGCCGGACGGCCGCGTCGCCGGCTGGGTAGGCGGCGCGTGCGCGGAGCCGGTGGTGGCGCGGGAGGCGCTCGCGGCGCTGCGCGACGGCCACCCGCGTCTGGTCGTCCTGGTGGGCGACGGGGGCCGCGACCCGGCCCGGACCGAAGGTATCGTGCACTATCCGATGACGTGCCACAGCGGGGGCACGCTGGAGATCTACGTGGAGCCGTTCCTCCCGAAGGCGCTGCTGGTCCTGGTGGGCCACGGGCCCGTGATCGAGACGCTCGCCACTCTCGCCGAGAGCGCGGGCTACGACGTCGCGATGGTGCGGGGCGAGGCCGCGGGGGCTGCTCTGCGCGGGCACGCACTCGGGCCTGACTCCTCGGTGGTGGTGGCCACCCACGGCGAGCTCGACGAGGACGCGCTGACCCAGGTGCTCGCCACGCCCGCCGGCTATATCAGCCTGGTGGCCAGCCGCAAGCGGGCCGCCAGCATCATGGCCACGCTTCATCAACGCGGTGTACTACAGGAGCACCTCGACCGGCTCAAGGCGCCCGCTGGGCTCGACATCGGCGCGGTGACGCCCGAGGAGATCGCGGTCAGCATCCTGGCCGAGATCATCCACGCGCGGCACAGCCGCAAGACGGACCACGTCGAGAGCACGGGCTTCGAGCCGCCGGCCGGCGTGGAGGCGAAGGATCCGATCTGTGGCATGACGGTGGAGATCGCCACCGCGCGCCATCAGTCGGACTGGGCCGGGCGCTCCGTGTACTTCTGCTGCCTGCGCTGCAAGGACACGTTCGACGCCGATCCTCAGAAGTACGCCGGCGCGCTCGCCGGATGACGAAGCGCTCCTGAGGCACGCCGCGCCCGCCGACCGCTGATCCGCCCCGGCGTGGAGTAAGATACCGGGGTGCCGCCGCCCAAGCTCATGTCCATGCGGGACGCCGTCGCCCGCTTCGTCCCGGACGGCGCCTCGATCTGCATGGGCACGGCGCTCGAGGCGCTCATCCCCTTCGCGGCGGGTCACGAGCTGATCCGCCAGCGCCGGCGCGATCTCACCCTGATCGGCCCCATCTCCGACATCCTCTTCGACCAGCTCATCGGCGCGGGCTGCGTGCGCCGGGTGATCGCGGCCTGGGTCGGCAATGTGAGCGCCGGCCTCGGCCACAACTACCGCCGCGCGGTCGAGCAGGAGGTGCCCGCGCCGCTCGACGTGGAGGATCACTCGAACCTCACCATCGCCTTCGCGCTCCAGGCGGCGGCGCTCGGCGTGCCCTACCTGCCGACGCGCTCGTTGCTCGGCACCGATCTGCCGCGCTCCAACCCGACCTTCAAGGCGGCCGCCGATCCCTGGTCCGGCGCCCCGCTCCTGCTGGTGCCCGCGATCGCGCCCGACGTGGCCATCCTCCACGTGCAGCGCGCCGACGAGGAGGGCCACGCGCATGTCTGGGGCACGCTCAGGGTGACGCGCCCGGCCGCCTTCGCGGCGAAGCGCGTGATCCTCGTGGCTGAGGAGATCCGGCCGCGCGCGCGCATCCTGAGCGACCCGGGGCTCGTGCTCACCCCCGCGCTCAAGGTGGCCGCGGTCGTCCACGAGCCGTGGGGCGCGTTTCCCTCGCCGGTGCAGGGCTACTACGGTCGCCGTCACGACTTCTACCACCGCTTCCACGAGGAGAGCCGGACCGTCGAGGGCTTCCAGCAGTGGCTCGGCCACTGGGTCCGCGGGGTATCCGACTGGAAGGACTTCCTCTCCCGGCTCGACGAGGGCGTCCTCGACGCGGTGCGGGTCAAGCACCCCTTGCCGTCCGAGCCACTCGACTACGGAGCCTGACCATGAAGATCACCGCCATCGAGGCCGTGCCGCTCGCCATTCCCCTCAAGCCGATGACGCCGCCCTCGCCCTGGACCGGGGGCACGCGCAAGCAGATCTACGTGCTCGTGCACACCGACGAGGGCGTCACCGGCCTCGGCGAGGCCTTCGCCTACGGGGCGCCGCTCGCGGTCTGCAGCGTCATCGAGGAGAGCCTGGCCCCGCTCGTCATCGGACACGACCCGCTCGCGATCGAGGCGGTGGTGGACGTGATGCACCGGGGGACCATGATCTACGGCCGGCGCGGGCTCGGCATGTTCGCGATCAGCGGGATCGAGATCGCGCTGTGGGACCTGCTCGGCAAGGTGCGCAACGCGCCGGTCTACGAGCTGCTGGGCGGAGCCCTGCGGCCGCGGTTGCCCGCCTACGCGAGCCTCCTGCGCTACGAGACACCGGAAGCGGTGGCGGGAGCCTGCCGGCACTTCGTGGCCCAGGGCTTCCGCATGCTGAAGCTCCACCAGACCGACGTGGCCTCGGTTTCCGCGGCGCGCGACGCGGTGGGCCCCGACGTGGAGCTGATGCTCGACACCAACTGCCCCTGGACGCCCTTCGAGGCCATCGCGATGGCCCGCGCGCTCGAGCCCTACCGCCTCTTCTGGTTGGAGGAGCCGGTGTGGCCGCCGGAGGACTACGCGGGCCTCGCACGCGTGGCCGCCGCCACCGAGACGCCGATCGCGCTGGGCGAGAACGAGTCCACGCTCTACGGGTTCAACGAGATCGTGCGCCAGCGGGCGGGCGACGTGCTGCAGCCCAGCATCACCAAGGTCGGCGGCATCTCGGAATTCAAGAAGATCGCCGCGCTGGCCCAGGCCGCGAACCTGCCGATCGCCCCCCACTCGTTCTACTTCGGGCCCGGGCTGGCCGCGACGCTGCACGTGGCCGCCACGTTCGGTGGACCTCTGCCCGTAGAGTTCCCGACCGGCGACCAGGAGACGCCCTTCCTGGCCCGGCCGATCCAGGCCCGCGACGGCTGGTTGGAGGTGCCGAAGGGCCCCGGCCTCGGCGTCGAGCTCAACCCCGAAGCCCTGCGCCGCCATCCCTTCGTCAAGAACGCAGCCCAGCCCTTCGTCCTCCGGTGAAGCGCCGGCCAGCGGTCGATCGCGCGCGGGCTCGTCACAACGCGGGACTACCGGGCCGCGGGATTGCCGAGACGCGGGAACGTCGGGACGCGGGACTGCCTGGCCGCCCGGTTGCCAGGACGCCCCGATGAGCCCGCAGGGCGAAGAGGCCAAACCGCAAACTGAGATCATCCACATTCAAGCACTATGAAAGATTTCACGGAACGCGAGCTCATGGTCATCGCGGCCGCGCGCGAGATCCGCGACGAGGACGTGGTCTTCGTCGGCATGCGCCTGCCCCTGATCGCGTTCGCCTTCGCCAAGCGCACGCACGCGCCCGGGGCCACCGGGCTCTTCGAGAACGGCATCGTGCGCGATGAGCCGGCGCCCGGGACGCTGATGACCATGAGCGACACGCCGAACATCCCGGGCGCCCTCTGGTGCACGGGCACGCTCGAGATCATGGCATTCCTCCAGCAGGGGCTCGTGGACCTGGGCTTCATCGGGGGCGCCGAGATCGACCGGTTCGGCAACCTGAATACCTCCTATATCGGGGACTGGCGCCGGCCGAAGGTACGGCTACCCGGCAGCGGCGGCGGGGCCGACATCGCGAGCCTGGCCCGGCGCTTCGTGGTGATCATGCCGCAGGAGAAGCATCGCTTCCGCGAGCGCGTGGACTACATCACCTCGCCCGGCTTCGGCGACGGCCCGGGCTGGCGCGCGCGCGTCGGGCTCGTGGGCGGCGGGCCCGCCGCGGTGGTCACCACGCTGGGCGTCTTCCACTTCGACCCCGCGAGCTGCGAGATGTACCTGGCCTCCTATCACCCGGGCCAGAGCGTGGAGAGCGTCCGGGCGGCCACCGGGTTCACCCTGGCGACCGCGCCCGACGTGGGGCCGACGCCGGCGCCGACCGCCGCGGAGCTCGCCATCGTCCGCGAGTGCGACCCCGCCGGCTTCTGGACCCGCTGAGCGTGGCCACGGACTATCGCGCCGTCCCGGCAGGTCAGCGGTGGCTCATGTGGGGCATCCCGGCCCTCATCTTCCTCATCGCCTTCCTCCACCGCGCGGCTCCCGGCGTGATCGCCAAGGAGCTCATGCAGGCGTTCAGCATCACCGGCACGGTGGTGGGCCTGCTCTCCGCGATGTACTTCTACTCCTACGCGGGCTTCATGGTGCCGGGCGGGGTGCTGATCGACAGCGTCGGCCCGCGGTGGGTGATCGCGGGCGGCGGGGCCGTCATGGGCCTGGGCTCGCTGGCGATGGGGCTCGCCCCCAGTCCCGCCGTCCTCTTCGCCGGCCGCCTGCTGGTCGGCCTGGGCGCGGCGGTGACCTTCACGGGCGCGCTGAAGATCGCGGCGAACTGGTTCCCGCCCTCGCAGTTCGGGATGATGTCCGCGCTGACCGCGACGGTGGGCGTGCTCGGCGCGCTCGTGGGCAGCGCGCCCCTCGCCGCGCTGGCCGCGAGCGTCTCCTGGCGCGGCGCCCTCGTCATCATCGGCGCGGTCACGATGGCGGCCGCGATGCTCTGCGCGGCCGCCGTCCGGGACCAGCCCGCCCGCGCGCGCGACGACTCACCCCGGGCGGCGTCGCTCCGGGAGGCGCTGGCGGGAACGGTCCAGGTGCTGCGCAACCCGTACACCTGGCCGCCGTTCCTCTGCTTCTTCTTCCTCTACGCCGCGCTGGGCAACTTCTTCCTGTGGAGCGTGCCGTTCCTCCGCGACGTCTACGGCCTCCCCACCACGAAGGCCGCCCTCTACGCCTCGCTGCCCTCGATCGCGCTGCTCGTCTCGGCGCCCCTCACCGGCTACCTGTCCGACCGCGTCCTGCACCGCCGGAAGCTTCCCTACACCATCCTGGCCATTGGCCAGTTCGTGGTCTGGCTCGCGTTCCTGCTGACGCTCGGCACCCTGCCGCTGGCCGGCGTCTGCCTCCTCTTCGGGCTCCTCGGGATCGTGGGGGGCGCCTTCGTGCTCACCTGGCCGCTCGGAGCCGAGGTGAACCCGCCCGCGCTCGCGGGCAGCGCGGTGGCGGTGACCAACCTGGGCGGCTTCGTGGGGGCCGCGTTCACCCAGGGGCCGGTGGGCGCCGTGCTCGACGCGGGCTGGACCGGCGCGATGGCCGAGGGCGCCCGCGTGTACCCGGTGGCGTCCTACCGGGGCGCCTTCGCGCTCTGTGCGCTCTTCGTGCTGCTCGGAGCCGCGATCAGCTTCCTCCAGAAGGAGACGCGGGGCGAGAACATCCATCACCGGCTCCGTCCGGCCCGCCCATTCGCGGAAACCGAGCCCCGTAAGGCTCGGGGGAAATCCTGAGCGCGTTGGTGACGAACGAGATCAGGTGGTAGAAGCCGGCCAGCGCGATCAGCTCGATCACCTGCTCCTCGGTCCATTCCACCCGCAGGGCGGCCCAGAGCGGGTCGCCCACCCGGGCCTCGTCGTGGAGGGCGTCCACCAGCCGGATGAGCAGGCGCTCGCGGTCCGGGAACACGCCGGCCGAGGCCTCGGCCCCGCAGGTGGCGGCCACCTGCTCGGGCGTGAAGCCGACCCGCTCGGCGAAGAAGGCCACGTGCACACCCCACTCGTACTCGGAGCCGCAGCGGGCGCACGTCCGGTCGATGACGATCTCCCGCTCGCGCAGGCTGATCGAGCCCCGGTCCAGCAGGCCGCCCGCCATCACCCGCAGGAAGACCCGCTCGTTGACCGCGAGGGTGCGGAAGAGCGCGAGGGGCGGCACGCCCTTCGGCATGATGCGGTCGAGGGCGGCCTGGACCGGCGGGGAGTACGGGGGCTCGAGGGGGGCGATGCGGGCCTGGATCATGGCGTCGGTCCTCCTTGAATGGCGTGCTATCATTTCAGTAGCAGACATCCTACCGCTACTGTTTACGTAGCACAAGGGGAGGCGCGCGATGGCCAGGACGCCCAGGCCCGGACGGCCGGTGCGGGGCTCGCGGACGGGGCGGCCGATCATGGCCCTCCTGGATCTGCTGAGCCGGCGGTGGGCGCTCCGGGTCATCTGGGAGCTGCGCGAGGGCCGGCTGACCTTCCGGGCGCTCCAGGAGGCCTGCGGCGGCGTGAGCCCCACCGTCCTCAACGAGCGGCTGCGCGAGCTACGCGAGAGCGGGCTGCTGGAGTCGGCGGGCGCGGCGGGCTACGGACTCACCGCGCGGGGGCGTGAGCTGATCGAGCAGTTCCTGCCGCTGGTCGCCTGGTCGGCCCGCTGGGCCGCCGCGCTCACTCGCGGTCGAGGAACCCCTCGGTCATCGCGTTGACCTCGGGGATGCCGGTGCGCGCGATCGCGTTGATGCGGGCCTTGGCCTCGGCGAGCGGCCGGAACGGCTTCTTCGCCAGCAGGTGCGCGTAGTCGCGCGCGGCTTGGGCCAGCTCGGCCCCGGGCACCACCCGGTTCACGAGGCCCCAGGCCTGGGTGTCCGCCGCGGAGTAGCGGGCGCAGCCCATGATGACCTCCTTCGCGCGCGCGGGGCCGAGCATCCGCACGAAGCGGGTCGTGGTGCCCACCCCGAGCGGCACGCCCAGGTCCACCTCCGGGATCCAGAACTGAGCCTCCGCGGCGGCGATGCGGAAGTCGCACGCGAGGGCGAGCCCCCAGCCGCCGCCCACCGCGTGGCCGTTCACCGCCGCGATGGTGGCCTGCTCGAGGTTCTCGAGCAGGGCATTCGACCGCTCGAAGAGCCGGCGGAACTGCGACTTGCGGGAGAGGAAGAGCCGGCGGCGCTCCTCCGGGGTCGCGGCCTTGGCGTGCCCCGCGTCAGCCCCGGCGGAGAAGACCGGCGGCGCGCCGGTCACGATGACGACGCGAGTAGACGCATCGTCGCGCAGCTCGGCGAAGGCCGCGCCCAGGTCGGTGAGCATCTCGTCGCTCAGCGAGTTGCGGCGGTCGGGGCGATTGAGCGTGACGGTGGCGATGGGGCCGTCGCGGGTCAGGAGGACGTTCACGGACCACTCACCCTGCCCTCTCCCCAGAGGGGAGAGGGTGTAGAGAGGCGTTCTCGTCGGCGAGGAGGCGCTGGCGGCCGGCGCGCACGATCTCGGTCGAGCGGGCGAAGCCGTGGCCGGCGCGGCGGTCGGCCTCGATCGCGGGGCGCACCGCCTCGTCGAGGAAGCGCTCGAGCGCGCCGGAGAGGCGCCGCCGAACTTCACCATACCCTTTCACGATATTGGCCAGCTCCGCCACCTCGGCGGCCAGGGCCTCGTCGAGCGCGGCGGCCGCGAGCACCGTGTCCTCCCAGCGACTCATCAGGGCGAACTCGCGCTGGCGGCGCAGCGACGACGGGCGCAGCCCGCGCAGCCGCGCGAGCAGCCAGACGCGCAGGAAGCCCAGCACCGAGGTGGTCTTGACGTGCTGGCCGATCGTCGGACGGCCGTCGGGCCACCGCCGCTCCGCCCAGCGCGCGATGGGCCCTCCGATCGCGGCGGGCAGGATCCCGTAGAGCTCGTCGAGGTCGGGCTTGAGGTAGTCCGTGACCACGACGACGGAGCCCGCGGGCGCCGCGTTCTCGCGGCGGATGCGCTCGAAGCGGCCGCGGCGCGTCTTGAGGTCGGCCACGCGGATGGCATCCTCGTAGGTCATCCACACCGCGAGCCGCCGCGCGAAGACGCGGGTCAGCCGGCTGCCGGGGTCGAGCGCGCGCACCCGCCGGACCCGCTCGAGGAACAGGTCCGCGTAGCGGGCGTCCTGGTAGTCGATCAAGCGCGCGATCGCTTCGCCCAGTGTCGGATGGAGCGGGTCCGGGAACTCGGCCTCGGTCCGCGCGGCCAGAGCCAGGAACGCGGGGCCCCGCGGGCCGAGGGCGGCCGCCCGCTCGGCCTTCACCGCCACCCACGGCCGCTCGGCCGGAGGCGCTTCCGTACCCGCCGGACCGGCCGCCACCAGCTCCTGGCCCGCCTTGAGGCCGCGGATATTTCTATCGACCGCGACGCCCCCTTCGCGGATGGCGGCCTCGAAGTCGGCCGCGGTCATCGGCAGCACGCCGGTGGCCGACAGCGCGCCCAGCAGCAGGGCGTTGACTTCGGTCTGGTGCTGGCGCGCCGCCGCCAGGGCGTCGAACCCCACGAAGCGGCGGCTGAGCTTGCGGGCGGCGGCCTCCAGGCCCGCGCTCGGGTAGATCCCGTCGCCCGGCACCGACTTCTCCGCGATGGAGAAGAGCCGGTGCGTGCTCGCGACCAGCGTGGTGCGGCCGGGCGAGGCGTAGTCCATCTCGAGGGTGCGGCCCGCCTCGAGCAGCTCCGAGGCGATGATCACGTCCACGTCGCCCGGCGTCGGGTAGAGCGAGAAGATCGGCTCGGCGCCGCCCGCCGCGATCCGCTCGGGAAACACCTCCACGTAGTAGGTGGTGGCGCCGGTGCGCTGGGCCACGCCCGGGATCGAGGTGGCCTGGGCCGGGTAGCCGGCGTGGCCGGCCGCGCCCACGAGCCACTCGGTGAGCACGCCGCCGCCCTGGCCGCCGAGCGCGGCGATCAGGATCGAGACGGGGCGGCGCGCCGCCATCACGCGGGCTGGAGCCAGCCGATGACCCGCCGCCGCAGCCCGTCGAGCGCGCGCGACCCGGCGCCCGGGTTGTGCACCACGCGCGTCTCGTAGAACGACGGGCACAGCACGGCCGCGTGGGCCACCTCGCCGCAGAGGCCGCAGCCCACGCAGGTGGCGTCCACGTGGGCGACCGGGTCGTCGCGCAGCGGGTCGGGATTGTCCTTCAAGGTGAGCGACGGGCAGCCGTTGAAGCGCATGCACGACTTGTCGCCGGTGCAGACGTCGGGGTCCACTCCGAACCGCGGCACCTCGACCCGCGCCCCCGCCTTGAGCCGCGCCGCCGTCTCCGGCCTCACGCGCCGCTGGCGCTCGAGCTGGCACTCCGCGCGCGCGATGATCACCTTGAGCCCGCCCGCGGCGGTGGTCATGGCCTCCTTGACCACCGTCAGGGTGTCGCCGACGCGGTACGGATTCACGGTCTTGATCCAGGACACCCCGAGGCTCCGGATGGTCTCCGCGATGGACATCTTCACCGTTTCGCCGCGCGGGTTCTTGCCCGACGAGGGATTGGCCTGCTGGCCGGTGGCCGAGGTGTAGAAGTTCTCCAGCACCACCACGATCGAGTCCTGCTTGTTGAAGACCGCGTTGGCGACGCCCGCGGTGAGCCCCGAGTGCCAGAAACCGCCGTCGCCCAGGATCGAGATGACGCGCTTGCCGAAATTGGGGGCCACCGCGCTCGCGGAGGCCACGCTCATCCCGTAACCCAGGATGGTATTGCCCTGGTTGAACGGCGGCAGGGTCGCGAAGGCGTGGCAGCCGATGTCGGCGGCCACGTGGGTCTCCCCGAGCTCGCGCTGGGCGATCTTGAGCGCGCTGAATACCGGCCGCTCCGGGCAACCGGTGCAGAACGCGGGCGGCCGCTTGGGGAGCGGCGCCTGGAGCAGCGCGCGGCCCTGCCCCACGTGCTCGGTGAGGATCTGCCGCCGCCGCTCCGCGTCGCCGCCCAGGAAGCGCGCGAGGGCGGCCAGCACCACCTCGGGCACGTACTCGCCGTGCGCGGCCACCACGTCCTTGCCGTGGATGCGCGTGGTGATCCCGTGCTCGTAGGCCAGCGCCTTCAGCTCCTGCTCGATGAAGCTCGGCATGCCTTCTTCGAGCACGAGCACCCGCTGCTTGCCCTCGAGGAAGGAGAGGAGCTGCTCGGGAACGAGCGGGTGGATCACGTTCAGCACGAGCAGCGGGACGCGGGTCTTGCCAAACGGGTCGGCCATACCCAGAAGCTCGAGAGCCCGCAGCGCGGTCGGGGTGAGACCGCCCTGGAGGATGATGCCGAGGGCCTTCTCCTCGCCGGGGATCACCTCGTTGAGACCGCGCTCGGTGATGTAGCGCTGGGCGGCGGGCAGCCGCCGCTCGAACTTCTGCGCCTCCTGGGCGTAGGTGGACGGCGGGTGGCTCAGGCGGCCGTAGTCGAAGGAGTGGCGCTCGAGGGGGGTGTTCATCCCGATGGCCGGCCGGACATTGTCGCGGCAGACGAGGCTCCCGCGCATGTGCGCCGCACGTATCCGCAGACTGATAACGGTTGGAAGATTGGAGGCCTCGGACACCCCGAAGCCCTCTTCCACCATGCGGGCGAGGTTCTGGAGCGTCGGGCGCGGGTCGATCAGCACCAGCGACGACTTGAGCGCGAAGGAGTGCGTGCGCTCCTGGATGACGCTGGCCCCCGCGCCGTAGTCCTCGCCCACCACGATCAGGGCGCCGCCGATGACGCCGGCCGAGGCCAGGTTCGACAGCGCGTCGGCGGCCACGTTGGTGCCCACGATGGACTTCCAGGTCACCGCGCCCCGCATCGGGTAGTTGATGGAGGCGCCGAGGAGCGCGGCGGCGGCCGCCTCGTTGGCGGAGGCGTCCAGATAGACGCCCATGGGCTTCAAGAGCGACTCGTTGGCATCGGCCAGGACGTCGAGCAGGTGGGAGACCGGCGCGCCCGGGTAGCCGCCCACGTAGGAGACACCGGACTGGAGGAGGGCCTTGGTGATGGCGAGGATCCCCTCGCCCCGGAGCACCTGGCCGTCTCCCAGCGCGAGCTGCTTGACTTCCTCGGCGAACGACCGTTCCATAGGACCCTCTTGTACCACAACCTCCCGGACGGAGGGGCCCATGGCGCACTTCACCACCACCGACGGCGTTCGCATCTACTACGAGTCCCATGGCACCGGCGACCCGGTCCTCCTCGCCTACGGCATCGGGGGCAACGCGGGGATGTGGCAGCCCAATGTCCACGCCCTCTCGGCGCGGCACCGGCTGATCCTCTGGGAGCCGCGGGGCCACGCCCGCTCGGAGAGCCCCGCCGATCCGGCCAAGGTCACCTTCGGCCACTGGGTGCTCGACCTGCGCGACCTGATGAGCCACCTGGGCCTGGTCCACGCGGTGGTGGGCGGCCTCTCCCTGGGCGGGGGCATCGCCACCCGCTTCACGCTGGCCCACCCCGAGCGGGTGCGGGCCCTCATCGTGGTGGACTCCTCCTCCGCGGTGGGGCTGCCGCTCTCGGTGGACAATCTGGTGATGCGCGCGCGGTCGATCGAGGTGACGCTCAAGGGTGGGATGGACGCGATGGCCGAGTTCGCCATCGCCTCGAACCCGAACGTGGCGGGCCGGCTCAAGCTGGACCCGGGCGCCCGCCACGAGATCTTCGACTACTACCGGAAGCTGACCCCCATCGGCTACGCGAACGCCCTGCGCGCGCTGCTGCAGATGGACTACATCACCGAGCGGCTGCCCGAGATCAGCGTGCCCACGCTCCTGATCTGCGGCGACGAGGATCCGTCGCTCGAGCCGATGCGGGTGATGGAGAAGAAGGTCAAGCCGTCACGCTTCGTGCTGCTCTCCCCGGCCGGCCACTTCGGCAACCGCGACCAGCCGGAGGACTTCAACCGTGCGGTGCTGGACTTCCTCGACGAGCTCGAACCCGCGTGACCGCGACGTCCGCTCCGCGGACCCCTTCCTTGCAGTCCGGGCAGTAGTAGCCGACCGACACCGGGTGCCCGCACCCGGCGTGCACGAGCTGCGTCTCGCGGTGCACGTGGCGGCCGCCCCACGCGGCGAGCGCGCCCACCACCATCCCGAGCTCCCGGCCGCGGTCGGTGAGCGCGTACTCGGCCCGCGGCGGATGGTCCGAGTAGAGCGTGCGGCGGATCAGCCCGTGCTCCTCCATCAGCTTGAGCCGCGCGGACAGGATATTGGGGGCGATGCCGGGCAGGCTGCCCAGCAGATCCTGGAAGCGCTGGGTGCCGCGCAGTAGATCCCGCACCACCAGGAGCGTCCAGCGGTCGCCGATGACCTCGAGCGTCTTCGCCACCGGGCAGGGCTGGTGGTATTGCTTCGCCATGTCGTCAGTATACCGGGGTTCTTGACACGAAAGCAAGTTACTAGTATTTTAATAGTCACTATGGCCAAAGCGCTCGACTTCATCCGGATGGTGCACCGCGGGGAAGCGGCCCCGCCCCCGATCGCCGACCTGATCGGCTTCACGCTCACCGAGGTGGATCCCGGCCGCGCGGTGATCACGTTCGACGCGGGCCCGCGGCACGCCAACCCGATGGGCACGCTGCACGGCGGCGTGCTGTGCGACATCGCGGACGCGGCCATGGGCATGGCCTACGCGGCGAGCCTCGACGAGGGCGAGACCTTCACCACGCTGGAGCTGAAGATCAACTTCCTCAAGCCGGTGCGCACGGGCCGGCTGGTCGCCACCGGACGCCTCGTCAAGGGCGGGCAAACCGTCGGGCTGCTCGAGTGCGACGTGGTGGACGACAAGGACCGCCTCGTCGCCCGCGCCTCCAGCACCTGCATGACGCTCCGGGGCGAGCAGGCCGAGGGGCGCTAGTGAGCCACGCCGTCGCCGCGGCGGCCCCGGTCGCCGCCTCCCCGCTGTCTCCGCGGACCCGCCTGCTGCTCGAGGGCCCGGTGGCGCGCACCCTGCTCGTGCTGGCCGCGCCCAACGTGCTCGTGATGGTCCTGCAGGCGGCGGTGAGCACGCTCGACGCGGTCTTCGTGGGCTGGCTCGGCTCGGCCGCGCTGGCCGGCGTCTCGATCGTGTTCCCGCTGGTCATGCTGATGCAGACGATGTCGGCGGGCGGGATGGGCGGCGGGGTGGCCTCCGCGGTGGCGCGCGCCCTCGGCGCGGGCCGCCGCGCGGACGCCGACGCGCTCGTCATCCACGCCATCGTGATCGCGCTGGCCATGGGCGGCGCGTTCACCCTCACGCTCGAGCTGGCCGGCCCCGCACTTTTCCACGCGATGGGCGGGAGGGACGAGGTGCTCGCGGCCGCGGTGACCTACTCCCGCGTGCTCTTCGGCGGCGCCGTCGCCTACTGGCTCTTCAACACGCTCAGCAGCGCGATCCGCGGCAGCGGCAACATGGCGGTGCCCGCCTCGGTGATGGTGGCGACCGGGATCCTCTACCTGGCGCTCTCCCCCGCCCTGATCCTCGGCTGGGGTCCGCTGCCGCGCCTGGGGATCGCGGGGGCCGCCGCCGCGAGCGTGTTCTCCTTCGGCATCGGAAGCGTCGTGCTGCTCGCGTTTCTCTATTCGGGCCGGAGCCTCGTGCGGCCCGCCCTGCGCGGCCATGGTCTCCGGCGTCGCCTCTTCTGGGAGATCCTTCGCGTGGGCGCCCCCGGCTCGCTCAACACGGTCCTGACGAACCTGACCGTCGTGGTCCTCACCGCGCTCGTCGGGCCCTTCGGCGCGACAGCGCTGGCCGGCTACGGCCTGGGCGCGCGCCTCGAGTATCTCCAGATCCCGATCGTCTTCGGTCTGGGCTCGGGGCTCGTCACCATGGTCGGCACCAGCATCGGGGCGGGCGACCGCGCGCGCGCCGTGCGCGTCGCCTGGATCGGCTCCGCGATGGCCGCGGGCATCACCGGTGTGATCGGCATCCTGGCCGCGCTCTTCCCGCTGGCCTGGCTCGGGCTCTTCACCACCGACCCGGGCGTGCTGGCCGCGGGCACGCGCTACCTCACGATCGTCGGCCCGTTCTACGGCTTCTTCGGCGCGGGGCTCGCCCTCTACTTCGCCTCGCAGGGCGCGGGCCGCCTGCTCTGGCCGCTCCTCGCGGGATTCACCCGGCTGGTAGTTGCGGCGGCGGGCGGCTGGCTCGCCACGCGCTGGCTGGGAGGCGGCCTCTCCGGGCTCTTCGCGGCCATGGCGGCGGCGCTGGTGGTGTTCGGGGTCATCAATGTCGCGGCGGTCCGTCTGGGCGCCTGGCGCGCCCGCGACGGCCGGCCTCGTTTCCGGAGGGCACCATGAATAGCCAGCAGATCTTCGGGCTCCAGGTCCTGCTCAGCTTCCTCGTGTACGGTCTCGTGGCCAAGTGGTACGTGACGCCGCGGCTCGCCCCGCTCCCGCTCGAGACCGCGCTGCAGCCGCTGCTCGTGCTCCACGCCTTGCGCCACATGGGGATGGTCTTTCTCGTGTCGACCGTGGTCGGCCCCTCGCTCCCGGCCAGCTTCGCGGTCCCGGCCGCCTACGGAGATCTCCTGGCGGGCCTGCTCGCCCTCGCCGCGATCGTGGCGCTCCGTGCGCGCTCCCGCATCGCCCTGCCCCTGACCTGGATGTTCAACGTCATCGGCCTGCTGGACCTGGTCAACGCGTTCTACCAGGGGCTCGCGCACGACGTGCAGCTCGGGGCCGCGTACTTCATCCCCACCTTCGTGGTGCCCGCGCTGGTGATCACGCACGTCATGATCTTCCGGATGCTGGTCCGCCATCCGCGCTGACCCGCCCCTGCTCCGCATTTGCCCGCGCTGTGAGAGATGTGAAACAATCGCGGCCGATGACTCGCCGCGCCCGCGCCGTCCTCGCCGTCGCCTGCGGGGCGCACTTCATCCACGACGGCTTCTCCGACATCCTGTACGTGCTGCTGCCGGTGTGGGCGACCGAGTTCGGCCTGAGCTTCGCGCAGGTCGGGCTGCTGAAGACGCTCTACACCGGGGGCATGGCCGCCTTCCAGGTGCCCGCGGGAATCCTCGCGGAGCGCCGCGGCGAGGCGCGGCTGCTGGTGGCGGGCACCGCGGTCACCGCCCTCGGCTTCCTGATCGCCGGTCTGACCGGCGGCTTCGTCGCCCTGCTCGCCTGCCTCGTGGTGGCCGGCCTCGGCTCCGGCTGCCAGCACCCGCTCTCGTCCTCGCTGGTGGCGAAGGCGTACGAGAACGGGCCGCGCCGCACCGCGCTCGGCACGTACAACTTCTCCGGCGATCTCGGCAAGGTCGCGGTGCCCGCCGCGGTGGCGCTCGCCGTGCCCTGGCTCGGCTGGCGCGGCGCGGTCGGCGTCTACGGCGTCGTCGGGCTGGTGGCCGCCGCGGTGATCCTCGTGCTGCTCGCGCGGCTGGGCGCGGGGCTCCGCCCGGCGCCGTCGCGGACCGGCGCGGCTCCGGAGCGCGGGAGCGGCTCCGGAATCCGCGACGTGCGCGCCTTCACCGCGATCTCCGCGATCCACGTCATCGACAACTCGACGCGCACCGGCTTCCTCACCTTCCTGCCCTTCCTGCTGATCGGCAAGGGCGCGACGGTGCAGTCGGTGGGGCTCGCGCTCATGCTGGTCTTCATCGGCGGCGCGGTGGGAAAGTTCGCGTGCGGGGCCCTCGCGGATCGGGTCGGCGTGATCCGCACCGTGGTGGTCACCGAGCTCATCACCGGCGCGGGCATCCTGCTCTTGCTGACGCTGCCGCTGGGTGCCTGCCTCGTCGCGCTGCCGGTGCTCGGCGTGGCGCTCAACGGCACCTCGTCCGTCCTCTACGGCAGCGTCGCCGACCTGGTCTCGAGCGAGCGGCGCGCGCGGAGCTACGCGATCTTCTACACGCTCGGCGTCGGGGCCTCCGCGCTGTCGCCGTTCGTCTACGGGCTGCTCAGCGACTGGGGCGGCATCCGGCTCACGCTCACCGTCGTCGGCCTCGTCGTGCTCCTCACGCTGCCCTTCACGCTGCCTCTCCGTCAGCCGTCCGCGGTCGCCGCGCCGCACTCGGCCTAGCCCGGCGCGCGGCAGGGCGGCGGGGGGTGGCAGGTGGGCCTCTGACCACGACGCGCTTTCTCGTCTTTTTGGCCCTGGGGAGTTCCCAATCTGGGATCCGGGCGTTCCTGGCTTCCGTTGGCGGGGAACGGGTCACCCGGCCCACCTGCCACCCCCCGCCGCCCTGCCGCGCGCCTACCGTGGGACGCTGGGTATCGAGACGCGTTCGGTGACGGGCGTGCGGTCTTTTCCTTTGAGCCAGGTGAGGGTGAGGCGGCCGTCGGGGTCGAAGTGGATCTCGGTCAGGGCGTCGCGGAGCGAAGCTCCGCTCCAGTCCCGGGTGATTCGGGCTACTTCGCGGCCGGAGAAGATCTGGCGTACTGCCAGGTCTCGGCCGTCGGTCTGGGCTAGCAGGAGGCGGCGGAGGTCGACGTCGAGGACCTGGGGTCGTGGGGGGGAGAGGCGGCGGCGCTTGGCTTCGAAGAAGTAGCTGACGTGGCACGCGGGCCCGCAGTCGAAGCGGATCTCGGCGAAGGTGGCCGCGCGCCAGATGACGTCGGGCTTCGGGAGCGTGCGGAGGTCGAGAGGCGGGTCGAGCCAGACCGGCTTCTCGGGATCACCGTAGTAGTAGCCGACGCGGCAGTCGCGGTCGGTGCGGCAGTCGGCGACGAGGCCGGTGCTGGGGAACGCGGAGCGATAAAGGCAGCGGGATCGTTGCTCGCCACCTGATCCCGCGCAGTCTCCCGCGACCGGCTGAGGCGCGGCCGCGGCCGCGATCGAGAGGAGGCCGGCGAGCAGGAACGGAGGAAGCGTGAACAGCGCTACGCCGGCTTCGACGCGAGCAGCTCGGTCATCCGGGTGAAGAACTGATCGAGCATCATCTTGGTGACCCCGCCCAGCATCCGCTGCCCGACGCTCGCGATGAGGCCGCCCACCTGCACGTCGGCGTCATAGCTCACCTTGGTGCCGCCGTCCACGTCGGAGAGCTGCATGCCCGCGGCGCCGCGGACGAAGCCCGGTCCGCCACTGCCCTCGACGGCCATGCGGTAGCGGTTGGGCGGCTCGAGGTCGCTCAGCTTCACCTTGCCCTCGAAGGTGCCCTTGATGGCGGCCACCCCGATCTTCATGGTGGCCTTGTACTCGTTCGGCCCGATCGCCTCGAGCTTCTCGCAGCCGGGCAAGGCCTGCGCCAGGATCTCGGGATCGAGGAAGGCAGCCCACACCTTGTCGCGCGGGGCCGGGATGTCGGCGGAGCCTTCGATCTTCATGTCAGCCCTCGAGCGTGCGGACGGCGGCGGCCATCCGTCGCATCCCTTCCTCGATGGTGTCGAGGCCCGTCGCGTACGAGAGCCGGATGTGGGCGTCGGAGCCGAAGTCCACCCCCGCCACCGTCGCGATGCGCGCTTCGTCCAGCAGGAACGCGCACACGTCGGCGGAGCCGCGGAGCACGCCCGCCTTCGCGCGCTTGCCGAAGAGCCCGGCGACGTTCGGGAAGGCGTAGAACGCCCCCTTCGGCATCACGCAGGTCACGCCCGGGATCGCGTTCAGGGCCGGGATGATCACGCGGCGACGCCGGTCGAACTCGCCCGCCATCTTGGCCACCTCGTCCTGCGGGCCGCCCAGCGCCTCCACCGCCGCCCACTGGGCGACCGAGGTGGGGTTGGACGTGACCTGGCTCTGCACGTCGGTCATCGCCTTGATGATCGGCCGGGGGCCCGCCGCGTACCCGATGCGCCACCCGGTCATCGCGTAGGCCTTCGAGCAGGTGTTGACCACGATGGTACGGACCTTCACCTCGGGCGACAGCGAGGCGATCGACACGTGCCGGCCCTCGTAGGTGAGGGACTCGTAGCACTCGTCCGAGACGACCCAGAGATCGCGCTCCACCGCGAGCTTGGCCACCTCGGCCAGCGCCTGCGGCGAGAACACCGCGCCGGTCGGGTTACCCGGGCTGTCGAGGATGATCATCTTCGTCCCCGGCGTCACCGCCCGGCGGAGCGCGGCGGGATCGAGATCGAAGCCGGTCGCCTCCTGCGTCACCACCGGGACCGGCACCCCGCCCAGCAGGCGTACCTGCTCCGGGTACGAAACCCAGTAGGGGCTGGGGATCAGCACCTCGTCCCCCGGGTTCACGAGCGCCATCACGATGTTGTAGAGCGTGTGCTTGGCCCCGCAGGAGACCGTGACCTCGTCCGGCGCGTACTCGAGGCCGTGGTCGCGCTTGAACTTCTGGCAGACCGCGGCGCGCAGCTCGGGAATACCCCCGACCTCGGTGTACTTGGTCTGCCCCGTCTCGAGCGCGCGGATCGCGGCGTCCTTGATCCGGGCCGGGGTGTCGAAGTCGGGCTCCCCCGCCCCGAAGGAGATCACGTCGATGCCCTGCGCGCGCATGGCCCGCGCCTTCGCCTGCATGGCGAGGGTCGGCGAGGGGGCCAGCGTCTTCATCCGGTCTGCCAGCATGGGCTCCTGCCTTTGACTATCTGGGCTTCGAGAACTTCTGACTGAGGCGCTCCTCCACCGGCGGCGGCACCAGGCCGGTGACGGGCGCGCCGAGCGAGGCGACCTCCTTGATGAGGCGCGAGGCGATGTACGTGTAGCGCTCGTGCGGCATCATGAACACGGTCTCCACCGTGTGGCGGAGCTTGCGGTTCATCAGCGCCATCTGGAACTCGTACTCGAAGTCGGAAACCGCCCGGAGGCCGCGCACGATACAGTCCGCGCCCTCGCGCTCCACCAGGTCGATGAGGAGGCCGTCGAACGAGGTGATGCGCATCCGGCCCATCCCGATGCCGGTGGTGCACTCGTCGATCAGCTCGAGGCGCTCCTTGACCGTGAAGAGGGGCTCCTTCGAGGGGTTCGCCACCACCGCCACGATCAGCTCGTCGAAGATGCGCAGGCTCCGCTCGATGAGATCCAGATGCCCGTTGTGCATCGGATCGAACATCCCGGGATACACCGCCCGCTTCCCCACGCTCGCCCCCCGTTCGCCCCGTCTGGAAAATGCCCGAAAACGCTGCTCAGTCTACGCGTCGGATCGAAAGAAAGTCAAGGTCGTCTCCCCGAAGCGACGTGCCTTCCAGAGCGAGAGCGCGCCCGGTGCGGCCGCCGGCGGCGTCTTGGTGCCGTGCTGGATCACCACCACCGCACCCGCGACCAGCACGTGCCCGGCGGCCACCGCGTCGAGCGCGGCGGCCGCGCGCGGCGAATGATACGGCGGATCGAGGAAGACGACGCCGAAGCGCTCGCCGCCCGCCTCGAGTAGGGCGTTGTCGCGCAGCGCGCGCAGGGCGGCGCCGTCCTGCTCGACGAACACCGCCGACGGCGCCCCGCGGGAGAGCGCCTCGATCCCGACGCCCCCCGCGCCCGCGAAGAGATCGAGGAAGGGGCCGCCGTCGAGGAACGGCATCAGGGTATCAAGGCAGGCGATGCGCACCTGATCCGCGGTCGGCCGCGTGGCACGGCCGCGCGGCGTGGTCAGCCGCTGGCCCTTGAGCGCGCCCGCGAGCACCCTCATGGAACCCTCTCCCCTCTGGGGAGAGGGCGGGTCACGGGGTCGTCTCCGACTGGCCGACGCGGCGGCCGTCGATCTTCCACTGCTCGCCCTCGCGGAGGACGGCGTACTCGACGCGATCGGGCAGGCCATCCTTCTCCGCGTCGCGCGTGGCCTCGACCAGGAACACCACGCGCGCGGGGCTGCGCCGGATCTGGAGCACGCGGAAGTCGGAGTAGCGCGGCTCCGCGGCGGCCCGCGACTCCGCGTACTCGCCGACGGTTCCCCGCCCCTGCCGCGCCCAGTCGGCCTGCACCCGCTTCGACAGGCGCGGCCAGCACGGTGCGAAGCGCCGGGTGCGCTCGCACGCGAAGTAGTCTTCCAGCACCTGGCGGGCGCGGGCCACCTCGACGCTGCTCTGGCCCGCCCCCGGCGCCGGCGCGCCGACCGCGCCCAGCACGAGCGCGCCCACCAGGGCCCACCGCGCCCGGCCGCGCATCAGCCCACCCCGGCCAGGTCGAGCTTGCCCCGCCAGCGCTGGAGCAGCGCGGCCCGCAGCGCCCGGTGCGGCGGCGCGAGGAGATTGGGATCCTCGCGGATCACCGAGACCGCGTCGCGCCGCGCGGCTTCGAGCGCCGCCGCGTCGCGGACCAGATCGGCCACGCGGAACTCGGGCAAGCCCGACTGGCGGGTGCCGAAAAAATCACCCGGTCCCCGGAGAGACAGATCCGCCTCCGCGATCTTGAAGCCGTCATTGGTGGCGGTCATCGCCTCGAGCCGCCGCTTGGCGTCCTCCGACGAGGCGCCCGAGAGCAGGATGCAGTAGCTCTTCCACGGCCCGCGGCCGACGCGCCCCCGGAGCTGGTGGAGCTGGGAGAGGCCGAAGCGCTCCGCGTGCTCCACCAGCATCACGGAGGCGTTGGGCACGTCGATCCCCACCTCGATCACGGTGGTGGAGACCAGCATGTGGATGGCCCCCGCCTTGAACTCCCGCATCACGCGGTCCTTTTCCGCGAAGGGCATGCGCCCGTGCAGCAGGCCGATCGAGAGATCGGGGAAGACCTCGTGCTGCAGGCGCTCGGCCATCTCGGTCGCGGCCTGGAGATCGAGGACCTCCGACTCCTCCACCAGCGGGCAGACCACGTAGACCTGGCGGCCCTCGGTCACCTGCTCGCGCAGGAACCGGTAGATCTTCCCGCGGGCCGAGCCGGGACGCGCCCGGGTGAGCACCGGCTTGCGCCCGGGGGGGAGCTGGTCGATCACCGAGACCTCGAGATCGCCGTAGAGGGTGAGGGCGAGCGTGCGCGGGATCGGGGTGGCGGTCATCACCAGCACGTCCGGGCTCTCGCCCTTGCGCTTGAGCGTCGCGCGCTGGTGCACGCCGAATCGGTGCTGCTCGTCGACCACGGCCAGTCCGAGCCGGTGAAACTTCACGTTGTCCTGGACCAGGGCGTGGGTGCCGACCACGCAGCCGATCTCGCCCGCCGCGGCGGCCGCGAGCATGCGCTCGCGCGCCTTGCCCTTCACCGCATTGGTCAGGAGCGCCACCTCCACGTCGAGGGGGCCGAGGAGCTGGGTCAGCGTCATGAGGTGCTGCTCGGCCAGGATCTCGGTCGGCGCCATGAGAGCCGCCTGATAGCCGGCCTCGACCGCGGTGAGAATCGCGAGGGCGGCCACCACCGTCTTGCCCGAGCCCACGTCGCCCTGGAGCAGGCGGTTCATCGGGTAGGGCTCGGCCATGTCCTGCCGGATCTCGCGCCACACCCGCTCCTGCGCCTCCGTCAGCGCGAACGGGAGCGAGCCGAGCAGACGCCGGGCGAGCGCGCCGGGTGGGTTCATCGCGAGGCCGGGCTGACGGCCCTGGCGCTGCCGGCGGATCGCGAGCCCCAGCTGGAGTAGCAGGAACTCGTCGTAGACGAGCCGCCGACGCGCGCTGGCGTGGTCACTGTCCGCCTTCGGGAAGTGGCCGGCGCGCAGGGCCTCGGGCAGTGGGACGAGACGGTGGCGCGCCCGCAGCACCTCGGGCAGCGGATCCTCCAGGCCGTCCACGTAGGCGTCGACCAGGCGCTTCATCAGCCGCCGCATCGGCCGCGCGGTGAGTCCACGGGTCAGCCCGTAGACCGGCACCAGGCGACCGGTGTGAAGCGTCTCGTCCGACGGATCCCCCGCGCCCTCGCCCGGGTCGTCCTCCACGATCTCGTAGTCCTTCACGTGCATCTGCAGCGGCCCCGAGCGGTAGCGCTGCGCCTTGCCGTGCACGATGAGGCGCTGGCCGCGCTGGAAGAGCCGCTCGAGGTACGCCTGGCCGAACCACACGCAGCTGAGGTAGCCGGTGCCGTCGCTCAGGAGCACCGACAACGGTACCCGCGGCCGGTTCCGTGGGGGCGGGCTGATCGCCCGGATGGTGCCCGTCACCGTGGTGACGTCGTCGGGCTTGAGGCTCCGCAGCGGCGTGAGCTGGCTGCGGTCCTCGTGCCGGGCCGGGAGGTAGTAGAGCGCGTCCTCCACGGTCTGCAGGCCCAGGTTGGCCAAAAGCTTGGCCCGCTGGGGCCCGACGCCCTTGAGGAACTGGAGCGGCGTGGCGAGGGGATGGGTCGCGGGCACCCCCGCACTGCCGCTCGGGGCGCCTGCCGGCTTAGTCGGGCCAACGGTTTGCCTCATGCCAGCCCTCATGCTATAAAAGGTGGCCGCATCCAGCAAACCACACTCAGATCACGGATCGGCAGGGGATCAGCATGGCTCGAAGCTGTGATGTCTGCGGGAAGGGTCCGGCCGTCGGTCACAAGATCAGCCACGCCCACAACGTGACCAAGCGGCGGTGGCTCGTGAATCTCGTCTCGCTGCGTGCCATGGTCAAGGGCCGGGTGCAGAGGATGCGCGTCTGCACGCGCTGTCTGAAGGCCGGCAAGGTCGTCAAGGTCGTCTAGCTCGGTACAAAAAGCGGGCGGGGGGTGTCGCCACCCCCCGCCGTACTCTGAAGCTTAGCTTCAAAATGAGTCCCGGTGGGAGGCCGCCACCCCCCACCGCACGACTACAGCACCTACTTCTTCTTCTTCTTGGCTGCCTTCTTCTTCTTCGCCATGAGGGTCGTCACCTCCTTTCCTTGAGAAATGACGTCACGCTTCGCTACTTCCTCTTGCCCTTCTTGGTGGCCTTCCTCTTCTTGCCGCCCTTCTTGACCGCCTTCTTACGCTTCGGCATATCGGGTCTCACCTCCCTTCGGTCGGAGACTCAGTAACCCATCGCTTCGCGCCTCAGATGGGCGGCCTGATCCCGCCCCCGGCGCTCGTAGTGGTAGAGATCCGCGTAGAGCTGGGGCAGGCAGACGACCGGGAGCCCGCCCTTCGCGAGCGGCGCGTAGAAGACGCCCTGGTCGTACGGGGCGAGCAGGTAGACATTCCCCTCCCCCTCGCCCGGCCGCAGCCCCAGCGAGCGCGCCACCGGCTCGGGGTCGCCCTCGAGGTAGCAGTGGATGGCCGGGAAGCGGACGTTCGGGGCGACCAGCGCGGCGCCGGAATGGAGCGTGAACGCGTACCGCCGATGCGCCTCGTGGGCCGCCCGACCCAGCTCCGCCACCAGCCCGCGGGTGATCCGCTCCGGGGAGAAATAGGCCTGCACGTCGTTCTGCAGGTACGAGTAGGCGTCCACCCAGGCGTCCAGTAGCTCGCCCGGCCGGGTGACCTGGATGCGCTGCTGGCCGTTCCGCTCCACCCAGGACAGCTCCTCCAGCCGCTTCACCACGTTGTGGGCATGGCCCAGGCTCACGTCGGCCGCCTTGGCCAGCTCTTCGAGCCGCCAGGCATGCTGGGGGTCCACCAAGACGACCCTTACGACCCGTGTGGCCCGGGGAGCGAACAGGGACTTGAGCGGCCGGGTGGAGGGCCGCAGGTTGGGCTTGCCCTCCTTCTCGATCAAGACGTTCTCGAAGCTCAGATAGCAATTGCCGGACAGGTCGAGATAGCCGAGCCCGCTCCGCTTGAGCAGGGACGCACTCTGGGGGCTGATGTACGGAGACACCGCCACCGGGTAGGCCTCCGGCATCTCTTTACGGATCTCCAAAAGCCTGGTCACGGTCTCGCGAATCTGGCGGGGCTGGCCGAGGGAAGTGACACCGATCGCCAGGGTGTGGGGCTTGTCACCCATCTTGAATTTCATCACGAGATCAGCGGTTTGGCCGCCTACCTTCATGTCGACAAACTGCTCCCACCCGCTGGCTTTCGACATGAGTTCGCGGACCCGCTGCGCTGCCAGGGTCTTGATATCGTCTGCTTTCGCCATTCCTTCACGTCCACTTTCACTTGTTCCTTCATTTTCAGCGTATGCTGAAACCATATGAACAAATGAAAATCCTGTCAAGCAAAATTCGTCAGGGGTCAGTGGCCCTCATTCCCCTCAATTTCATCCATGGTCTGGTCATCGAGCCCGAAGTAGTGGCCGACCTCATGGACCACGACGTCACGGACGAGATCAGCCATTTCCTCGGGATCCGCGCAGTCCTCTTCAATCGGCCCCTGGTAGATGTGGATGGTGTCGGGCAGGACATTGCCGTAGGAGGAGTCCCGGCGGGTGATGTCGATGCCCCGGTAGAGGCCGTAGAGGGTGTCCGGCGGCTCGATCCCCATTTCGGCCAGGGTCTGGTCGTCCGCCCAGTCCTCGACCACGACGGCGATATTGGCCAGCTTGTCGCGGAAGGCACGGGGCAGCTTGCGGAGGGCCGAATCGACGAGCGTTTCGAACTGCCGGCGGGTCATCACATGACTGGGGGCATGGCTGGGGACGGCTGGCGACTGCTGGCGGGCTAGACCCCTCGGACCCGCTCGACGTTGGCGATGTCCTTCACCTCGCGGATGGCCTGCATGATGTCCTGGAGCTGACGCAGGTCGTCGACCTCGACCACGAAGTGGTTCAGACCCTTGCGATCCTCGGTCACGGTGATCTCGGCCTTGATGATATTCCCCTGGCGAGAGGAGATGGCGCTCGTGATCTCCGCCAGCAGGCCCGGGCGGTCCCGGCCGATGTAGACCGCGATCCGAACCGGCCGCTTGGTCGGCTCGCCCGCCTCCCACTCGACCGCCACCAGCCGCTCCTTTTCGAGCACGTTCTTGACCACCGTGAGGCAGTCGCGCGCGTGGACGGTCAGGCCGCGCCCCCGGGTGATGAAGCCCACGATCCCGTCGCCGGGCACCGGCGCGCAGCACTTCCCGAAGCGGACGAGCAGGTCGTCCACGCCGCGGATCCGGACCGCGGGGCCGTCGCCCCTCCGGGCCGGGCGGGCTGGCTTGGCCTCAGCATGGGCCTCGCTGTCGGCGGGGGGGGCCGGGGCCACCCGGCCGAGGACCTGCTGGATCGAGGTCTTGCCGTAGCCGATCGAGGCCAGGAGATCGTCCACCGTCGGGAACCCCATCTCGGTGATGAGCTTCTTCATCTCGTCGGAGGCGAGCAGGGTCGCCGGCGCCAGCCGGTACTTCCGGGCCTCACGGTCGAAGAACTCCCGGCCGAGGGTCAGCGAACGAGCGCGCTCCTCGATCTTCAGCCACTGGTTGATCTTGGCGCGGGCGCGGTTCGACTTGACGATCTTGAGCCAGTCGCGGCTCGGATGCTGGGTGGGCGACGTCACGATCTCGACGATGTCGCCCTGGTGGAGCGTGTAACGCAGCGGCACCAGCTTGCCGTTCACCTTGGCGCCGACACAGTGGTGGCCGACGTCGGTGTGCACGGTGTAGGCGAAGTCCACCGGCGTCGCCCCATCCGGGAGGGCCTTCACGTCCCCGCGCGGGGTGAAGACGTACACCTCGTCCGGGAACAGGTCGAGGCGGACGCTATCGAGGAACTCCTTGGGATCGCTCGTCTCCTTCTGCGACTCCAGGAGCTGACGCAGCCAGGTGAAGGCGTCGTCGAACTTGTCGCGGTCGCTCCGCTTCTCCTTGTAGAGCCAGTGGGCCGCGATGCCCTCCTCGGCGATCCGATGCATCTCCCCGGTCCGGATCTGGATCTCGACCGGGTCGCCCTTGGGCCCGATCACCGTCGTGTGCAGCGACTGGTACATGTTGACCTTGGGCATGGCGATGAAGTCCTTGAAGCGGCCGGGCACCGGCTTCCACAGCGAGTGCACGACCCCGAGGGCCCCATAGCAGTCGCGAACGGTATTGGTCAGCACGCGGACCGCGGTGAGGTCGTAGATCTCGTCGAACTCGCGCCCGCCCTCGTGCATCTTCTTCCAGATCGAGTAGAAGTGCTTGGGGCGTCCCGCGATCTTGGACCCGATCCCCACCTCGCCCAGCTTCTCGTGCAGGAGCGTGATCAGGTGGTTGATCTCCGCCTCGCGCTCGAGCCGCCGCTTGGCGACGCGCCGCATCAGCTCCTGGTAGTCATCCGGATGCAAGACCCGGAGGGCCAGGTCCTCCAGCTCCGCCTTGACCTTGGCCATCCCGAGCCGGTGGGCCAGGGGGGCGTAGATGTCGAGGGTCTCCTGGGCGATCTTCCGGGCCTTCTCCGTGGGCAGGTACTGCAGTGTCCGCATGTTGTGCAGCCGGTCGGCCAGCTTGATCATCAGCACGCGGAGGTCCCGCGCCATGGCCACCAGCATCTTGCGGAAGTTCTCGGCCTGACGCTCCTCCCGAGAGGAGAAGGCCAGCTTGCCGATCTTGGTCACCCCGTCCACCAGGTCGGCGATCTCGGTGCCGAACTCGCGCTGAAGATCACCCTTGGTGGTCTTGGTGTCCTCGAGAACATCGTGGAGGAGGCCGGCCGTGACCGTGGTCACGTCCATCTTGAAGTTGACGAGCAGGCCGGCGACCTCGAGAGGGTGGGAAAGGTAGGGCTCGCCGGACGCCCGCTGCTGGCCCAGGTGGGAGCGCTCAGAGAATCGGTAGGCGCGCTCCAGGAGATCCAGGTTGGCGGCAGGCTGGTACTTGGGGATCTCCTCGATCAGCGTCTGCAGTTGGGTCAACCGTCTCCCTCCCCAGGTTGACCACTAATTTTGCCACTAAAATCAGGCTTTTGCTACCGCTTTTTTCCTCTTGCCGGTCCAGCGCTCGCGCCAGTTCGACCAGTCCACGATGAGGGAAGCGGCGATGTAGATCGTCGAGAAGGTGCCCGTGATGACCCCGATCGTCAGCACGAAGGCCATATCCTCCAGGACCTTGCCCCCGAAGAAGTACAGGACGGCGGTGCTGAAGAAGACCGTCAGGGCGGTCAGGACGGTCCGGGAGAGGGTCTGATTGATGGCGTTATTGATCTGGGTCGCAAAGGTCTCACCCCGGCGCTTCTTGGCCCGGTTCTCGCGCACCCGGTCATAGGCCACGATGGTGTCGTTGACCGAGTAGCCGATGATGGTGAGCAGGGCAGCCAGGATCGCGAGGGACATCTCCCGGTTGGTCAGCGACATGGCCGACAGGCAGATCAGCACGTCATGGACGATGGCGGCCACGGAGGCCAGCCCGCCCATGAGGTCGAACCGGATCGCGATATAGGCCAGGATGCCCGCCATGCTCCACAGCACGGCGTAGATGGCCTGGACCTGGAGGTCCTTCCCTACCTGGGGGCCCACGAACTCCACCCGCCTGATCTCGTGCTTGCCCAGCTCGGGGTCCTTGGAGAGGGCGTCCTGGGTGCGCCGCGTCACCTCCTCGGAGGACAGGGCGGCCAGGGGGAGCCGGAGCAGGTACTCCCGGGTGTCCCCGAACTCCTGGATGACGCTCTCGCCCATCTGCACTGTCTCGAGCGCGTGCCGGATCCGGTCCACCGAGACCGGCTTCTCGAACCGCACCTGGATCAGGGTGCCGCCGGAGAAGTCGATCCCGTAGCGCAGGCCGCCCTTGGCCACCATGGAGCCGAGCCCGGCCAGGATGAAGAGGATCGAGATGACATAGGCCCAGCGCCGCCGGCCGACGAAGTCGAAGTTGGAGTCCCGAAACAGCTGGATCATATCGACAGCGTCTCCCGCTTGCGCTGCCCCATGTAGATCAGGTCGAAGAGCAGCCGCGTGAAGAAGACGGCGGTGAACAGGCTGACCGCGATGCCGATCATCAGGGTCACCGCGAAGCCCTTGACCGGCCCGGTCCCGAACTGGAACAGGATGAGGCCCGACACGAGCACGGTCACGTGGGTGTCGATGACCGTCTTGAACGCGCGCGAGAAACCCGCGTCGATGGCCCCGCGCACCGTCTTGCCGGCGCGCAGCTCTTCCCGGATGCGCTCGAAGATCAGGATGTTCGTGTCCACCGCCATGCCGATGGTGAGCGCGATGCCCGCGATGCCGGGCAGGGTCAGGGTGGCGTGGAAGCCCGCCATGGTCCCCATCAGCAGCAGGAGGTTGAGCCCCAGCGCCACGTCCGCGACGAGCCCGGACAGGCGGTAGTAGACCAGCATGAACACGAACACCAGCGCGGTGGAGGCGAAGATGGCGACCATGCCCTGGCGGATCGAGTCCGCGCCCAGGGAGGGCCCGACCGTCCGCTCCTCGAGCACCTGGACCGGCGCGGGGAGCGCACCCGCCCGCAGGACGATGGCGAGGTCGGTCGCCTCGTCGGTGCTGAACCCGCCCGTGATCTGGGCCCGCCCGGAGGGAATGCGCTCGCGGATCTGCGGGGCCGAGTGGACGTTGCCGTCGAGCACGATGGCGAGGCGCTTGCCCACGTTGGCGTTGGTCAGCTCCGAGAAGGCCCGGGCCCCCGCGGCGTTGAAGTCCACGGAGACGTAGGGCTCGCTCGTGTTCTGGTCGATGGAGACGCGCGCGGTGGACACGTCCCGCCCGGTGATCGCCGCCTTCTTCTGGACGAGGAACGGCACCTTCCGCTCTTCCCGGGTCTGCTTGTCCACCCGGCGCTGGTAGAGGATCTCGGCGCCGGGAGGCGGGCCGGTCTTGAGCGCGGTCTCCGGGTCGGTGCGCTCGTCCACCATCTTGAACTCGAGCAGTGCGGTCTTGCCGATGAGGGCCTTGGCCCGCCCCGGATCCTGCACCCCCGGCAGCTGCACCAGGATGCGGTTCTCGCCCTGCTGCTGGATGGAAGGCTCGGCCACGCCGAACTGGTCGATGCGGTTGCGGATGGTCTCGAGCCCCTGCCGCACCGCCAGCTCGCGAATGTTCGTGGCCTCGCGCGGCTTGAGCGCCAGCACCAGGCGGCCGGCGGCCTGATCGGCTTCCTTCCGGTCGAAGGGGCCCAGGATCTCGTCGGTCGTCTTCACCGCCGCGTCCCAGCTCGGCGGGGAGGCGAGCTGGAGGACGAGCTCGGTGGTGCCCCGCCGCTCGACCCGGGTGACCCCGATCCCCTTCTTCTCCAGCTCCGCCCGCGCGGTGTCCCCCGCCCGATCGACCTGGGCTTCGAGGGCCTTGTCCACGTCCACGCCGAGGACGAGATGGATCCCGCCCTGGAGGTCGAGGCCCAGGTTGATGGCCTTGGCGGGCGGGTACAGGTACCAGACCGACACCGCGATGACGACCACCACGAGGGCGATGCGAACGCCGAGCTGACGACGCATCCTAGGCGCTCGACTCCTTGTCGCCCGCGGCGGGCACGATGCGCCCGATGGCGGACCGCTCGAAGTCGAGCTTCACCTGATCGGCCACCTTCAGGGTCACGGTGTGCTCGGACAGCCCCACCACCGTGCCGTAGAGTCCGCCCGAGGTGACGACGCGGTCGCCCTTCTTGATCGCCCGGAGGAGGTTCTCGCGCTCGCGCTTCTGCTTCTGCTGGGGGCGGATGATCAGGAAGTACATGATGGCGAACATGCCGATCATCAGCGGGAGGATCTGGAGCATGCCGCCGCCGTTGCCCCCGCCGCCGGGCGACGGCGCCATCGCGTATGCGAGATCGATCATGAAAATCAGGCCTCCGAGTCCGCGGGAATGTCGGCCGAGCCGCCCACGGATTCTACCCCATAACGCTCCAGAAACCGAGACCGGAACGAGCCAAAGTCGCCGCGCGCGACCGCCTCCCGCATCTGCCGCATGAGCGCCAGGTAGAAGGTCAGGTTGTGCAGCGTGAGGAGCCGGTAGCCGAGGAGCTCGCGCGCGCCGAAGAGGTGGCGGAGATAGGCCCGTGAGAACCGGCGACACGCCTCACACGGGCACGCGGGGTCGAGCGGCGCCGCGTCGCGCGTGAAACGGGCGTTGCTGATGTTGAGCGGCCCGTCCGGAGTGAAGGCCTGGCCGTTGCGACCGTTGCGAGTCGGCAGCACGCAGTCGAAGAGATCGACGCCGCGGGCCACCGCCTCCACCAGATCGGTCGGCTTGCCCACGCCCATGAGGTAGCGCGGGCGGGCGGCGGGCAGCCGCGCGGCCACCAGCTCGGCGATGTCGTACAGCGCCGGCTTGGGCTCGCCCACCGCGAGCCCGCCGATCGCGTAGCCGGGCAGATCCAGCGTGCAGGTCTCCTCCACCGCTTGGCGCCGCAGCGCATGCGAGGTGCCGCCCTGCACGATGCCGAAGAGCGCGCCCGGCGCGCCCCCGGCCCGATGCGCCGCGACCGCTCGGTGCAGCCAGCGTAGAGTCAGCGCGAGCGAGCGCTCGGTCTGGGCCAGGGTGGCCGGATGCGCGAGGCATTCGTCCAGCGGGTGGAGCACGTCGACGCCCAGCGCGTGCTGGGCGGCCACGACCGACTCCGGCGTGAGCGTGCGGAGCGACCCGTCGACGTGGGAGCGGAACTCGACGCCCTCTTCCCCGAGGCGCCGCAGCTTGGAGAGGCTCCAGACCTGGAACCCGCCCGAGTCGGTCAGGATGGGCCCATCCCAGCCCATGAAGCGGTGCAGCCCGCCCAGCTCGCGCACCAGCTCGGGTCCCGGGCGCAGGAGCAGATGGTAGGTATTGGCCAGCACGATCTGGGCGCCGGCCGCGGTGAGATCCGCCGGGGTCAGGCTCTTGACCGAGCCCTGCGTCGCCACCGGCATGAAGGCGGGCGTCTCCACGGAGCCGTGCGGGGTGCGCATGCGGCCGAGACGCGCGGAGCCGTCGGTCCGGATCAGCTCGAAACCGAAGCTCCCCGCACTCACTGGATCAGCATGGCGTCGCCGTACGAGTAGAAGCGGTAGCGCGCCGCGACCGCGTGCCGGTACGCGCCCAGGATCAGGTCGCGCCCCGCGAACGCCGCCACCAGCACGAGCAGGGTCGAGCGCGGCAGGTGGAAATTGGTGATGAGCGCGTCCACCACGCGGAAGCGGTGGCCGGGACGGATGAAGAGATCCGCGTCCCCCGCCCCGTCGCGCAGCCGCCCGTCTTCGCCCACCGCCCACTCGAGCGTCCGCGTCGTGGTGGTCCCCACCGCGACGACGCGGCGACCGTCGCGCTTTGCCTCGTGGACGGCGCGCGCGGTCGCCTCGGGAATCTCGATCGGCTCTGCCTCCATGCGGTGCTCGTCGATCCGCGTGGCCCGCAGCGGCCGGAAGGTGCCCGGCCCCACGTGCAGCGTCAGGTAGTGCACCGCGACCCCCCGACCCGCCAGCCGCGCCAGCAGCTCCGGCGTGAAGTGCAGGCCCGCGGTCGGCGCCGCCACCGATCCGTCATCGCGCGCGTAGACCGTCTGATACCGCTCGCGATCCTCCGGCTTCGGCGCATCGTGCCGGGTGATATACGGCGGCAACGGCGGCAACCCGTGCCGCTCCAGCAGCTCCCGCACCGGCCACGGCCCCTCGACCTCGACAACC
>WNFB01000370.1_pt1 | contig 35397 bp, 34 predicted proteins | sample 5400501 | NCBI WGS metagenome assembly WNFB01 (sample SAMN13153341, study PRJNA577476) | soil metagenome | isolation source: 200 cm saprolite under Douglas fir tree site 2 hole 1 | place: USA:California | collected 2015-04-18
CTGTCGTAGCTCGCTTACATTGTGTTTCAGTTGGCGTTTCGGAATCAGAGCAGTTCCTCGCGTTTGGCTCCTGTTGGGAGTGACCTGCATTTCGTGTTTCCACTAAGGGTTGCGAATTGTTGTGTTATCCTGCTTGACGTGCTGTTGGGCTCGCTTGGGATCTGTCAACGAGAGGGGAAAAGCGTGACCCAGAGACAGAATGTCTCTGTTGAGTCAGAACCTTGGTACTGAGAGAGATTAAACGGCGTCAGACATCTATTGACCCGGTTTCGTCTATGCGAGTAAGTAGTTCCAAGCCCTCAACTGATGAGACAGAAATTGAGACAAACGTTGAGACTGAGAGTCAGAACTGGAAATGCCCCTCCTGCGGGGCCGAGAATGAGAATTTCCGCCAGTTCTGCGATGGCTGCGGAGACCCAAGACCAGGGGCTAAGATCACTGGAGAAGGTATCAACATAGAAAGCATCCTGGGCTCAGAGGAGCCTTCAGAAGGATCCGCGACACTCAAGGAAGACACAGGCAAGAGCGCGAAGGGAAAGAAGAGCAAGAAAGCCCCGAAGGAAAAGAAACCCAAGAAAGCCAAGAAAGGTAAGAAGGTCGAAGAGAACGAAGATGAGATCCTCGAGCCGGAGAGGGTAGAATCAGCTCCGGTCGAACCTGAGAAGTTTGAAGCTTCACCAGATTTCGAGGCCGCAAAGCCCTCGTTTATTGTGACAGGGCCTGCGGCTGGTCCCAAGGACGACGAGACAACTCAGCCGAGCCCACCCCCATCGGGACAACACTATTACTTGGTCTTCGTAAACACACCCGCCTCTTCGTCTCCATTGATTTCGACGATTTCCCGGTTATTTCCATAGGGAGAAGCCCGGGGAACGTCGTCGTGGTTCCAGACCAAGAGGTGTCGAGGAGGCACGCCTCACTGAGCTTCGACGGGGACAGGCTTCTCTTGAAGGACCTGAAGAGCTCAAACGGCACCTTCGTCTATGATGGCAAGGGGTTTCAGCGGGTCAGCGATAGTGTTGAGGTCAGGCCGAGTAGTGTTTTGAAGTTCGGGACCGGCACTATCGTGAAGCTCGTGAGTGAATGATTGAAGCCGCAGAGGCACTTCGTGTGATCGGTGAAGCCAAGCAAAAGCTCGCCGGACCCCTACTAGATCGTAGGGATGAGAATAGAGTGATCTTTGTCGGAGACACACACGGAGCAGTAGATGTGACTGAGACCGTTCTCGAGAAATTCTGGGACGACGCTGACCTAATCGTATTCCTGGGCGACTACGTGGACAGAGGAAGCACGAGCCTAGAAAACCTAGGGCTCATCGCCTCAAGACTCTTGGAAGATCCGCACAGAACAATAATGCTACGCGGCAACCATGAGAGTCCCCTAACAAATCCCCACTACGGATTCACAGCCGAGGTAGAATCCAAACTAGGCCCGGGCAGCTATGAGAAGTTCAAAGACTTCTTCCAAGCAATGCCCTACGCTGTCGTCGTGAACGACTACCTCTGCCTGCATGGCGGAATAGCCATGGGGCTGGAGAACGTTTCCCAGATCGCCGCGTTGCCATGGCCTGACATGAACCCTGACGATCCTATCGCGTTTCAGCTGCTCTGGAATGATCCCAGGGATGTGATCGAGGACTTTCTTCCGAGTGTTCGTGGAGAGGGAGCCTACTATTTCGGATCAGAAGTGACACGGGCCTTCCTCGAGAACAACTCGCTCAAAGGAATCATCCGAGGCCACGAAGTCGTTGACGGGTTTAGGGAGGATATGGGCGGCCGGGTGATCACTATCTTCTCGAGCCGTTATCACCACGGATCAGCTGGAGTCCTCATTCTCGATCGTGGTAAGATGGAGCGGGTGATAGTATGACGATCTCGGTCAGAACTGAGGTTAGCCACGAGTACTCTTACGATTCGAAAGTGGATGCTGTCTTCAAGATCATGCTGGTCGCTGAGAAGCAAGCTGAAGCCAAAGGCTTCCATCACATCATCGTACTGGACACGAGCCACTCAATGGCAGGGCACAAGCTTGAGCTGGCCAAGAAGGGAGCCCAAGAATACGCGAACAGAATCCCAACCGGAAACAAGGTCTCATTCATCACATTCTCAGACTCTGTCCAGACCTATCCCGACAAAAGCCTAGCCAGCATCCTGCCGGGAATCAAGGCGACGGGCATGACCGCGCTCTACTCCGCTCTGACGTCCGCCTTTGAGACGGCCAGAAAGAGCGGTGGTTCAGGCTGGATTCTCCTCCTGACCGACGGGCATCCGACCGACATTACCAAACCCGAGCCATATTCGGGTCTCAAGATCCCACCCGGCTTCCGGATGATCGAGTTTGGGATAGGCGAGGACTATCGAGAAGACATTCTGAAGGTCTTGGCCGACGCGTCGGGAGGCGTACTCTACCATATTACCGATGCTCAGAAGCTCCCCGTTCTGATGCAGGAAAACGCCGTGAGCCGGATCTCCGGACGCAACATCACTGTCGAGTTTGGATCGCCGAATGTCCGGATCCTCAACTACAAGGGTCCGCCCGTTACAATCAACGCCCTCGAGAATATTGCGAAGATCTGGGGCCAGATCACGATGCCAGAGGGTTTCAAGGGTCAGCTCTTGAACGTAGAGGTCTCATACAGTGACGCAGTGGACGGTTCGAAGAAAACGATCAATTCTCCTGTGAACATTAGAGTGGCAAAGAATGAGAGAGAGTACATGCAGGGAATCCGGAACAACCTCATCTCAGAATTCGCCTACTACCAGGGACTGGAAGAATATTACAAAGAACTTGCGGCGGGAAAGATCAAAGAAGCGACCAGAACTATGGGCCAACTATCCAGCAACGCCGAACAGACTCGACGCGCAGACATCATCGAATCAACGAAGCGATTGTCCGAGCAACACGAGGAGACGATACGACTGGGAGGAACAAGCGAGAACACAAACAGACTGCTGAAAGAGGCCGCAAGCGAAACCACTAAGAGAACCCGTGGAAAATGACTCCCAAATCAACTATCCACCCTGAACAATTCAGAGCAAGACCAACCTCGGTCCATGATCGCCGTCGCTTCCGTACGCTACTGCCATAGTATTCGAGAAGGCGCTTAGACGCTATGCGGTCAACTCCCTACTCCGCGCTCCTAGGATTCAATCCCGGCGTCTTCAATCCTAAGGTTGACACACCGGCACCATCACCGGCATCCCAGCCTGAATGAATGGAGACAGAGCCGATGCACGAACAGGTAGAGGAGTTGCAGATGGTGCTGCGGGGCCTAGTTTGGAATCTCTCTGAGAATTCCTTCAACTGGACCGATAGATGTCTTGTAGCCAATCCACGAGAAGAGGAGCCCGACAAGTCCACTGAATAAGAGCGACAAATAGAGAGAGAACGGGATTCCGAGGAGAAGTCTGGCGATTAAGAAGACGATGAACGGCCCCGATATGAGAATCATTAGAATGATGCCTAGGACCGAGCCTAAAATCGACCCCGTTATTGTTACGAATCTGGGCCGGGGCCCATCCGAAAAGTCAGGATAACGACTCCCCACGGCGAGGCCAAGACTCGACTCGGCCAATATGACCGCCAGTCCGATACCCGTGAAGGTGAAGGCGTCGAGGATCGAGAGATGAAATATGGCCACCGTGAGAGCGAGGCCCAAGATCAGTCCGATCATTCCGATGAGCGACGTGAACATGATCTTACTCTTCACAATGGTACTCGCCCCAATTGGTAAGGAGCCGATGTTCCACAGTCTCTTTCCTTCCTGACCAATTGATGTCATTCCGAGGAACAATGCTCCCAGACCGACCCCGAAGAGTAGCGGACCTACAAGCAGTATCGGACTGATCTGGCTTGGGGGCGAACTTCCCGATGATGGAGCTGGGGAAAATATTACAGGGAAAGTAATCATTACTGGCAGAATTATCGGAATCGCCATCAACCGGACCACCTCCTTTCGCCGGGTAGCCGACCGAATCTCACGCCTCACTAGAGCAATAGAAGTAGTGCTGAGGCCGAGCTTTCTGAGCCTGCTAACTCCGGATACAGAGCTCGAGCCCGAGAAGTGTAGCGAGGGTGGAGTGGTGACCCAGAATCTAGCCCTCAGAGATAACGCGACATATGCAAGAACGAGAAAGAATCCGAGGCTCAAGAGCGAGAATATGGCAGAAGCCAATAGATTGGACGCCAAGAGGCTTGTGATGCTGAGCGTCGGCCAAAAGATAGGAACGGCGATAGTAGCCGCAATGTCGCCTACAAGGGTACTGATGACTCTTACAATCAGAAAACCGCTAAACAAGAGCTGAGTGAACAGAAGTATGAGAACTACGCCAAGAACACGAGATACGACCATCACTCGGCCTCCGACCTTGCTGAACGCTGACGAGGCGCGAGCCAGTAGGGACCTGAGAATCTCAACCCCCACCGAGCCAATGAATGTAGCCACGAGGCTAATCGCAACGAGCAATAGGAACGCGAGCCCGTTACCGGTCAAGACTCCGATTGGCAGAGCATAACCGATGGCAGCCGCGACCAGTGGAGAGTATGTGTAGCTCGTCGAGAGGGTCGAAGCAAAAACATACTCCGAGGGCGAGATGGGTAGCCAGTTTATCGCGTCAGTCGACTCCGACTCCGAAGACGCGTTCAGCTCCCACAAGAGACCCATCGTAAAGAAGAAGCCTATCACGAAGATGGGGAGTCCACCGTAGATCGTTAGGACAATCTGGCTGATGGAGGAAGAACTGGCCCCCGCCGACGCGAAGAACGACACAGTCGCCTCGCCCGCGACAAGACCACCAACAAACAGAACAACTCCTATCAAAGCTATGAGTATCGGCCGGTTCGTAAGGCTGTTAGTCACAAAGGAGCGCCTCGTGCTCCGCATTCGTGAAATCATCAATATCTTCGCAAACTTCAGTAGAACATGAAGCCTCATCGCATCAAGGCCTCAACGATATCCTCCACTCCCTTCGTCCCGGTCAGCTTCAGAAACACATCCTCCAACCCGGACCCTGGAAGACCCGCCTTGTCGCGCAACTCTCTAGCCGACCCTTCAGCCAAGACTCGTCCATTCTGGAGGATCGTAAGCCGGTCGCAAATCGCCTCCGCAATCTCTAGAATATGCGTGCTGAAAACCGTCGTCACTCCATCCTTCGCGAGACTGTGAACCAGCTCCTTGACAACGCGCGCTGACTTTGGGTCCAACCCGTTCAACGGCTCATCCAACAACAACACCTTCGGACGGTGGAGGATAGCGCCCATAATCGCGACTTTCTGTTTCATCCCCTGAGAATAACCACTGATGGTCTCCCCCTGCTTCCCCTCCAGATCAAGAGCTTCGATCAGACGACCAATCCGTTCCTTCTTCTCCTCATACCCCAACCCTCTCACGTCAGCAATGAAATCCAAGTATTCAGCGGCAGTCAGAAACTCGTAGAGTCTCGGCGACTCGGGGACGTAACCAACCGCGCGACGAACCTCCATGGGTGCTCTCTGCACATCAAGCCCCAGAACCTTCACCGACCCTGAGGTAGGACGGATCAGACCGATCAGACTCTTCAGCAGCGTCGACTTTCCAGATCCGTTCTGACCGAGCAGCCCTCTTATCTCACCTGGAACCACGTTCATTGTTAGATCGTTCAGACCCAAGACTGGACCATAGAACTTTGTCAAGTGTTCGGCCGCAACGGCTGGGCTGGACTCGTACATGTTTGTCGAGGAGAAACCCCGCTAAGAAGAAGTTTAGCTTGTTGTCTCCAGATCAACAAAAGATAGGGAAGAAAAAAGGAGGGTCTTAGGCCTAACGAGTAGGCCCAGGAGGACCGCTAACGGGACTCGGTGTTTGGCCTGGCACTGGTCCAGTGGACCCAGCCAGGGACATGCTGGCAGCGCGCTTTCTCCTGAAGAGGAAGGCGAAGACGCCACCGATCCCTGCTGCCACTGCTACTGCGATGAAAATACTTGTGAGCAGTCCAATGTTGCTGGCTGGCTGGTAGAATGCTGTGTAGCTGGGATCATTAACTATCCTGTATCCACCCCACGTGGGGTAGGATATTATGTAGAGATAGTCGGTGACGGAGAAGTTGACTAAGCCTTGGTGGGCTTGTTGGATCAGCGAAGGGTCCACGTGCGCAACGAAGAGTGGTAGGAAGCCCATGAACGTGTTCTGGAAGAAGAAGACTGGGTTGCCTCCCCACGCGTGCCGACTCACAGTTCTAGTGTTTACACTGTAGGTAGCTGCATTTGTCTCCGAGGGGTCGCTGGTGTAATTGTAGAGCTGGTAATTCGGCTTGACTCCAAAGTCGGATTTGAAGACTGGTTCTCCATCTTCCGCCTTCGTACTGACAGCGGTGTGCGTTACATCAGTGGAATTGTCATTATCAACACTTGCACCTGAACTGTCCTTGTCTGTCACAGTGTGACTGGCGAGAATCGTCTTCTGGGAAAGGACAATGGAGAGCTTGAACTGGTTGGCTGTAAGGAACTGGTACACTGTCTGAGTTTTGTTCAACGAGCCATCGAGATTGTAGGTTCCGGCCGCGTTGAGGTGAATCGCGGGACCGGGCGCTAATATCCAGAGGTTTGTAATGCGTCCAACAGTGTAACTCTCGGTTAGCGTTGCGGTCTTGGATGCGGGATCGATCGCAAGTGCATAAGTGAATTTTAGTTCTGTATATTGGGCTAACCCTCGTGGAGTGTTCCTGTCATAAGTTGGGAATAGCGGATCAGGGTTGACCTTCCACCATATCGCGTTAAGATTGGTATAATCCAAACCCCAAGTCCAGTGGTTGCTGTCGGTCGACGTCAGCGGAATCACGGTGCTAGTCGCAACGTACGATGGAACAGGGTGATCGGTCAGGGCAGTAAGATTCACGCCTAAGCTGAAAGAGGCGTAGACCGTATCGTTTCGGTCTGGCGAGTTAGGATAGATGTCAGAGCTGTTCTCTTTGAAGGAAATTAGCGAGATGAAAGAAGATGCGGTTATGGCATCCTTGCCGTTGGGGGTCTTGAAGTGCTCGAAGACTGTCTGGAGGGGTACGGTTATGAACATTCCATTGTGGGTCGCGTTAACAAGTCCCGTGTAGAAGAGCTGGAAGCCCCCCACATTGATGTAGTTAGCGTAAATGTAAGCGTGCTCGTTCGGGCTTGGTGGCGTGAAGTTGTTGGCTGCTGCGTACTGTCGAACGTAGTCGTACCAGTCAACAGTCTTGGAGAAGCTCTGGGCCTGGAAGTCAGTGTTAGTTACTGTACTAGCGAGAGTGTTCTTTGGAACGAAGGCGAGAAGCATTAGAACTCCGAGTGCGATTAGAGGTAGCGCTTTGAGTGTTCGATTCAGAATTTTCATACATTTTCATCCGATTGTGCAGACTCAACCCTAGACACCCGAACATAGAACTCGCGTTACCCGAGCAACGATGTTTAGGAAACAGACAGTTGCCTAGAATCCGGCCCAGTTCAGAAAACCATTGATTTGATGAGTCTTCCTAGGTTCGGACTAGTTATCTTCTGTTCCCTCGTCCCCGCCCCAATCATCGTTCTCCCCCCACTCGTCTTCTCCACCCCAGTCTTCGTCTTCGCCCCATTCTTCTGCCAATGCATCGCGTATGATCCGTTGATGCATAGAAAGCGAGTGCCACGCGAAATATGCAGACTTAAAAGACTTCCTAAGCGTTAGCGCACGATTCGTTTTCCAAACATTCCTTCCGCGGTCCTTCGACCAGTTTTCGCCACCCAAGGGAGATTTCTCGTATTGTGGACGACGCCATACCTTCCCTTTCTATCCAGCGAGATTAGACCTGTCCCGATTCCCAGTCGTCTTGTCGCGTAAAGAACTACTTTGGTTGCAGCGGTAGGTGCTGCATCACGGATCATCAGATCGCATGTCCTCTTAGAAATGACGAGCCTCATCGCCTGCTCCCCTATCCCTGTTGCAGTTGCCGCACCAGAGTTGTTATCCGCGTAGAGTCCAGCGCCCAAGATCGGACTGTCACCAATTCTGCCTGGTAGCTTGAGACCCACTCCACCTGTTGAGTCGGCGGCCGCCAAGTTTCCTCCACTGTCCAAGGCAAGAGCGCCAACTGTGTCGGAGACTGTTTCGAGAAAGTCCTTGATTACCACTTTGCTAGTATGTGACAGATGCCGAGGTCTTTGTTTACTCAGCTTTCGCAATCCCATCTTCCAATCCTCGACTCGACGCGGAATCTTTAGATCTGCTCTCGGAACTCCGTTGGTGAGCGCGATCATTCGAGCAGCATCACCAGCAATAAGCACATGGTCAGTCTTGTCCATCACAATTCTCGCTGCTCTGACGAGGTTCTTCACTCCCTTCAATAGAGCGACTCCTCCGCCGCGAAGAGTCTTTCCATCCATGATTGCAGCGTCACATTCGACCTCTCCCAAGAGATTTAGAGCGGAGCCTTTTCCCGCGTTGAATAAGGGATTGTCCTCCAGGGAAGCTACGGCCTCTTCCACTGCGTTCATTGCTGAGCATCCCTTGTCCAAGACCTTGAATCCTAGGTCAGCCGCATGCCTCACTCCTTTCAAGGCCGAGCGGTGCAGACTACGTGGCCAGTCTCCTGCACCACCGTGAACTATGATAGCTCGTTTCCCTAGTGTCATTCGGGAGCGAACCTTCAATGAACGAAATATAAGCGTCCCCTGCCGCCCCCCTTTTCCTGAGATGCGTCATGACTAGTGTTGTCTCGATTCACGATGACACTATTCGCGACGCTGCGGCCCTGATCCGACGGGGCGGACTTGTAGCTTATCCAACGGACACTGTGTATGGACTGGGTTGCGACCCTTTCAATGCCGAGGCCGTTGAACGCTTGGTCAAGTCTAAGGGCAGAAACAAGGGCGCTCTTCCGGTTCTGGTGGAATCGATAGATCTCGCGAGACAATTCGGCTCATTCAGCGTCCTTGCGATCCATCTGGCCGAAAAATTCTGGCCGGGACCATTCACTGTAGTGGTCCCGTTGAAAGCCAGTTTTCCAACAGATGTAACTGGTGACTCTAACACGATTGGTTTGAGGATTCCAAATCATGCTGTTGCCAGCAAGCTCATCAAGAACTGCGGCGGAGCGATCATTGGTACTAGCGCCAACCTCACTGGCAAGCCTTCATCCAAGACTGCTGATGATGTCATGAAACACTTGAAAGGTCGTATAGATCTCATAATCGACGGAGGCCCTGTCTTGTCCGGTAAAGAATCCACAGTCGCCGAGGTAATAGGGGACAGAATGTCTGTGCTCAGAGAGGGAGCAATCCCACGGGGTGAGATTCTTAAGGCGATTCAGACATTCGCGACTCACTAGGCTATTGTGAAACATTTCTTGATCGGCGACTTCAACCTCCTCGTATCCAGCGCTCGTGGAAATGAGACTGAGGCTAACCAGGAGATACGATACCTCCTAGGTGAAATGGGAGACAGGTCCGCTACAACAGACTTCGCGCCTGTCAGCGGATTGACAGTTGCAAAGACGGTGCTTGACCCTGTGAAAGTAGTCCTGAAGCTCCGACCGGTGCTCAAGTATCGACCTTGGCAGTTCAGATACATCCTCAAGGTAAAGCCCGTGGAGGAAGTAGTTCCCTGCGACATCTCCAGCATTGGAGCCGCGGTGGTCAACAGGGCTAGGCAGGTCGGCGAGGATGAGACATTCAGAGTCTCCTTAGAGAAGAGACGGAGCAACGTGTCGTCAAAGGAGATCATAGACGCAGTAGCATCCAAGCTTCCCCGGAAGGTGGAATTGCGCAACCCTGACAAAATAGTACTCATCGAGATAATAGGCAAAATGGCGGGAGTATCGATAATATCGCCAGGAGACATCCTCGGAATCGAAAAGGAGAAGAGAAGACTCTAGCGGTCTATAGCCACCAGTGCGGACCGCTCAATCACCAGTCGTTTCAGGAGTTCCGATTCTGTCTCTCCCGCAAAGCGGGAAGCTTCTGACTCCTTCGATGTTATACCGTAGACCTTTCTCAACTCGATAGCTTTCTTTTCCGACCTAATCTCAATCACATCGTCGTTCAAACTCCCGTCAATTTTCGACTTGCCAACTTTTGCCAGTTTTTCGAGCGCGTCTTTCGATTCGGACAGAGCAGTCAGAGCTATTCTCTTATCACGCTTGTTCACGCCCAAGAGTTCTATGGCCTTTGAAATCTGTCGCTGGCATGAAACGTACAATAGGAGTTCTACTGCGAGACTCTTTGATTTGCGACCGGTTCCGTTGTATGAGATGAGGGCGTTTCTTCCGGCGAACCAGAGATGTTCCCGTCCTGCGATCAGGTCCGCTTTTAGAAGTTGGACTTGAGCGTCTTGGACAGCTGAACGGAGCTGTTTCAAAGTCCTCTCTGGATCAGAGATTCTTGCCCTATCGAATCCTAGAATCAAGAGGTAGTGGTGATCAATCTCTTCCAGCATCTGAGCTCATTCTCAAGATTCGTCTAACCAGTCGACCTCTCATCCCGCTACCCTTCAATTCTCTAACAATCGATGAAGCTGACTTGACGCGTCTGGCAATAAGATGGACTGCTTCGAGCCGCTCCCACGGGAAAATGACCCACTTGCGTGTTACTCTCGCATAGAAGTCCGGCTTGAAAACACTCTTTGGCTTGAGATAGAGCGTGCAGACTTTGATGTCCCGCACACTTTTGTGTCGAAGATGGTTGACTACGACCTGAAGACTGTGTCCTGTATCCGACACGTCATCTACCACTAGCACCCTTTTCCCCGCTACGTCCGAGGTTACGGGCTGTGTTATCCTTGGCTTTTTCGCCCGGACCCCGATGTCCTTGTAGAATTCGACTTTGATATTTGCCAAGTTCGAGTTCTGCAATAGATCGCTCATGATACGGGCCGGCGGCCATCCCCCTCTCGAGACCCCCACGATAACTTGCGGTTTGTAATCGGAGTCTCTGACCTTCTCTGCCAGGTCCAAGAGCATATTATAGATCTGATCCCATCCCGGAGCCTCGTATTTGGAATTAGGCACTGCTAGGACCCGAACTCGCTCGACTCACGGGGTCGGTCCATTAAGGCTTTGGAGAGACTCTGCGAAAATAAGATGACGGGAAGGAGGTTAGGCGTTCAGTCTTTTTCCTCTTCTGCTTCCATGCGCTTTCTAATTTCGGCAAGCCGTTTCCTGTTTTCCTCCAACTCATCTAAAGTGTTGGGGCCGGGACGTTTTGCACGGCTCCGCCGTTGTTTCATGTCATCCTCGAGAACCTTACGTTTTCGCTGTTCTTCTTGCATCCGGAAAACTAGACGCGCTTCCTCCCAAGGAGGTAATCGTTTCTTCTCTGTCACCTGCATGTCTCCACCATCAGGTGGTCGCTCGGAGTTACAGACTCGACTTTGAAACCGTTCTCAAGTTGAAGCTTGGAGTTCTCAGTCCGTGGTGAGGCTCTTGGCAACCCGTTACTAGCTGGGTCAAGACCAATATATCGGAACCGGTTATGTTTAGCTCGGCGTTCCAAAAGTACCGGAAGGATTGTTCCGGCGCTGGGTGGACGCCAATGATGTGGACTGACCTGCACAGAGGGCAACCTCGCCCAGATGAAGAAATGCATCTCCACTGAAGACAACTCTACTAGATTCTCCTCGTTCACAATGCGTGATGTTTCAACATCTGATATTTCACAACTTGAGTTGTGGAATCTACAGGATTCAGATGAGAAAAATGAGTCAATTGACGTAGGCCTGGTTGACAGGGCTTTTATCCGGTCTCCCGGTCTAACATTCGTATTGGGTATATTATGGGAGGAAGAAAATCCCATGTGTCCCATCCATTGCCGACACCGAGAAGAAGTCCGCGCGACGTGCTGTTCGAGTCAATCCTGGCAAACAGGATTCTGCTGATCTGGATCAGGTAGACGTCTAGCATGCGCCTCTGGTCACACAGACCAGAGTGCTATTCCCTTCTTTTCCCGAGAGTGACTGGGCAGCGAAGCCTCGCGTCCGCATCCAATCTGTCAGGGTGGCTACGGCTAGCTTGACTAGCTCGACCATTTGGACATGGAGACTATAGGGATTAGCGTTTCCGTGTCGGAGATAGCTCCGATCCCTTTGACCCTATCCAGGAGGAACCAGTAGACGCTCTGGGCCTCAGGCTCCAACAATTCCCTATCAACCTCAACTACTGCTAAGATGTCGTACCTGCCAGGGATGACGTGGACCTCCTTAACCTCTGGAAGCTTCCACAACGCCTCCGCAACATCCTTCTCCTTACCGAGAGTCGTGGCCAGGTAGAGGAACGCCCGTACATGCCTCTTCATCTCATTCTTTGGATGATACAGTCCCAACACTGAACCTCTCTGAATTCACCATTCCTCCCTGCACCCCATATAAGTTCTCAGACAAAACAGCTAGCATAGTTGATCAGTAACGAAATCCCGCGCGTAAAGGTACCGCAGTTAACATTAGCCCATTAGGAGGAGTCTCCGTCGCACGAGCAACGTATAGGCCGGGACAAAACTGACTCTTCCACAAACTCAACAACATTCTCGCTTCCAACTTCCCAGCTCCATCCGACTTCTTTTGGCGCCCGGAACTCGTGGACATACCCTCGTTTTCCTAACGATAATGAGCTTCCTCTTTGGTGCAGCCTATCTTGGCCGCGCCTTACGATTCAGCAATACTTGGACAGTCGTGTTCGCAATCGGCGCGAGCACCACTGGCACGTATCTCATCCTCGCTTTGTTAGCGCTCGCTGAGAAGATGAGAAGCCGACTCTTCTTCTCCAAGATGAAGATGAAAATAATATTCCTCGCAATACTTTTCGCTCCAATTTTCGGTGGAACCCTGTACTGGACTTCACAAGCCGGGTCCGTACAAGCGCTTCCAATATTCCCCGTCTTCATCGGCATTTTCTATGCCTGGATACTCTCACAAGCCTACTTCATCGCAACGCCCATCTCTCAGGCTCTGGGAAGAGTAGAGCGAAGCCTCACGGGAGAAGGATATGTCAAGAAGGTTCTACGAACCTTAGGAACGACTGTTCTCTTCCTGCCCATCGCCCCACTTGCGTTCGGAGTCTGGGAGATATCCAGCTGGGCCACGCAGAACTATCAGAGCATTCCGGGCTCTGACACAAAGATCCTCGCCTGGACAATGATCGTACTTGTCGCTCTCAGCGCGACATACTTTCTAACAGTTCTCTGGGGCTGGAAGAATATCAAGCAGAACAAACCAGAAGCCGCAATTTTCGCCGGGGGAATGTTTCTAATTCTCTGGGCGTACCTCCTCTACCGTGGAACATCACTGCTCATAGGACTAGTCGGACAGAGTCAGCCTACAAGCGCGCTAATTGATACTGGGCTAATGATTATCTCCATCCTTGGCGCGATGCAGACGTTTGCTCGTAAGACGATCAATCGGGCTGATCGGCGATGGAGCCAAGTCCTACCCTTCCTCGTATTCTCGTTCGGCTCAGTCTATGCTGTCGCCCAGTTCTATTTCATACTGCAAGTAGCCTTGACGAGGACTGACTTATCGATAATCGTCAACGGCGTAGTCTTCGCAGCAGGACTCCTAACAATGATGCTCCTCATCCGGAGCCATCTCTCTATCTCCCGCGCAACAAGCCTGACAATCGGACAATCCTCGACGTTAGAACCAGCGAAGACAATGTCCACTTCCGAACCTGAACCTTCAGAAGAAGGAGATGTGAACAACGCAGAGTCGTCTTTCGATAATATGCAGAATACTGAAGAAGTGACAGAAGAGTCTCCCGAAGAACTGCCGGATGAAGAAGCGAACAATCAATAGAGAAGGCTCTTTCTACCACTACCCTGCCCGCATAGCCTGTAATGTCGACAGTTCAGCTGTCCCAGATCAAGACGGATTCCAAGACCAGCGCCAACCAGTCAGAGCTCAGAATCGGACCGTTAAGGATACCATTACCCAACAGGTTCCCCATTAGCCCAGAAAGAAACGCTCTGAAACCCGCAGGCGTTAAAGAACCTCTTCCGGGAGAAGTTGCCGTGCTAGCCCGGCTGGCACCGCCTGACATGTTGAAGAAGATTCTCACTCAAGAAGACGCGTTGAAGTCAACTGCACGGTTCCTTTCGAAAGAGACGACGGCGGACGCGGTCCGACTGCTCTACCTCGCGTTCAGAGGGGGAGCAGTTGTCAACCAAACTCAGGACCTGAAGACTCTTCTAGACCTCCAATACTTAGCAGGTCTCGACATTATCACTGTCCAGCATACTCTGGACTTATCCCTTGAAGACTACGAGGCGCAGCTCCGCTTCGCCGAGAGATGGATGGAGGAACGCGGAGTTCAGAAGCCATTGATGCCGATAATCCAAGCATCCGACAACAAGGAAACCGCCATCAAACTATTGCAATTGGTCGAGAAGCACCAGCCCATGGCTTTAGGGTTCGATCTTAGAGGAGGATTCTACTACCACGCCCTCCGCGCCATAGAGGATTTCAAAAAGCGCAAACCAGAGATCTGGATCCACGCCTTCCAAACACCTCCAAAGATCCGATTCGGAAGAGGACTACTACCATGTAGCGAGGGAATGGTCCTGCCCATGTTTGGGATAGACAGCTTCTCACGATGGATCGTCCCACCTCCACCAACCCCGCTGACCAAGGAGGTCATCAACGTGTTCGACCGTAAAGGTTGGGGAAGCCTCAAGAAAAAAGACTATGAGGCAATCAGGAAGAATACTACGAATTGCAATTGCGCTGTCTGCCAGGGAAAGGACCTGGAACCCTTCTATGAGGGAAAGGTGTTGGACGTGCTGGCGAAGGCAAAGGTCCACGACCACTTGGCTCAGAGGAAGGAGCTAGAAGGCGCTCGACAGTCGATCCGGAACGGGGAGTTCCTATCGCTCTTGAACTCTAAGGAATACCCGAAAGATTTCCTCAGACAATTACCCAAGGACAACAATTAGAAATCTCATTCTCACTCTCAGATCGGAACTAAACCCGAGGAACCCTGATGATTAGCATTGAGAATCATAGATGTATCTTATATCGCGATCCTTACTCTTGGGAAATCTGAGAAGCATTGATTCAAGTCCCAAGTTGGGTCCGACAAGTTTTCGACAACTATCTGGTCTGTGAATTCACGACAATCTCCAGCGGCAAGCCGGTAACCCTTCCGCTACTACCATTCTATGATCCAAACACGGGAAACCTCGTCGTCACTTCAAGCATTCTCTTCTCAAAGAAGATTGAGAACATCAAAAAGAACCCGCGAGTCTCCATGCTCTTTTCCAACCCAGAAGGAACAAGCGCAGGAAAACACACCATCCTCGTGCAGGGAACGGCTCATCCCGAGGATGCGGACCTGGATCATGGATGGGAGCGGTATCTTCCATACTGGCGTAAGAAGGAGCCTGTCATCGACGCTTTCCTTGCTGACCGAGAAAAGTTTGGTTGGTTCTGGAAACGAATAGTCGTCCAGGTTGAACCAAAGAAAATCTCAGCATGGAAGAACGGGGACATCAGTCTCCCTCCGGAAGTCTTTGGAGCGTAGAGGAACATGGTGCAAATAGATCTTAAGAGACTAGGGAACTTCCGTTACGCTGTCGTAACGCTCGTTGACAAGGATGGTTTCCCCTTCAGCGTGACAACCGATTTCCAGATAACCCCTAAGGGCGAAATCCTGCTCAAGAAACCCGGGTCCCGCCCCGACCTCCAGGGCAAGAAGGTGGGAGTATTATTCAACAGCATTACAGCTATTCCTACTGTAGGCTATGGCGAGAGACGGTACATGCTGGTCTGGGGGACCACCAGCGAGCAACAGGGAATGTTGAAGTTGAATCCGGAACAGCTTTCCGAGTGGGACGAGAAGATTCTACCTTTCGACCAGCTTTGTGCAAGGGCTGCACCTCAAGGAGCGAAATATTTGGCGAGTCTTCAAGCGTCAGTAGAAGCCTGAGCTTCTTCCGCGGACTCTTCAGCAACGGGTCCTTTCGCTTTAGATTCCGCAATCAACATCATCAAGCTCTGAAGGTCTAACTCTGCCCTCGTGCGCCATCCTAGCTTAACAAGACCCTCCTCATCTTCTTCTAAATAACCGGACCTGAGGAAAATATCCATAAGGGTCAACGCTCTCCAGCGTCCCGCTTTCCGTCCTACCAATTCCTCCAACTCCTTACGCTCACTCTTCCCTTGTTTGGAGACTACCAATCCGAGGCAGGCTGCTAGGGCAGCGAGATTGTCGATACGCCAGCCTGTCATCCGAGCCTCTTTGGGGGTTAGAGTCCCCTTCAGCCGGACGAAGTAGCGGGATTCGTCTTCTCCATCTGGACCCGGCTTGAAATCGCTCAACCTCTGGCCTTCAACCTTCTTGACCTCCAAGTCAAGATCCTTCAAGCTCTCATCTAACTGAGCCAGAACTTTCGAATACTCTTTGCCGAGACCTGTCTTCAGTTCCCAGGATCTAGCTCCCGGAATTCTACCTCTCTTGAAGAATAGAAGATGGGCGGCCCGTTTGACTCTTTCAGGATAGTAGGATTGTTCAGGTTTTACTTCGCTCGTGGCGTAACAACCTCCCTAGGAATTGGTATCGGGAAGCTGAGCGGTGATCCTTCCTTCCGCGCGAAGGGCGCGTCTTTGGGAATCAGGAAAAGCTTCTCTCTTTTCCTTTCCAGCGCAGCCATTCCATAACTGACCAAGAAGCTGACGAGTTGGGCCCGGAGAACCGTGTCCGCGAATCTGGTGGTTCGTACGAAACTCCAGTATTCGATTCTTCCACCGTCCCCAACTGTCGTCTTCAACTCGCTCCAGAGATCTTCAACCTTCTTGGTGAACGTTTTCTCGTCGAGAATTCTCAACTTGGACAGTTCCAAGGAATCCGCAGCTCCTGGTACTTCGAAGGGTCCTAGATGAAGTCGCTTGCGCCTCTCGAAGAATGAGAGCATCTTGTCCCAATATTCCAATGCTTCCTTCGTGGATGCAGTGGTGAGCTGTTCCAGTTCGATGATGGGATGCCATGAGAGGAGCAGGAACTCGCCGAGCTGTTCGCGAGACATTGTGCCAATTTTCTGTTTCACCATTTCAGGATCGACAAAGAGCGAGCTTGACTGGAATCTTAGGTGGGCACTCTGAAGACCGACGACCCGCGCTAGACTCGTGATTGCTCTCATGTCCAGGAGATGGTCGTTGAGGGTTTGCCAGCTCTTGGAGTGGCGTCTGATAATCCTGAGAGCCTCTCCAATATCCAATAGGAACGGGTTGAAACGGCGGTTCTCGATGGAGTTACACGTCTGAATCAATTCTTCCAGTTCGCGTCTCCCGGATGATTTTCGAACTTTTTCGGCCAAGGCTAGCTCAGCTCCTTGACCAACGAACTGCCCTCTACATTCTGTACAACGATCACGTGAATATTATCTTCGCCCGTCAACGTCAGCTGCCCAGGCGTTATGGCAATGTACTGGCTGGAATCCGCAGCTTTGGAAGCGGCGTGGATGAGTCGAGAGACCGTTTCCCGGTTTCTCGGGTCCATGTGAACATCAAACTCGTCTATCGCTCGAAAGGGTGAGAAGATGAATTGTTGGAGGGATAGTAGGAATGCGATCAGGGCAACGGTTCGTTCTCCACCACTGGGTGCGAGACCATCGAGAGATACGGGCTCGTTTCCGTTGAAGCCCGCGTAAAGCTCCAGCCCCGCCTTTTCAATATCCTTCGAAGCTTTCAGGTTAATCTTCCCCTTACCTCCAACCTCTTCTAGGAGGCTGTTGTATCGCGAAGAGAGTTCGTCTAGCAGTTTGCCCATTACATTCTTCCACTGTCCAAGCCTGTTGTCGAGTTCGCCCAGGACCTCGGACCGGTTCTGTTCAACAACCTCGGCTTTCTTCTTCAAGTCCTCATAGAGGTCGCCGTAGGTTCGGAACATCTTCTCCACATCCTCGGACAGGTTCGCCAACGGACGCAGTCGCTCTTGGACCGCCGCTAGTTCGAGTGTGACATCGTGCAAGTCTCTCGGATTCTCGAAAACGGGCCCGAGTTGAAGCGCTTGGGCCTGTAGAGGCTGAATCTCTTCGGAACCCAGGCGGAGCTGGACTTGGAGTTCTTGAACCTCCTGGGTCATCATTGATATTTTGAAACTGTTGACTTCCGACTTGACCTTTGATTCTACCAGTCGCTCTATGCTCTTCGTTACATCGCCGGATAACTCGGCGATCTTTTCGCGTATTGTGCCAAACTCAGCATCTTCAGCTATCGCAAGGTTGGAGATTCTTTCCCGTTCCTGAAGAATCTCGGACATGGTTCGTTTCAACTCATCGGTTCCATTCGCTAAAATCTCAGTGGCATCGCTCGCCTTGCCCTGAATAGACTGGATCATTTTCTCCTGGGAACGGAGTAGTTCGCCGAACTTTTCAATCCATTCCAGGGCACCTGACCTAAATCCACGCCCGTGCTCAATCTTCAGATGTTGTTCGCGGAACTGTTCCAGTTCGCTGTTGAGCACGGATAGGCTGGATGAAAGTTTGGCGTGTTCGCTCTGGGAGGATTCGTACTCTTCCTTGGCCTCTTCCATTTTTCTCTGGAGGGTTGAGATTCGATCCTCAAGACGCTTCTGGGAGGACTCTTTCCGGAGTATTCGTCGCCAGACTAGTTCCCGTTGAAGGTCCTTGAGCTGCTGTTCCATTTTCTTCTTGATCTGGTACTTTTCGTATTCTCGTTGCCAGTGTTGATACGTCTCCTTGGTCCCTTCAAGGACTGAAGACATTGTTTCGCGCTCTGTCGTGAGTTTATGGAGCCGATTGGATGATTCCAAGACCTCTTTCCGGTAGGCCGCGAACCCAACCGCGTCCTCCAATAACAGCAGCTTTTCTATTGGGCTTACTGTTCCGAAGCGTCCCACCATCAACTGGTGCATGATGACCAACATATTATCGGGGTTTAACCCGATCTTCGAGAGGCCGGCGATCAGGTCCGTCTTTGTTACGGGTTTGTTGTTCAGAAGGTAGTGGTAGTCACCTTTTCGTTTCAGCACTCGTGTTAGGAGGACCTTGTCGCTGCGGGCTTGTGGAAAGGGTCTTCCGCCTTTTTCGGATTCGTTGTCGAGTAGGATTGAGATTCGTGCTTCTTGTTCGCCCCAGCGAATTAGCTCGCTGAGTTTCTTTGATCTTTCAGTGTAAGCCTGACCTAGGACTACGGATATTCCTAGTAGAATGGAGGATTTTCCCGCTCCATTGGGTCCGACGATGAGATTGAGGCCTGGTTCTAGTGGAATGCTGGCATTCTTGTATGACATGAAATTGGTGAGTTGAACTTCGCGAATCAATTTCCCACAGACCAGGCTAGTTGGCTTCTAGTCGCGGGGGATGATTAGAACTCTTTGCATTCTAGATGCGTTTAAATAGGCGATTCGGACTTTTGCCCTTTCCGGTTGGAATGTGCCAGGTGCGGGAATGAGGCGGCTTGGCAAAGTCATGCACCTCTCTAAGAGCGGCAATCTGATTCTGCGACTCGAACAACCACCGGTACCAGCGATAGGTGCACAAGTCTGCGACTACAAGCTACGAAATCTAGGCGTGGTCAATAATATTCTCGGTCCAGTTAAGAGTCCATACGTCTCGGTAAAGCCTGAATCGAGTATTGACGGCGGGTTATCCGGAAGAGTCCTCTATCTAGTCGAGAAAGATTAGGAGCATCAAAGAGCAAATTGGTGGAAGAGCTTCAACAAGTAGCGTCGAAACCAGAAGCCCCTCGACGCGTCAGAGCTTGCCCCGAATGCGGAGGCTCCAAGCTCATGCGGGACTACGATGCCGCCGAAGTAGTCTGCATGACCTGCGGATACGTGGTGGCTGAGAAGATCGCTGACTCCCGACCCGAATGGCGCGCCTTTGACGACGACCAACGTGCTAAGAGGTCCCGGGTCGGCTCTCCGATGACATATACTATTCATGATAAAGGTCTCTCCACTATCATTGACTGGAGGGATCGTCCCAGTGGTAGCAAGTCCGTTACCGCTGATCAGCGTATCGAGCTCTACAAGCTGCGGAAGTGGCAGCGACGAGTCCGGGTCTCCGACGCTACGGAGAGGAACCTCGCGGTTGCCCTATCGGAACTCAGCAAATTATCTGCAGCATTGTCTCTCCCCAAGAACATTCTCGAGACGGCATCGGTCATCTACCGACGAGCGATTAAGCGAAGATTGATTCGGGGGCGCTCAATTCATAACGTCACGGCTGCTGCTATCTACATGTCCTGCCGCCAGTGTGGTGTCCCACGGACACTGGACGAGATTGCGACCGTTTCAACACTCAACAAAAAGGACATTGGAAGGAGTTACCGGTTCATGCTGCGAGAACTTGAAATGTTCGTGCCACCCTCGGCCAATCGTAGCTACGCAGCACGGTTTTCGAATCGCCTGGTGATATCAGGGAAGGCTGAGGGCATCGCGATTAGGATCCTGGAGATTGCCCGACAGATGAAACTCACCAGCGGCAGAGGGCCAGCTGGAATCGCTGCAGCCTCCACATACATCGCTACCGTGTTGACGAATGAGCGAAAGACCCAACGAGAGATTGCGGAGATTGCGAATGTGACCGAAGTTACGATTCGCAACCGGTACAAGGAACTGCTGGAAAAATTGATGATTGAAGTACCGCTATAGACGCCCCCGAGAAACAAGACTCTTGTCTCATGATTAGGGGACGAACCCCGCTGGAAGGACAGAGTGATTTTAAATATGACATACGTCATGGACGCTGAACCGGTATAACATATGTCATATGCGCATCCAGAAGTCCTCGTGAGCACGGAATGGGTCCAGCAGCATCTCAACGACCCCAAAGTACGAATCGTCGAAGTAGACTATGACCCCACAGCCAATTATCAGCTCGCCCACATTCCAGGCGCTGTTCTTTTCGATTGGCGGAAGGACCTCAACAACCCCGTCCAGCGAGATATTCTCTCCAAAGAACAGCTAGAACAGACTCTTGGTAAGGCTGGTGTTTCGGAAGATACTAAGCTTGTTCTGTATGGCGATTTCAACAACTGGTTCGCGGCCTATGCTTTCTGGGACCTTCAATACTACGGCGTCAAGAACGTGGTCCTGATGAACGGCGGACGGAAGAAATGGATCGACGAAGACAAACCATTGACGAAGGACATACCGAACTATCCGTCGACACGGTTCAAATCCTCAGGCCCAGACGAGAACGTCAGGGTATACCTGCGACAGGTATTCGACCTATACAACAAGCCCAACGTCAAACTCGTAGACGTTAGAAGCCCCAAAGAATTCACGGGCGAAATACTCGCACCCCCAGAATACCCCACGGAACACGCTCAACGGGGAGGCCACATTCCAGGCGCGGTCAACATACCCTGGTCTCAGGCCGTCAGAGAAGACGGCACCTTCAAACCCTACGAGGAAATCAAACAACTGTACGAGACCAAAGGAGTAACATCGGACAAGGATATAGTCGCATACTGCAGGATTGGCGAGAGGTCTTCGTTCAGCTGGTTCGTACTCAAGTATCTATTGGGATACCCCAAGGTGCGGAACTACGATGGGTCCTGGACAGAATGGGGAAACATGGTCCGCAACCCGGTGGAAAAATCAGTACAAGCTGTACCCCAAACAATCCCAGCCTAAGACCCTAAGATCACTCGTCTCTATTCTCCCGATTTTTTTTTTCCATCTCTTCTATCGTATTTTCTTCGCAATGAAATGAAAGAGGTTGCCTTCTCTCCTCCAGTCTACAAGGCTCTGCCCGCTCTCATCGGTCCAGCGCTCCATCTCGACGTAGGCCGTCGGATCGTCAGAGACCACATGAATCACGTCCCCAATCGGGATTGTGGATACAAGCTCGTTGAGACGAACCAAGACAGCAGAGCACTCACTCCCAATCTCGTACATCTCATGGTCGGGGAACGCCTTGAAACATCGCGCTCTAAACTCCGCGATTTTCGACCTTAGCAACTCCTTCGAGTCTTGAGGCTTTGAAAGAGAAGCTTTCTCTTGTTCCAGTCGCGAGGGTTTGAGTCTGGCAATCCAACCCTCTTTGTAGGGTGCATCGTTGAGAAGTTTGGGCCGGCTCGCGACCAAGTCATTGGTCTCAATAATGAGACCCGAGATTGGAGATGGAATGGGTCCGACAAACTTCATGCTCTCAAGTGTCCCCAGGCTGCGTCCCTTTTCAACACTGATACCCACTGGTTTCAAACGAGCTGAAGTCAGTTTCCCCGCAATTGCTGAAAGCAGACTGCTCACTCCTATCCTGACTCTCCCATCAGACTCGATTCTGACCCAAGTGTTGCTCTCTACGTCGTAGAGGAGATCGTCGGGGAAGAGGCAGTGATCCAGTTCCAATCTGTTTCACCCTTGCGGATTTGCTAGCCTTTATTTGTCCGGGAACTTTTCGGGATGCCTTGCGTTGGTGAACTTTGTTTCATCTTCTGAATCTCCTGAGTGGTCTCGAACAACTAGTACTCAACTCGTCAAGCCTGTTATGACGAGTATTAGTGTTTGAAATCCTGCTAGCGGCGGCGTTCGACTATTTCGCGGTAATATATAATAGAGAATCCGTTCGTCCGTTCGGTCTCTTCAAGATAGGTAGTATAGTTGCCCCGATTCAAGAGCTCAGCAGACATTCTCAAAATCGTTTCTAACAAAGACCAAATTCGGAACATCGGCATCATAGCTCACGTCGACCATGGCAAAACCACAATGACAGACAGCCTTCTGGCGGGCGCCGGACTCTTGTCCCCAGGTCTCGCCGGGACCGCTCTGGCGATGGACTTTATGGAAGAAGAGCAGAAGCGCCAGATGACGATCAAGGCCGCGAATGTCAGCCTGTACTTCGAGCACGGGGGCACTCCGTACGTTATCAATCTCATTGATACTCCGGGACACGTTGACTTTTCCGGAAAAGTGACCCGGTCGCTCCGGGCGATAGACGGAGCTGTCGTAGTGGTTGACTCTGTCGAGGAGGTGATGGTTCAGACTGAGACTGTGACGCGCCAGGCTCTGGAGGAGCGCGTTAGACCGGTTCTTTACATTAACAAGATTGACCGTCTCATCAAGGAGTTGAAGCTTAACCCGGAGCAGATACAGGAGAGAATAGCCCGGATCATCAAAGACTTCAACGCTCTTCTCGACTTGTATGCTGAGCCGGAGTTCCGGGAGAAGTGGAAGGTCAGCTTCGCCACTAACACCGTGGCTATGGGATCGGCCAAGGACCGCTGGGGTTTCAACTTTGCAATCGCCAAGAAGAAAGGCTTCAAGTTCACAGACGTTGTCGACGCCTACCTTAACAACAAGGTTGAGGACCTCAAAACAAACGCTTCTATTCACGAAGCTATCCTGGGGATGGCGGTAGAGGTCATGCCTCCGCCCCACATCGCGCAGGTCTACCGGATTCCCAAGATATGGCATGGAGACCCCAACAGTGACGTCGGCCAGGCAATGATCAAATGCGATGACAAGGGCCCGGTGCTAATGTCCGTCACCAACATTGTGGTGGACCCTCAAGCAGGCGTCGTAGCTACTGGCCGACTCTTCTCAGGCACCGTGAAGGATGGTGACCCAATCTATCTGATCAACTCCAAATCTCAGGGAAGAGTCCAGCAGGTCGCCATCTACATGGGGCCTCAACGGGAGATTGTCGGACACCTCGGCGCCGGAAACATTCCCGCTCTGCTGGGATTGGAGAATGTGAGGGCTGGAGAGACTATTTCTTCAGTGAAACCGTTCGTCCCATTCGAAGCAGTCCACTACGTTACAGAACCGGTGGTGACGATTGCTGTTGAGCCGAAGTTCAATCGTGATCTTCCGAAACTGGTTGAGATTCTGAGAAGGCTCTCTCTGGAAGACCCGAACTTAGTAACCAGCATCAATGAGGAGACCGGAGAGTATCTCATCTCCGGAATGGGAACGCTCCACCTGGAAATTGCGAATACTCTGATCACGAAAACAGGTATGGAGATTATCACCTCTAAGCCGATTGTGATCTACAGGGAAGCCGTGCGTGTTAGCGCTGGTCCTGTGGAAGGCAAGTCGCCTAACAGGCACAACAAGATCTACATCGAAGTCGAGCCCGTGGAAGAGGTAGTTCTAGAGCTGATCAAGACGGGGAAGATCAGCGAGTACGGCGACAAGGCAGAGATGGCCAAGACACTTCGTAGTGTGGGATGGGAGGCTGATGAGGCTCGTGGAGTCTGGAGTATTGATGAACCGTACAATATGATTCTGGACATGACGAAGGGAGCCCAGTATATGCAGGAAGTGAAAGACATGGTACTGGCCGGCTATCGTTGGGGGATTAAGGAGGGCCCGATTGCCTATGAGCAGATTCGAGGTTTGAAGGTGAAGATCAGCGATGTTAGTCTTCACGAGGACCCTGTGCACAGGGGTCCTGCTCAGATAATGCCCATGACTCGTAGAGCGATGTTCATGGCTTTCCTCGAGGCCTCACCTACATTGCTGGAGCCAGTTCAGAAAATTACCACTCGGGTTCCGAACGAGCTTCTGGGCGCGGTGACGAGTGTCATTACTCAGAAGCGAGGGAAAATTGTCTCAGTCGACCAGAAGGGACACCTAGTGTCAGTTGTTGGCGAGATGCCTACTTCGGAAAGCTTTGACCTGTCGGAGGTAATGAGGAGCCAGACTCAGGGACGAGCCTTCTGGGGATTGGAGTTCGCCCGATGGTCGCCTGTTCCAACATCACTGCTACAAAGCGTTGTGGAAGGTATTCGAAAACGGAAGGGCTTGTCGCTAGAACCGCCAAAGGCTTCAGACTTCGTAGACTAACACTGCCGAGACTTGCGCGTTTACGACATCCCTAGTCAGTTCGGCGAACGCTCTCTGAGGCGCGCATGCGGTTATTGTTACCTATCACGATTAAGATTATTCCTATCACGAAGACTGTTGTGAAAGTGCTGTTGTCAACGTAAACGACGTCTCCAATTCTCAGCGTGGCCGGAACCACAATCAGAAGAAGGCCACTGACAAGCGCAAGCTTCGACCAGATCTGCACGAAAGACCCTTGCCGATAGAAACGACAATTCGAGTAATAGGCATTGTGCCGTAGTCAACTATTAATTCCCACCCGGCATATTACTCCGCATGGGCCTTCCAACCCGTGTTTTGAAGCCCTCAGGCTATCTAGAGCTATATTCTAGTAAAAAAACCATCGTCCATATCCGTTCAGCTCTCAAACAGTTCTTCCGTGTCACCCTCGACGTGAAGGTTGACGATGAGACTTTAGACTTCGTGGCAGAACGGTACTGGGAAACTCCGAGAAATCCAATGAAGTCAACACATCACGATTTGCAGAGACGGTTCCTACTGCAGGGTCCCAGCCATGGTGGAAACAGTAACTCCGTCAACATTGCGTTTTTACAAAAGCGTAATGCAGCGTCACGGTGAGCTGCTCAACCGAAACGGTTGAACTCTCTTCGCCAATCCTGTCGGGTTCGAGCTTTGCAGAGGTTCTCAACCAGCTAATAGGAAACGTGTCAGGCTATTTTATCGACAAAGCTACGAACTCCACGAGAACCGCTCCCGAGCCGGGTGCCAGAGACGGCCTGGAAGGTTCGTTGACGAAATCATATCCTGTCACGTATTGATTACTGGCGGTGGAATGAGAGATATTGCCCCATAGATTTTGTAGGTGTCGAAATGCACAGATGGGAGCCGCAGCTGACGCATTGTAAAAGTAGTCGCTCATCCAAGTCGCGTAGGGATTAATGCTTGTCGGCTGATTACAGTAGATCGCGTTCCCCACAGCCCAATGGCATAGGAGCAGTTAAATTGGCTGCCGTCCTTTCAAAATAGGGATCTGTGGAAAAAACTAATGCGTCAACTCAATGAGCTGGGGAAGACCTGTGGCTAGAAAGTTTGTACCCATAATCCTCTCGACTATTCTAATCGCGCTAGGTCTCCCCATTGCAATTCTCGGATATGAAAGAGCATTCAACTTTGTCAGTTGCCCCTCAGAGGCCCTTACTTGCATGAACGTCTATACATGGTCCAATTCGGCTCTTCTGATTGGTAGTGTAGCTGTGTTGCTCGGAGCCATCGTGCTAGCTCGCAAATCGTTAGTCTCGCGTGCATGAGGCGAATTTCTGATGAAACAGCGGTGTCTTCGAAAAATGAGGCGGGCGCGGTGGAAGGACGGTGGTTAAAGAGTTCCTGCCTCCGCACCAGAGAACTAAAGTATTCATAGGCAAATGCTTAGATGTCTACAGGCTCACACATATCATGAATCATAAAAGTGAGCACGTTTGTGTTCATAGATTATTTAATGTGGACGAACAGCCGTACAAATGTTCATGCGAAGGGAGCAGTTGGTTTTCGTCATTGTGCTTCTCGTCGGCAGCTCGCTAATTCTCTTCGTTGTACCGCCGCAGCAATCACCTGTTCGACTGGGGTTTACTTCGCATAGATCCAGCTTCGGCAGTCGCGGAATAGGAAATGTTGGCTGGTTCATGCCTGCAGACACTCTGATCTCGACCTCCTATTCGGCGAACCGGACTTTAGTCGGATTCATAGAGGCAACGTTGAATGTATTCCCCTATCAGATTACGCCGGGCACGGTCCTATATCTGGGACTTTACACAAACGGTCGGTTGGCTGCCACTCAGGATTATAATCTGAGCAGTAGTCACAAGACTCCCGCGACCATCCTGGGAAACGTCGAAAACGGCGTAGCCAGCTTCTCCAATTCGCTTTTGGGTTTCACAGTTTCACAGTTTCCTCTAAACGCGACGCTTCCGGTCGGTACTACCGTAACTGTAACAGTTTGGGTTAGCAACCCGATTTGGGTGGAAGTCGACGGGACGTCCGTAACTCACTCGTATGAATCATTCGGCTTAGGCTCCTCGCCTCCTTCTGTGATCGTTGCGGAGGCAGGTAATATCGGTCCGCATACCCTTTCTGTGGGTTTGGAGTCTAATGCAGGGTAACATTCGTCAGATTATGACTTCCCTCCTTGGGCTACTCGTGCTCTCCTTAACGCTCTTCCCACCAGCCCACGCGGGTTTTGTCGGGAATGACGACGGAGAGTTCGATGTGAGTAGTACTCCTTCCTACGTGTTTGTACAAGAAGCCTTCGATACTTGCTGTGGGCTGCACTGGGCAACTTCACCCCCATTCAACGATGTAAGCTTGCAGTACAATCCTGATTTTGACACTTCTTACTGGATTCAGAATGGCGGCGATTGGTTCCAGACAGTCATTAGTTCTGACCCTAACGGTTGCGCCGGATTCCATATTCAGGTTTGGAACACGGGTAGCGGGAAGCTAAACTGGCGGGCGGACTATCCAACCAGTGGTTGTATCACAGTTAGCCAGATTCTGAACAACAACGCAGTCTGGTACATTCAAGAAAACGTGTATAATGGGGATCCTCGATATGCCGGAATGATTACCTCCGTCTACTTTGGCCTGACAGGCAACGGTGGTCTATCCTATACACTTTATACCGGTGGACACGGAGGGTGGTGGAAGTGGCTCAGATCAAACATTTGCTGGTGCGGCACAGACGGTGGCTATGCGACCTTTTCGTCTGCTGGAGGCCACTCATATATGGGCTCGAATGTGAACGTCAATGCCATAGGCCCTCCTTTTGATATAGCAACGCTAGAGAACTCCAACATGCGATACAGTTGCTTCTCAAACTCCGGCACTACTCTGATGTCTCAATTATTCTCCGCCGACGGCGGGCATTGCTGACGGGCAACGTGTGGTTAGTTAGAAACGGAGAAACTAAAGCCCGATCCTCATAGAGCTTAGCTATTTTTTCCGCGGCTCGGGCAGACTCCTGGGCAATAACCGCTTTGAATGATGCCCACGTTGGGGTAGTAGCCTCACGTGGAGTGGAGCGTGAGAAAGTAGCTTGTTACTGTATAGGCCCCGACCAACCGTACCTACTCTTTATGGCTCACAGCGGATCCCTAGATTCCGAGGAAACAAGAGTGACGACTCCGAACAGAACTACATTAAATGACTCGATGCCCAAATCTGTCAGCCAAACGCCCATTTATCTTGTCTCAGGAGGTACGCACTTGTCGTGGACGGGTTCGAGCCGGCCCGCCTTCACATCGTATCCAAAGTGCCATGGTTCGCCATCCAGGATTTCGGACCGGCATGACTGGGCAGATTGTTATGCCCATAGGACGGCCCTAAGTAAGTCCTGAAGATGAAGGATAGAGGTCGCGATTTTCAGTACACTCCTGTCTTTTCTTAGGGTCTGCTTTGTGAGTGTCAATTGAACGTGCGACACCTTGTCAGGTTTGGACACACCACACGCTTAACGCGATGGGCAAGCGATAATTTAGTTCGGGTTAGCCCGAACGAAGTAAGCCTTAGTTTCTTGAGACCAGTCGATTCAGGCCAGGTTCAGGCTGAATCAATTCTAGACTCGAAACAAAACGCTTTTACAAAAACCAGGGTGATTCCCGCGTAATCGCACCGATACCAGTTTCGTTCATAATTATCCGCTTTCTAGAAAAACGTCTCGGTTCTGAGCGATTTCGACGCCCGTTTTCGAATCCGGAACAGCGGAAAATTCGCGATTACTCTTTAGACGACAACAGAGTAGTAGGCATTACTGAAAAGCCCCGCCTCCGTGGCGCTCTAGCGAAAACGCTTACAAGCGATTCCATCGCTGGCTTGGCTCAGCGGCCGTGGTCCAGAGCCAGTTCCTAACCCATGTTTGATGCTGGCGGGTAACCTGGTCTATGACACCGGCTTCCCATCCCAAGAAGGAAACAGCCGGGAACCCGGGTTCGAATCCCGGCGGCCGCACCACGGCACAGTCACGCACACAGAGAAAATTTACCAACTCATTTCTTGATTCGTTGTCCACATTGGAATCGAAAAAATCCTTAAGCCAAAGCCTACTTACATAGGCATATCAAAAGGCTGACAGAGCACGTCGAAGATAGTCTTCCTTCTGAGGATTGTAAAGTGTTATTAGCACAATCGTAGCTTGCTTTCCTCGAAAATTCTTGAGCTTCACGAGAGATGCTCGACAATACTCGAGTGGGAATTCGACACGCAAGCTTCTCAAGATCACAGAACTCAGCACCATCTTGTTCGCAACCCTCATGATCTCATCAGTCTACACGCCCCAGATCGTCCATGGAACTAGCTTCAGCAAGTTCCCCGCCCAGCACCAGGAGTTTCTAACAGCCATATCAGCCGACGCCATCTTCGGAACCTCCGCAGCCTTCGCCTCAACCTCCTCAGCACCCACTATCACAGTAGGCCCCAACATCCGGGTCAATGGTCCCCAGCAGCCCTTCCCCAACGGACTCCTGGGAAGGAGCGAGACCACCATAGCAGTAGGAGCGAACGGGTTGAACATGGTAGCCGGCTGGAACGAGGCCAATGGTTTTCTCAAAGTGCCCTTCACGGTGCCTTCCTCAATACCAGGAACCCCAGGGCTCTCAGGCTTCGCATTCTCAACTGACGGCGGAAACTCTTGGACAGATACTGGTCCCCCTCCACTCTTCCCGGCCAGCACTTCATTCTTCAGCGGCAATGTAGTAACTCGAGGAGACCCCTGGCAGGCCGTGGCCCAGTCCAACGGGGTTGAAACCTTCTACTATGCAAACCTGGCTGTCTTCGATAAACGTGACAGCAGCAACAACATTGTCGACGCTGGAGTCAGCGTCCACAGGGGAACATTTACAGGGTCAACCTTCACATGGAGCGACCTGCACCTATTATCGGCTCCCAACGCTCCCTTTGACTTCTACGACAAGCCGGCAATCGCAGCCCGACAGGTCAACGGACAGACGATCGTGGTCGTTTCCGTCACCAATTTCATCGGTATATTCACTTCCGGAAGCAACCCCGCTGCTTGCCAGTTTGCAGGCGGCTTCGGCCAGATCGAGGTCTGGAGGTCAGCGGACGGCGGCAGCAGCTTCCAGGGCCCCGTCGTAGTCCAACCAGACCAGACGAATGTTGCGGCCGACCCCAACTGTGGAACGGGAACACTCAACCAAGGCTCCGCACCGGTCATAGGTCCCGACGGTTCCGTCGTCGTGGCCTGGACCAACGGTCCCAAGTTCGTAAAGGGAGTAGTCGTGGACAACCCGACCGAGCAGATCAGCGCAACCGGTTCTACCGACGGCGGCAAGACCTTCTCGGCCCCTGTAGTGGTCCAGAAGATCGTGCCCGGCCGCCAGAATCCTCCAGTCGGCTTCAACAGACCAAGATACAATGACTTTCCAAGAGTCGCAGTCTCAGACACCGGACGGTTCTTCGTGGCCTTGCAGAACGCTGTAGTGGCCGGTAACGGGGGCATAGGCGGTAGCGACACCATATGCCTGCCAGCATCAGGGCTTCCCTCGCCCGGGGAGCCTTGCGACCCTGGAGAACAGCGCGTGATGGTGGGTGGCGGTGCCGACATGGACATCTATCTCAGTTCCTCCGACAACCATGGAGCCACATGGAGCAAGCCGGTCCTCATCAACCCGGTAGCTGGAGACGGTAAGATCCAGTTCTGGCCCGTGGTGAGTGTAGGATCGCACGGAGAGGTGAACGTGGTCTACTACCAGAGCCAGGAAGCCCACTTATCACCGGATCCCTTGACCATCGACTGCACGGTCAGCATTGGCGGAGGCCTCGCCCGACGGTCACTACGCGCCTCCCTGGTGGACACCATCTTCCAACAATCATTAGACAGCGGCAAGACGTTCGCAGCCCCTGTGAGAGTCTCAACCATCACTTCCAACTGGTGCCGTGGCACAGTCAACATCAGACCCAACTTCGGCGACTACATCACAGCCGTCACTGTTGGAGACACCTCCTTCGCAGTCTGGGCCGATGATAGAAACACGATAGTCATCAACAACGTCAACCGGAACATAGTGGACGTCTTCTACGCCACCATCACCGCAAGCTTCTAGAACGTCAAAAGAAATTTCCACTCCCCCTCCCTTTTTTCTTCTCTCACAGCTCTCGCCACAAATGCCCTCCTCAGCCGCCTTCACCAGTTGATGAGGTGAATCTGGATTTTTCTTCCTGAATCTTTCTCGCTGCTGATCCTGTAAATTCTCAAATCGCGACCAATTCGAGGGCATGGATTCCTTCCATTGACCATCCAACCTCAAGCCTGAGGTAGAAGAAAGGATTCGTTACTTCGCACCTTCACGGTTGGAGTAAGCGATTTGAAACTATAGTGTGATGTCCGGCGGCCGCACCACTTCTAGAAGGCGACTTTGGGGAACTCAAGAACTCGCTAGTTCTCTGATCCTTTCCAGGATTATCCTTGCGTAGCCTAGCTCCGTGTACTTTCCTCGATGACAGTCCTGTGAGCTTCCGAATAGCTATCTCTGACCAGGACCTTCTCTGGATCCTTGCCCAACTGCTTCGCTAGAAACACGGAACTCCCCTCGTGGAACACGTGATGTCTTCTTCGTTTCCCGTTCTAGGTTTTCCTTCGTCCCGTACATTGCGATGTCCCTTATCAGCTTCACCGGAACTGGTTCATCGAGAGGAAATCGGAGGGTGCCCTTCGTCCCCTCGTGACGCGAGAGTTCGTTCTTGAACGCTTTCCGAACACCTTGAGTGGCACCGAAGATCGAGTAGTGGTTCTTGAAGGCGGAGAAATACAACAGCACCGAGCCATGGAACTTGAAGGCAGGCATTTGATAACTGATGACTTCCTCGGCCTCCGGTACGGCTTTCTGGATGGTTCGTCTGATAGTCTCCAGCGTGGCCTGAACATCTTTGGGGAACGTTTCGACGTACTCGTCTACGCTTCTGAAGTCCGTCTTGGCCATTCCATTCACTCTGTGATTGAACCGCATCGTCGGAACTCTAAAGAGTTGGGTCAAACTTCCAATTGCTACCTCATTGCAAGCCAGACACGGAAACAACACACCACTGTTACTAGGCGCCGCATGCTTAATTTCGGGAAGTGTTGACCTTACCCTCCCAGGGTTTTTCTCCCTGAGCGGGACTTTGACAGCGATTCCAGAAATTGCTGCGGGAGTAATTGCCTTGGCATACTGGCTGCTAAGAGGGTCGGAGGATCTCATGGGAGCTAGACCCCTTGGCATAACGATCCTCGGCGTAGAGAATTACATTGCTGGAGTCACAGTTGCAATTGCGGGAATACTCCTGTTGTTTCTCCCGATATTCGGAATAATTGGAGTGATAGTGATCGCTATCGGCGTTGCTATAATCTATCTTGGCAAAGGACTATGGAATGGGGCGGAATGGGCTGTGGGGATCCAAACCATTCTCACAATAATCGGAATCATCGCAGGATTTGTCGGGCTAGCATTTCACTCTGGAAATCCCACTCTCGCCATTTTTCAGGTGTGGTATCTTAGAAGGCCTTATGTGAGGGAATTCTTCCAGAGACTAGATAGCACTACTGTTTGGAGCGGCCTTCCGAGCAAATCTGGATTGCCTTCTGAGCAGACTTGTATGGCCTGCGGCGCGCGGACCCCAACTGTAAACCCGTATTGTTCGAATTGTGGGATCCGTATCTTTTCTAGTTCAGAGGGATTTCCTTTCGGGGGAGCATTTGAAGACGAGAGAATTGTCAGTCTCAAACTCGAACGAGTCCAAGCGGAACTTCAGAAACTGAACCGACTCAAACAGGAAGGAAAAATTGTTGACCCCAACCTTTTCGAGAGAGCATACAGCGAGCGAGCTTCCGAACATGAAAGGCTGAAGGCAAAGCTGAAGACGATTACCGCAAGGACGTTAGCTTTGTGAGAACCGTGCCTATACATTATCGAAAATAGATCGCATCAACCCCGCACTGCAGACGCAGGGGCGTTGGAGGCCTCCTAGTCAGGCTGGCACAGGCATACTACAAGAAGAATCATTTCCCTTACATGTACCTGATCAGAGACATTCCCATTCACAGCCTCAGAGGAGAGGATGAGGTCGCCTTGCAATTCTATGCTTTCACAGGGGCTTTTCCCCTGAGCGAATACGTAGGATATTGTGTGACGGAATCTCGAAATGACATTTGACGAGAAGACCGGGCCTTTAGGTTACAGTCCCATGCTGTTGATTGTGTCCCCGGAGTTCCCGTCAACCGCGAGGACGATCTTGTTCCCCTTGTGATTGTACCTCACAAACCATATTGGCACATGCAGTAGCTCTGCTTCGGACACATCTTCTTCTGATGATATTTGTTGTATCATGTGGTACTTCGCGTGCGCCTTCTGCGATTGTAGTTCGTCTACGAGAGTCTTGGCCTGATACTTTGCCGCGTCCTCACTTATGTCACCGTTCAACACCTTGATGCCTTTTGGAAACTTTGAAATGTCAAAAAGGGTTCTGCCCTCAAGATTGAACTGGTAGTCATGAGGTTGATATGCGGTAAGTGCCTTCAGGGCAACGATCGGGAAGTTGTAGTTCTCGTTCATCTGAACCGCCTTTTTCATTCCGCCAACACCGCCCAATCCGCCTCCCATCATTGAGCCGAGCAACGCACCCTCCATGAGAGGCCCTCCAAATCCTCCTCGCCTCCCGCCGCCCATCCCAGCCATCACCCCAAACAAGGCCGCGGTAGTCGCTACGGTTGCCCCTCGGCCACCATATCGGTAGCGAATGAGGGACGTTCTTGCAGATACTCCGACCAGCCAATAGGGCACAACTGAGACGGTCATCTCTTCAAGTGTGGAGCTCTCTTGCAGATGTCGATGGAGCAATCCTCTGTCCATCAAGGATCTCACAAGCGCAGTGACCTGATCGGTGGATTGAAGCTTCAATGGAAGCATCGTCTGCTTTTCGATATTCGCCCATCCAGAGCTCCCAAGGGTAATGCTGCTTCCACAGTATTCGCATGTGATTATCATCTCTCCAAACTTTGGAGCTATCGGAGCTCCACAACTAGGACACTTCAGTGACGCCGCGTTTGAAGGTGCCACGACCTGAACGGCTCCAATGTGACTCGTATTGGTTTGGCTCTGGTTAACAGGGCCCGACTGCCCCATTCTTGTGCCACATTTCAAACAGAATTCCGCATCGTGGGGCAGCTGGGTGCCGCATTTTGAACAGTACATCTCGCTACTCTACTTTCAGGGCCAAACATAGTTTCCATAATTTGAACCTATGTGGCAAAGCTTAGCGCTACTGTCAGCGACTCGTGGGATCACTTTGATTTTGGTAGGTGACTGGTGAGAGTAACAATCTGAACTTATCGGTCTTTGTCTAGAGAAACCACTGGTTCTACTCTAGAGAGATGAACAGGAATGACTAAGACATCCACCACGAGAATAGGGGTCAAGCGAATAGTGATTGAAGTGAACAGAGACTTGACTGCGGAGCAGTTGGAAACCCTTGATGATACGTTAAAGCGGCTCGGGCTCGTAAAGACAACCAGAGTTACCTTGCATAATCATGAGCCTCACAAGCCTCGACCTCCAAGGGTCTCAAACCAACCAACGCCCCTAGCTGGTCACTCAAGAAGCCATATCGATGGAAGTCGCTAGAGACCTTTGTCTGAATTTCGAGAGGTTCACTATTATGAATTCTGGAGATTCAAGAGGTAAGTGCCTCTAGCCCAGATGGGCTTCTCTCGCGAGACTTCTTACGCTTCATCAATAGGTAACTTGTAGTCGAGATTATCACTGCAACTTGAACCGCTGACCCCGCGATGAATGTCAGAGATGCCGCGGTTAGACCCGCGTTTACTAGGGAATAATGCTCTGGTTGTGGGAAGGAGACTAAGAGAGTTAGAAGTGAGAGAGCTAGAGCTGATGGATACGCAACTTGTCGGCCGCGAGCGGCCTCAATTGCGACTAGGAAATACAATATCCAGCCGATATACACTGAGTAGAACGGCCAAGAGGGCACTAGACCGTACAGTTGTACAAGAAGGGGTACTCCAAGGGCTACTGACGCATAGATCAGTCGGCCGAGTTTTTGAGAAGTTTCAGTCTCCCCTCAACGGGTCCCAACCGGTGAGACACATCGGTTACAGACATGATGCTAGCGCTGGCAAGGGTCGTGAGTCTATTGGGCTTCGACTACTTGTCTTTTCGATTGCTCTATTCGTCTAAGGAAGTTTTCATTGATCTGTAGTTTTTCCAGGCCTGCTTCGATTCCTCGTCCGGCTTCGGGAGGCTTGTTCCTCGCGAAAAACTTCTTCACCTCCTCAGCTCTTCCAATTCCGAAGTAAGGGATCCCGCCTGTGAGGTAGCGGGAAAGAACTCCTGTTCCTTCGTACAGCTTCCTCACCCACTCAAGGTTTGTCGACAACCAATTCCACGTGGCGTTTCTAGCATCCGGGTTTCTCGTGACTCCGACGATGAGGTTCTGCACATGCTGTTTCTTCACTTCGCCAGCCGACGCAAGGTTCAACGCTCGCGATACGAGGGAGGGTTCCTTGAAGCTCGTCAAGCCCCCTAGAAACCTGGCCTTCTCCTCTTCCGACGACCTGCTCTTGTAATTCTTCAGGACGCCTTCGAAGTCTCCGGTTGTACGAGCATAGGCAACAATCATC
>WNFB01000380.1_pt1 | contig 35366 bp, 42 predicted proteins | sample 5400501 | NCBI WGS metagenome assembly WNFB01 (sample SAMN13153341, study PRJNA577476) | soil metagenome | isolation source: 200 cm saprolite under Douglas fir tree site 2 hole 1 | place: USA:California | collected 2015-04-18
CCTTCGTAAACAAAAAACGCATAGCCAAAAATGCGGCCACGCTCAATCGCGGCATACCCGGGGAGGATCTTGGCGTCCACGTAGCGCAAGATCATATCCGCCGAGCCGCTGTAGTCCCACGAGAGCAATCGCGACCACGTCCGAGTCTCATCTTCCAGAAGGGGACGCAAGTCGACAGAAGAAAAGTGCCTCAGGTCGAGAATCTCCACGGGATTCCTGTGGCGGACGCTAGCCGCGTGCTGTAAGGCCATGCGAATGGGAAGTCTAGTGCGTTGAGCCGTGCCGAAGCAAACCGGGAGAATATGGGAAGCCAATAGAAAAAAGTAATTAAGGCTAATGGCTGGCTTTATGCCCCATCCCTGGCGCGGAGACCCAAAAGTATTCCAGATGCTGCGCCGGGAAATTGCCGAGACGCGAAACGCGCCGGTCGCCGGCAATTCTCGCGATCTGCGGCTGCGAGCCTTCCGTAGCCACGAGCAGATGTTCACCGTTTGGAATCTGGCTCAACTCATAGCGCTCGATCACCTGGTTGCGATAGAACGCCAGGCCATACTCCGTCTCACGTGAAACGCCAAAGACACCCACCGGCAGGGACTTGGTTTCCATGCGGCTGATTTCGTTCACCACTGGACGCGCCGAGAGCGTTGCGTCCAAGACAGGCCCCCCTTTTCGCAGCACCCAAGCGATTACCACCACAACCGGCACCAGCGTGACAAACCGAAGCACCCGCAGATCCAACCGACTGACCAGCGTCACGGTCATTCCCGCGGCAAGAATCAAGGCTATGACAGAAGCGGCGACCGTCGGCATTCCCCACGGCAACCGGTGCTGCAACAGCAAGTACTGGATCATCCGCGCCGGAATAATTAGTAGTGCTGCCACGAGGGAGTGGACCACAAGCAGCCACCGCGGAACCGGTTGACCATCCACTATGTGACGTCTTACGTATTCCACGACCAGCAGCGCGCCCGCCGGAATCGCCGGTACGATGTAGCCGGACAATTTGGACTGGGAAAAAGAAAAAAAGATCACCGGTACCACAAGCCAGATCAGCAGAAATATATCCAGCGCATCTTCGGATCGCAGCCGCGGCTTTCCTCGCAACCACCAGGCACGTATCGTTCCCACCGCTGCCGCAATAACAAAAACCGTCCATGGCAACAGTCCGAGCAGCGTCACTGGCAGGTAATACCAGAGAGGCTGCTGATGCCGGTAAAGATTGGTTGCGTATCGCTCCAGATTGTGCTCCAGAATAAAAACCCGAAAGAACTCCGGATTCCTGAGTTGCACGGCGACATACCAGGGCAGCGCAACTGCACAAAACAGCCCAATTCCCGGAATCCACAAGGTACGCGAGATCAGGCGCCATTCTCCATTGGCTGCGGCAAAGATCACGATCATCAAGGCGGCAAGAAACGGCGCCACTGGACCTTTCTCGAGGGCTCCGAACGCAAGAAAAATATAAAACCCGGCAAGGTACCCGCGATTCCCGGTTTCATACCAGGCATACCAACCCAACAACGCGATGGCGAATGCGGCGGCGAGAGGCATGTCCATGGAAGCGGCGCGCGCGAAACCGATCACGCCTGCGCACGAGGCGGTCATCAGCGCGCCATCAAGTTCGAATCCTGGGCGAAAGCGGCGAAGAAAAAGGTAGACGGCAACCACCATGAGAGTTGCGTCGATCGCGGATGGCAGTCGCGCCGCCCAGTCCCTCACGCCGAAAAATCGGTAGGCCAGCATGGCCTGCCAGTAGTAAAGGGCAGGTTTTTCGAGCCAAGGTTTACCGCCGAGCGTGGGTGTGATCCAGTCGTGGCGGGCGAGCATCTCACGCGCGACTTGCGCATAGCGCGGTTCATCAGCACCGATCAGGCCGAAATAGCTGAGACCCCAGAAGAAGAGGAATGCACAGAAACTAGCCAGCAGAAGCCAGTCGGCACGCGAGCGCTGGTTCACGCAAGAATCCTAAGCCGGGGATTTACACGGATAAGCACCGATGAAATTGACGATTTACGATTGACGACTGCAAATCGCCTTTGCGGGTTTTTGAACTCCCAATGAACAATCGTAAATCGTCAATCCGCCCGGTGGCACACGACCTTCATTCTTGTTCGCGCTGACGCACCAGCGCGTACACGCTGATCAGTGTCCAGGCAACCTCCAGCACCACAAACCCTATCTGGAACGGATGAAACGCAATGTATGCGAGTATGGCGGAACCGACGGCGTTGAGAACATTGTAGGCAGTCTTGCGGGGGTCCATCCATTTCATCTGGTGCCCGGCGTAGGCCACAAGAATCAGCAATGCCCCGACGAACGACGCGATCTGTCGCGCCAAAATAATATCCATAGAATTCTCTGTAGGAACTTATTGTATAGAAGACGATCCGAGCAGGAGTTGCGCCATCACACGGGCGACCGCAACCGGAAGCGGTCCCTCCAGCGAGCATCCGCTGGCGCACTCGTGGCCTCCACCACCGAAGCGCTCGGCCACGCTCGCGACGTTCAGTTGTCCCTTGCTGCGCAGGCTCACGCGGTAGCGACTATCGGGAAGTTCCCGGAAAAAAATTGCGACCTGCACGTCCTGGATGGCTAGCGCATAGTTCACCAGGCCTTCGCAATCTTCTTCCTTGGCACCGCAGTGCTCCATCTGTTCTTGGGTCACGGAAATCCAGGCCAGAGCGCCTTCACGGTGAAGGTTCGACAGGGCCGCGCCCAACAGGCGCATCTTGGCGGTGGAGTGGGCGAAGTAAATGTTACGCGCGCAATGTGCCGGATCAGCGCCGGCGAGCACCAGCTCTCGAGCCAGTGCAAACGTGCGCTCGTTCGTTCCCTCGTACATGAAGGAACCTGTATCAGTGAGCAGTGCAGTGTAGACACAGGTGGCGATCTCTGGGGTGATCTTCACACCCGCCTCGCGTGCCAGACGGTACACCATCTCACCGGTAGCGACCGCTTGCGGATCAATCCAATCCACATTGGCAAAGGGCCGTCCACTTACATGGTGATCGATGCTGATCAGGAAACGGTGCTCGAGTCCATCAAGACGTGTACGCTGAATGCTGTCGCACTCGAGGATGATAGCGGCTTCGTAATCTCCCTTCACTCGCTTTGCGTGCACCACTCTATGGGCAAACGGCAGACGCTGATAAATTCGCGGGACGGGATCGTGCATCACGACCTGGGCCTCTTTACCCAACGAACGCAGGACCTGGCCGCAGGCGAGAGCCGACCCGATGGCATCGCCATCAGGCCGGGCATGCGACGTCAGCACGAAATGCTGACGCTGCTCAATATGTTTAAGCACCTCTTGCAGCATGGTCGCGCTCTACTCTGCGAAATCAGCGTTGCTGGCCCCACTTTTTTCTCGTACGTTGCAAAAGCTCATTGATTCTTCGTTCGTACTGTTGTGACCGGTCTAAATGAAATAACAAATCCGGCGCACGACGCAGGCGCAAGCGCTCCATCAGTTCTCGCCGGATAAACCCAGTGGCCGCCGTCAACCCCTGCATAGTGCGCTCCGCTTCCTGGTCGTCGCCTTGAACCACGACGAAAACCCGTGCCGACCGGCCATCTTCCGCAAGTTGCACTTCGCTGACATTGACCAATCCGATGCGCGGATCGCCCAGTTCACCTTCCAGAATAGTTTCAATCTCTTCGCGGAGGGCCGCTCCCATGCGCCCGCGATGATACTTTTGGCCGCGCCTTTCCAAGCCAACACCTCGAAATAAAACGGATGAGAATATCAGAAATTGTTCTCCTGGTCTTGTGACTAAAGCTGCCCGACTAAAGCCTTGTGACGAAAGCTTCGAGCTTCCGCCCGGCCGTCCTTAGAAGGTAAATACAGCACTGGCAACAAAATGTGCTGAGCAGATATCTAGAGGAACTCGAGGAAGGAGTCCGCAATTTCCGCGCCGCCGTTGTTGGCGATGCGCATGGCTTGGCGTTCCACATTCGTCATCATTCCGTCCAAGTAGTCGCGGGAGTCGGAAATGCTTACGACGCCGAGCGTCGCCCGATTCCACAATCCGCTTGAATCGAGTTCCGCCACAGCCACGTTGAAATGCGTCCGTAGCCGGTCTTTCAAGCTCCGTACTACCTGACGCTTGTCTTTCAGTGACTGTGCGCCGTCGATGTGCAATTCGAGAGTAAGAAAGGCAATCGGCATCAATTCTCAGTTGGCGGTTGTGAGTTCCAGTCGCCCAAAAGACTTCAACTGAGAACTGAGAACCGAGAACTGATCACTGGTTCTAGGCAATCACTTCCGCCGCAATGCGCTCCGTGACGTAGGCTTCGATCACATCTCCAACCTTGACATCGCCATAGTTGGCGATCGAGATGCCGCATTCCATGCCGTTGCGCACTTCGCTGGCATCATCCTTGAAGCGGCGAAGCGAGCCGACCTTGCCTTTGAAGACCACCATATTGTCGCGCAGCAGGCGCACCTCGGAATCGCGTTTGATCGCACCATCAACCACGTAACAACCGGCGACCGTCCCGACCTTCGGGATGCGGAAGGTCTCACGTACTTCGGCACGTCCTTGATACGTCTCTTTGATCGTCGGCTCCAGCAGACCGCTCATGGCACGCTTAATCTCATCCTGCAGTTCATAAATGATGGAGTGCAGGCGGATGTCCACCTTCTCCTGTTCAGCAAGTTCCTGCGCCTTGCGTTCCGGCCGCACATTGAAGCCAATAATGATGGCGTTTGACGCGGAGGCCAGCAGCACATCACTTTCAGTAATCGCACCCACCCCAGAGCGCAGCACCTTCAACCGCACCTTGTCATTCGACAGTTTTGAAAGCAAGTCGGTAAGAACCTCGACCGAGCCCCCCACGTCGGCTTTGAGGATAATATTGAGTTCCTTGGTGCCGGCAGTCTTTATTTGCTCAGCGAGACCCTCCAGCGATACGCGGGAGCTCTTGGCCAGCGCGGCTTCGCGCGCCTTCTGCTCGCGGTACTCGGAAACACCTCGGGCCTTGTCGCGATCGGCGACGACTACAAATTGATCGCCTGCTTGCGGCAAACCTTCCATGCCGAGAATCTCGACAGGCGTCGAAGGCGGCGCTTCTTCCAGCTGGGCTCCGCGATCGTCAAACATGGCGCGCACTTTGCCGTAGACGTTCCCGACGACGAAGTTATCGCCGGTGCGCAGCGTACCATTCTGCACGAGCACAGTCGCTACGGGGCCGCGACCGCGATCGAGTTTGGCTTCGAGGACCACGCCACTCGCGCGGCGGTCAGGCGTAGCCTTCAGCTCTTGCAGATCAGCGACCAGACAAATCATTTCCATCAGCAGGTTCAGGTTCGTTTTCTTTTTCGCCGAGACGTCCACAAAGACGGTGCTGCCGCCCCATTCTTCCGGTACCAATCCGCGGTCTGCAAGCTGCTTCTTCACGCGATCCGGCATCGCCTCGGGCTTATCAATCTTATTCACTGCTACGATGATCGGCACTTCGGCAGCGTGCGCATGGTCAATAGCCTCGAGGGTTTGAGGCATCACACCGTCATCGGCCGCCACAACGAGGACGACGATGTCTGTGGACTTGGCGCCCCGCGCGCGCATCCGCGTGAAAGCTTCATGTCCGGGGGTATCGAGGAAAACAATTTCGCGGCCATAGGCCGGTGAATCGTTGTCGAGGATTTTTACCTTGTACGCGCCAATATGTTGTGTGATGCCGCCGGCTTCGCCTTCCGCCACATTGGTGGAGCGGATGGAGTCAAGCAGCGTGGTCTTGCCGTGGTCGACATGACCCATGATCGTAACGACCGGTGGACGCGGCACCCCCTCAGCGGCACCCTCTTCGCCGCTGGCAGCGGTCGCGGATACTTCCTTCGCAGCTTGTTCTTCGAAGGTGATCACATTGGTGTCCGCTCCGAAGAACCGCGCCACTTCGCTCGCCAGTTCGGCGTCGAGCGTTTGATTGATCGTGGCAAAGACCCCGCGGGCCAACAACCGCGCAATGAGATCCTTGGCGCGTACGCCGAGTTTTTCGGCAAGATCCTTTACGCTGATGCCCTCTGTGATCGTGATGCTGCGCGTGATCGGCTGTGGTTCATTTGACACGACAAGCCGTGGCGGCGGCACATAGCCCTTCATGGGGCCTTCTTTGATCCCGCGCGGAACGTAACGCTGGCCGGGCCTGCGAGCCGGAGCGCCAGGACGACTGCCGGGTCGTGTCGGTCCTGGAGTAGGCAGCGCACCCGGGCCCACTCCCAGGGGACGGGCACCGGCAGGCGACTGTCGCGTCGGGTGCATGGGCCGACGCTCCCCAGGACGCAGTGGCGGACGGGCTCCACCAGGCATTGCCGGGCGTGGCCGCTGAAAAATCGGCTGACCAGGCACCGGTCGCCCAGGCGCTGGTCTTGTGGTCGGGGCTGCTGTCTGTGGTGATGCCTGCTGAGCTGGGGGTCGCGCGGGCGCTTTATACACCGGTCGTGGTCCAGTCTGAGGAATAATCATGCGCGGCTTCGAGGCAGACGGCTGCTGCGGCACATGCGCCACCGCCGGCTTTGCCGGAGCGGCAGCAATTGGCGGCGCTGTTTGCGGCGGAACTGGCGGTGGCGGAGCAATTGGACTCGAAGGTGTGGGGCTGGTTGCCTGCGAAGTTGCCCGAGGAGCCGCAGGAAATTGCGTCGCCGGTCGCACAATAGTCGGAACTGCCGCTGGGGGTAGCGGAGCTGGTTTAATCGGTATAGAAGGCGCCTCGGGAACTGTGCTCGCTGGAGCTTTCGCCGCCGGCGGCGTCATCGCGGGTGGCGGAGGAGTCACAACGGCCGCTTTCGGCGGTGCAATCGGAGCAGCTTTCGCAGCTGGGGCGGTGACACTCGGCACGACAGGCTTTGTTTCCGTCGGAAGGTGCGGAACCGGGGGACGAGTCGGGGGACCGGTGACTGCAGCGTGCTGCTGCGTGATCGCCTTCAGCACGTCGCCAGGCTTGGAAATATGGGACAGGTCAATCTTGGTCTTGATCTCGTCGGGATCAGCGCGGGCGGTGCGAGAGGGCTTCGACGAAGATGTCTGCGCTTCAGCACCAGCACGGAAATGCGCGCGCACTTTTTCAGCCTCGTGCTCCTCAATGGAACTGGAATGTGTCTTCTTCTCGGTGACACCGACTTCCAGGAGAACATCGAGAATGGCTTTACTCTTAACTTCCAGCTCCCTGGCCAGATCGTTGATTCGAATCTTGGTCATCCGCCCTTTCTTCCTCCGCCCGGTCCCGTTAAGTCTTCATGTCAACCTCACGGACTCAGTCTCAATTCCACGCCGACTTGAAACAACGCGCGGCAACTTCTTATTCTTTTTCTTTCTCTTCGGGAACTTGGCCCCCCGAATTGTCTTCGGGGAGCATCTCCCCGGAATGATCTGCCTGTGCAGCGATTTCTTCGCCGACAGCAGCTTCCGTCTGCTCTGCCTGATCTGAATCCTGGACGGCAGCACCTTCCGCCTGCTCTGTTTCGGGTACCGCCTCGAGGTTCTCGCCGCTGGCGGGGGCTTCCTCTACTGCTTCCCCGCCAGGGGCTCCCTCCGCCATCTCCGTCTCAGGCAAAGCCGCGGTCTCCTCCGCGCCTTCCAGACTGGAGAAATAATTATTGACCGCAAGGCTGATTTTTTCCACTGTCTTCGGTCCGATACCCTCAATAGCTTCGAGCTGCTCCGGCGTCATATCCGCCAGAGCTTCGACAGTGGTAATCCCCGCCGCGCTTAGCTTCTCGATGAGACCCTCGCCCAGTCCCGGCACGCTTTCAAGGGGCGTTGCCGTCTGGCCGACCAACGCCGACATCTGCTGCTCCACTTCCTGCCGCTTCTCTTCCTCGCTCTTGATGTCAATCTTCCAGCCGAGGAGTTTCGCGGCTAGGCGCACGTTCTGTCCCTTTTTGCCGATGGCTAGGGAAAGCTGGCTATCGTCCACCACTACTTCTAGATGCTTATCCGACCCATCGAGAACCGTGACCCGGCTCACTTTCGCGGGTTGCAGCGCCTTCTCCGCAAACGTAACCGGATCTTCGTGGTACTCGATGATGTCAATCTTTTCGCCGCGCAGTTCCCGAATGATGGACTGCACGCGCATACCTTTCATCCCGACACAAGCGCCTACTGCGTCCACGTCCTTGTCTTTGGACATCACCGCAATCTTGGTGCGCTCGCCGGCTTCGCGAGCAATAGCTCGGATCACCACCGTCCCATCATAAATTTCCGGCACTTCCGTCTGGAACAAGTGCTGCACTAATTCCGGAGCCGCGCGGGAAACCACGACCTGCGGCCCTTTCGACGCTTTCTCGACGCGCGCAATTACCACGCGCACCCGCTCGCCGATGGCGAAAGACTCCAGTCGCGACTGCTCCTTGCGGGGCATTCGCGCTTCGGCCTTACCTACATCGAAAATCACATCTGGCCCTTCGATGCGCTTCACGGTCGCATTCACGATCTCGCCCACGCGCCCGATGTACTCGTTATAGACAGTGTCGCGCTCCGCTTCGCGCACCTTCTGGAAGATGACCTGCTTCGCCAGTTGCGCGGCGATGCGCCCCAGAATTCCTTCCGTAACCTTGGGGATTTGTAATTCACTGCCCGGTTCCACCGTGGGATCGATCTTGCGAGCCTCTTCCAAGGTCATTTGTAAATTCGAATCTTCCACCTTCTCCGGACTCTCAACCACCTGCTTCACGGCAAATGCGCGGATCTTGCCCGTTTCCTTGTCCAGCTCGGCGCGCAGGTTTTCCTGACTCTTGTAGTACTTGCGCGTGGCGACCACGATTGCGTCTTCCACCGCGCTGACTACAATCCGCGGATCGATGCCCTTTTCCTTGCTCAGGGCGTCGATGCTGTTGTAGAGCTCACTTGCCATAATTAATTCCGTTGAAAACCGCCAGCTACTTACCAGGGCGCGAATTCGAAGTGCTCAGGTCGCGGATCGCAGGTTAGGAGAACTTGAATTCCGCGGCCCCGCACTTGCCACCTGCTCCTAGATCTCCGGCACCAGATTCGCCTTCTCGATGTTGCCTAGTTCTATTTCAATCTTCCGTGCTGCATCCGCTGCCGGACGCATCTTCTTCCTCCCCGTCGAACTCAGCTCCAAGGTCAAGCGCCCTTCGTGAAACCTTTCCAGCCGTCCCTCAAAATGACGGTTGCCGTTGATCGGCTCATGCGTCGTCAATTTCACCCGGCTTCCGGTGAAGCGTGCGTAATCGGCTGCGCGGATCAGTTTGCGATCCAATCCGGGCGAGGAAACCTCCAACAGGTAGGACCCTCCCGGCACAACTTCCTCAACGTCGAGGATCGTCCCCACTTCCCGGCTCATGTTGGCGCAATCTTCGTGAGTCACGCCACTCGGCTGGTCAGTCGTGCCTGAGCCGCGTTTATCGATAACAATCCGCAGCATGCGGCTTTTGCCGCCACCGCGAAACTCCACCTCGACCACTTCGAGTCCACTGGAGGCGGCCACGCGCTCCGCAATTTCGCGCACTCGATCAGCGTCAAATGCCATCAATCCAAGAACTTACTGGCTTGCCTGCAATCGCTGCATTTCGGCGGAAACTAAAAAGTGGGCTTGCGCCCACTGGTGTGCTTCGCCAAATGCTGGTACTACACAACAGTTTCCAAACACAAATATACGCCGCTCAATGCGAAAAGACAAACCTTCAAGGGGCCATAATCCCCGGCCGATCCGGGAGGCAGACTATCTCCTGCCAGCGCCTGATCATTTGATGCTCATGACTGGCTCTTGGTCTCGAAACGACTCGGCGCAAAGGCCGACATGGGCCGCAAGGTGGAGGTCCTAATGAAGGAGGTGCATAGATGAGCATAATCATCGTCTAACGACGTGCATATAGAGACGTACGCGCTCGTACAGCTCCCGCTGCCACGCAACGACTGTCCTCGAATCTGGTGGACATCATTTGGTCCCGCTAGCCAGGCGGAAACAGCATCAAAATTCGCATTCACTTGGACAGCTGCCGCACCAACCGAATCACTTAGCCGCGACTGAGACTTGCGTCGTCCCTATATAGCCCGTGGGTTCGTCGCGAACCGCGAGCCGCAACCGCGAATTTGCAGGCTGTGGATCCAAATCCATGTGCAACAACATCCCGTGTTGCAGGATTTGCTGGTAGTTGTCCGCATTGAATGCCTGGTCTACCTTCATGCTGCGATTGGTCATCATCTTACCGTCAGGCCCGAACACCGCAGCGTAAAAAGAAACGTTAAGCTTCTTACCGCCACCGGACGCATCCGCAGCAGTGATCGTGTGCGCGTCCACGAGAAAATCGATTCCCAGTCTGCCCTTGTCGGTTGGCTTCACACGGGCGCTAAACCCAACCATTGTGGCAGGAATTGCGTCACCCAAAGCTTCCGCTATCTCCTGATCCGGCTTGCGATCTTTCAACTGAGTCGGATCCAAAGCGAAATAGCCCTTGCGATGACGAACCTGCGCTCCGTCTCGATCCACTTTCACCTTGATGTTGCGAAATTTGCCGTTCCACTTCTTATCCTCAGGGTAGTACCCGATAGTGTAGGAGGCAACATTGTCGGCCAGGGCGATCGCGATTCCATCTTTGACTTCGTTCTGATTGACGTAAGCCTTGCCGCCCGTTTGAGACGCTATCTCGCGCATGGTTTCCTGGCTAGCGGTCACGTCCGACATTCGCACCAATGCTCTTTCCGAAGTATTCAGCGGTTGCCGGTTCGCCGAATCATCGATAGTCAGCTCTATGCCACTCACTAATCCCCGCACGTCGACTGGATAAATGGCTACCTGGGCACTGGACATCTGTGCTGCGGCCGCCCGGATCTCGTCCCCGTGCGACATCCGCTGCCTCTCCGCCGTGGAACTACTCGCTCGTGTCCCTAGCCCCATCTGTCTGATGCCTTGCTGCAGAGCGGCCTCCTCCGCTTCGCTCACGTTTCGATCCTCAGGAATCAAATCGAAGGGAAATGCAGCGGTAAGCCAGATCACTTCTTTGCGTCCAGGCATACCGCCAAGCACGCGCGCCAAGGTGCGCATGCCCTCAAGAGTCGTTTCCGTCCGGCGGTCGAGCGCATAAGCCACTTGTACGGACTGAAAACTCTCAATTTGCGCGGTGGCCATGGCGATCGCTTGGGCGGAGGCCCGGCCAGTATCTCCACTCGCCGCGGTCATCGGGGGTGGCCCGCCAGCTGCCAATATCGGCTCCTGTGGCTTGTAGCGATTCAGGGCAGCAGTCAACACCTGGGGATCGCTGGTGAAGTCCTGTAACATTTGCAGACGGTTGGTAAGAGCGAAAATCGCCACGCGCTGTTTTGACTTGTTCTGCTCTTCCACGTACTTGAGCATTTGTAGGCGGGCGTAGGCCTGGTCCCTGAATGGCGTGTTCGCAGCGTCAAGGACGAAGACGGTTATGGGACCGCCGGGAGAACGGTACTCAGGCCGATTGGAATAAATACCCGGTGGCAGCGTCGGAGCGGGAGCATTGGCTCCCTCCTGAGGGGTGCTGAAAGCGGCTATCTTCTGTTTCTTGCCGTTCTCCTCTATCACGAAGTCCTCGGGCTTCAGACCAATAACTGGCTGTCCCTTCTTATCGGTAACCACCGCATCTACCAGCACCAGACGCGTGCTGACACGAATGGTAGGAGCGGGAATTTGTGTCGGAGCCTGCTGGGCCCCGAGGCGAACGATCGTGGTCCCCGCGAGCACAAAGAGGCACACGAAAAACCATCGCGCAAGAGCACTGAATGACGTCATGGATTCCTCCGGTTATTGGCGTAAGGTCGGGAGTTAAAGCCGAGGCCTTAAAGTTAAGATGAACGTTCTGTAACAACGCGGGACTCTAAATCTTTTTGAGAATAGTTGCAATGCAATTCGCGATGGTGTTCAAGGCATTTGCGTCCTCTATCAAGCCTCTCTAGAATAGATGTTTACCTCTCTTCACCCGAGACAAGCTATGATTCATTTTCCGGTCCCTGAGGCCCTCACCTTCGACGACGTGTTGCTGTTGCCTGCCCGCTCCGATGTTGTCCCCGCGCAAGCTAGCACACAGACGCAGCTCACGCGCAACATCCGCCTCAATATCCCGATCATCAGCGCTGCCATGGATACTGTGACCGAATCGCACATGGCCATCGCGCTGGCGCAGCAGGGCGGCATGGGCATCATTCATCGCAATTTGAATATCGAGCAACAGGCCAATGAAGTGGACAAAGTGAAACGCTCGGAGAGCGGCATGATTGTCGACCCGGTCACTATGTCGTCTGACGATAAGGTTTCCGATGCCCTTGAGGTCATGCGCAAATACAAGATTTCCGGCGTGCCCGTGACGAAAAACGGCAAGCTGGTGGGGATTCTCACTAACCGCGATCTGCGTTTCGAGACTCGCTTCGACATCCCCATCAGCAAAGTGATGACGAAGGACCACCTGATCACCGTGCCCGTCGGTACGACACTCGAGGATGCAGAAAAAATACTTCACGAGCATCGCGTCGAGAAACTTCTGGTGGTAGACGACAAGTACTACCTCAAGGGCCTTATCACAGTTAAAGACATTCAGAAGAAATTGAAATATCCGAACGCCGCCAAAGACTCGCATGGGCGTCTGCGCGTAGGCGCAGCCATCGGCGCTACCGGCGATTATTCCGAGCGCGCGCAGGAACTGGCGGACGCCAAAGTAGATCTGCTGGCGATCGACAGCGCGCATGGTCACTCTTCGCGCGTGCTGGAAGCGATTAAGACAATCAAGTCCAAGCTGCCTGAAGTGGAGCTGATCGCCGGGAACGTAGCCACGTTTGACGGTGCTTGTGAGCTGGCACGCGCCGGCGCCGACGCCATCAAAGTTGGAATTGGGCCAGGTTCGATCTGCACCACCCGTGTGGTCACCGGCGCCGGAGTACCGCAGATCACTGCCATCGCCGAGGCATTTCGTGCCACACGCGACGCCGGTGTCCCTGTGATTGCCGATGGGGGTATCAAGTATTCGGGGGACATAACCAAGGCGCTGGCAGCGGGAGCAGGGGTGGTTATGATTGGGTCGCTGTTCGCCGGAACCGATGAGAGCCCAGGCGAGCTGATTCTCTACCAGGGCCGCACGTTTAAGTCGTACCGCGGCATGGGATCGCTGGGCGCGATGGCTGCGGGCTCCAGCGAGCGCTACTTCCAGAACACCGATGGAGATTCCTCGGTCGCGATGCCGGTGCTTGGCGAAGGCGAATCGAACCGGCTGTCGAAGCTCGTGCCTGAAGGCATCGAAGGGCGCGTGCCCTACCGCGGCTCGGTCGCGATGATCGTTCAACAGATTGTTGGTGGGCTGAAGTCCGGCATGGGTTATTGCGGCTGCTCAAGCATTGCAGAATTACTGCAGAAGACTCGTTTCGTGCGCATCAGCGTCGCAGGCCTGCGCGAAAGCCATGTCCACGATGTCATGATTACCCGTGAGGCTCCGAATTATGCATTGGAGTAAGGCGGGTGTGAGCTTCCCATCTTTGTCGGGTGGGAACTCACAATCTTGAACCGTTTCCGAAACGACGTAGGTAAGGCGTGGATCGCGGCCGCGCTCTGGCTCGGTCTGATCGCCGTGGAGTCCAGTAACCTACTCTCTGCCGCGAACACAAGCCGGTTTCTTTATCCGCTGCTCACGTACTTGTTTGGCCACATCGATCCCGTAAGATTTTTATATTGGCATCACATCGCGCGCAAAATCGGCCACGTCGTTGGGTACGGTATTCTCAGTTTTCTCCTTTTCCGGGCGTGGCGCGCGACGCTCCCGTCGCTGAGTGCTCACGGTTGGTCTTGGAAGTGGTCATGGATTGCGATTCTCATGACTGCGTTCGTCGCCAGCCTAGATGAGTGGCACCAAACTTTCCTTGCCTCTCGGACTGGAGCATTCAGCGACGTGGCACTGGACACGGTCGCCGGAATTGGAGCACAGATCCTGATTTACCTGTTACTACGTGGATTGCGTTTGCGGATGGCGCGAGTCCCTTCCTAACTGTCATAACCCGCCTCTTGGGTTGAAGTTGACGTTTGGCATAACCAGCAAAACTGAGACCGCCCAGGTTCTTGCCGCGGTGATTGTTTTCACGTATATCTCCACTCTCCTCACGCAGCAGCGTCGGTCTGCTTCCTCCACGAAACAAGGAGCAACAGTGCTGAGACCACGGCGATTCCTGCCGACACGTAAAAGGGCAAGCGCGGTCCGTAGTGTTTCCAAAGTTCTCCGGTGATGATGCTGGCTAGCAGCGTGGCCACGCTGGTCACAAAGAAATACACGCCCAGCGCACGCCCGCGAACCGGCACTGCTACTGTTTCGACAATCAGCGCCTTCAAAACGGGAGTACTGAGCGCATAGAACAAGCCATACGAAGCCATGCTCAGCCAGATCGCGAGGGTGGATGGCGCGAGCCCGAAGACCAAGTACACTGCCGCGAACACCAGGTAACCGGCAGCCGCAATCGCGCGTCGGGAGAAGCGATCGCTGAAATGGCCCGCGGGCCAGGAGAGTAGTGTGTAGGTGATGTTGAACACCAGTCCCAGCAGCGGCGCGTGTTTTGCAGGGATGCCAATGCTCTGCGCGCGCAGCACCAGAAACATATCGCTCGAGTTCCCCAAAGAGAACAGCGTCACCGCAACGAGCACATAGTAGAAGCTGCCGGGCAGGTGCGGGCGCCAGGATCTGCCGTCGGCATGGTTCGAATTCTTTTCGGCAGTTGATGCGCGTGGATTAGGACTTATGTTCGTCGATGCCTTCGAAGTGGGAGTTTCGTTCAAAGATTTGTGGCCCGTGTCGCGGATTCCGAGCGCCGCAACCAGGATGCACAAGAGGCCGGGGACCGCCGCAGCCCAGAAGATCCCGCGCAAGCCAAAGTGCGGCAGCAGCGCGAGTGCAGCCAGCGGACCGGCGATCGCGCCGGCGGAATCCATCGCCTGGATCAGGCCGTAGGCCGAGCCGATGCGAGATTTGTCCACCGACTCAGCGACCATAACGTCGCGTGGTGCGCCGCGCATGCCTTTCGAAAATCGGTCAGCAAAGCGAATGATGAGTACATGCCACCATGACGTGGCGATGGCGAGGATTGGCTTAACCAGGTTGGCGACGAAGTATCCGGAAACCACGATTGGCTTGCGGCGCTGGACACGGTCAGCAAAATATCCGGAGAAGAGCTTGGCAAATGAAGCGACGCTTTCCGCGATACCTTCGATGACGCCCAGCTGCGCGGGCCCGGCGCCGAGCGAGGCTAAGAATGCGGGGAGCACCCAGTAGGCCATCTCGCTGGCGGTGTCGTTCAGGAAGGAAGTGGCACCGAAGGCGTAAACGTTGCGGGAAGCCGATTTTCTTGCGGCAAGAGGCGTCTCAAGCATCAAGGAGTTTCTATCACAATGCCCTGACGACTGACGACCGACGCCTTGCTTGACTCAGTACATTGCGTCGTACTTGGTGACGACCCATTCGCCATCTTTGAGTTCGGTAGTGACGGAGAAGAGTTCCTTATAGGTGCGGTTCTCCCCGGCCAGGTTGCGGCGGGTGCCACGGTAATGCAGGATGCGGAGCGGAGCAGCGTCTTCCCAGTCGACCAGTTCCCAGACAAGCAGCGGGTGTCGCATCTCGGAATCGCATATGAAAGCGGCATACTTCTTACGGTAATCCTTCTCCCATTTGGCGAGTTCTTGCTGACATTGTCCGTCACGCATGGCGCGGATGAATTTGGCAGCGGCCTGCTCGGATGTACGGTCGCGCAAGGGGTTCATAGTGATTGAGTTCGGAATGCCGGACAGCGGATCTCGCTCTTCGGAACGAGCCAGCACGGGACCCTGGTTGGTCAGCCAGACCAGACCCCCGAAGAAGATCAGCACAATCAACACGCCTGCGCAGATAGCGATACCGATTTGGTTGCGGGAGAACTCCATGGCCCGCGCTAGTGTACCGCGAGAACGGATCGGCACGGCAAGATTACGGCGGATAGGGACCGGAAGGCATACACGGCGGACGTTCAGAGCATGGCCAGACAGCGTCGGTCCGCTTTCAACAAGGACTTCGCCTCATCAGATTACATTCCGGTTGGCATTCGTTTTCGGTAACGGCGATACAAGACGGCGTCACCGCACTTGGTGAGAAAACTCCTCACGCACAACGAGCAGGGTGCTTTTCCAAACGTTCTGGCTACTCTTTGCTCTCGCCCCCGGCAGCGGGTTCGGCGCCGCCCTCCGTCTTCGCCTGGGCTTCAGCCTCCTCCATCGCCTTCTTGGTTTCTTCGACACGCTTGGCTCGAGCTTCGGCGCGCTTCTGGCGCTTCTCTTCCTGCAACTTCTCGCTGCCCAGCAACTCGATAAACGCCTTCTCAGCGCCGTCACCCTTTTGCCAGCCAGCGCGTACGATACGCAAATAGCCGCCGTCACGATCTCCGAAACGGGGAGCGATGGTGTCGAAAAGTTTATCGACGGCATCATCTGTCATGAGATAGGCGGCTGCCCGGCGGCGCGCCGCGAGATCGCCACGTTTGCCAAGGGTGATCATTTTTTCCACGTGTGGCCGCATGGCTTTGGCTTTGGGCACGGTGGTTTCCACGCGCTCCTCGATTATGAGGGAAGTCACCAGGTTGCGCAGCAAAGCGCGACGATGGCTCGTATTACGACCTAATTTCCATCCTGCAACTTTATGACCCATGGGAAACCTCAGTTCTCGGCTGCCAGTTCTCAGTGAATTCTCGCCTCGCTCGGAATGACAATTGCAAGAACAGGGGCTCCTTGGACGATTTTCCGGCACGATTAAATTTGCGCCCTGATACGAACTCCTCACCCCGAGCACGGAGCCTTGAGTGCAACTTTTCAGGAGCGCAAGGGCAGAGACCGCTGCCCCCGCGCGCAATTCATTCCCCACCATTAGAACTGATCGTGGTCGTTGTCAGCGTACGCCGATGCCGGCAGGACTTGGTTCGAAGTCGGGCCGGGTACCGCGTTGCCGTGCTCGTCGATCTTCATCCCCAGGCTCAAGCCCATGGAAGCGAGAATCTCCTTGATCTCGTTCAGCGACTTGCGGCCGAAGTTCTTAGTCTTGAGCATTTCGGCCTCGGTCTTCTGCACCAGCTCACCAATGCTCTGAATATTCGCGTTCTTCAGGCAGTTGTAGCTGCGCACCGAGAGCTCAAGTTCCTCTACCGAACGGTTCAGGTTTTCGTTTCGGATTTCAGGCTTACGCTCCTCGCTCGAGCCCGCGGTTTCGATCTCCTCCTCGAAGTTAATGAAGATGTTCATGTGGTCCTTAAGCAGCTTCGCCGCAAGGCCGATGGAATCGGCCGGCGTGATCGAGCCGTTGGTCCACACTTCAAGGGTGAGTTTGTCGTAATCGGTGATCTGGCCGAGACGCGCTGCTTCGATTGTGTAATTGCATTTGCGCACGGGTGAATGCACGGAATCGATCGGGATGAATCCGATGCCGAGGTCTTCATCGAAATTCTTGTCAGCAGAAACGTAACCGCGACCGCGCTTGAGACGCATTTCCATATCAAGCTTGCCGCCTTCGCTCACGGTTGCGATGTAAACATCTTTGTCGAGGACTTCAACGTCGGCATCCGCCTCGATCATGCCCGAAGTGACCACCCCGGGCTGGTCAGAGCGCAGATAGATTGCCTTGGGCGCATCGGCCGAAAGCTTGAACGGAATCTGCTTGAGGTTGAGGATGATATCGGTGGCATCCTCCACGACGCCGGGGATCGACTGAAATTCGTGCAGCACGCCTTCGATCTTGACGGCGGTGACGGCTGCGCCCTCAATAGAACTGAGCAGCACGCGCCGCAAAGCGTTGCCGATAGTGGTACCGAAGCCGCGCTCAAAAGGTTGTGCCCAAAACATGCCGTGTTTGTCAGTCAGGTTCTCGGTGTCGACGGCGAGACGTTTCGGTTTCTGAAAGCCTTTCCAAAGCATTGTTTTCTCCATTCGGCCATTTGGCTCAGTCACGGCTCCCCAAACCGGCCCGAGTTCGGGTCAAGCGCTGTGACCGGCGGATCTGGCACGAAAAACGGGCCAAAGCTCAGTCGTAGGTCGTTAGTCATCGGTCGTCGGACGTTAGTCCACCCGGCGTCGATCTTTGCTCCGATGGACAGCCGAGGGCGGCTGTCCCACGTGATCCTGGACGCGCGAGTCGGCTCGAACCCAACGCGATCACTACTTACTGTACAGTTCTACGATCAGTTGCTCGTTGACCGGCAACTGGATGTCTTCGCGCTTGGGCAGGGCAACGACGCGTCCCTGGTAATTGTCACGATCAATGCTCAGCCAGTTGGGCGCGTTCTGGTGACTGGCGAAATCTTTCGCCTGCTCGAGAATGGGCAGCTTGCGGCTGCTTTCGCGAATTGCGATCTCCTCACCTATATCCACCTCGTAGGAAGGGATGTTGACTTTGCGCCCGTCCACATGAACATGGCCGTGACGCACGAGTTGGCGCGCCTGCCGGCGGGACAAGGCGAACCCCAGGCGATAGACAACATTGTCCAGGCGTCGCTCAAGCTGCTGCAAGAGCATTTCGCCGGTCACACCTTTAGCGCGGGCGGCCTTCTCAAAGTAGTTGCGGAACTGGCCTTCCTGGGTGAAGTAAATGCGTTTGGTTTTCTGCTTCTCGCGCAACTGGAGACCGTAACCTACGATCTTGGCTTTACGGTCTTTCCCGTGTTGTCCGGGAGCGAAGTTGCGTTTCTCAACGGGACATTTGTCGCTGAAGCACTTGCTGCCCTTGAGGAACAACTTCATGCCCTCGCGGCGGCAGAGACGACATACTGCATCTTTGTAACGTGCCAAGTTGAACTCTCCTTTTAGATGACCGGTTTACGGGTTTGGCTTCACCCTTCGTCCCGGACGAAAATCAGTTCTCAACAAAAACCTCAGGGCCTAAAGCTCGCGTTTTGCCACAGCTTGCGCAACGACTAAAATCGCGCCCTTCCCACTTCTTCCCTTCGAGGGCATGCATCCAGTCACATGCATCCGATCACACGCGCCGGCGCTTGGGCGGGCGGCAGCCGTTGTGCGGGATGGGCGTTGCGTCACGAATAGAGCGCACATCGATGCCCGCTGCGGACAGGGCGCGGATCGCGGACTCACGCCCGGAACCGGGGCCGCTGACGCGCACCTCCACGCTGCGCACACCGTGATCGCGCGCCAGATTGGCGGCATTCATGGCAGCCTGCTGGGCGGCAAACGGCGTCCCTTTGCGCGAACCGCGGAAACCAAGCGACCCGGAACTCTTCCACGAGATCACGTTCCCAGCGGGATCGCAGATGGTCACGATCGTATTGTTAAAGGACGCCTGGATGTGGACGACCCCATGCGGGACATGCTTACGCTCCTTGCGCTTGAATGTCTTCTTCTTGCCTTTTTTGTCCGGTGCTGCCGCGCCGCCTGCTGCTGGTTTTGCCATAGTTAGTTCTCAGTTTCTCGCCTTTAGTTCTCGGTTCTCAGTAACCTCATTGCGATGAAGCAACTGAGAAACTGAGAACCTCTTTCTATGTCTTTGCCGCCGACTTCTTCTTCTGCGCCACGGTTCCCTTTCGTGGACCTTTGCGAGTGCGCGCGTTGGTGTGCGTGCGCTGTCCGCGGACAGGCAGGTTTCGGCGATGACGGAAGCCGCGATAGGAACCAATTTCGATGAGACGCTTGATGTTCATCGAAACGTCCTTACGTAAATCACCCTCGACACCGGCCTCGGCCTCAATCACCTGGCGGATGCGATTCACCTCGTCTTCGCCGAGGTCCTGGACCTTTTTCATCGGGTCCACCTTGGCCGAGTCGAGAATGCGGGAAGCGCGCGAGTGACCGATTCCGTAGATATAAGTTAACCCGATATTGACGCGCTTGTTGCGCGGAAGATCGACGCCCGCAATGCGTGCCATGTTGCCCCTCTATCCTTGACGTTGCTTATGTTTCGAGTTAACGCAGATTACGCGCACCACGCCTTTTCGGTGGATGACCTTGCATTTATCGCATATTTTCTTAACAGAAGCTCTGACTTTCATATAGTTCTCAGTTCTGCCATCCTGGTTCTCGGGTTCGCGGCAAGCGCGAGCTGCGCTCGGGCCGGACGAGAGAGCAGATGTCCCCGCGTTGCGGTGGGGGCGTGATCGAAGACCCTCGTCCGCGACATCATTTATATCGATAGACGATGCGGCCGCGGTTCAGGTCGTAAGGCGAAAGCTCAACCGCGACCTTATCACCGGGCAGGATGCGAATAAAATTCTTGCGCATTTTGCCGGAGACGTGCGCCAACACCTGGTGCTTGTTTTCCAGTTCCACCCGGAACATAGCATTAGGCAGCGGCTCGACCACCGTTGCCATGACCTCAATCGCGTCTTCTTTACTCATCGACTCCTTAATACAGCGATTTGGGAGTTCCCTCGCTAGGCTCGGGACAGCAAACTCCTTCGCCCACGCCTGCTAAACACCTCAACCTTTACTCATGCACTCCTTGGAAATTCGGCTCTCAGTTGCCGGTTCCCAGTTGCCATCAATGGGCTGAAATCCCAACTCTCTTGACTCGGTACAATCTGTGGCCCCTCACTGCGTCAAAATTACCGGGCCATCTCTGGTGACGGCGACGCAGTGTTCGAAGTGAGCGCTGTAGCTGCCATCCGCGGTGACAGCGGTCCACTTATCGCCTAAGAGACGGGCTTCCGGCTTTCCGTAATTCACCATAGGCTCGATGGCGATGACCATGCCTTGGCACAATCGGGCACCCCGTCCTCGGGTACCAAAGTTTGGAACCTGCGGCTCTTCGTGCAGGCGCGTGCCGATTCCGTGTCCAACGAACTCGCGAACCACGCTGAAGCCGTGGGCTTCGACGTATTCCTGGACCGCGGCGCCGACATCACCGACCGCATTACCGGTGCGTGCCTGATCAATCCCGCAGTAGAGCGCTGCTTCCGTCACCGAGAGCAACTTGCGCAGCTCCGGAGTAACTTCCTCTCCCACGGGCACGGTAATGGCAGCGTCGCCATAATAGCCGTCGAGAACCACGCCACAATCGACTGAGACGATGTCGCCAGTTTTGAGCACCCGTTTTTCAGACGGGATGCCGTGCACGATTTCCTCGTTCACTGAAGTGCAGAGCACGCAAGGATAGTCGTAGTATCCCTTAAACGCGGGCTTTGCGCCTAAATCTTTCATCTTCTGCTCGGCGGCGCGCTCGAGATCCATGGTAGTCGCGCCGGGCACAACCAGCCTGCGAACATCGTCGAGCACCTGGCGGACGACATGGCCGCTGCGCCGCATCTTCTCAATTTCCACCGTCGACTTGCAGACGATCGCCATTCTCCTAAGCGCCGGAAGCAGGTTTGCCTGCCTCCACGGGGCTATGATCCTCTATCACGCGGACGATCTGGGCGGTGACATCCTCTACGGGCAGATCTCCGTTCACTGAAACCAGGCGCCCCTTGCGCTCATAATAGTCCGCCACAGGCCGGGTCTGCGCCTGGTAGGCGGCCAGACGCTCGACGATCACTTCCTCGCGGTCGTCATTGCGAGTGACCAGCTTGGATCCGTCAACATCACAGAGTTCGTTGACGCGGGGTGGCTGGGAGTGGACGTTGTAGATCCGTCCACAGGTTTGGCAGGAACGCCGTCCGGTGAGCCGGAGCAACAGTTGATTATAATCCACGTCGATACGGATCACAATCGGCAGGCACTTGCCACGATGCGAGTTGTCAAAGAACTCATGCTCGAAGAATGCATCGAGCCATCCCGCCTGTGCCGCAGTGCGCGGAAAACCGTCGAGGATGAAGCCGCGCTCGCAGTCCGCCTGGCGGAGGCGGGACGCGACCATGTCACAAACCAGGTCATCGGGCACCAACTCGCCCCGTGCCATAATGGACTTGGCCTGCATGCCTAGTCTGGTGCCGCGGACCACGTTGTCACGCAGGATGTCTCCAGTGGAGATCTGCGGGATTCCGTAACGTTCGGCAATCCGTTTGGCCTGCGTCCCTTTGCCAGCACCTGGTGGTCCGACCAGGATCAAAGGTCCGACACTGCGGGAGTTTTCTTCCGCCATTAAGTTAGCCCCCGCTTCACCTCAGGGGCTAAAAAGCCCCTGTTTCTCTTAATCCGCTGAATGCGGCGCTAGAGCGCTGCCCTCGCACAAAAGCAAAGTTCCTGCTCGTAGCCTCAGGGGCTAAAGCCCATCCCATCGACGTCCGGAACGCGGGCCTAAAGGCCCGCTCTTCCACCCTATAACCCGCTCTTCCACGCGACAACCCGCTCTTTCCACGCGACAATTAGGAACTCTATGACCAGGTACGGCGGCCGCGGATGCGTCCGCTACGCGGCGTGAATCCGTCGTAGTGACGCATGATCAGCTGCGCCTCGATCTGAGTGACCGTATCCATGGCAACACCGACGACGATCAGCAGCGAAGTGCCGCCGAAGTAAAAATTCACTCCCAAGCCGTTGGTGACCCAGGCGGGCAAACGCTCAAACCAGGCGCCCACCGCTCCTGGCAGGTGGTTCAGGTGAATGCCAGCGATCATCCACTCCGGGATGAACGAGATGATGATCAGGTACAACGCCCCCACCAAAGTAATTCGGGTCAAGACCTCATTAATATAATCGGAAGTGCGCTTGCCCGGACGAATGCCGGGAATGAACCCGCCGTACTTCCTCATGTTGTCCGCAACCTCGTTGGGGTTAAAGACGATCGACACGTAGAAATACGCAAAGAAGATGATGCCGACGGCGTACAGCAACGTGTAGAGTGGCTCGCCCCAGCCGAGCGCGTGCATCAGTCCACCGAAATAACGGTTCTCCCGCAGGGGATAGCCGATAGTCTGAGGGAGCGTCAGAATCGAGGACGCAAAAATAACCGGCATGACCCCGCCGGCATTGACGCGAAGCGGCAGGTGGGTGGATTGTCCGCCCATGACCTTGCGTCCGACGACGCGTTTAGCGTACTGCACCGGAATGCGACGCTCGCTGCGTTCGACATAGACGATGAAGGCCACCACCACAATCATCAGGGCGATCAGAAGGAGCATGGCCGGCGCAGTAAAGGCGCCCCAAGCGTCGGTGCGAACCTTGTCATAGAGATCGGCGACGCCACGCGGCAGTCCTACGACGATGCCCGCGAAGATCAGCAGCGACATGCCGTTCCCGACACCGCGCTCCGTAATCTGTTCGCCCAACCACATGATGAACGCGCTGCCAGTGGTGAGCGTGAGCATGGTCATCAGCCGGAAGCCCCAGCCGGGGTTGACGACGAAATCTCCGCCACTCTTTTCCAGGCCGATCGCAATCCCAAACGATTGAATCGAGCTCAGCACCACGGTGAGATAGCGCGTCCATTGGGTAATTTTCTTGCGGCCGAGTTCGCCTTCCTTCTGCAGCTTGGCCAATGGCTCATAGACCACGGTTAGAAGCTGCAGAATGATCGAAGCGGTGATGTAGGGCATGATACCCAAGGCGAAGATGGTCATCCGCTTGAGCTGACCGCCGCTGAATAAATCCACGAACCCGAGAAACGTGCCCCGGTTCTGTTCAAAGAACTGCTGCAGTCTGTCGGCATTGATACCCGGAGTGGGGATGTGGCCGCCGAACCGGTACACTGCCAGCAGCGCGAGCGTGAACAGGATGCGCCTTCGGAGATCCGGGATACGAAAGATGTTCGCCAGTTTTTCAAACATTCACTGCAAGACCTCGAACTTGCCACCCGCCTTGATGATCTTTTCCTGAGCGGATTTGGAGAATTTGTGAGCCTGCACGGTGATCGCCGTCGTGAGTTCGCCGTCACCGAGAACCTTGACTGGGTGTTTCGTTTTGATGACTCCGGCTTTGCGCAGCACATCGGGAGTGATGGCCATCTCACCGAGGGCCGCCAGCTTCTCCAGGTTCACGATGTTGAATTCTTTACGGAAGATATTGGTGAAGCCGCGCTTGGGCATGCGGCGGTGCAGGGGCATCTGGCCGCCTTCAAAACCGCGCATCATCCGTGAGCCGCTGCGGGAGCGCTGGCCTTTGTGACCACGGGTGGATGTCTTACCCATGCCTGAGCCCATCCCGCGTCCCACCCGCTTTTTGTTTTCCGAGGCCTTTTTCGGTGCCCGAATATTGGAGAGATTCATAGCTAAATCCCGTCTACCTCAGGGGCTTAAGCCCTAACTTGGTTTTGTCTACCCGCGCGGCTAAGGCCATGCCCTCTTCTTTTTTACTGCTGAACGATCTCGACCAGGTGAGGCACTTTGGCCACCATGCCGCGAATGCCAGGCGTGTCCGGACGCTCGATCACCTGATTCAGCCGCGTAAAGCCCAGGCCTTTGATCACCAGCTTATGTTTTTCCGGAGAACAGATCGCGGAGCGCACCCATTTGAGGTAGAGCTTACCATTCTTATTTGATGTTTTAGCCATTGTTGCGATTCCTCGTAATTGAGTGGCCAATGTTCAGTGGCCAGTTACCTCGGGCTGCCGCGTCTTCTCTTACATTCCGAACAGCACGACTAAAGTTGTGCCCTGCCTACAATTCATCGACGGACTTGCCGCGCAGGGCGGCGACGTAGTTCTTGTTCTTCAGTTTCTTCAGGGCGTCAAAGGTCGCCTTGACCACGTTATGGGGGTTGGTCGTGCCGATGGATTTGGTCAGGACATTCTGAATCCCCGCCGAAGTCATCACAGCGCGGACGGCCCCTCCGGCAATTACGCCAGTGCCTTCCGGAGCGGGTTTGAGCAGCACCATACCCGAGCCGAACCGTCCCAACACAGTATGCGGTATGGTGGTCTGGGTGAGGTTGACCCTGAACAGATTTTTCTTGGCCGACTCAATTCCCTTGCGGATAGCCTGAGGAACTTCCTTCGCCTTTCCGGAACCGAACCCAACGACGGCAGCAGAAGGATCGCCGACCACGACCAGTGCGGCGAAAGAGAGATTCTTGCCTCCCTTGACTACTTTCGTCACGCGGTTGATGGAAACAACCTGGTCCTTGAGCTGGAACTGTCCCGCATCGAGCCTCTTCGTGACTGTTGGCATCCTTAACTCTCGTTTCTTTGGGCTCTGCTCAATGGCAGATAACTCCAAAACCCATGACAACTGGGGCGAGCGCGCCCTGCAACACGATCTATTTCTTAGAACTGTAATCCGCCTTCGCGAGCGGCATCGGCCAACGCTTTGACGCGACCGTGATAGATGTAACCGCCACGATCGAAGACGACTTTCGTGATTCTCTTTGCCTTGGCGCGCTCGGCGATGTTCTTGCCGACTGTTTTCGCCGCCGCCACGTTTCCGCCGGTGCTGCGCTCGCTTTTCTTTCCTTCCGCGGTGCTGGCAGAGACGAGGGTCACGCCTTTCAAGTCGTCTACCAGTTGCGCGTAGATATGGTTGAGCGAGCGATATACGTTCAGGCGCGGCCGCTCGGCTGTGCCGAGGACTTTCTTGCGAATGCGGTCATGCACGCGCTGCCGTGTTGCGTTCTTTCCCAATCGCGTTAACATTCGTGTTCTCCGCGCAGGATGACATCGCAGGGCTCACGCCTTGCAAAACGGCATCACTTAGCTCCCGTTTTTCCCACCTTCTTCTTCAGGCGCTCGCCCGCATAGCGCACGCCTTTGTTCTTGTATGGATCGGGCGGACGCAAGGAGCGCATCTCGGCGGCTACTTGCCCAACCTTTTGGCGGTCAATGCCGCTGATCGCCAGCTTCGTCTGCTTGGGATCGATAGCCACTTCAACGCCGGAGGGCAATGGGTACTCGATCGGGTGCGAGTATCCGAGACTGAACACCACCGTGCCCTTACCCTTCATTTCCGCGCGGTAGCCGATGCCGACGATTTCCAGTTCTTTGGTCCAGCCTTTTGTGACACCTTCGACGGCGTTGTTCACAAGTGCGCGGGCGAGTCCGTGGACAGCAGCCTGTGATTCATTTTCACGGATGGCCACTAGGTGACCATCCTGTTGCTCCACGCGAATCCCGCGGGGCAGTAGCGTATCCAGTTTCCCCTTGGGCCCTTGCACAGCGACCGTGCGGTCTTCGATTTTGACTGTCACTCCCTTGGGGAGCGGGATAGGTTTCTTTCCAATTCGTGACATAGCAGTTCTCAGTTGCCAGTTCTCAGTCGCAGACCGCGAACGGCCTGCGCTCTGGCATTACCAAACCTCGCAGAGGAGTTCACCGCCAACGCCTTCCCTGCGTGCCTGGCGTCCAGTCATCACGCCGCGTGGCGTGGTGAGGATGTTGATGCCCAGTCCTCCGAGGACGCGCGGAATCTCACTGCGGCGCACGTACACTCGGCAGCCGGGACGCGACACGCGGGCGACATTCGAAATCGCCGCTTCATTATCGGACCCGTACTTCAAGTAAATACGCACAACTTTGTGGCCTTCTTCCTCCGTTGCCTTGTAGTTGGCGATGTAACCCTCTTCTTTCAAGATGCGGGCGATCTCGAGCTTCAGATTGGAAGCGGGAACATCCACTTTCTGGTGCCTCGCGCGAATGGCATTGCGGATTCGCGTCAGCATGTCTGCGACCGGATCGGTCAACCTCATGTTTTGCCTCTCCTCAAGTCGCCCGTTTGCTTCGGCCAGTTGCGCTGCGCCTTTGGACCGAAGAACCTGCGACGACCTTGTTTCACCGCGCGACACCCTATTATGTGCTGCGCGGGTCTTGCGTGTAGCCTGCGCGAAGGCAGGCGTGCTTACTTACCAGGACGACTTGGAAACGCCCGGGATCTCCCCACGCAGCGCCAGACCGCGGAAGCACAGTCGGCAGAGGCCGAACTTGCGTAGATAGCCGCGCGGGCGTCCGCAGATCTTGCAGCGGTTGTGCTTGCGCGTGGAGAACTTGGGTTTTCGTGCGTCCTTAACTCTTTTTGCTGTAGTGGCCACCTGGTTTTTAGCTCCTAGCTCTTAGCTCTGGCTGTCAGCTCTCAGCTTCCGGTACGGCAATGATTCAATCCAATCAATCTCTCGATTCCTACGCTCGGAAGGGCATGCCCAGGTGCCGAAGCAGCGCTCGCGCTTGATCATCGGTGCGGGCGGTGGTCACGATGGTGACGTTCATGCCCTTGAGCTTATCCACTTTGGCGTAATCGATTTCCGGGAAAATCAATTGGTCGCGCAGGCCCAGCGTGTAATTACCGCGTCCGTCGAACGATTTGGTCGAGACGCCGCGGAAGTCGCGCACACGGGGAAGCACGACATTCACCAGCCGGTCAAAGAACTCGTACATGCGATCACCGCGCAGGGTGACCATGGCGCCAATCGGCATGCCAGCACGCACCTTAAAGGCCGCGATAGACTTTTTGGCCCGGGTGATGACCGGCTTCTGGCCGGTGACCTGGCCGAGTTCGTTGACTGCGGGGTCAAGCACCTTGGCATTTTGAGTCGCCTCGCCTACTCCCATGTTGACCACGATCTTGTGCAGGCGCGGCACGGCCATGGGATTGTCGAATTCGAACTCCTTCATCAGAGTTGGTGCGACTTCCTTGCCGAACTTCGTGCGGAGGCGCGGCGTCTCTTTGGCACTATGGCGCGCCTGCTCTGGCGCCTTCGGTTGTTCTTGTTTTTCGGCCTTCTTATCTCTTTTCTCTTTTGCCATTGCTCAATTACTTTCTCTCACGGTTTCGGTGTCGCGGAAGCAGCTTCTAGCTGTTACTTCGCCCGGATAAAAACTGACGGCTGATAGCTATTTATCCAATGTCGTGCCGCACTTTTTGCAGATGCGCACTTTGCGTTCGCCGCGCAGTTCGTGTCCGATGCGGACCGGCCCACAAGTCGGGCAGACGAGCTGCACGTTCGATAGCGCAATGCGACTCTCCTGCTCGGCGATACCGCCCTTGATGTTACGCTGCGGATTGGGTCGCACATGCTTCTTCACCATCATGACGTGTTCGACGAGAATTTTGCCCTCGTCGGGAAACATGCGGAGGACGCGCCCTTCCTTACCCTTGTCGCGCCCGGTGATCACCTTCACCGTATCATTGCGCCGGATGTCGACTCGCTTGTGTGACGTTGTTACGGTTCGCATTTCAAAGCCTTTTCGGTTTCAAGGTCTCAACCCTATTTTGCATCTGGCGATCCTCGCACTTTGAAACCTTCCAATATTGAAAATTCTCTAAAGTACTTCTGGCGCCAGTGAAACAATCTTCAAGAACTTCTTCTCGCGTAACTCGCGGGCCACGGGACCGAATACGCGGGTACCCACTGGCTCACCGGCTTCATTGATTAGCACGGCGGCGTTCTGGTCGAAGCGGATATATGTACCATCGCGGCGGCGATGCTCTTTTCGGGTACGCACGATCACTGCCTTAACGACCTTTCCTTTTTGCACCTGCCCATCGGGGGCGGCTTCCTTCACGCTGGCGGTGACCACGTCACCCAGACCCGCACGCAGTCCGGTCGAGCCGCCGAGCGGAAGAATCATCTGCAGCTTGCGAGCGCCCGAGTTATCGGCGACCTCGAGCATGCTTCTCATCATCACAGCCATAGTCTTAATCCCCCCTACGCGTCGCGACTCTATTGTCCAGTCTGCGCACCGATGGTGGTCTCGGGCACGAGCGCCGTCTTGCGGATGATCTCCTTCAGGCGCCACCGCTTGAGTTTTGAAAGCGGCCGCGTTTCCTCGAGGCGCACAACGTCGCCTACGCGTGCTTCATTCTTCTCATCATGCGCGTAAAACTTCTTGCCCTGCGAAACGACGCGACCGTAAAGACGATGCGACTTCTTGCGCACGGCCTCGACTACGATGGTCTTGTGCATGCGGTTGGATACGACCTCTCCGACAACCACTTTGCGGCGGCCGGCCCGCTCATTGCTCAGGACACTCGGCTGGCCCTGCCGTGTCGTTGGTTCGGGCATGTTACCTCCTCTCCGTCTTGCGGTTGGCAACTTCCTGCTCGCGCATAATGGTTTTGACGCGGGCGATATCCTTGCGTAGACCGCGAATTTTCTTCAGGCTCTCCGTTTGTCCCATGTTGAGCTGGAACTTCAGCTTGAAGAGCTGGTCAGCGAGCTCATGCTCCTGGTGACGAAGCTCGACGTCGGTGAGGTTGCGGATTTTCTCCGGTTTCATAGATCAGTTCTCAATCAGTTCTAGTTCCGGGTTCTCACTCAGTTGTTGCCCGATTTCTTTTCTGTGCAGATCTACTGAATGCCCTCCCGCTTCACAAACATGGTGCGCAGGGGCAGCTTGTGCGATGCGAGCCGCATAGCTTCCGCGGCATCGGTCGGAGACACGCCTTCCATTTCAAAGAGGATCTTGCCTGGGCGCACGACCGCCACCCAGTGATCGGGCGCACCTTTGCCCTTACCCATACGGGTCTCGGCGGGCTTTTTGGTCACCGGTTTGTCAGGAAACAGACGAATCCAGATTTTGCCGCCGCGCTTCACGAAGCGAGTCATGGCGACGCGGCTGGCCTCGATCTGGCGGTCCGTGATCCAGCCGGGCTCGAGCACCTTCAGTCCGTATTCTCCGAAAGCCAGCTCAGAACCGCGCCAAGCCTTGCCGGCCATGCGCCCGCGCTGCTGCTTACGGTACTTCACTTTCTTGGGCATCAGCATAAAATCAGCTCTTAGCTATCAACCTGTAACGCTCAGCTTGAGACGCAGCAAGCTGCGTCTCTACAGAAATCTCTAGAAGGCGCCAGTCACTGTTGCGGGCTGCGCTTCGCGCTTCTTCTGCGGCAGAATTTCGCCACGGTAGATCCAGCATTTCACCCCGATTACGCCGTAGGTGGTTTTGGCCTCGGAGAAACCGTATTCGATGTCGGCGCGCAACGTGTGCAGCGGCAAGCGGCCTTGCAGATACCACTCGGAACGCGCGATTTCGTTGCCGTTCAGCCGGCCGCTGACGCGAACCTTGATTCCCTTGCAGCCGAAGCGCAGGGCGGAATCTACTGCCTTCCGCATGGCGCGGCGGAAGCCGACACGCTTTTCGAGTTGTAGCGCGATCGACTCCGACACCAGTTGCGCATCAAGCTCGGGTTTGTGCACTTCCTGGATATCGATGTAGACCTCGCGTGAAGTGCGCTTCTGCACGTCCTGCTTGAGCTTATCGATTTCAGCGCCCTTGCGCCCGATGATAATGCCCGGACGCGCCGTCTTGATGATGACGCGCAGCTTGTTGCCAGGGCGCTCGATTTCGATCGAGCTGACGCCGGCGGACTTAAGCTTATCCTTCAACTCGTTCTTCAGCTTGACGTCTTCCAGCAGCAGCTTGTCGTAATCACGTTCGACAAACCAACGCGATTTCCAAGGCTTGGTGTAGCCGAGGCGAAAACCATATGGGTGGACTTTTTGTCCCATTGCTTCTCCTTGTCGTAGATCCTTACCTCTTGTGTGCCATCCCTACTACGGGACTCGATCTCTCGTCAGAGATCCTCCGTGGCTGAACGTGCTATTTAGCGCCCGCCGTCTTCCTGCGGGGAGCTTTCTTAGCTTTAGCCTTAACTCTCCTTCCAGCTGGCGCCTTAGCGGTTGCTTTCTCTTCGCCCACCACGGTTGCTACGGTCTCTCCGTTCTTGCCCCGCTCAGCGAGCACGATCTCGATATGTGCGATGCGCCGCACGTAGTGGTAAGCGCGTCCCATAGGCGCCGGACGGATGCGCTTCATACGCGGGCCGTCGTTCGCCACGGCACGCTTCACGTACAGATTATCGATATCGACATCAATACCCTTTTCGGTACTCAGGTAGCTGGCATTGTCGAGCGCCGATTGCAGCAGCTTGGCCACCGTCGCCGCCACCCGCTTCTTGGTAAACGCCAGCGTATTGCGCGCTTCTTCGGCCCGGCGCCCCTTGATGAGGCCCAGCACCAGACGCGCTTTCTGTGGTGAGACGCGCATGTAACGTGCTTCAGCTCGGAATTCCATCGCTGCGTCTCCTTATGGCTTGGGCGCCGCGGGCGCTGCTGGGGCTGCTCCCGCTGCCGGAGCCGGAACCGGGGCTCCCGGACCGCCGGGGACGCCGGCTGGCCTCACTGCGGTTTCGGTCGCGGCCCTCATAGAGTGTCCCTTGAATGAGCGGGTAAAGCTGAACTCGCCCAGTTTGTGCCCCACCATGTTCTCGGTGATATACACCGGAATAAATTTCCTGCCGTTATGGACGGCGATGGTGTGGCCCACCATCTCCGGGATGATGGTCGAGCGCCGCGACCACGTGCGCAGCACCTTCTTCTCATTGCGAGCGTTCATAGCTTCCACTCTCGTCTGAAGATAGGTGTCTACGAACGGGCCTTTCTTGGTTGAACGTGCCATAAGTCAGTTCTCAGTTCTCAGTTCTCGGTTCTGAATTCTCGAATTCTCTAAGGTCTCCCGTGTCGGACGACATCCCTGTCAACTGCCAACCAAACGCGGCGTCACTTCTTGCGGCGGCTGACGATGAATGCGTCGGTGCGCTTGTTATTGCGCGTTTTGTAGCCACGCGTCGGTTGTCCCCACGGAGTCACCGGATGACGGCCGCCGGATGTCTTGCCTTCGCCACCCCCATGCGGGTGATCGACCGGATTCATCGACACCCCCCGGTTATGGGGACGGCGTCCCAACCAGCGCATCCGTCCCGCTTTGCCGATCGAGACATTCTCGTGATCGGTGTTGCCCACCTGACCGATCGTGGCCATGCAATCGAGCAGAACTTTGCGCGTCTCACCCGAGGGCAGTTTCACCAGCGCGTAGTCGCCTTCTTTGGCTACCAATTGGGCGGCGCCGCCGGCCGAGCGCACCATCTGGGCGCCTTTCCCGGGTCGCAACTCCAAATTGTGAACCATCGTGCCCGGCGGGATATTGCGCAGCGGCAGCGCGTTGCCGACGAGAATGTCGGCGTCGGGGCCGCTCACCACTTTTTGTCCCACCTTCAATCCGTCGGGTTGGACGATGTAACGCTTTTCGCCATCGGCATAACTCAAGAGTGCGATGCGGGCTGAACGGTTGGGATCGTATTCGATCGAAACCACGCTGGCCGGTATGCCGACCTTGTCGCGTTTGAAATCAATGAGGCGCAGCTTGCGCTTGTTCCCACCACCGCGGAACCAACTGGTGATGTCGCCCGAGTTACGGCGTCCTCCGGTGTGCTTCTTAGGCTCGGTCAGCGGCTTAAACGGCTTGTCGGCCGTGAGCTCGTCATTGACCAGCGTGGTCCGGAACCGCAATGTCTGGGTCGTCGGTCTGTAAGTCTTGATTGCCATAATAGCTCTCAGCTTTTAGCTTTCAACTCTCAGCCATTTCGGATCAGCCACCGCACTTTGTGATCACTCATAGCTGAACGACTGATAGCTTTCTTCATTTACCTCTAAGCGATTCGACCCTTCTGACATGCCGAATCGCGCTGCGGAAAGGCCTTCGTACTGCTGTGTCCTACAGGCGGTCCCAGCAGTTTCAAAATTAGAGATTCTGCGCGTATTCCGGCATCTTTTCGCCGGCTTTCAGCCGCACATACGCTTTCTTCCAATCAGGGCGATAGCCGGCAAATTTTCCGCGCCGGCGCTCTTTGCCCGGGTAGTTGGCCGTGCGCACTGACCTGACCTTCACTTTGAAGATGGTTTGCACAGCCTCCTTGACTTCTGTCTTGGTCGCCTTGCTGTTCACCTGGAAGACCAGCGTGTTCTGGTTTTCCTTGATGGCCAGGCCTTTCTCGGTGATCACCGGACGGCGAATGATCTGGTAAGCAGATTTCATTACGCCACCTCCGCTGCTTTTTCATGCCGCACACGACGCCGCGGGACGCGCATGGCTTTCTTTTCACTCTTCTTACCTTCACCTTCGGCCGCCTGGCGCTGACGCTTGGAAACTGAGTTCTTCAGTGACAACTGCAGTTTCTCAATCGCAGGCTGCGAAAAGATCACGCGGTCATAACGCAACAGGTGATAAGGATGCACTTCGTTGCCCCGCACAAGCTCGAGATCTTCGATATTGCGGGAGCTGAGCTCGAGATTGCGATTCTCGTGCTTCGGCTCCTCGACCAGCAACACGGTACTGTCGACTTTCAACACATCAAGCGCTTCGCGGAATTGCTTGGTCTTAGGCTCCTTTACATCGAAAGCGTTCACTACCGTCAGCTTTCCGTCCGCGAATTTGGACGCGAGCGCCGAGCGTAATGCCCCCAGCAGCTTCTTGCGTGGGAACGTGTAATCGTAGGAGCGCGGCTGGGGACCATGAACCGTACCGCCATGGCGCCATAGCGGGGAACGTATCGAGCCCACTCGGGCGCGGCCGGTTCCCTTCTGCTTCCACAGCTTTTTACCGGAGCCGGAGACCAGCTTGCGGTTCTTGGTGGCGTGCGTGCCGGCACGCTGCGAGGCGCGGTAGTGCTTGACCGCTTCCCACAGCAGGTCCTCGTTGACTGCGCCGAAGACTTCATCGGCGAGTTCGAGCGTGCCTACTTTGGATCCGGTCAGATCGTAAATGTCGATGGTTGCCATATGCTTTCCGTATTGGCGCGTTGGCCCACAATTAATGACTGATGACCAACGACTGCTTTAGCCCTTCTTGGACGCGCGCTTGGCTGACTTCAATGGATCAACCGTGCCGATTCCAGCGAACCCGCGACGCTCTCTAGGCGGCTTCTTGGCCTTGGTGATGATCAGGTACCCGCCATTCGGGCCGGGCACACTGCCTTCGATCACCAGCAGGTTCTCTTCTTTGTCCATGCCCAGCACGCGCGAGTTGCGAACCGTTACGCGCTCAGCGCCCATGTGTCCGGACATGCGCATGCCCTTGAACACGCGCGAAGGGAACGCCGACGAGCCGATCGAACCTGGGATCTGGAACATCGAACCATGTGACTTGGGGCCACCGCCAAAATGATGGCGCTTGACTACGCCGGCAAAGCCACGTCCCTTGCTGATGCCGACGATGTCGACGAACTTTTCACCCTCGAAGATATCGACCAGTACCCGATCTCCAACCTTCACGGCGCCGTCGGTCTCGGTTTTCTCTTCGATCTCGAGAGGGACCTCACGCAGAAACTTCATTGGCGGCAGGTTGTGCTTGGCGAAGTGTCCGCGCATTGGTTTGGTGACCCGCGATTCCTTCACGAACTCGACAAGCCCGATCTGGGCGGAGTCGTAGCCGTCCTTGGTGGCGGTCTTGTGCTGCGTGATCACGCAGGGACCCGCCTGAAGGACGGTGGCTGGGCGGACGTCACCCTTGCTATCGAAGAGCTGCGTCATGCCGACCTTCTTTCCTAGAATTCCAGCTACCTTTGCCATGTTCCTTCTCCGCTACGCCCAGCGTGGCTCTTCGGCCCTTGGCTCTGAAAGCTGAGAGCTGATGGCTGAGAGCTATTTGTGTTCCTTGCCAAACGCTTTAATCTCGACATCCACGCCCGCGGGCAGATCGAGCTTCATCAGTGCGTCCACCGTCTGCTGCGTCGGCTCGAGAATATCGAGCAGGCGCTTGTGGGTACGAATCTCAAACTGCTCGCGCGACTTCTTGTCCACGTGCGGGGAGCGCAGCACGCAGTATTTATTTTTCATCGTGGGCAGTGGGATCGGGCCCGCGATTTGCGCGCCGGTACGCTTCGCCGTGTCGACGATCTCACCCGTCGATTGATCGAGGATGCGGTAATCGTATGCCTTGAGACGGATGCGAATTCTTTCTTTTCCAATCACGTTTGGCTCTCTAACTGGCGGCAAGCTGCAGGCCGCTGACTGTTTTGTGTGCGCGGGCGCCCTCGCCCGCGAAATCGCCGGGTTACATCCTTTGGCCGACTCCACATCCGCGACTTACGAATCTTCCGATCCTAATCGCTTATTTCCGCCGCAAGGCAGACCGGAGTGTCCATGCCACACCTACTGCACGATCTCACTGATCGTTCCCGCGCCCACCGTGTGACCGCCTTCGCGGATGGCAAAGCGCAGGCCCTTTTCCATCGCCACTGGCGTGATCAGCTCGATCACCAACTGCACGTTGTCCCCCGGCATCACCATCTCCGTGCCCGAAGGAAGCTCCGCCACTCCCGTCACGTCCGTCGTCCGCAGATAAAATTGCGGCCGGTAGCCCTTGAAAAAGGGCGTGTGCCGCCCCCCTTCTTCCTTGGTCAGGATGTACACCTCGCCCTTGAACTTGGTGTGCGGTGTGATCGAGCCCGGCTTCGCCAGCACCATCCCGCGCTCCACTTCCTCTTTGCCGATGCCGCGCAACAATAACCCGGCGTTGTCGCCCGCCATGCCCTCGTCCAACTGCTTCTTGAACATCTCCACGCCGGTGACCACCGTCTTGCGGGTCTCGCGGAAGCCCACGATCTCCACTTCCTCGCCCACTTTCACCTTGCCGCGCTCAATCCGCCCTGTCACCACCGTGCCCCGACCCGAAATCGAGAAGATATCCTCGATCGGCATCAGGAATGGCTTTTCAATCTCTCGCTTCGGCACCGGTACATACTTGTCCACCGCCGACATCAGCTCATCGATCTGCTTCTCCCACTTCTCTTCGCCATTCAGCGCGCCCAGCGCCG
>WNFB01000549.1_pt1 | contig 35349 bp, 33 predicted proteins | sample 5400501 | NCBI WGS metagenome assembly WNFB01 (sample SAMN13153341, study PRJNA577476) | soil metagenome | isolation source: 200 cm saprolite under Douglas fir tree site 2 hole 1 | place: USA:California | collected 2015-04-18
CTAGTGTGATGGTTGTTGGACAAACTGACCGTTCTGGTTCAGGAAAATCATCTGTGTTCCCTGAACGTTTACAAGCATGTCTACTTTTCCGTCCCCGTCCACATCAAGAAAACGTAAAGTGATGGGGTCAAGGTCTGCATTTGGGCCGAAAATTTGCGGGCCTGGATAGATTTTTGCTTTCGAGCTATCGCCGCCTGAAATTTCAATAATGACAACCCTGGCGTTGAGGTTTAAGGCGATGATATGCGTCTTGTGTTGGGCACTGTCATTGTGACCAACAACCACGTCATATTGTGCTGTCCTGGGGCGTCCATACTGGACGTCATCTTGATAAACACTCCACCACGAGCTAAGAGCCTGTAACCCGGTCCACGCAGCAAGCATGATGATCATGCCGAAACCTAACCAGAGAACAGGATGGGCGCGAAACCAACCCCTTTTTCGTCGTGTGTGTGCTGCGGGTATATCCTCGGTGGTGCGTTGTGCTGGCGGTGCGGATCGCCGTTTGGGAATGCCCTGTACTTGGTCAGGGTGAAACTGATACCGAGTGTTTCCCTGTGTCGAGGGCATGTTGTAGCGAATGCTGCTGTTTGGCAGTCGTGGCGGCCATACGTCGTCATACTCACCCTCGTCATCTGCTTCAATGACATGCCCCCTGCTGTCCTGGTAGGTGACGTTATCCCCTCGTTGGTGCCTTGCGTCTGGTCGTTGGACGGGCTGCCTTGATCTGGCGTATCTGTCTGGGTTCATGCCTCCCTCCTCCGTTCTTCACTGCGATGCAGGGCGCACAGGATCAAGCGAGCGTCCGATGGCGGTCGGCTCAAACACCGTGGACAATAGGCATACTGGCCGCACGCCACACACACCTTCTCCCCCAAGGTGAAGGTGGGCTGCCAGCGGTGCCAGTCCTGCGCACAGTTTGCAAGGGCCTTGGTCCGTTGAAGAGAGGTCGTCGATGCGTGTTCCGTCATGACTGTTCTCCCTCCTCCTTATGCCCCAGTATGCCGTGCTGCTGGTAACACAACACGCATGCCTCCTGTATCTGCTGGGTCAGCACCCCGACTCGCTGGAGTTGCTCCGTCGCCTCCGAGAAGAGGTTCCCAAGAGAGGTACGCTCCTCCGTGTCGAGGGGATACCGCTTATCACTTGCCAACCGTTCGAGCCAGTAGAGCGCACTCATCCACTGCGAGGAGGATTCTTGCAGGTCATGCATGGTCTGCTCACAAGCGGTGCGAGCGTGCAGGTCATCCCCGTTGAGACGGCTGTGACAGGCGTGGTTATACTGCTGCAAAGCTCCTGCCTCCAGGGAGAGAGCGGAGAAGACCGCCGAGGTCACAGTGAAGGCAGGATAGGTGAGAAACGTCCCTGCAAAGGTAGCCCAGAGTTGGGCGGTTCCCTCGAGCGGCACCCAGGAACAGGGTGAGGAGGAGGATGGCGCAGGTGTGGCGAAAAACGTGGACGGTGTGCCTAGATGTTCTTGGAGACTCATGCCAGCACCTCCTGGTGGGTCTCAGGGATGCGGAGATGCTGGTGCTGCTGGCACATCCCCACCAGGGGCTTGCCGCGCATCTTTGAGACACAGACGTGACAGGCAGCAAGGGTATGGCACCGAACGCAGTGAAAGTAGCCGATGATGATGGTGGGCCGCCACTCGTGGCCCTGGGTACAGGCGTTCACCGTGGTCTGTGAGATCGGTCCATCGGAAGTGAGCTGCTCGTTCATTGTCTCACCTCCTCTGCCTCTCTTTGTACTAATAAAAAAGAGACATTGGTACTAACACTAGTGGTTTCTGCATAGTTCAACATGTTTCAAGCTCCTTCTGTGCTTGACGCTAGACGCTTCACGCCTGATACTATGCGTGAGGGTCTATGTTACTGCTTCAACAACGGGACTAGACTCTCAAACCGCTGGTGTCTGTGGGCAAACACAGGTACCAGCAGTGCTAATTATCGGGGCGGTGTTCCCTGTACCATCTGCGTTTCCTTTCTGATTGAACTAGATATGACTGTTTCTATGTATTATAGTTCCAAAAAATATTATGACTGTTTCTATGTATTATAGTTCCAAAAAATATAGCGTATTATTGCAACGCCATATTTCCTGTTGGATTTATACGGCAAGCCGTAAGGGGTGAACCACATAGCCCGCTATTCCCTTTGCAAATGCATCGGGTCTACTTTTACGCAAAATGTTATAGGCACCGTTCATATCCGCACATATCTTGCGTCCATCTTTCGTGCGGTACAGACGGTTTCTGCGCCCGGTCCGCTTCCCACTAAAGACATGCTCTTCATCATCATTAGGTTTGTAGTCAGGAAGAGGATCAAGATCAAAAAAGCTGGCTTTACTGGTATAGCTCTCTTCTCGGACTTCCACCTGAATGCCGACTAATGCCGCACTGTAGGTGAGCATATCAATGAAGCGTGCATGAGGAATGCTCACAAAGCTCTGGTTGTTTTTCCTACCCATCCCACATTCCTGCTTCCACAACGGGTTTTTCCCGATAATGACCGTTCCTACTCCCTCTTCTACCAGGAAGTCAATAATACGTTTACTGGCTGTGTGTAGGTAGTGATCAATGCGCCGGTTGCGTGTGTTCGTGATGCGCTCCATCTGGTGGGTAACGCGCTCTCGATCATCTTTGGGAAGTTGCTTTTTTAGTTCTTTCATGCGCTTGTTGTACCACTGGTTCCACGCTTTTATCGGACGACCGTTAACCAATCGAGGCACAAAGCCCTCCCGGTTTGAAGCTATCGCCGCTAAATTTGTGACTCCTAGATCAATGCCGACACAGAAAGATGGATCAACGTTTGCCTGAACTGGCTCTTTGGTGTAAATCACCTCAACAACATAGTGGCCGTTGCGGGGAACAATGCGAACTTGATCGATTCTCTTTTGTTTCGTTTTGATGCTGATCGGAAGCATGGAAGGTTGAACATGGCCATGCTTCAAACCTCTTTTACTAATTGCCTGGATGGTGTATACGAGGATGTTCCGGCCTTCGGTCTTGTGCTTGTACTTCGGTAGCTTTGGGCGTCCCAGGAATTTTGAGGGGTCTTCCTCGTAGGCTTTGAGGGCCTCGAAGAACGATTTCCAATTTTTATCGAGGAGCATCAAAATTTGTTGGCTTACCTTCGCTGGTAGGGCTTTGTACGCCTCGTGCTGCTTCATGCGCCGGTCCATCTCGTGATAATTCAGGTACCAACCCTCGTGAATGAAGGATTGACGAATCTCATACAATGCCGCATTGTAGAGGTTCTTGGACTCGAATGCTGCTTCGTCAATCACGCTGTAGCGTGGATCATGCTTCTCGATGATATGCTGTTCAACTAACTGCATACTGGTTCTTTCCTTCATCAAGAGAGGGACAGGCAAACTCCTTGCCCGCCTCATCGGCAAAAATCCTGGTAAATAAAGAACTAATTGCAACTATGTTATAAGATGGTTTATAATAGTTATATACCATATTTCTTATATCTTGTCAATGGGTTATAATCATTTGACAAAAATACCTCGTCTTATATAATAGGGAGTAAACAATCTATGGCTACTCTCTTCGCACCATGTTACTCCTAGCTTGAAAGCAAAGTCTATAATGGTAACAAATATATTGCAGGAGCAAACAAATGCCTCGTGATGGATATATGACAATCGATGAAATTGCCAGTACTCTCAAAACTAACGTTGCGAAAGTGCGCACGATGATTGCTCGTCTTGGCATCCAACCCACCCGCTATCCTGATGATATGCGCAAACTCTATTATAGCCGGGAAGACGTGCAACGCATTAAAGAAGCATTAGGGCTTTAAAGGAAGCAAACAAAAATACTCCTGTGTCCTAAAGACACGGGGTAGAAGTACATTAAGTGGTGGAAGCCTCATACAGTGAGTTTGATTTTGGGGTAAAGATAGTGAGGCTGCCAAATACGTCAGAGGAATTGACTACGGATGTTTTGAGACATCGTCCATAATAGCATCTTTGAGAGATTTTACAGTTTCCAATTGTTCTTTAGTAACCTTAGCTCCTGTCAGATTGGCCCCTTCCAAGTTAGACTCGACTAAAAAAGCCCCTTGCAAGTTGGCTCTACTTAAATTAGTTCCGGCTTTCTCGGCATAACTCCTATTGTGGCTTAAAAACATCTCTTTCTTGTTCACTTCACTTAGGTTGGCCTCGATCAACTTGGCATTGCTCAAATTGGCGTTACTTAGATTAGCCCCTCTTAGGTCAGCCTTGTGTAGTAAAGTTCCACTCAGATTAGCATCACTTAAGTTGGCTTTACTGAGGTTGATACTGTTGAGTGTTGTATCACTCAGGTCGGCCCCTCTGAGATCAGCATTACTCAAATCGATAATACAATTCTTTGCGTCTATAAGATCGGACTCGTATAAAAACAAGATGAGATTCCCTTTACGTCTGCCATCTAACCCAGTGAGTACAGTCAAGGTACGCGCTCGGGCAGCATAACGTACCTTGTGATTTGATTGAGATATGAGATCATCTGAATGAGATGTGGGCAAGTTTTCCTTGAGCAGTAAGTCTGACATTTTATCAATGTATGCTTGCAACGAAGTTGCACGCTGGTTATCCTTATTCTCCGCGTCGCTTACTTTGCCCTGTTGTGCCGTGAACCAGGCTACTCCGAATCCTACCACAACAGGAACAGCCAGTAACCCTAGCCAATCCCAGAGTGTTCTCGTTGATTGCAGTTCTGTAGTTGTGGTGGTTCCTTGAGGTGTATTTGTTATCGTTACCTTGCTATATCCACCGTTGAAACCTGTCCAATTCCAGCCAAACGTATTTACTGCGAGAATGAATGCAATGATTGCAAGGAGGACTACAATAATTCCTGTAGCAATGAATGGATGTTGTTTTATTTTCTGCGACCATGAACGAAGCCTTGCTCCTATCACTTACTCTCTCCTATGCAGTATACTCAGCCTAAGTATAGCAGAATAGCATATCAATGCATAGAGCAAAGCGTCCTGTATGGTATATGACATGTTCGCTACTACCAGCCTCATTGATGGCTTATTTGAGCTTGACCACCAGATAGTGTGGTTCTACCCGACACGGGAGTTGTGTAATAAAACGCTATAAATATCTATATTTCGCTATATCAAAACGGCAGAAGATGAGAAAGGCAAGATGTATGAGGTTAAGAGCATCCTCCAGGTAAAAAATCACCTGCTTGAGGAAAGAATATCCTTTAAAGAGAAGTCCACTCAGACAATAGTTGACTGGCTCCAACCAAGTGACATTCCAGCGGGTCTACGACTGGATATCTTGCTTTATCCAGATGAGATCGTAGAAGGATTAGAAGAAGCTTCTGTTTATCAATCATGGAGAAAAAATAACAACCTCCTTACGATGGGAGCATTTACGAAAGACCGCTCAGAGTGCCTTGCTTACCTTCAACTTGTGCCACTGGATGAGCAGGTTATTCTCGGCATTTTGAGCGGCGAGCGAGAGGAAGCAGACATCAAGCCAGATGAAGTACGCGCCTACAATAGACCAGGGGCATATACACTCTTGGGCATCAGTGCGACTTGCCATCCTGATCATCCAGAACTTTTGTTCAGGATTCTTGATAAAATGATGGACTTCTGGGTAGAGCAATACCCTGAACGCTACATCACGAAAGTGTATGCACAGGCAGTCAGCGAACGTGGAGATATGCTCATTCAGCATCTTTTCATGGCACCACGTCCTGATCTTGCTCCCAATGCGTATGAACTCAACTTAGCTCGTCCTGCTGCCTCACGGACCATCCGTAGATTTCGGGAGAAACTTCTTGCGAAAGCTCCACTTCCACCTGAGTTGTACTACTCTCTCTCAGAGAAATCCTAGCCACCAGTTCGACCAAGACATAGTTCTGGGAAGCGTAAACATCCTGTTGATATTGAGCAATAGGGTTAGGTAGTTAGGGAATGCCAGATTTATCTACATTTTGCTATGTTTCCTAAAACCACTATGATATACTGAAAGGGCAAACCCTTCTTTGCCAAGAAGAGAAGAGCTGAACAGATAAAAAAGAAAAGAAAGAAGGCGTGGTCTTCTCATGAAAGAGCAGTCTCTGGACAATCTGTGGCTGGCGCAAATGCTATTCGATCTTGGAGCAGTACAGTTCGGAAACTTCACCGTGAGCGAGTCCGCGGTAAGCTCACCCGTATTTGTGAACCCCAAGGTACTTATCAGCAACCCCACCGCATTGCGCGTTGCCAGCAAATTAATGCAGCAAGAAATTAGCCTTGCCCAATCGTTGCGGCGCCCGAAAGTTCACCCCTTTGGAGTCGCTGCTGGAGTGCCGGTAGGTGGATTACTCCTGGCTTCAGCCTACTCGCTGGAGACCAACATTCCACTCATTTATGCGCGCAGTCGTCCAGAGGGCACCGGTAAACGGGGTATTGAGGGCCGTTTCACGCCCGGTGACACCGCCATCATCATTGATGATCTGATTACACGAGGGAGCAGCGTCCTGGAGACAGCATCTTTGCTGGAAGAGAACGGCTTGAAGGTAAAGGATGTGATTGTACTGATTGATCGTGAGCACGGGGCAGTTGAGCGATTGCGTCGGCATGGCTATAACTTAATTAGTATTTTGAAGTTGGATATTATGCTGAACCACTATATGTCCAGGGGTCTCATCTCCGAGGAAACATATCGCACCTGCGCCGAGTATCTGCGTAACAAACAGATAGAAAATCACTCCGCATGACTCTCAGGCATGAGTCAAGAGAAAGCGCAACAATGCGGGCGGTTGACAGAGTCAACCGCCCGCATTGTTGCGCTTTCTCCTCTTTATCTGGGTTGCTGCGGAGGCACAACTCGTTGAGGCTGCGGCAGCGGCACAGGCTGCGGCATGGGTGGCACATAGGATGAAGCCGGATGAGGGCCATCGCCATCGTGCCGTTCTTCTGTTCTAGAAGAACGCTTCATCAGATTGATCATCGGCTCTATGATGTCAATGGGGAGAGGGAAGATGATCGTCGAGTTCTTTTCTACGGCAATCTCCGTCAGTGTCTGCAAGTAGCGCAGTTGCAGAGCACCGGATTGAGAACCGATCATCTCGGCTGCCTGCGCCAGCTGCGATGAAGCCTGCAATTCACCTTGCGCGTGAATGATCTTGGCCCGCTTTTCCCGTTCTGCCTCTGCCTGTTTTGCCATGGCACGCTGCATCGACTGCGGCAGTTCAATATCCTTGATCTCCACAGCCGTCACCTTGACACCCCAACGCTCGGTGTGTTCATCAATAATGGCTTGTAGTTCTCGATTGATCTTGTTGCGTTGTGCCAACAATTCATCCAGTTCCGACTGACCCAGTACGTTGCGCAGCGTTGTCTGGCCAATCTGGGTAGTGGCCTGGATAAAATTCATCACATTCACCACTGCGGCGTTAGGATCAACAACATAGAAGTACAGCACTGCCGTTACTTTGATGGTGACATTGTCGCGTGAAATCACCTCTTGTGGGGGAACCGTCAGTGTCACGATACGCAGGTCAACTTTAATCATGCGCGTGATAATCGGTGGCACCCAGAACACACCAGGGCCCTTCGCACCAATCAAACGCCCCAGGATAAAGATGACACCGCGCTCGTACTGTTGCACCACGCGAATTCCTGAGAGGGCAAAGAACACCAGGATAAGGACCACCACGCCAATCACGGCTAATACAATAGGATCCATAGAAACCTCCTTATAGGCCTTAACAATTTATTCGAGAGAGGGATGTGATATGGTATCAACATCACCAGGATACAGTGTTCGCACTGGCCGGACATGCAAGCGCAGCCCTTCAACAGAGACTACCTGCACTTCGGAGTTAGCATCAACGGACGCGGCAGGATCATCGAGTACAGCCGCCCAATCTTCACCGCCATATCTGACCCGACCGTCGGGCAGCAGTGGTGTCAGAGCAATAGCTTTAGCGCCAATCATTCCCTCAACGCCAGTGCTGACAGGCCGCCGCTGTGCTCGCACAATCAGGGCGATCAAGGTGAAGCTGATGAGGCCCATTACTCCGGCCATGATATAAACCACCAGCGGATTCACCTGCGGCCCACTATATGGCCCACCACTATTGAAGAAGAGTAAAGCGCCAAAGACCAGCGAGATCATCGCTCCCACCGTCAGGACTCCATGCGTTGGGAGACGCACATCCAAGACGAGCAGCACAAAAGCCAGCACCATCAAGGCCAGGCCGGCCCAGTTGAGAGCAAGCGACCCGATGGCAATGAGGAAGAGTACAAGGGCTATTGCTCCTGCCGTGCCAGGCAGAATGGCTCCTGGATGCGAAATTTCCAGGTAAATGCCTATCATGGCAACGATGAATAGCAGAAAAACCACGTTTGGGTCGAGCAGGAAGGAATAGAGCGAGTCAAAGAATGTCGGTTCTATCATTTGCACGCTTATGCCGGCGGTCTGCAGCGTGACAGTTCGACCGGAGTTGAGCGTGACCGAGCGACCATCCACTTTAGTCAGGAGATCACTTAGAGTTGTTGCCCCCAAATCGACAATACCTTGATTCTCTGCGGTCACATCATCATATGAGGCGGCATCCGTGACCATCTTTGCCGCTAGATTAGCATTGCGGTGATAGCGATTCTGTATGCCCGTTATCGATGCCACAAGGTCGTGCTCCAGCTTTGCTTTGAGGGTGCTACCAATATCGGCACCCGTACTGTCTATGGGGCTGGATGCCCCTATACGAGTAGTCGGAGCCATAGCAGCAATGTGAGCAGCCAGTGCCACAAATGCCCCCGCCGAGGCTGCAAATCCTCCCGTTGGCGAAACGTAGGAGATAACCGGCACGGTGCTATTCAGTTCTGCCTCGGTCATGGCCTTCATCGCCGTAAGATCACCGCCCGGCGTATCGATTTCGATTACCAGAGCCACTGCCCCATCTCCTTCGGCAGTAGTGATGGTATTGGTCAGAAAACGCTGCGAGGCAGGACCGATGTCAGTGTTCAGCACCATTACATCAACATGAGAAGATGCTGCATGAGCCGTGCGCGTAGGCAGAGCGAAGCATAATGAGACAACAGCAATGATGATACCCGCGAGGAGAAGTGGCAAGGCAGGTAACTTCTTACGAGCATGGCGCGAAAACATAGCGATATTCCTCCAACCAGTAACAGGTAATAGAACGCGCCTATAAGTGTATGTCGAACTCCAGCATAATCATAACACAAGCCAATGAGAAACACGATACTTCACATATCCTGGTCGTCATTGCTATTTGCTATAACAAATATAGCATATTGCTATTGCCATGTCAAGAGGGGGTTGTTGCTGAGAAGCTCTCTACTGCCGGTGGCAGTAGAGAGCTTCTCAGCAACAACGCAAAGTGCCAATGTTAGCGATCTCTGGACCGTAGGATATGGCACAAACGGCAGTGGCATCACGCAGACGCTTGTCTTGCATTTTGACACTACCAGCTCGAGCTGGCTCGTCACTAGCAGCCCAAACATCGGCACCGGCAACAACATCTTGCGCGGTATGGGCAAGGTCACCGGAAACGATGCCTACTTTGCCGTAGGAAACTACCACAGTAAAAGTAGCCACCTCGACCAGACACTTGTTCAATCGTACTGCCGCTAACTCAATTTCACAGAGGAACTAAGCATAGATGGGCCCCCATGCTCCGGCTGCGCCGGAGCATGGGGGCCCATCTATGCTTAGTTCCTCTTCTTCCCTTTATTGATCCTCAACTTGTGGCGGATACGTTTCATCACGATCTCGTCTTCAGGACTTGCCTTAAACAGCACAACCAACCCAATATAGAGAGCAAGGAAGACAGGTATCAACAACAGTTGCACAGATAAGATCGAGTGCCCTAACTGAATGGACACTTTTATGTGGGTGGAGCTGAGCAGATAGAATATGCTACCTATAACTGCGGCACTGAGCAACCCTGCTCCCAGAGGTTTGAACATATCCCAGCGATATGGATGCATCTTCAGTAATAGGCGCACCTGGAGTAAACGCATCAGGTTGATGACCACAATTGCCAGCCCAGTGCTCACGGCGATGCCCATCGCACCATAGCGCGGTGCCAGGATAATGCCCAACACCGTATTGACAATCACTGCCGCGATTGAGTTCAGGAATGAGAGCCTCTGGTGTCCGGTCATCAGCAGCATATAACCTACGGAACCAGTTCCGGCATTAATCATAGAACCTACACCGAAGGCGATCACCAGTGGCCATGCTGGAATAAAACCAGGGCCTGAGACGCCGAGCAAAAAGGGAGAGAAAAGTGCCGTCAGCAGAAATATCGGCAGGCTAAAGGTAATTGACCACTTGGTAACTACCTTAAACATCACTTCCAGCTTCTGACTTTCTCCCTGACTATGCAATTCTGCAATCGTGGGAGCGAATATATTATTCAGTGTGAGTAGTGGCATTAAAATAAATGAACTGATCCTGATGGCAGCACCATATTGCCCAAGCAGCACATTTGAAACCCCAAACGCGGCTAACAATATGGTGTCTATCGAGTCAAGCACGGTATCAATGATGGTTGTCAAAAAGTTCAGAGAGGCGAAACTAAGCCACTCACGCGATTCATAGTGTTCACGTTCCGGTCTGGCAACCGTAGTTAGCTGGCGGAAGAGAAAATACAGGTTGAGTATAGAGCTAAATGCTGTGCTGATGAGGATGACAAGAGCGACGCCTTCTATGCCAACCCTGGCACGAAAGAAAAGGAGGAGGGTCAGCAACAGCACGATCTGCAATAAAGGCTGCAAGATACTCGTGGTTATGGTGCGCCATTTGAACGCTTTGAAACCGCGCAAGCCGCCAAACCAGACCATCTGCATGGTTAAAAGGGGGATCATCGGTGCCAATATCTGCAACAGTGGGATCGTCTGGGCAATCGTATTTTCAGTTCTGGATACGGAGTGATGTTTGAGAGCAGCCCATAAAGTAACCAGGTAAGGCGTAAAAACCAGCAAAAGCAAGGCACCTACGATACCTGCTATCCCAGCCATGGCAGTACAAAAGATCAGCAGACCTTTGAGTGAGGTTGCATGTTGTTTACTGCGATAAATGGCTGTATAACGAACCATGGCATCATCCAGGCCAAGGTTGAAGACTGAGGCTATCAAGATTACCAGGGATGAACTGAGCGTGTACAGTCCGTAAAGAGCCGGCCCAAAACCATACTGAATCAAGAAGACAGCGCAATACTTGAGTACAACACTGATCACACTGCCGAGGCCAACTATGCCCGCGTCACCGGCTGCCCCTGAAATCTCTGACTGCATTACAGGCTTCGACTGGTTTTGCTCTTTCATGATGCCGGCCAGTACGATCATTGGAAGCGTTTCACGCTTAAACATGGGGTCATGGGGGTCATCATCATCATCATCGATACTATCAAAGCTTGCAGCGTTCGCTGCGTCCATCTCTACTACCAATCGGCCCTGTTTCCGCTCATTTGGTAGAGATGGCGGCATATCCTCAATTTGTGCCTGTACGTCTAATGAAGGCGGTGACGTACTCTCAACTTGCAGCTTTTGCTTTGGAAGAGCCGCACGCTTAACAGTAAGATCATTATCGCCACCTTCTATCTGATATTTCGTACCATTACCGTTGGAGGCAGGCACTTTTCTTGCTGTTAGCTTTTCAGTTGTATCAATAACGGAGAAAAACTTGACATGGCGAAAACGGCGTGGCGAATCGTCTCCTTCCTGTTCACTGGTCTTTCTATTTTTAATAGTGTATGGGAAGAACTTGATGCGATAAGAATGGTTCTGCGAAGACTCCCTTGCTCGCGGTGCAGTATTTTTACTCATGCTAACTTACTGTCCTCAAGGTATTAGCGAAAGGTGCATTCATTATTTGTCTCTTCATTTTGAACAAACGGCATATAGTATCTCTTGTAACATCGACAAACCTGGATAGTTCTCCTCCCGTTGCTCTTACCGCTTTTGCTCCGACCATTGCCAGTACTGCAAGCGGACAGGTTTCCCCTCGACAGCGAGAGCGGCTTTATAATCCTCGCCAGGAGAAAGCTCATAGAGAGACCAGCGAGCAATGTCCTGATTGGCTTCTCTATTCGCCAGGATTTCTGCTGGCAACCCTGGAACGAGCGAAACATCAAACTGATCTAAGGCGAGCGATAGTCCCATACCCCTTGCCTTGATATAGGCCTCTTTACGAGTCCAGCAATCAAAAAAAGCTTGACGCTGTAACTCTTTGGGGACTGAGCGGAGCATAGCTATTTCATAAGGTGAGAAGAAGCGTCCAGCAATCTGTTCAGGCTCTATATCTTTATTGATCCATTCAAGGTCTATACCAACCGCCCAATTGCGCGTTATAGCATGGAGGGCCATGCCATGAGAGTGGGACACATTGAAAGACAGGCTATCATCGCCGGCTTCTTCAACGAGAGCTGGTTTTCCATATTCATTGTAAGTGAAGCGCAGCGCAGTCGCATCTCTGTCCAGGTAACGAGCCAGGATAGCTCGGAGCAGCCCGCGAGCAACAATGAAATGGATACGATCTTTTTGGAAATGATACTTCTGTGCTCGTGTTCCTTCGTCAGGGGCAAGTGTCTGCTCCAAAGCCTGGACTCGATATGCTGGCAGATCAAGCGTAGCACGCCACACATGAACTTCCTCGCGCTCTAAAACGAGGGGGTCCGGCGGCGTAGACCATAGAGTACTCATCAGAACTTAGCTCGCCGCTTGCACTTCAATAAGGCACGCACTCAATTGTTCCGCTAAAAGGTAGAGATTTTCGTTTTTACAGCTCATATGCGATCCTGGAAAGAAATGATCCTCAACATCTTTCGTCCCCGTTATTTTACGCCAATCTACCGTTTGAGAATACGATTCAGTTGACCAGAAGAGGGTGAGCTTGCCAGCATAACTGCCAGGTGCATAACCAGCAGCCACCCATCGGTAGATACCGGACCACTGATGGCGCAAAGCCTCTGCCGGTGGAAAAATCGTGACAAGCTTTGAAAGTGTAGAGCCAACTCTGGTACGTTTATGCTTGCGGTCAATTTGTTCGACGTTCATAGAACGCATAGAATCTTTTACTTTTATCCTGTAGGACTCCACTCGTGAGTAGATATTGAGGAGAAACCAATCTAATTGCTTCTCCTGGCCCATATGTAGCAGATTGCCAAAGCGATTGATGAGGTCGCGAGAGGTTTTGTGAGAACCAAGTGTCGCGGGATCGATCATAATCAGGAAGTCAACCTCCTGCCCCTGCGCATGAAGCTGCCGGGCTATTTCATACGCCATCAGTCCTCCATTGCAAAAGCCACCCAACAGGTATGGCCCCTCTGCCTGAACGGTGCGCAATGATTCGATATGAGCTGTCGCCATCTCTTCAAAGGTAGGCGGAACTAGCAACCCTTCAAAATTATAGGGTTCCAGGACGTAAAATGGTTGGTCAGAACCCAGGTAGCGCGACAGGTTCAAACAGTAGAAGCCGCCTCCGAACCAATCTCCGTGCAAGAAGAAGAATGGCCGGAGCGACCCCCCGGCCTGCACGGCCACGATTGGGGTGCGCGAACGGGCAACCTGTTCCCCCATCATAACGTTCACCAGGTGTTCAATCGTTGGCCCGGCAAAAAGGCTGGAAAGAGGGATTTTCTTGCCGCAGACCTGTTCGATTTTATCCACCAGGCGAGCCGCAAGTAAGGAATGGCCCCCTAAATCGAAGAAATTATCCTTGATACCAATGGGCTTCACATCCAACAGGTCTTCCCATATCTGTATTAGTTGGTGATGCACCGTTAACAGGGCAGTCGCAAAGCCTTCTTCGATCCTGCTCTTGACGATGGTTGGCACCGGCAAGGCCCGCTGATCTACTTTGCCATTGGGTGTCATCGGGATAACAGCCAGGAACACGAAATCGGAAGGCACCATATACTCCGGCATGGTCTCTTTCAGGAAGAGACGCAGCTCGCTGGGCGTCACATCTCGCCCTTGTTGCGGAACAACATAGGCTACCAGGCGTTTCTCTTTGCGCTCGGTCTCACGCGCTAACACCAGTACCTCACGCACGGCGGGATGCTGACCCAGCATCACTTCAATCTCGCCCGGCTCGATACGGAAGCCTCGAAGCTTGAACTGGTGATCGAACCGCCCCAGAAATTCGATCGTCCCGTCCGGCAGGTAGCGAACACGATCACCTGTTTTATACAGGCGAGCTCCCGGCTCATCGCTAAAGGGATTGGGAATGAACTTCTCGGTGGAAAGTTCGGGACGGTTCAAGTAGCCCCTCGCCAGACCAGCACCACCGATATGCAGTTCACCCGGCACGCCAATAGGTACGAGATTGAGGTGGCGATCCAATATGTAGAGCTGCGTATTCCCGATTGGGCGGCCAATAGGGATGGATCGCACATTCTCGCTCAGATGCTTAGGAATAGGATAACAGCTGGCAAAGGTCGTGCTCTCATGTGGACCATACCCATTGACGAGTTGGGTCTCGGGCACCTTCTCAAGAGCGCGGCGAATGTGGGTAACTGAGAGTGCTTCCCCACCTGTCAGCAATTGCTTAAGACCCAGTAACGCCTCTGGAGCCTCATCGATCACCGCGTTGAAGAGGGACGCCGTCAGCCAGGCAGTGGTTACATTGTACTTCTGAATTACAGCACCAATACTTTTTGGAGTAGGAGTTCTTTCAGGGAAAAGAATGCAGCGTGCGCCATGCAGCAATGCCCCCCACACTTCCAATGTTGAGGCGTCAAACGAGATTGGAGCCATGTGAAGGATCGTTTGTGATGAATCCAGCCGGGCGTAATCCACTCCGAATACGAGACGGTTAATGCTTCTATGCATTATCTCCACACCTTTCGGTTTACCCGTCGATCCAGAGGTATACATCACATAGGCCAGGTCTTCAGCAATCGTTTCACTCTCCAGGTTCTCTCCACTTTCGCGGGCAATCAACTCCCATTCCGAATCCAGGCGAAGTACGCGCGCCTCATGCGCGGGGAGCAAATCAGCGCACTGCTCATGCGTCAACAGCACGGGTGCCCTGGTATCCTGGAGCATAAAGGCCAGTCGCTCCTTAGGATAGGACGGGTCCAGCGGTACATAGGCTCCTCCAGCCTTAAGAATGCCAAGCAGGCCCACCACCATCTCGATTGAGCGATCCATACACAGGCCCACCATCACCTCGCGCCGCACTCCCAGTTGGCGCAGGCGATGCGCTAGCTGGTTGGCTCGCGTATTCAGCTCAGCATAGGCCATCTGCTGCTCCCCGAAGATCAGTGCCACGGCATCAGGCGTGCGCTCCACCTGAGCTTCAAAGAGTTGATGGACAGATTGATCCCTGGGGTAGTCCGTTGCTGTAGCATTCCACTCCACCAGGATTTGTTGTCGCTCCGCCTCTGTCAAGAGAGGCAACTCCGCCAGGTGCTGCTCAGGGGCAGCTACGACACCTTCCAGAAGTTGCTGCCAGTGCCCGGCCATCCTGGTAATGGTCGCAGCATCAAACAGATCCGTGCTGTACTCGAAGCGGCAAAGGAGACCTTCCGGCCTGTCATCGAGGATCAGTGACAGGTCGAACTTCGATGTATCGGTATTGACATCCATATGGGACAGGGTCCACCCGGACGGGAGAGCCGCCATGGGAGGCTCAAGCAAAAGGAGCACCTGGAAGAGGGGATTCTGTCCCTGTTCCCGCTCAGGCTGAAGTTCTTTGACCAGGTACTCAAAAGGCACGTCCTGATAATCCTGAGCCTCAAGGGTCACTTTTTGCACTCGTTTCAATAATTCGCGAAAGCCTGGGTTGCCAGTCAGGTTTGTGCGCATTACCAGGGTGTTGATGAATACGCCCATTAACTTCTGAATTTCCACTTGCTTGCGACCCGCGCTGACTGTCCCTACGAGGATATCTTCCTGGCCCGTATAGCGACTAAGCAGTGTGTTGAAGGCAGCCAGCAGTGTCACGTACAGCGTAACGCCCTCGCGGCGGCTCAGTTCTTTGAGATCGTTGCTCAGTTGCCTGGGGAGCGAAAATGATTGCACGAAACCATGATAGGTCGGATTTTGCGGGCGTGTGCGATCAGTGGGCAACTCCAGGATTGCCGGGGCACCATCAAGTTGTTGCTTCCAGTACGTCAGTTGATCTGTAAGTATTTTCCCCTGCAACCATTCCCTCTGCCACATTGCAAAATCGGCATACTGGATAGGCAATGCGGGGAGAGGCGAGGGCTGGTTTTGCAAAAAAGCCTCGTAAATTGTTCGCAGTTCTGGCAGAAATACCTGGTAGACAGAGGTCCCATCGAAGATGATATGGTGAAGCGTTAAGTACAGGCGATGTTCCTCATCCTCCAGGCGCATGAGCATAGCTCGCACCATTGGCCCATGGGCGAGATCAAAGGGTTGCCGGGCATCCGCCGTGGCCCGGCGCAAGGCCTCCGCTTCACGTTCATCTGGGGAAAGATGCCGCAGGTCGATGAGAGGCAGTGAAAGTGGCAGAGATGGATGGATCACCTGGACGGGCTGCCCGTCTACCATTGGAAAGCTGGTGCGCCAGGCTTCGTGACGCCGCACAACCTCGTTCAAGCTCCGCTCGAGCACGTCCACATCGATCTGACCCGGCAGATGAACGGTCACACCTTCGTTATATACTGGAATATCGGGTATTAATTGAGTGAGCAGCCACATTTGTTGCTGCCCAAAGGACAGCGGGGTGGCAGTAACTCCCTGAGGACGCTGTGGGATGGTGTCCTCAGCCATTGTGGCTGGCGGGAGTGCGCCACGTAAATACTTTTCAAGCAGGGCGCGTTTAGCCTCTGAAAGTTCCGTTGTATTCGACATTCCATTATTTCCATTCATTATATGGCAGCGGGGGCAATCAAACCCATACTATTTCCCTCAATCGATCTTCCTCCGTCCCCCACGTAAAACTCTCCAGGATAAGAAAGTATCAAAACGTCATAGGCAGAGCGGTCAGGCCCCGCAAACCAAGGTTTTCTCGCCAGGTGATTGGACCGGGATCAAGGCTAAGATTTGGCATTCTACGCAACACCGTCTCGAAGGCGATCTGGCCTTCTATGCGTGCCAGTGGCGCACCAAAGCAGAAGTGGCTCCCCCATGCAAAGGCCACGTGCCGGTTATCCTGGCGGCAAATATCGAGCCGATCTGGATCAGGGAAACGCTCTGGATCGCGGTTCGCCGCACCCATCACCGCTATGACCGCCTGACGCTCGCGAATCGTTTTCCCTCCGAGAACCACATCTTCAGGAGCCAGGCGGGCCGTATGCTGGCTGGGGCTTTCATAGCGCAGCAGTTCTTCAACGGCGGAAGGCACCAGTGACTGGTCCGCTTTGAGTTTCTCAAGCTGGTCTGTATGGCGCAGCAAGGTCAGCAGACCGTTGCCGATCAAGTTGGTGGTGGTCTCCTGACCACCAACCATGGTCACGATGGTGTTGGCAATGACTTCGTCCTCGGTCAGTCGATCGCCGTCCAGTTCAGCGTGTACCAGGGCGTTAATCAGCCCTTCGCCGGAATGTTTCTGGTTATCGCGGACAATATCACGGAAATAGACTATCATCTCTTCCAGGCTGCGGATTACTTTCGGGGCATGTTCTGGATTATGCTGGAAGTTTCCGAGTACCCCTGCGAAATCTGCTGACCAGGCGGTCAGTTGCTTCCAGTCGGAGGTTGGCATTCCCAAGAGCTCGGCAGTGACGATAGCGGGCAGGGGAATGGCCAGGTCCTGCATCACCTCTATATGCCCTTTGGCTTGCACAGCATCCAGTAGACCATCGGTGATGTCCTGGATATGCGAGCGCAAGACCTCCACACGGCGGGGGGTAAAGGCTTTGGAGGCCAGGCCTCGTACTCTTCCATGGGCGGGCGGGTCCAGAAATAGCATCTGACGCACCATCACCCGTGCCAGTGGCGTAAACGCTTCCAGGCCGAGAGCCGTCAATTGCTCAGGAGTGGGCGTGCGATTGGACAAGAACTTCTGGAATACACTGATCACATCCGCGTAGCGTGTCACTACCCAGGCGTGCAAAAAGGGATCCCAATGTACCGGGTCCTCGGTGCGGAGCCGCTGGTACAAAGGATACGGGTTGGCGAGCACCTCTGGATCAAGCAAGTGATAGAGGCTCAAAATTGGCTCCTGTTTGCCCGCTGAAGACGATTTCTCGGTATACAAACTCATAATTTATTTCTCCATTATCCAAACAACCCAACATTCCTATTTACTATTTTCTTGCTCCAGCAGGCTTTGAGCTTCATCTTCGCTCATTGCCTCCAATTTGGCAATAATCAACCGCTCGATCTCAGCAGACAACTGTCGTACTGTGGGGGCATTGAACAGGACGCGCAGCGAGAGATCGACCCTGAAGGCAGCTGCCACTCGTGCGATCAACTGCGTGCCGAGCAGCGAATGTCCACCAAGGAGGAAGAAATTGTCATCTATCCCTACTTGCTCCAGGCCCAACAGAGGGGCTAAGATGCCAGCAAGTCGCTCCTCAGTAGGTGTGCCAGGAGCTGTGATCACCTCATCTCGCACGGTATTTGTTCCATCGGGTGCTGGCAGGGCCGCACGATCTACTTTACCATTGGATGTCGTGGGCAGTGCTTCCAGCTGCACGAAAGCCGCAGGAACCATATAGTCTGGTAGATGTGTCCCCAGCAGCTCCCGCAGTGACCCTACCGTGATATATGTTCCAGAAACCGCAATGACATAGGCAACCAGGCGTTTGTCACCAGGCTTGTCTTCACGAGCTACAACCACGCTCGCCAGAATGTCAGGATGGCTGTTCAGTACAGATACGATCTCATTTGGTTCGATGCGGTAGCCACGAATTTTGATTTGATGGTCGATACGTCCCATAAACGCTATCTGACCATCCGGCAGGTAGCGAGCCATATCGCCCGTCTTATAGAGGCGAGCACCAGGTTCATCGCTGAATGGGTGTGCAATGAACTTTTCGGTGGTGAGTTCGGGTCGGTTGAGATAACCGCGGGCCAGGCCCACACCTCCAATGTGCAATTCCCCGGGCTCCCCGATGGGAACCTGCCGTAATTGTTCGTCCAGGATATAGATCTGCGCGTTATCAATGGGGCGGCCAATCGATGGCGGTGCATCAGTCTGTTCTGTTGGCAGGACGCGCCCTGATGTCACCAGCACCGTTGCCTCGGTTGGGCCATAGTTATTGATCAGTGCAAAGGGCAAGTCCGGTGATGGGTAGTGATGGAGGACATCCGCTCCGGTCAGCAGGTAGCGCAACGTGCCAGTCTTCGGCCATTCCAGGCCTAAAACGCCTTCGGCCAGCGCGGTTGGCAAGAACGTGATGGTAATCTGGTGACTTAACAGCCAATCGCGGCATAATGCAGGCACGACACGGCTATCTTCATCAACCAGGTGTACGCTCGCCCCAATCGTGAGGTATGGCCACAGTTCCCAACCGGTCGCGTCAAAGGCAGGACTTGTAATTTGGGTGGCCCGGTCTGAGCATGTTACCTCGAAAGCTCGCTGGTGCCAGAACACGAGGTTGAGCAGACTGGCATGTGTGATCTCTACCCCCTTGGGCCGACCGGTAGAGCCTGAGGTGTAAATAACATAAGCCAGGTCGTTTGCCGAAAGCGCATTGACCGGCTCGAGAGTGCTCTGCTCTGCCAGTAGAGCCGCGCCGGCATCCAGGCAGATCACCTGTGTTCCGTGTGCGGGAAGGCGCGCTGCCAGCGTTTGCTGTGTCACCAGCACAGGGGCGTGGGCGTCCTCCAGCATAAAGATGAGGCGATCGGCAGGATAGGATGGATCAAGAGGGACATAAGCACCACCAGCCTTGAGAATACCCAGCAATCCCACCACCATATCTAAGGAGCGTTCAACGCATAAACCAACCAGGATATTGGGCCCAACGCCCAATCTCTGCAAGTAATGAGCCAATTGGTTTGCACGGTGGTTCAGTTCTCTATAGGTAAGTACCTGGTTATCCGCTGCGAGTGCTATCGCATCAGGCGTAGCACTGGCTTGCAAGGCCACCAGCTCTGGAACGCGGGCATCCCTGGGATAGTCCCGCTGAGTTGCATTCCACGCTGCCAACTGCTGCAACTCAATTTCCGACAATGGTAAAATGTCTGCACGTTCTTCCTGCTGCACTTCATTCTCGATCTTGATTACCATTCAGTGGCTCTCCTTCGTTGGATACGTAAAATATAATATCATTATATTAAGATGACGTAAACCTGATCTGGCATAAACATGCTTCGACCGTCATTATGAACATATGCCTCCAGGTAGTACCTGTATACACAATGCCCTGGCTGTAGTAAACAAACCCCATCAGCCTATAAAAGTAGCATACCGTATTTAGTATCGTTTACGAAATGGTAATCAGGTTAAGATACGGTTATAAATATGCGAATACAGTTATGAAAATCGGCGTGACAGCTACGATTCAAGTTGAATTATACTACCACACCGATTTTCATAATTGTATTCGGTATTACTACTTACCTATACTTTCTATTCAGGTTAAGGAAGGATCGGCTCCCATCCCTTCTTGATTTTGCGCCGTAAATCAATTGTGTTTCATGCACGAGAAGTCCTACCTGCCTCAAGAGCTGTATGAAAGCCAACGATCCCCACGGGTTTTTGACACACCCTGTGACAACCGAGGCGTTGTATAATAGCTGTCGATAGCTTACAATGGTGAATGAATCTGAACAACTGGACGGGCAAGAGAAGCCGAACGAAAAGGAGTCAACAAGCATGCCAATGTCACGTCGATGCATTCCCTATACACCACGCATTCTCGATTTGAGCAAAAGTACATTCTCGCTCGTCAGCACAGCGGGCGTTCACTTACGCGATCAAGAACCATATAATTTGGAGGGCGATAATAGCTGGCGTCTCATCCCCGGCGATGTACAGGCCAGCCAATTGATGGTGACTCACGACCACTATAACCATCAGGACGCGGACCAGGACATTAACTGCATCTTTCCCATTGATCGGCTGCGAGAACTGGCGGCAGATGGCATCATTGGCGGCGTCGGCGATAAACATCTCGGATTTATGGGCTTCACCCAGAACCTGCGCGACCTGTACGAACGAGCGGCCCCAGAAATGGCAAAAATTATCTTACGCTCAAAAGCCGATGCCGTGCTGCTCACCGCCGGTTGACCGCTCTGCCATCGCACAGTTGTGTCGATCCAGAGAGAAATAGAAATGGCCGGTATCCCAACTATCCTGATCACGGTAATTCCTGATAGTTCTAAACAGGCCGGGCCGCCGCGTGCCTTCTATCCTATAGGCTTCAAACCAGGCAATAGTCTCGGTGGCCCGCACCAGATCGCTTTACAACAAAAAGTCTTGCGAGATGCCTTGAGTCGCTGGGAAGCAAGAGAGGAAGCTGGCACGATCTGGGAACGAGAGTATGCAGAGTACACGGGACACGATGATAGCTGGAAAGAGGCCCTCGAGGAAGGATAAAGAGTGTATAACACAAAGGAGGTCGCTTGCCAGGCAAGCGACCTCCTTTGTGTTATACAACTGATTGTTAGAGCTTGCGCAGAGCCCCGAACAGGTCTTCGTTATTCGGCATATCGCCGGGGACATTCATGACCTCGATATAGCGAATGACGCCCTCTTTATCGATGACTATCAGGGCACGCTCCGCCATACCGAGAGTATGGCGCACGCCATACAGGTCAACCACTTTCCCCTGTGGGTAAAAGTCTGAGAGAAGCGGGAACGTCGTGTTCATCTGTTTGCGCCAGGCATTCAGCGCATGGGTGCTATCCATGCTGATGCTCACCACTTCGGTATCGAAATCCCTGAAGCGATCCAGCTCAGCCTCATACGAGGGAAGTTGCGCGGAACAAACGCTGCTAAAGGCATATGGCACAAAAGCGAGTACAACATTCTTTTTGTTGCGAAAATCCTTGAGACGCCACTCTTCCTTGCCCGCCTTCAGCGTAAAATCTGGCGCGATATCCCCAACCTTGAGAGTCTTTGTCTCCGAACGAGTCTTGCTATCCATCAAAATCTATCCTTCTCTAAACCAGTATTCGCGCCCATTTAGGAAGACACGAACAAAAGTTACCAGCCTCGCATACCATACGTCTTGCAAAGTGTTATCATAGCTTCAAACAAAAGAAGAAAAACAGGCACCCGTGTGACGCAGGTTGTCTACTTTCGGGATTGTAGCACCCGCGTCTCGACAATGTCAAATTCAACCGTTAACGCTGAGAGGCAGTGAATATACCTTTGTTGCAAGAACAAGCATCGTCTAAAAACGTGGCCGAGATGAAGAAACCACTTATTTCTTTGTGGGACGCCTTACTGGCAAAAAGCGGTATCATCGCTTACATGCCCATCATTGTGGTCACTATTCTCATGTTCAGTGGAGCATCCTGGCAAATCTTCTGGCCCTCGACCGACGCGGCACGTTACCAGTGTTACGCCCTCGTTTTCTGGCTGGGAAGCGGCGCAACCCACCTGGTGCCCGCGTCGCAATGCGCATTTCTTCATGCCTCCACCCTGGCACAGGCGCCGTTCCATATACTTCCACTGGAATATCCACCGCTCACACTCGTCCTGTTCTCCCTGTCACTGCTGGCACCACTCCCGTATTACCAGCTGATTTTTGCGCTCTGGATGGCACTCACCTCCGTCCTGATCTACTGGCTACTGCTGCGCTACGGGCCACGCGGCGCGGCACTCACATTCGCTCTTTATGCGCTGGTCGGCGCGTGGGCAACCGCCGAAGGGCGCTTTGACCTAGTACCGGCAGCACTTACCCTGCTCTGCATTCTCGCAGCCGAACGCAAACACTGGACAGCCGCCTATATCGCCCTCGCCCTTGGTACCCTGCTAAAAATATATCCGCTCATCCTCCTACCAGCACTCTTTATAGCAGAGCAGCGTGCGGCGCAGCGTTTTTACACACCGGTACAGGCGATGACACTCAAAAAAGTATTGCCAGAACTCTGGCGTACTTTACGCGGCATCAGTAACTGGCGATGGAAGAATAGTCTGATCTTCTTTGGCATACTGGTCGGGATCACCGGGCTATTTGCCTTGCTTGACTTCCAGGGAGCGGTTGTAAGCCAGATCGACTACTTCGCCCACCGGCCCGTGCAAATCGAGTCAGTGGGCAGCACCATTCTCTGGATCGCCACGCAATTTGGCTTTCCAGCACACGTTGAGTTTACCTATGGCTCGTTGAATGTGGTGAGTCCCCTTGGAAACGGCGTTGCCCTTTTCTTTGAAGTGGCATTCATTCTGGGGTATCTCTTTACCATCTGGCAGCAATGGCGCGGTAAATTGGACCTTGCTCAATCCTTCGTTGCTCTTCTGCTGGTCTTCATTGCGGCAGGAAAAGTCTTCAGTCCACAGTATCTTATCTGGCTCATGCCTTTATTGGCCTACACCGGTTCCCTGGACCTCATCTGGCTACTCTGGTGGGGCAGTATCTCCCTCTTGACCACCATCATTTACCCCTATCTCTACACCCGTACCACTCATATCCTGTATGTGCAGAACGTGCCTGGATTTGTGCAGACGGTGGCCGTGCGTGACGCGCTTTTCCTCCTGATAACGCTCGCCTACCTTTTCAACTGGTTTCAGATACGCCGCCGCAAGCCGCTCCCGCCAGCACTCACCGGAAGAGAGACCAGGCCACTGTACGTAGAGGAATAATACCCAATGTTGATCTTCCACCCTGCTGCGGTGGAAGATCAACATTGGATATTACAAACTCTTCTTTTTCAAGTCTTTCCTGATTTCGTATGATTTCTCCGCATCTTTCAGAATATCTGTATCTATTTCCTGCATAAACATCGCTTCTCGATTATGATCTAATGACGCCAATCTACCCTTAAAAGGAACCGTTATCTGTGAGCGGCCAATCAGCGTCTCTTCTATCCCTTCAATATCAAGTCTTCCTGCCGCGTTGGCATAGACCAGCACAACCTCATTTTCAAAGGCTCGTGCGACACACAGGGCATTTACCAGTTTGACTTCCGCGTTGGCATCATGTTTCATGCCTTCACCGGCATCCTCGAAACACCAGTAACTGGGACAAATCACAATCTCTACATCCTGCCTCACCATTGCCCTGAAGACCTCGGGAAACATTAAATCCCAGCAAATAATCAGGCCTACCTTGCCATATGCCGTATCGAAAACCGGACTCTCAATGCCTGGAGTAATGTAGCTTCTCTCCGGCAGCCAGAGATTCACCTTCTGGTATCGCCCCCGCATTTCCCCCGTTTTATCGATGTAATACGTGGTGTTAAATAATCCACGAGCATCACCCTCGATAATCGAACCTGGCACAATATCTATGGCATACTGCGAAGCTAGACGTTGAAATTGCCTGACATATCGCGCTTCATTATCAGCGAACGCATGATTACCAGCCAGAGGGCCGGTGACAAAATCTTCGGGGAACACAATGATATGAGCTTGAGAAGTGGCCGCTTCCGCAATAAATCGTTCGGCTTTTCTGAGATTCCGTTCTGGTGCAAACTGTTCAATATCAAATTGCACAACAGCTATTTTTACCTGCATGATTTACCTTTACTTCTTTGACTGGACAATTTCATGCTTCTCCTGCGTTTCTATACTGCCCCTCTTTGCTTCCAGGTACCACTTTACCCCTTCCGCTACGCCGCGAGCGATATCGTACTCTGGCTCGTATCCCAGCTCATACCTGGCCCTGCCAATTGAAAACATTTGATCTCTTCCAAGAAGTGTCACTCCATACGTGGTCACAGGCGGTGGAGCGGCATTGCGACGACCCATAGCTTGCCACGACAGCTCGGCAGCGCGACCAGCCGCATACAATGCCGCAAAGGGGAGCCTTCTTGTGATATGAGGTACCTGTAAACAATCCGCGATGGTATTCAAGTATTGAGCCTGCGTCACCCGCCGGTCGTCGGCAATCGTATAAGCGCGGCCTATCACCTCATCGCCCGCGTCACCAGCCTTGATCAGCCCTTGCGCCACATCTCGCACATAGACCACCGGCACAATATTCTTGCCTGAGCCGACCAGAAAGCCTTTGCCCGACTCGATCAACGAGACGAAACGACCAAAACTGGCACTATCGCGTGGGCCATAGACCCAGCCAGGACGGACGATTACCACAGGCGCACCACTATCTTGCACCAGGTTAGCAATCAATTTCTCGCCCGCGACCTTGCTACGGCTATAGGGATTGTCCTCGGCTTGAAACGGCTCGTCCTCGGTCACAATACCATGCAGGTGATGCCCGTAGATCGTGATCGAACTGGTATGGACTATGCGCTGCACACCGGCCTCCATCGCTGCATGTATGAGATCGGCCAATCCCAGTACATTGGCAGCGCGGTACACATCTTCCAATCCCCACGGCCCCGTCTTTGCCGCGACATGATAGACCCGCTGCACACCTTTCACGGCACGCTTCAGAGACTCCGCGTCTGTCATATCTCCCCGCACAACCTCGACCCCTGGCAGTTCCTGTAAACGGGCTGCATCCTCCACAGGCAATAGCATTGCACGCACTTCATCGCAGCGTTCCACCAGCATATCAACAAGGTGCCCGCCAAGAAATCCAGCGGCACCCGTTACCAGCACTTTCATGAAAAAACTCCTTGTCGCCTCAAGTTCTTACTATTTTTCAGTTCGATGATGCAAGTATAACAAGCAGGCCAAAGGTTGGCAACAAAATAGGAACCCAGAGGTAAAGAGAACAGGGTATATGGCAAAAACCGGGTTTTTGCCATATACCCTGTTCTCTTTACTCATCATTCGCGTAATGGAAAAGCAGTTTGCGGAATTTCCCGAGCCAGACGAGCATAGAGATCTGTGGGGAAGCCCAACAAACGGAGAATCTGCTCTTGGACGGGCGAGAGCGGCGTGACGTGTCGGATGGTCTGATCGGGCAAGTGCACCTGGGTCAGCGTGATCGGCACAAAGGCTCGCAGGAGTCGCTCGGCGGTCGGAGTCGCGGTGGCTCGGCGCGGGTTGTCCTTGTAGAGTCCAGCCAGAGTTGCCCCCTGCTGTTTCAACGAGCGACGAACCACAAACTCCATGAGGGTCAGCACTCGCAAGGCCACACTGAGCAGATGCGTCAACCCGGTCACCTGATCATCGCGTTTCACAAACATGGGAGCAATCGAGAGCGGCGCTCCTTTGAGGCGTCCGAAGCCGCGTTCGATGTGGTACTCGTGCCGATATTCCCCCACTGCCTGCTCCAGAGACAGGCTCTTCTGGGGTGTATTGGTGACATACGCCCGCCAGCCCAATATCGACACGAGGTCTGCAATCGCCGCTTCATTGCGCTGGACCGTGGTGATCTGGTAGCGCACGCGCTCGCTCACCTGCTGTGGGCGATTGGCCCCCCCCCGCCCACGCCCGACGAACTTCACTGCTTGCTCGCTCTCTCGTACACCGGTAGAGGTGAGCAGACCCATGACGCGATGCTTCACCAGCACGGCCTCGGCGGCGCTCTGCAATGCGGCCTCCTCGGTGATCTGTCGTTTGCCACGTCCCACTGGCGGAGTTAACGCCAGTAGGGCCGCTTGGGCTTTCTGCAGACGGTCTTCCAGGTGACGGTGTTGTGTCTGGGCATAGGCCTGCGAGCGCACCACGAGCACGCGTTCCTGCCAGCTGCATCCTTCCCAGACACACGTCCGGCTCAGTTCGTATCCCTGGGCTAGCACCTGCTTCTCATCTTCGGCCAGCACCTGTGTCAACGCATCCTCTTGCGCCACGCCTGCCTGGATCCACTGTGGCATCTGCTGCGCCGTCTCGCCTACCAGGGCTAGTGGGGTCAAGTAATACTGCTCGTGCGCCTGCAGATGCGCACGGGTGGCCAGCGCACTCATCTTGCTGTCTCCCACGAAGAGCATACCTGTTCGCCCCAGACACGTCAGCACCCGGTCAAGCGTTGGCACATACAACCGATCATCGGCCTGTTCCCCAGACACCTGTGCTGGCTACTTGGGACATCCGTTCAGAAAAAAGGCACCTTGAGAGCGATCTACTGGTCCTATTCTGCTTGCAGGAGAGATGCAGCAAAGATAGAATCAGAGAGCATGCATGAATTTTATACTTTGTTACCTTTCTTTCTCTTCGCAAAGGAGAAGCCAGTGTTCCCTGTTCTCATCCCAATCAGGCAACGAATAGCTCTTTGCTTTCACGCGATCCACGATGGCATGGTTCGTTGGATGAAACCGCGCGCCACCTCCCTTCTGCTTGGAACGATCGCAGACCTTGCCAAAGGGAAGTCCGAACTGCTTGTCGAAAACGCGTTGTTACGGCAACAACTCATCATCCTGCGTCGGCAGGTCAAACGACCGGCCTGCAGGAAGACCGATAGATTCCTCTTGTTGCTTCTGGCGAGGATGCTTCGGACCTGGAAGCAGGCCCTCTTGATTGTGCAGCCGGAGACCTTGCTTCGGTGGCATCGAGAACTCTTCCGCTTGTTCTGGAAGCATACTTCAAAGGCTGATTCGAGACAGCCGAAGCTCTCTCCGGAGACGATCGCATTGATCAAAAAGATGGTCAAGGACAATCGGCTCTGGGGAGCGGAGCGCATTCGAGGCGAGTTGCTCAAGCTAGGTATTCGTGTGTGCAAACGCACGATCCAGAAATACATGAGGGGTGTGCGTACGCCTCGCCCAACTGGGCAAAGCTGGCGGACGTTTCTACGTAATCATGGGGGAGAGATCTGGGCCTGCGATTTCCTCCAAGTGACTGACCTGTACTTTCGGTCGCTCTTTGCGTTTTTCCTCATCGAACTGAAATCGCGGAAAGTGATCCCTGTCGGGGTGACGCGCTCTCCCAGCGACGCTTGGACGGCACAACAACTGCGGGAGGCGACTCCCTATGGACAAAACCCCAAGTATCTCATTCGCGATCATGAGGGCAAGTTTGGACCCTGTTTCGCTCGTGTGGCAGTAACGAGCGGTATCAAGGTGCTCAAAACACCCTATCATGCGCCCCGAGCCAATGCGATCTGTGAACGTTTCCTGGGTAGTGTTCGGCGAGAGTGCCTCAATCACGTACTGATCGTCAGTGAGAAGCAGTTGCATCGTGTCCTGCGTGCTTATGTTGCGTATTTCAATCGGGCACGACCACATCAAGGCATTCGTCAGCAGATTCCGGAAAGGGAAGTCACCTCCGTTCCATCAGAGCAGCGTGGGGATCGCATCATCTCGGTTCCGGTCTTGGGTGGGTTATATCACGATTACCGAAGAGTAGCCTGAGCGCTTCAACAGATAAGCAGAAATACCTGAAGAAATGGCGTTGGAGTGCCACCGTGTTTTTGGAGTGCTTGAAAGAAACTGCCTTCCTGTCAACTTCTGCTGAAAGAGAAGATGATCAGCCTATGCTTCTGCATGATGCATAAAAACGCCAGAAATGTTTTTCTATTCCTTCATCTATGAATGCCACAGCTCTGAGATAAATGAAGAAATCAGGAGTTAATCCATCCGCTTTGCGAACGGATGTACCAAGTAGCCAGCACAGGCCTAGTCCCAGCACCAATGCAGCCGTTACCAGCTAGACTTTCATATGCAGGACACCGCTAAAGAAGAGATGGAAGAAAGAGCCAACCCGTTTGTTCTACTCACCACAAAACTCGTGGTGAATGAGACGAGTGCGAACACCACAATAGGAAGTACGAGCCACACACGGTGTGGAAACTTGCGCTTGATGAAACCGCTCTGCTCGCTCATTGGTACTCTACCATCCTTAGTTTCCTGTTTTCATGTGATGCTGCTCTTCCCAGCGGAGGCCAGCTACACCTGTTCCTCATGTATCCATTGCAGTGTCTCGAGCGCTTCGTCGACATGTCTCTTAGAGGTGAATTGCGAGAAGAAGATGCAACGGACAATGCCCTGTCTGTCGATGATGTATGTCACGCGCCCCGGCAGCCCGAAAGCTGTGGGCACGCCGTAGCGCTTTCTGATTACTTCACCCACGTCGCTCAACAGGATGTAGGGGAGTTGGTGCTCTTTGGCGAACTGCCGATGTGATTCCACCGAATCGGAGCTGACTCCTATTACTTCCGCTCCAGCGTCCTTGAAGACTTCGTAGCTATCCCGAAAGGCACACGCCTCTTGAGTGCAGACAGAAGTGTTATCCCTTGGATAGAAATACAGCACAATATACTGCTTGCCGAGAAAATCCCCAAGGCTTACTGGTGTACCTGATTGGTTAAGGAGCGTAAAGTCCGGAGCAAGGTCGCCCACCTGCACCTTGCCTTTCGCTGGTTGTGCCTGATCATCATGCATGCTCATAGCGTATCCTTCTCCGTCCGTGATTCCTTAAAAAGACAATAGAAAGTGTATTTTTTTACGCACTACACTGTACAGTTGGTGCCGGGATTAAAAGAGTTGTGACATCAGGATGCAGCACTTTATTGTTGAGCGTTCCTGTATCAACCACCACCTCTTCTCCATTGAAGGAGAGCGCGAAGCGATCGAGGCTCCTGGGAGCCGGGCCGTCCAAGTATTCGCCATCAACATTGTAGTGAGAGCCGTGACAGGGGCATTTGAAGCTCACACAGTCATCGCGAAACGGGACCGTACAGCCCAGGTGAACACAGCGTTGATACAACGCAATCCAGTACGAGCCATCACGATCTTTGACGATGGTCTCCGCGGTCAACTGGTCATCAAACACCGCTCCTTTCAATAAGAACTCGGTCTCTTTAGCCAGGTGTACGATGTAGGTTTTCGCTGGCTGGCGATAGAATATGCCCGCTTGATTGATCTTGAAATCGGCTGGTCGGGCGGCAGGAAAATCCGTTTTTTGGCCAACGGTCAAGGAAGCACCAAACTGGCCGCCCAGGTTCGGGTAGAGCATGGCGAGCGCGCCAGCCACGCTTGCGGTGGTAGACAGCCCCCAGACAGCGAACAGAGAGCGACGAAGGAACCGCCGCCGCGACAATCGCTCTCTGGCGATTTCAGCGGCCTCGGCCCCTCCCCCATGCAGCATTTCATATTGCTGTGGGGTAATAGGCGGTGTAATAATATCCGTATCCATAATGATCCATTTCTTCACAAGGTTTCTTGCTGCTTGCTCCAACACAAGATATATAGCTCATTGGGCAGCAGGAGCGCATCGACAGAATCGTGTAATTCTTTCCCCGTATTGCTCCAGGAACCGTCTAGACAGAATTACCTAACTGTTGTGATCGTCTGCCCCTTCGCTTTGGAAATTCTCGGGAAGCAGCCAGCCATCGATAGTGAGGCCGAAGCTGAACATTGAACAGAGGATTGTAAAATGCTGTAACCTCCGGCGAATCTAGTTATGAAAGGACAGTGCCGTAGGGCGTCCTTCTTTAATAGAAGCTCCTGGTATCAGAGTGTAAAATCGCTCAAACCAGCCTTATGCGACTGGTTATCGCTATGACAATGGCGTCGGGCAGGTGATTCTATCTCTAATACCAGGAGCTTCCGCGATCATACAAAGATACTGATCCACGTGATCAACGATCACACAGAAAGCAGATCAACCTATGGATATCCAGGCTATACATATGTACCAACGCAACTCCAATGAGCAGGGCCAGCCTGGACGGCAGCGTCACAACAACTCAGGCAATGGTGACGACAATAAAGGCGATAATCCACGAAAGAAAGGGATTTCCCCATTGAGGGTTTTCCTTCTCATCATTGCCCTGGTATCAGTGCTGGTAGCCGGGTCCCTCTTTCTAAACGGTCAGGGATCAAATATGAATGGTCAACCAGTCGGCGAGCTCCCTTACAGCACGTTCTACCAGCAAGTCATGGATGGCAATGTCAAGGATGCCACTTTCCAGGGGCAGGACATCACCGGTGACTTCAAGAACGCTCTCTCTTTGACCGATGCCAATGGGAACCCCGTGCTTACGAACCAGTATCACCTGACACAGATACCCAACGGCGACCCTAATTCAGCTTCCTCCCTTTGATTCTCGTGTTCGGCGCCATCTTCTTCATTAGTCGACGGGCAACAAAGAGCCAGCAGAGCATCTTCAGCTTTGGAAAGACCCGCGCCAAGGTCGTGCCAGGAGATAAACCGGACACCACCTTTGCCGATGTGGCCGGTGTTGATGAGGCGAAAAACGATCTTGTTGAGGTCGTTGAATTCCTGAAGACTCCAGAGAAGTTCCAGCGCCTGGGGGGAAAGATTCCTCGTGGTGTGCTGCTGGTAGGCCCGCCGGGAACCGGTAAGACCTTGCTGGCGCGAGCCGTGGCAGGCGAAGCGAGAGTGCCATTCTTCTCGATGAGCGGCTCCGAGTTCGTCGAAGTGCTGGTCGGTGTTGGCGCCAGTCGCGTGCGCGACCTCTTCGACCAGGCCAAGAAGGCGGCTCCCAGCATCATCTTCATCGATGAGATCGATGCCGTCGGTCGCCAGCGTGGGACCAGCATCAACAGCAACGACGAGCGTGAGCAAACCTTGAACCAGTTGCTGGTTGAGATGGATGGCTTTGATACGCGCCAGTCGGTCGTCGTCATCGCTGCTACCAACCGGCCCGATGGGCTGGATAAGGCGCTCTTGCGCCCGGGCCGCTTCGATCGACAAGTGACGGTAGAGCGTCCTGACTGGAATGGCCGACTGGCGATTCTCAAGATTCATTCTCGCGGTGTGCCGTTGGCAACAAACGTCGACCTGATTACGATTGCGCGCGCCACGCCTGGGATGGTTGGTGCGGACATCGCCAATCTCGTCAACGAAGCTGCGCTCCTGGCAGCACGTCGCAACCTGAGTTCGGTGACACAGCATTGTTTTGACGAGGCGCTGGACAAGATTCTTATCGGCGCAGAGCGTCCTTTGGTGTTGAGTGAAGCTGATCTGAATGTCGTTGCGTACCATGAAAGCGGTCATGCGCTGACGGGCCTGCTGCAAGAGGATGTTGACCCGGTGACCAAAGTGACGATTGTGCCTCGTGGCCAGGCACTCGGCGTGACACAGTATACACCGTTGGATGATCGCTACAACTACTCCAAAGAATACCTGGAGGCCCAACTGGTGACGGCACTGGGTGGTCGCGCCGCTGAGCAGGTGGCCATTGGACACATCACGACAGGCGCGGAAAATGACCTGCAGCGTGTCACGGCCATTGCCCGCCAGATGGTCACCCGTTGGGGGATGAGCGAGCGCCTCGGAACGATCTCCTTTAGCGAACGCGACGATCCGTTCGCGGCAACCGCCCTGGCAACTGGCTCTCGCGAGTACAGTGAGAAGACGGCCAGCATCATTGACGAAGAAGTGAATCGCATCGTGAAGCGGGCCTATGATTGTGCCGTCAGTCTGTTGACTTCGCACCGTGGGACACTGAATAGCATCGCTCGTTCACTGCGCTTGCATGAAACGCTTGATGCTAAGCAGTTGCGCGCGATTATGGAAGATACCAGGGCTGTGTCAACCGGACCGCTCTAACCGGTACAAATACCAACGTCGCTTTGATAATCTCCCTCTAAGCGATTTTAGGAAAGAGAATATGCTGTAGAAGAAAGCATACATCGTCATGAGCAGGGGAGAGACCTCCTTGTTTCAACGATCTCTTCAAACTCGCGACGGGCGCCCTCCACCTCCAGCAAATACGCGCTGGAGATTATTAATGTTCATACAGGCGACGCATCTTCATCAGAGCCACCACTTCGAGCTGTCGAACACGTTCGCGTGATATCCCCAGTTCCTTCCCGACTTCGAGCAGCGTGCGGCTTTGTCCATCCCCGATACCGTAGCGCAGGGTGATTACCGCACGTTCACGTGGAGTCAGCCAGACCAGCACTCGATGCAATTGTTCACCCAGGAGATGTTGTGAGGCAGTTTCAGCGAGAGCAGGAGCCGCACTGTCTTCAAGCGTGTCGGCTAGCGAGTAGCGGGCTTCATCTTCTACAGGCGCATCAAGAGAAACCGGCTGCTCGATCAGGCCCAGCAAACGGTTAACCTCGTCCAGGTTCAAATTGCAAGCCTCAGCTATTTGCTCAGGCAGGGGATCCAGTCCGTTCTCTTGCGAAAGGCGCGCCGCGGCACGGCGTACCTTGCGTAAATGCGTTGCTACGTGCTCTGGCAAATGAATCAAGCGCGATTGCTCGCCAGCGGCACGGCTCACCGCCTGCCGAATCCACCAGGTAGCATAGGTGCCAAAGTGGCAGCCGCGCTGGTAGTCAAATTTCTCAGCGGCGCGCATCAACCCCAGATTGCCCTCCTGGATGAGGTCTACCAGAGGTACTCCTGTAGACATGTATCGACGCGCAATAGCAATGACCAGGCGCAAATTTGATTCGATCAACGTGCGGCGCGCCAGCTCATCCCCGGCAGCAGCCCGTTGCGCTAAATCAATTTCCTCGGCATGTGTGAGGCGACCAAGTCCACGAATGTCACGCAGGTAGCTCTGAAAAGCATCCCCAGAACCTGGAGCCTGCCGAACTGCGGTTGCGCGAGTAGTATGTGAGGGAACAGGAAGCTCCTCTAGTACATCGATTTCGCCCCGCTCTTCCACGTCATTTAATGCCTCATGGACTTCACTTATATAATCGATTACTGCCATAATTCTACGCTCCCTTTGGGAAACTTACCGCTTCTACTGATTTTCAAGCTATTACATTGTTTCCGTGCGCGGCTTGCTAGTTGATGCTTTGCGTCTCAGTTCTTCCACTCGTCACCAGGGAAAACAGCCCAAGCACAAAGAGGCCAAATCCAGGAAGCCACAGGGAAAGTGCGAAAGGAACCAGGGTAGAAGGAGTGAGATGGGCCGCCTGGAGGAATTCAACGACTCCTAATCCCACAACAAAGAGCCCTGGTGTCAGTGCTCCCGTACCTATATAGCCTCGATGAGCCATCCATGCAATACCTAGCAGCCCCAGTCCAATGGCAAGAATATGCGCACTAATTACCTGGCTGTATGGAACATACTGCCGAAACATGAGGAAGGTCGCCACCCCTAGCATCGTCGTCAACCAACCTGCCGGGAGAAAGCGCCTGGGGTTGAGCAGCGCGGTCCCCAGCATCCCAAGACCAAAGAGTAATACACCCACAGAATATGAATTGAACATCCCCAACCAGGCGACTATGATGAAAAGGAATCCAAGCAAGAGCAAGACATAGGCCTGTCGGCGGTTATCGGTGGGGCCACCAGTATTTACAGAAAACAGGTGTTGCATACGTATATCTCCCCTTTGCTATCTTTCCAGAATTGATTCAGAGCAGTTTTTCTTATAATTAATAGCGACTCATCCGCGATGGAGCTAGAGTGTATGCCTGTCCTCAGCCTACAACAGGAAGTATGCCTTAATGAGGGTGGGAATACATCGACAGAATCATGTAATTCCCACCCGGTATTACACTGGAGCACTCTAGACAGAATTACCTAATCGCCACCTCCGACTTTCCGCATGCTTTGAAACTGCTCACCAGAAGAATAGAGGGAGCAGTTTCAAAGCATGCGGAAAGCAGGTTTTGCACGAAAGACTCTGCCTTCTCTGGGCGCCAAACTTGGTATGTGTCGTACATCCGGCTTTTCAGGTGCTCGATTCATCGACGAGGAGCCTCTTATAATTGTCCTGAAAGGGTGCGATTAAGCAGGCCTGGGCACGATCAATCGCGCTCCTACTCGACAATGACGGTCAGGTTCATATTCACATGGACGCTACAGTAGAGCTGGTAGGTACCGGCGGTGTTGAATGGTCCAACGGTCATACTTTGACCGGCAGCGTTGAACTGCAGGTTGCTGACGGTCGGTGCGCCAGGTTCTATAGCTGGTTTCGCGACGCTATTCACCCAGGTGCCATTGCTAATAATATGTGTGACTGGAACCTCATTGATGAGGTTGAGGCTGCTGCCCTTGCTGATCGTGACAGACGTTTGAGTGAAGGTTGTCTCACCCATGTGGACACCCGCGCCCGCGCCGCCCGCGCTGCCCCCGGAACCGCCGCACGACGCTGCGGTCAGGACAGTGAACAGGCTCAGTGCTACGAGGATTGCTATGAGCTTTTTCATTTTGTTTCTTCTTTTCCCTTTACGCTGATTGGTTGTGTTGATCTCATTTCTACGCAAGAACGCTGTGTCGTCTCGTTCTTTCACCACTAGATTCGCTGGAGGTTACAGCCTTTCACAGTCTTGCAACTCACTGTTCAGCTTCAGCCTCGCTGCCCCCTCACGATCCCCAAAAAGCGAAAGGCCGCACTATTGCAACAACTAGATACTTCTGTCTATGAGGTTCCCGGTGCAATGCAGGGAAGGATTTAGACGATTCTGCCGATGCGCTCCTGTTGCTAACGAGGTATATCTTCTGTTGAGGCAAGTAGCGAGCCGTCTTCTCTAGCTAGAGCATTGACGAATATCGCTCGTTCGCTGAAATCCTTACCTTATAAGGAAAGCAGCATTGTACCTCATGCCAGGGCGACACCGTGAGCC
>WNFB01000382.1_pt1 | contig 35332 bp, 30 predicted proteins | sample 5400501 | NCBI WGS metagenome assembly WNFB01 (sample SAMN13153341, study PRJNA577476) | soil metagenome | isolation source: 200 cm saprolite under Douglas fir tree site 2 hole 1 | place: USA:California | collected 2015-04-18
CCGATCGGGGTCTCCGGGGTGCAGGCGGTGCCGAAGACCTTGCACTCCCAGGGCTTGATGACCCCCTTCAGGACCTCGCCGCACTGGCAGGCCTTCGGGTCGGCCACGCGGATGCCGGGGATCTTGAAGATCTCCTCGGCGTCGAACTTCGCGTACTCCTCCCTCACCTTGAGGGCCGAGTGCGAGATGAATCCAAGCCCGCGCCACTCGAAGTACGGGCGCAGTTCCATGACCTCGTTGATGACCTGGAGGGCCTTGAGGTTGCCGTCCCAGGGCACGACCCGCGTGTACTGGTTCTCGACCTCGCAGCGGCCATCCCTCAGCTGCACCATCAGCTGGTAGATGGAGGCCAGGATGTCGAGCGGCTCGAAGCCGGCGCACACCAGCGGCTTGTTGTGGTCCCGGGGGATGAACTCGTACGGTTTGCACCCGATGACCGTCGACACGTGCCCGGGGCCGAGGAAGCCGTCGAGGCGCATGTCGGGGGAGTCGAGGATCGCCTTGATGGCCGGGATGATCGTGACGTGGTTGCAGAAGATGGAGAAGTTCTCGAGGCCGTCCGCAGCGGCCCGCAGCACGGTCATGGCCGTGGAGGGTGCCGTGGTCTCGAAGCCGATGGCCATGAAGACCACCTTCTTGTCCGGGTTCTCGCGGGCGATCTTGAGGGAGTCGAGGGGCGAGTAGACCATGCGGATGTCGGCGCCCTTGGCCTTGGAGTCGAAGAAGGAGCCTTTGCCGCCGGGGACGCGCATCATGTCGCCGAAGGAGGTCATGATCACGCCGGGCTGCTCGGCGATGTAGATCGCGTCATCGAGGCGGCCCATCGGGATCACGCAGACGGGGCAGCCGGGGCCGTGCACGAGGCTCACGGTCTCCGGCAGGTAGTCCTCGAGTCCGTGCTTGTAGATCGTGTGGGTGTGGCCCCCGCAGACCTCCATGAAGCTGTAGTGGCGACCCGGCTCGCACAGGGCAGCGATCTGCCCCGACAGGGCCTGACAAAGCGCAAAGCTCCTCACCTCCAAGCTGGTCGCGGTGATCCAAACGGGGCCCCCCACCACCGGGGCCTAATCGATGTTCGACTTCGCCAAGGCGTCGAGCTCATCGGTGTAGGACTGACCAATGCCCTCGAGGAACGCCAGTGCCGCCGCGGCCTCGTCCTCGTCGATCTTCGAGAGGGCAAACCCGACATGGATGAGGATCCAGTCGCCGGGCTGGACGTTCTCGCCTTCGAGGAGGCCGATGTTGATGGCACGCCGAACGCCGCTGACATTCACCTTGGCGAGGTCTGGCCGGTCCAGGAGCTCGATCACCTCACCTGGGATCCCAAGACACATACCCACTCCCTTCGCCCTGCTCACTAGTGCTTCACAGTACTCGCCCAACGGTACGGACGCCGAGGCGCCCGCCCGTCGGAGAAGTCGATTCAGGTGCTGCCTTACGCTGCCCGCAGGCCCCCGCCGAGCACCTTGCCGGCACGGTCTGCCACGACGCCGACGATGCCCTGGGCGAAGCCCATGCCGCCGGTCTGCTCGAGACCCTTGCTCAGCAGGGCGCCGCCCATCGAGAGGCCCTGACCCATGAGGTTCTTGAACTCGGCAGACTTGGTGATGGCGTCGAAGGCGGCGATGGCCTTCTGCAGGCCCTCGCGCCCGTCGCGGGTGCCGACGTAGTAGCCGATTGCGAAGCCGATGAGTGCCTCCATCCGTGTACTCCTCCTGTTCCAGGGTCCTGCCCAAAAGGATTGTGGTCGGTGGGTGAGTCCCTACATGGACTTCAGTTCGAAGTAGCGCTTGATGTCGGGAAGCGACGTGATCACAAGTGCTGCGATCCCCGCCGTCACGATTGCTTTGATCAGCTTCATGCCTGGCCCTCCTTTCGCACGTCCACGCCCTGTGTGGGGGCTTCAATGGGACCTTTCGCCGCCAAGACGGAAAGCTCCATCTCCTGGCTGTTGTGAACCCTGTTCTGAATCCGGTAAACGATGTCGACGAGGCGCCGGACAGCGGGCTCGACGGCGGCCTCGACAATGGGGGTGAGGCCGATGCCGTCCTCCACGTTCTCCGGCTCGCAGCCCACGACGAGGGCTCGGCCCACGTTGCCGCCGAGCGCCTTGAGCATCCCGAAGATGGCGTCGGGCTCGAGCCCGTGGGCGTCGATCAGGGCCGACTCGCCCTCGGACGCTGCCTGCACCAGCGGCGACTCGGCGATCTCCTCGAGCTTCGGCTCGATCAGGTAGAGGTCGCCGGGCTTGCCGCCGCACGGGGCGGCATCGACGATGATCACGGTGTCGTAGCCATCGAGCAGCTCATAGGCGAGATGGACGCCCTTGATCCCGAAGTCGGCCACGGTGACCCCCTCGGGCAGCTCTTCGGTGGCGAGGCGGCGGACGACTTCGCAGCCGAAGGCGTCATCGGTGAAGAAGATGTTGCCGACGCCGGCCACGAGCATCTTCTGCGTCATGACCCCGCCTCCGGCGACAACGCCTCGACTTCGTCGGGGGAGAAGTAGAGGAAGCGGCCGTGCTCGACCTGCAGGTCGGCGTTGGGGTCCTCCTCGAGGGTGACCGCGAGGAACATCTTGTCCTCGAGGTCGTGGAAGACCGCCTGGACATCCGCCACCTTCCCGGCGAGGAACATGTCCTGGGCGTCGGACCGCCGTGCCCCGGGCCGGAGGACCACCTTCGTCCCCTTCGCCACCAGCACGCCACCGATGGTGACGGTGTCCTTGTCGGGGTTCACGGAGGGGTCGTTCTGGGGGTCCCAGATGGGCGACGAGTCGGGGGGACGCCGGTCGGCGAACTCGTCGCCGAAGGGGCGGTGCTCGCCGAACACCGGGACGCCGTCGGAGCCGGTGCCGAACTCCGGGATCCCTTCGCTTTCCTGATGCAGGCCGCTTTCCTGATGCGGGCCGGACTGCGGGCCTGATCCGGACGTGACGTCCCGCAGGTAGCGCACGGCCCCGTGGAGGCGGTCCATGATCTCCTGCGGCATGTTGTCGACCCGGTCGATGATGGCCGCCGCCCTGGGGTCGGTGGCCCTCGCCTCGTCCTTCTCGTCGTCGGTGAGGGTCATCGTGCGGAGGATCAGGATCTCGTCGATCTCTGTGGCGTCGAACAGATCCCCGGGGCTCTCGGGGGCGATCTGGGGCCAGTCGTAGAGGGTGATGGGGGAGGAGAGCATCACGTCCCCCCGCCCGCGGTCGCCGATCATCACGGGGAACGTGTGGATGTTCTCGCAGGACTGCGCTGCGGGCTTCGCCCACTCCGGCGGCTCCAGCAGGGAGATGAATCGCCCGGCGCCCTCCGGTGACAGGCCCAGCAGCGTGTGGCAGGCGACGAGCGAGTGGCTCATGGCCTCCTTGCGGACATCGGGGTCGCCGTCGTAGGGGGTCAGGTTCTCGGTGCGCACCGTCAGCCGGATGGCTCCGAACGGCCCGTCGAGGCGCTCCGCGGACACCCGCAGGACGGCCGTGAGCGGCTGGCGGGTTCGCAGCACCCGTGCGGCGACCGCTCCGCTGGCGTCGTTGACGAGCTCAGGCTCCTCGCCGCCGGCGGCGACATCGACGGGGATGGTCTCAACGCCCGCAAGCAGCTTGTCCACTGGGAGCTGCAGGTCGACCTGGTGCTCGACCGCCTCCTCCCAGGTGATGAGCGACATGCCGTCCACGGTCAGGGTCTCGACGGGCGTGAACCCCTCGCCGTCTGCGGCCCCATCGGGAACCTGGACGACCTTGGCCTGGACGTGCAGGAACCTCACCCGCAGCTCGAGAACCGCCCCATCGTCGGCCTCGACGAGGCATTGGGTCTGCTGCTCCCAGGGCTCGGGGCCCCCGGCGGTGCTCCAGGCCTTGGGAGCCAGGACGCCGAACTGCCAGCGAATGCGGTTCTTGGCGGCGGAGGCGCGGTAGGGGTAGAGGACGTAGCCCTCGAAGAGGACGGCGTCGGCCACCTTCCTGGCGTCGTCGAAGTTCACGGTCTCACCTCTCCCATATCCCCGCTGGCCGAGTTCTCAGTCGCCGAACGGGCATCCCCGATCAGCGCGGTGAGCGTCTCGTCCCAGCTGGTGAGCCCCCGGTCGGACTTGAACCGTTGCAGGGCGTCGAGGGTCTCCTTGCCCATCCGGATCCAGGCCTGATCGGGGAAGTAGAGGTCCATGAGCTGGTCCCAGATCTTCACCGGCATGCCGAAGCTGATCTCCTTGTGCCACGGCACCTGCTCGACAGCGAACCCTGTCTCGCCCCTGGTGAACACCGTCCCCGAGAAGAGCATCAGGAACGGGATGTCACCGTCGTCCAGGGCGTGGAAGTACTTCGCGGTGGCCACCTCGAAGTCGTAGGTGCAGGGGACCGCGATGTCGACCTCGATCGCACCGTCGAAGCCGGGGATGCTGGCATCGGCGAAGGCGAACTGCATCGGCTTCACGGTGTCCCCCCAGCGCTTCGTCTCCCCGAACAGATCACGGAGGCGCTCGGCCTCCGCGGGGGAGTAGCGGCGCCGCTTCGGCTCGATGCGGATCTGGATGCGCAGCACGATGGCATGGATGCGCATGCCGGTGGTCTCCGAGATCCGAAGGCCGAAGTTGAGCGTCGGCGAGGCCCCGTACGGGTCAGGCTCGACTCCCAGGATGTCGAAGGCAAGCTCACTCATCAGCCGCCTTCGATCTCGTTGGCGGCCTGGTGGGTCGTCGGGTCGGCGGCCTGGTCGCTCAGCTTGCGCGGGCCGAGGCCGACGACGGCGCTGCGGCTCCGGAGGTCCTCGAAGAACGTGCCGATGGTCGTCCAGACCTCCTCGCCGCCGGAGAAGCCCTTCCAGTTCAGGCGGACCAGCGCCGTGAGTTCGTACGCCTTGTCGATCGGGACCAGGTAGCACTCGAAGCGGTCGTCCTCCTGGCGCAGCAGCAGGGCCTCGACGTCGGGCATGAGGCCCTCGAAGGAGGGGTTCGCCTCGATGACCTCCCGCCATGCCTCCAGGTCGAGCAGCGACTCGGTGGCCCCGGCGGGGCTCGGGTAGAAGGCGACGAAGCGCTCCATGGACGAGTTGTAGAAAAAGAAGGCCATCGACACCGGGATCTGGATCTGCTCCCACTGGGCGTTGTCCAGCGCGAAGTACGGGTCGAAAAGGTAACGCTCGGGGACCTGGCGGAACTTGCCGTGGGCGGCTTCCTCCCTGGCGAAGAGGAGGTAGCAGGCGCGGCAGACGCACATGAGCTCGCGCGTGTCGATATTGACGACGTGGCCGTGCTCCTGAGGCACCGGGGTCGCGCACATCTCGCAGGCCTCGCCCGGCTTGGGCTTGGGCCGCTGCGATTCCTGGAATCGCCGCAGCAACTCCTCTGAGGCTCCGACTCCCGGCGATACGCCCTTCACAAAGCGGCGGAGTCCACCACCCCCCGGCGTTGCCGGCGAGCGAGGCGCTCCATTCCCGTTCCCCTGGTCTGCCGCCGCCATAGTGCTCTGATCTGTCACGAACGAACGACCGAGCGTGCGCCTGGGGGAACTGCGACCTTCCAGCCGTTCTCGTCCTGGAGCAGGGGCAGGGGGTCGAGGTGGACTGTGGATCCGTCGGAGGTATGGACGCTGCGGCCGGCGAGCTGGACGTTGTACAGGGTGCCGCACCGCGAGCACCGCAGGGCGGCGTCCAGCAGGGCTGCGTCCAGCAGGGAAGCGTTGCAGGAGGCACAGGCGTTGCGGTAGGCGTAGAGGTTGCCGACGGCGCTGCAGATCAGCACCTCCATCCCCTCGACCTGCTGGATGCGCTTCTCGCCGGGCAGGAGGCCCTCGGCGCGGACGGGCAACCAGGCGCTGGCAGCGTCGGACGCCGAGCCGTCTCCGTTCGGGCCGGCTCCGGGCCCACCAGGACGGGTCTGGATCTGCAGGAGGGATGGGCCCGGCCCGGTGGGTGCCTCGGCGACGCCCTCGACCTCGACCCGGATGACCTCGGGGGCAGCCTCTGCGATCGCCTGCTCCAGGGTCAGCTTGACGGTGACCGTCGAGGACGGGCACCCGTGGCAGCTTCCCTCCAGCTTGAGGTGTGCAACCCCGTCCTCGTCGACGCCCAGGTACTCGACGCCCCCGGCGTGGGAGCCGAGGTAAGGGCGGGCCTGGTCGAGCGCTCGCTCGATGCGCGCGTCCACGTCGATGGGGTGGATGCCGTGCAGCACGAGCAGGCTCTCGATGAACTTGTCGTCGGTGAAGCGCTTCAGCAGGGGGGCCGCGGTGTCTGCATCCTCGTTGACGACCTCGAGGATGCGCTCGAGGCCCGCGCCGTAAAGCTCGACCAGCAGACCGACGACCTCTTCGACCTTCGCAGAAACCTCGGGCGGTGCCTGCGACCGAAGCTGTTCGAGAAGCACCTCGATCCGGTCCCCGACCTGACGGACGTTGCTGTGACCCTGGGCCATGTGCTCCCCTCCGATACCGATACGACCCGCCGAGGCGCTCAATAGCGCCGGACGATCAAAGCTGGCCGAGGGAGCCAGATGGCCCCCCCGGCTGCTTCGTTTGTGAACGTGCGGTGTGACCGAGCTTAACGCTCCAACGGCAGGACGGTCGGCGAGTGCATCCGCCGCACGACCTTGCCATGACCCGACCCGCCACCGAGGTACATGTGCACCCCGCACGGCAGGCATGGGTCGAAGGAACGGACCGCCCGCATGATGTCGATGCCCTTGAAGTTCTCGGGCTCGTTCTCCTCGAAGATCGGGGTGTTCTGCACCGCGTCCTCGTAGGGTCCCGGCGTCCCGTAGACGTCCCGGACACTCCCGTTCCATGGGGTCGGGGGGTAGGGGTGGTAGTTGGCGATCTTGCCACCACGGATGACCATGTGGTGGGAGAGAACGCCGCGGACCGCCTCGGTGAATCCGCAGGAGATGGCCTCGTCCGGGACCTTGAAGGGGGTCCAGGTCTGGGTGTGACCAGCCCGGAGCTCCTTAAGGGCTTCCTCGACGAAGTACAGCGCCAGGCCTGCGGAGTATGCCTGGAAGTAGGTCCGTGCCCGGTTGCGCTCGAGGGCGTTGGACCACTCGGGGATCTCCCACTCGAAGGAAGCCGGGCCCTTGGTCGCGGTCTTCGGGAAGTCGATCGTGATGCTGTGGCCGGTCGACTTCACGTAGGGCGTGTTGAGGATCCCTGCGAGAGCGGTCGGCCAGAGCCGTGCCAGCGGGCCGCCACCGGTGTCGAGGGCGAGGTAGTCCTTGCCGTCGAACCAGCGGGGCGACATCGTCCAGGAGTACTTGTCCTGGAAGTCCCGCTTCTGGGGGCGTGGCTTGGTGTGCTGGTTCCACGGGTGACGGACGTCCACCGGGTTGCCCAGCGGGTCCTTCGTGACGAAGACCTCGTCGCCTTCCCAGTCCTCGTAGTACGAGCTGCCGAGGAGGATGCGGATGCCGAGGTTGATCTTGACGAGGTCGTGGGTGACCAGCTTGCCGTCGACCACGACGCCGGGCGTGACGTAGCATGCGTCGCCCCAGGTGGACATGTTCTCGTACTTGAAGTCGCAGACCTTCGGGTCCTGGAGCGCGCCCCAGCAACCGAGCAGCACACGCCGGCGACCGACTTCCTCGTAGCCGGGGATCGCCTCGTAGAAGAAGTCGAACAGGTCGTCGTGGATCGGCACGACCTTCTTCATGAACTCGAGGTAGCGCATGAGGCGGGTGAGGTAGTCCGTGAAGAGTTGGATGGTCGGGACGGTGCCGACGCCTCCGGGGTACAGGGTGGAGGGGTGGACGTGCCGGCCTTCCATGAGGCAGAACATCTCACGGGTGTAGCGGCTGACGTGCAGAGCCTCCCGATAGAACTCGCCCGAGAGCGGGTTGAGCGACCGCATGATGTCGCCGATGGTGGCGTAGCCGTGCTCGGCGGCGTGCGGCGAAGCTGTCTTGTTCGCCATGTCCAGGACGCCGGGGTTGGTCTCGGAGACCATCTTCTCGCAGTAGTCCACACCCACCAGGTTCTCCTGGAAGATGTTGTGGTCGAACATGTACTCGGCGGCCTCGCCGAGGTTGACGATCCACTCGCCCATGGCCGGGGGGTGGATCCCGTAGGCCATCTGCTGGTTGTAGCAGGAGCATGCGCAGTGGTTGTCACCGCAGATCCCACAGATACGGCTGGTGATGAAGTGGGAGTCGCGGGGGTCCTTGCCCTTCATGAAGATGCTGTAGCCACGGAAGATGGATGACGTGCTGTAGCACTCGACCACCTTGCCCTGGGAGAAGTCGATCTTGGTGTAGATGCCCAGGCTCCCGACGATCCGGGTTACCGGGTCCCACACCATCTCGACAACATCGCCACTTGCCATACCTAGTGCCTCCCTTCGCTGCCGTCGTTAGGGCCCGAATCTCCGAGCTGATGGTCTCAAGCTATGTCCAGGTCTTCTTGGCGCCGGTCAACAGCTCGGAACCCGGCTTGCGCCACGACGGCTCGGTGTCGGTGGTCTTCATCGTGAAGCTGCGGAGGCCACGGATGACGGCTCCATACGCCCCGGAAGCGGCGGTCGAGACCTTGGCGCCCGGGGGCTCGTCCATGAAGGGCATGAACTTGTCCGGGAAGCCAGGCATGGTGCAGCCGATGCAGATGCCGCCGACGTTCGGGCATCCGCCGACCCCGTTGATCCACCCACGCTTAGGGACGTTGCATTTGACCACCGGCCCCCAGCAGCCGAGCTTCACCAGGCACTTCGGTGATCCGTACTCGGTGGCGAAGTCGCCCTGCTCGTAGTAGCCGGCCCGGTCGCAGCCCTCGTGGACGGTGGCGCCGAACAGCCAGCGGGGACGCAGCGCCTCGTCGAGGGGGATCATCGGCGCCTGGCCCGTGGCCATGTAGAGGAGGTAGAGCAAGGTCTCGGACATGTTGTCGCCGTGCGCCGGGCAGCCCGGGATGCAGACGATCGGGATGCCGGCCTTGGACTTCCAGCCCCAGCCGAGGTAGTCGGGGACGCCCATGGCGCCGGTGGGGTTGCCCGCCATGGCGTGGATGCCGCCGTAGGTGGCGCACGTGCCCACCGCAACGATGGCGAGGGCCTTGGGGGCCAGGCGGTCGAGCCACTCACTGGTGGTCATGGGCTGGCCGGTCTCGAAGTTGTTGCCGAACCCGCACCAGTACCCTTCCTTCTTGATGGCCTCGTTGGGGATGGACCCCTCAACGATCAGCACGAACGGGTCGATCTCGCCCCGGTCCGCCTTGTACCACCACTCGATGAACGTGTCGGCCCCTTCCTGGGGTCCGCACTCGAAGTCGATCAGCGGCCAGTGAACTGCCAACTGGGGGAGCCCAGGCAGCGCGCCCAGCACGATCTCTTCGATGCTCGGTTGCGTGGCTGCCGTCAGCGCCACCGAGTCACCGTCGCACCCCAGCCCTCCGTTCATCCAGAGGATGTGTATAAGCGGCGCTTCGGCCTCCTTGGGGGGGGCCGGCCTGCCACGCCTTGCCGCTGCTGCCATCCACTTCACCTCCTTCTGGACGCCCCTCGGACGCCCGATCGAGCTTGAAGCGAGAATCTTCTTTGCGGCCCTAGCCTCGGCGCCTGCCGCCTGGTGGGTCGTTGTGCGTCTGCGTCACCCCGACCAAGCTGCACGCGTCCCAGGCCAGGGACGACACAGATCATTCTTCCAGTCCACCCTTCGAACGATCCATCCGTGTCTTTACTGAATCTCTATCCGTACCTCTACGGAGGAAATGTCCCGTTAACAGCGCCTGGCTCCCCAAAAGTGGGGATTGCCGGGTAGCTGGCGGCGTTGGGGCAGTTTGGGGGGCGCCCTCCTTGACTGTCCGAGCGATCCGGGGGAAGGTACGTGCCGAAGGGCTGGCCGGGGTGATCTCGGCCGGCGAGGCCCAGCAGCAGGCAAGCGCTCGGGGGCGCGGGCGGTTTTTGAAGGGGTGCGGCGGGAAGTTTGAGTAGCTCCGGGACCAAACAGACAACCTCGGTCGTTCGGCGCAAGGGGCCTGTGCGCGCGCCTGCGCCACCCGAACGGCGCGCCAAGGCCACGGCCACGGTGACGCCGTCCCTCTCCGCCACCGGCGCCAGCGCCGGCTCCCGTGCCGGAGCCATGGCGGAGGCCGAAGGGCCGTCGTGGCTCGGCAACATCCCCAAGGTCCTGAGCGATCTCGGCGTCGGCGTCGTCGTCTGGGACGACGAGACTCCCATCTATGTGAGCCCGCTGTTCAGCAAGATGATCGGCTACACCCCGGAGGAGCTCGGGGTCCGCCGCCGCGCCCATCTGCACCCGACTGGCAATGGCAGCGGGCAGGTCAAGGGGCAGCCCTCCCCCCAGGTGCCCCAGTTCGAGTTCAAGCTCATGCACGAGTTCGAATGGACCCTCATCCATAAGAACGGTCAGCGGGTCTCCGTCGAGGCGGCTGCGGGGACCATCGAGGTCGCCGGCAAGATCGAGAGCATCGGGATCTTCTGCGACCGGACGGAGCAGGAGCGCCTCGAAGACGAGCTGAAGACCCGGACGCTCCAGCAGGCGGCAGTCGTGGACCTCGGCCAGCGCGCGCTCGCCGGGGCCGAGCTGCCGGACCTCATGGACCGGGCGGTGTCGGTGCTCACCAGGACCCTGGACGTCGAGTTCGCCCGGGTGCTCGAGCTCGCTCCCGACGGGCGCGGTTTCGTCGTCCGTGCCGGCATGGGCTGGGAGGGGGCGCCGGGAGCCCATGCGACGGTCGACGTCCGGCTGCGCTCCCAGGCGGGATTCACCCTCGTGTCCGACATGCCCGTCATCGTGGAGGACTTCGGTTCCGAGACGCGCTTTCCCAGCCCACCGCCCCGCGTCGAGGGTGGCGTGACGAGCGGGATGAGCGTGCTGATCCGTGGTGAGCAGCGACCGTGGGGCGTGCTCTGCGCCCACACCTGCAACCACCGCCGCTTCAGCCGTGACGACGTCCATTTCCTGCAGGCGGTCGCCAACGTCCTCGCCGAGGCGATCCTCGGCAAGGGCATCCAGGATGCCCTCCGGCGCGCGGGGGACCGGGAACGGGAGTTGCGGGAGGAGCTGGAAGCCCACTCCCGCGTCGTGGTCGCCGCGCAGGAGGCGGAGCGCCGCCGGATCGCCCGCGAGCTCCACGACGAGATCGGCCAGGCCCTCACGGGCCTTGCGCTCAGCCTCGCCAACCTGGAGCGGGACGCCCCGCCCGCACTCCGGGCGAACCTTGCCGAGGCACGGGCAGGCATGGGTGAGCTGGTCACCCGGGTCCACGACTTCTCCCTGGCCCTGCGGCCCGCGATGCTCGACGACCTCGGGCTCCTCCCGGCGCTGCTCTGGCTCATGGAGCACGTCCACTCGGCGCAGACGGGCCTGCGGGTCGACCTCGACCACCAGGGCCTCGACCGGCGCTTCTCGTGGGAGGTCGAGACCGCGGCCTACCGCATCGTCCAGGAGGCGCTCCACAACGTCGCCCGCCACGCGGCGACCGACCGCGCCGAGGTCCGGTGCCTCGCCGAGGGCGACGAGCTCTACATCGAAGTGCGCGACGAGGGCATCGGCTTCAACCCCCGTGCGATCCGGGCGCACACCACGAGCGGCCTGCGCGGCATGCAGGAACGGGCTCGCCTCCTCGGCGGCCAACTGAAGGTCGAGTCGGCGCAGGGCAAGGGCACGCGGGTGGTCGCCCGCCTGCCGGTGAGCCCGCCGACCGGCCTGCCGGAATACGAAGGCGCAGGGATGGGCGATTGAGCCTGTCGGTCCTGCTCGCCGAGGACCACCCGGTCGTCCGGGAGGGCCTCCGGGCCATGCTGGAGGCCGAAGGTGACCTGCAGGTCGTGGGCCAGACGGGCAACAGCTCAGATGTCGGGGGCATGGTCGAGGAGCTCCATCCCGACGTGCTCGTCCTCGACCTGATCATGCCGGGCATCGGGGGCCTGAACGCACTCCGGGAGCTGGGCCGCCGCCGCCTCGCCACCCGCGTCGTCGTCCTGTCGATGTACGCCAACGAGGCCTACGTCCTGGAGGCCCTCCAGAACGGTGCCGGCGCCTACGTCCTCAAGCAGTCTGAGGCGGCCGAGCTGGTGCGGGGCATCCGGGAAGTGGCGAAGGGCCGCCGCTACCTGAGCCCGCCGCTGTCACAGCGGGCGGTGGAGGCGTATGCCAAGCGGGCCAAGGGCACGGCGTCGACCGAGGCGGCGGAGCTCACGGCTCGGGAGAAGGAGGTCCTGACGCTCGTGGGCCAGGGCTTCACCAGTGCCCAGATCGCCGAGCGGCTGTTCATCAGCGTCCGCACGGTCGAGAGCCACCGCTCCAACCTGACGAAGAAGCTGGGCCTGCACTCCCAGGCCGAGATGGTGCGCACGGCGCTGCGCCGGGAACTCTCCCCGCTCGACCCGTAGGAGTTCGGGGAGGGGCTCAGGCCCTGAGGGCTCAGCCCCGCACGACGGCGATGGCTTCCTTGGCGTGCACCAGGATCGTGTCGCCGACCTGCGCCTCGACGAGCGCGACGCTCACGACCTCGACACTCTGGCCGGTGTCGACGCGGGCCAACTCGTCATCGAGCAACTCGACGATGACGACGGGGATGGCCTCGTCCGAACAGGTGATGCAGACGTCCCCGTAGCACTCGGGAATCAAGGGCCGGGGTGCGGGTTCGGGCGGCGAGCCCAGGACGGGAAGCGGGACCCGCGCGCCCAGCGCTCCTTCGTTGGCTGTCATGCCCTGGAGTGTAGGCGCGCAGCGCGCCCGTCACAAGGCAGTCGTAGTCCACATGGACAAGGAGCCATGAGCGGGACGATAATCGGGTTCCGCCGATTACTCGCGGTGGAACAGGAGGAGACAGGGAAGTGGCCGCTACCCAGTCCTCACAACGGTTTTGCGCGGGTCCCAGCGCACGCTCGTGGGCCCGTGTCCCTGCGGCTGTCCACCCCTCCCACACACCGTGGCCCTGCACGCCTGCTCTTCGACCACCACAAGGAAGGAGGTACGGAGCATGAAGAGTCTCATCGTCGGAGCGGTTCTGCTACTGGTGGCGGCGATTGTTCTGCAGTCACTCCCTGACTTTCAGCGCTACCAGCAGCTGCGGGACATGTAGCCCGGAAGTCCCGTCCGCCAGGGCCCCTCGCTGCCGGCCGAATCTGGCCCGGGGGGCCCTGGCGCGTAAGGCTCGGGGAACGCTCCCGGGGGAAGGCCCTAGGGAGGTTTGGAAGAGATGTCGACACGGGAGGGGGGTTTGATGGGGCAGCTCCGGCAATTGGTTTTTGAGTACGCCTTGAAAGTGAAATCGAAGGACGACGTCGTTGAGCAGATGCTGGCGGTCCTGCAGTCGGCATTCCCAGTAGGGGCGGGCAAGGGTGCGGGTGCCGGGAGGCTCGCGGGCTTCGACCTCTCCCCGCTGAAGGCATTGGCCGGAGGCACGGACCTCTCGGCCTTGGCCGATGTCGATGCCTTGAAGGGTCTCGTGACCCAGGCCCTGAAGGTGGCCGGCCCTGCGCTCGGTGGCCTTGCCGGGTCCGGGTCCGGTTCGCCGTCCCGGGCGCACACCGTATCCAACCGCCCCGCGCCACCGCCCGTGACCGCCGGGCGCAAGGGTATGCCGAGTGTCCTCGGCACCACCGCAGCACCCCCGGCCGCCGAACCGGCAGCGGCCGAGGCCCCGGCTGGGGAGGTGGTTGCGGACGTGGTTATGGAGGCCGCCCCCGAGCCGAGAGCCGCTGCCAAGCCCCGGTCCTTCGGCCCACCGAGGCGGCGTATGCCGAGCGTGCTTGGTGCCCCGGCGCCTGAGCCCGAAGCGGCTGCACCAGAACCCGAGCCCGAAGCCGGTGCACCCGAGCCCGAAGCGGCTGCACCAGAACCCGAAGCGGCTGCACCAGAACCCGAGCCCGAGCCGGCTCCGGAGCCGGCCCCCGCCGCCGAGGCTTCCTCGGGCCGGAGGGCGAGGCGCCGTATGCCCAGCGTCCTGACGGGGTCCCGCCCCGCGGGCCCGGTGGAGGTGGTCCCGGCCCCGGCCCTCGAGGCTGAACCTGCACCAGCGGCGGCCGCGCCCGAACCCGAGCCCCCGTCCGCCGAACCGGAACCCGAGCCCGAGCCGCCCGCACCGAAGGCGGGTCGCCGGCGCATGGCGAGTGTGCTCCCCACCTACCGCCGCCCTCAGGTGGGGGTGGCGATCCCTCCGGCGCCACCCCCGAGCGCACAAGCCGTCGAGCCTGAGCCGGAACCGGAGCCTCTGGCAACCGAACCCGAACCGGAAGCCGTTGCCCCCGAGCCCGAACCAGAGCCGGTCGCGGCAGAGCCCGAACCCGAGCCCGAGCCCCCGGTAACCCAGCCGGAACCCGAGCCCGAACCGGAGCCCGAACCAGAGCCGGTCGCGGCAGAGCCCGAACCCGAGCCTGAGCCCCCGGCCCCCGAGCCGGAACCAGCACCGCCCGCGGCCGCGGTCCGGCCCAAGGTGACCAGGGCGCGGGCGAAGCCGCGTGCCCCGTCGGCCGAGAAGTTCACTGCCAAGAAACCGGCAGCAAAGAAGAGTGCGGTCAAGCAGGCTCCAGCGGCGCGGCGACCCCGCAAGGCCATCGCCTCCAAGCCAGCGGCGATGGACGCGCCGGCCTTCAAGGCAGTGGCGCCGGCCAAGAAGGCCGGAACGAAAAAAGCGGCTCCGAAGCCGGTGCCTGCCAAGCGGGCGCCGGCAAAGGCTACGGCGAAGAACGTCGTGGCCAAGCCCACGACCGCCCAGAAGCCGGCCGACGGCCGGAAGGTCGCCCCCGCCAAGGCGAAAGCCACGACCAGGGCGAGGGCCACGACCAGGGCGAAGCCTCCGGCCGGCAAGGCGGTCGCCGCGAAAACCAAACCCCAGCCCCGAGCAAAAGCTGCCCCCGCCAAAGCTACAACCACAGCGAAGGCAAGGGCCCCAAAGGCAAAGGCAAAGGCCAAGGCCAAGCCACGAGCACCCCGGAAGGCGACGCCGGGCGCCTGACCGGTCGCAGGGAGTGACGTTGCCGGCGTAAGCGGATGCCGTCGCCACTCTACGTGGCGGTCTTGCCCCGCGGCGGACAGGCTCCGAGGGACGAGATGCTGTTTGGCCGCGCATATCGCGGTCAAACAGCCACACGATGCTGACACCCTGTGGGAAACCGGACAAGCCGGTCACCGGAGCCTCCATTTGACCCATGGGCGACCACCGAGCGTGATGGACCGGGGCCCGACAGGCCCGACAGGCCCCAGGCCCCCAGCGGCCCCCGGCCCTCAGGCGATCGCGAGCTGCAGCAGCAGGGCGACGTTCAGGCTCACGATGAGCGCCACCACGATCACCGCCAGCACGGTCGTCACGGGACGGTTCGTGAGCGCCCCCATCAGGCGCCGGCGGGTCGTGAACCAGACGAGGGGCACGACCGCGAACGGCAGGCCGAAGCTCAGGAAGACCTGGGACAGCACCAGGATCCTCAGGGGATCGAGGCCGATGGCGATGACGACGATCGCCGGCAGCAGGCTGACGCCCCGGCGGACGAACAGGGGCATCCGGTAGCCGACGAAGCCCTCCATGATCGCCTGGCCCGCCATCGTGCCCACCGTGGACGAGGAGAGGCCGGAGGCCAGCAGCGAGATGCCGAACACCAGGCCCGCCAGCGGACCGGCGATCGGAACGAGGGTCTTGGCCGCGTCCTGGAGCGAGGACACGTGCAGCCCATGGGCCCAGAACACGGCGGCGGCCATGATCAGCATCGCCGAGTTCACGAACCAGGCACCGTTCATGGCGATCGCCACGTCGAGCACCTCGAAGCGGAACAGGCGACGGGCCTGTGCGTCGTCGTGGTGGGGTATGCGGGACTTCGTCAGTTCCGAGTGCAGGAAGACGACGTGCGGCATGACCGTGGCGCCGAGGATGCCGATGGCCAGGTAGAGCGCGTGGCCCTTGGCGTAGGGGGTGAACATCCCGTGCAGGATCGGGCCGGCGGGCGGGTGGGTCAGGAAGATCTCGATCGTGTAGCAGAGACCAACGACGCCGACCAGGGCCATGATCACGTACTCGATCGGCCGGTGGCCGTACCGGTGCAGGTAGAGGACCCCGAATGCAAACAGACCAGTGAGCAGCGCCGCGGGCAGCAGCCCCAGGCCGAAGAGCAGGTTGAAGCCGATAGCGGCCCCCAGGACCTCGGCGAGGTCGGTTGCCATGGCCACGATCTCGGCAATCACCCACAAGCCGATCGACACGGGCTTGGAGAACTCGTCCCGGCAGACGCGGGCCAGTCCTCGCCCCGTGGCGATGCCCAACTTCGCGGACAGCGTCTGGATGAGGATGGCGAGCAGGTTGGCGGTGAGGACCACCCAGAGCAGCCGGTAGCCGAACTCGGAACCGCCGGCGATGTTGGTGGCGAAGTTGCCGGGGTCGATGTAGGCGACGCTGGCGACGAAGGCGGGGCCGAGGAACGGCCAGACGCCCTTCAGGCGCTTGACCGTGGTGTGCCCAGCCCGGACCGGGAGCCCGAGGGCCGCGGCTTCCTCGGTGGGGGTCTCGCTCGCCCGCTCGAGCTCTCTCATGCCGGCGGGTGCCTGCCCCCGTCCTCGACCCGGATGTCCTCGACCCGGATGGCGCGCGCCAGTCCCAGGGGCACCGAGATGGGCGAACCGTCGAGCGAGACGACGATCGGGCCCTCCCAGACGCTCTGCTCGACCACGAGCACCCGCCGCCCGGGTGTCAGGCCGAGCCGTTCGACGGCCCGCAACTTGGCGGGGTCGCGGTCGGAGATGCGGCTGATGACGACCTCGCTGCCGGCCGGGGCCGACTGCAGGGGCAGGGTCGGGTGCTCGACCAGCGTCCCGTCGGGAGCGGGGATGGGGTCACCGTGGGGGTCAAAGGCGGGCCGGCCGAGCGCCTGCCACATCCGCTCCTCCAGCAACTCGGAGATGGAGTGCTCGAGGCGGTCGGCCTCCTCGTGGACCTCGTCCCACCCGTAGCCGAGCGCCTGCACGAGGTACGTCTCGATGAGGCGGTGGTGCCGGATCATCTCGACGGCGACCTTGAGCCCGGCCGCCGTCAGGCGTGCCCCCCGGTAGGGGTCGTGGACGATGAGCTTCAGCGTGGCGAGCTTGCCGAGCATCTCGCTCACCGACCCCGGGCTGACGCCCATCTCCTCGGCGAGGGCGGAGTTGGGTACCACGACCTCGTCCCTCCCGGCGAGCCGGAAGAGCGCCTTGAGGTAGTCCTCTTGTGCTGCAGATGTTCGGCGGTGCCCAGCTTCAAGTTTTGGCATACCTAAATCTTAACTCGGCTATGCCGAATTCGCCTTCCTGCGGTTGCTTCGCCAGCGTCCGGGGATTATGATGACACCGTTCTATGTAGCATTCGACCGTGCAGGTCACCATCGAAAATCCAAGGTGTTGAGGAGGCCAAGAATGTCCGTTGAGTCCCGGATCCCCCAGCCTGGAACCGCTGGAACCCCTGGAACCCCCAGCGCAACGCTCCCCCCAGGACCGAAGGGCCTGCCGGTGCTCGGGCCGCTGCTGGAGTTGAAGAAGGACCTGCTCGGCACCACGTACCGAGCGATGCTGGAGTTCGGCGACGTGGTGCGCTTCGCCGGCGCCCCGGGCAAGTACCACCGCGAGGCCGTCTTCCTCTACCACCCCGACATGGTGCAGTACGTGCTCGCCACCGGCGCCGACAACTTCTACAAGGGCGATGAGGCCTACACAGAGCTCCGGGAGGTCCTCGGCAACGGCCTCCTCACCGCCGAGGGGGACGTCTGGAAGCGCCAGAAGCGCCAGGTCCAGCCGCTGTTCACCCATAAGACCGTGGCCGACTACGTCCCGATGATCGCGGACGAGGGCGCCCAGGTCGTCGACCGCTGGCGGCCGTCCGCCGACGGCGGGACGGTGGACCTGGGGGCCGAGATGCCGCGGGTGACCCTGCGGGTCGTCGGCAAAGCGGTCTTCGGTGCCGACGTCGACCACATGCTGCCCGTCTTCAAGGATCGGGTGCCGTACCTGAGCGAGCGGGCGTTCAAGCGGTCGGTCAACCCCTTCCGGCCACCGCAGAACTGGCCCACCCTCGGCAACCGCAAGGCCCACGCCATGCAGGACGACATCAACAAGGTGGTGGACGACCTCATCGCCGGCCACCGCCGCGACCCCGACGGCGGCAGAGACCTCGTCCGCTTGCTCATCGGGGCGAGCGACCCGGAGACAGGGGAGCGGCTCAGCGATGTCGAGATCCGTGACCAGGCCCTCGTGTTCCTGTTGGCCGGGCACGAGACGACCGCCACGACACTGACGTTCGCGCTTCACCTGCTGGGCCATCACCCCGACGTGCAACGCCGGGTGCACGACGAGGTCGACCGGGTCCTGGGGGCTGGCAACGCCTTGACGCTGGCGGATGTACAGGCGCTCGAGTACACGACGATGGTGGTCAAGGAGGCGATGCGCCTCTACCCGGCGGCGCATGGCATGCCGCGCCAGTCCAAAGCCCCGTTCGAAGCCGACGGCTACACGATCCCGGCGGAGTATGCGGTTATCGTCAGTGCCTACGCCACTCACCGCCACCCGAAATTCTGGGACGACCCGCTCAGCTTCAACCCGGAGCGGTTCACGCCCGAGCGGGAGAAGGCCCGGCACCGCTATGCCTACTTCCCCTTCGGCGGTGGCCCCCGGGCGTGCATCGGGCAGTACTTTTCGATGCTCGAGAGCGTCATCGTGACCGCCATGCTCATGCGGGCCTACGAGGTGAAGACCACGCAGCGGCAGGTGCCACTGTTCGTCGGGATCACCGTGCGACCGAAGGGCCCGATGCCGGCGGTCCTGAAGCGGCGCTGACCCCGCTCTAGAATGCCCGGGCAGCCTCACGAGCCCGGGAGACTTTTCGCTTGCACGTACTCGGCATCAACTGCCTCGCGCACGACACCGCGGCGGCCCTCGTGGTCGACGGCCAGGTGGTCGCGTTCGTGGAGGAGGAGCGGCTCAGCCGCGAGAAGCACACCTGGAAGTTCCCCGACCGGGCCATCCGGTGGTGCCTGGACACCGCCGGGCTGAGCATCGGGCAGATCGACCTCGTCACCTTCGACTACCGCCCGGGCCTCGACTATGCCCGGGGGATGGCCTTCGACATCCTCCCCAACCTGCCGCGCTCGGCCAAGCACTGGGCCAAGCAGACCTACGTCGACGGCCGGCACGTCTGGCGTGCGAGGGACTTCCGCACGCGTTGGGGCTACAAGGGGAGGATCCGCTTCCTCGAGCACCACCGCACCCACGCCGCGACGGCGTTCCTGTCGTCGCCGTTCGACCGGGCGGTCGCTCTCAGCATCGACCGCGGCGGTGACTACCTCTCCACCGCCGCCTACCTGTGCGAGGGCACGCAGATGCGGGAGATCGCCCGGGTCCGCAATCCCCACTCCCTCGGCGAGCTCTACTCGGCGGTCACGTGGTGGCTCGGCTTCAAGCCGAACTACGACGAGGGCAAGGTCATGGGCCTGGCCTCCTACGGCCGGCCGACCTACCTCGACGACTTCCGCAGCATGGTGCGGTGCCGGCCCGACGGCCGGTTCCGCATCGACCTGTCCTGGGCGGGGTGGCACACCGAGCACGGCAACGCCTGGGTGTCCCAGCGGTTCCTCAAGCGTTTCGGCCCCCCGCGCCGGCCCGACGAGCCGATCACCGGGCTCCACGAGGACGTCGCCTACGGCGTCCAGGCGGTCATCGAGGAGGCGGCCCTCAACCTTGCCCAGGAAGCTGCCATCCAGTGCGGCACCGACCTCGGGCTGTGCCTGGCCGGCGGGGTGGCCCTCAACTCGGTCATGAACGCCCGCCTCCTCACCGGCGGCCCCTTCAAGGACCTCTACATCCCCGCCCCCTGCGGCGACGCCGGCAATGCCATCGGCGGCGCCCTGCTGGCCTGGCACGAGGAGACCGGCAAGCCCCGTGGCTGGCAGATGGAGCACGCCTACCTCGGCCCGGAGTTCTCCGCCTCGGCAATCCGGCGGGCGCTTGAAGAGCGCAAGCTCACCTACCGGGAGGTGCCCGACCCCTCCCGTGAGGCCGCCCGCCTGCTTGCGGCGGGCAACATCACCGGCTGGTTCCAGGGGAGGGCCGAGGCCGGCCCCCGGGCGCTCGGGAACCGGTCGATCCTCGCCGACCCCCGGCCGGACCACATGAAGGACACCATCAACGCCGAGGTGAAGCACCGGGAGCCGTTCCGGCCCTTCGCCCCCTCGGTGCTGGCCGAGGAGGCGCCGAACTGGTTCGAGCCCGTCGCCCCGTCGCCGTTCATGCTGCTCTGCCTGCCCATCCGGCCCGAGCGCCGGAGCCAGGTCCCGGCAATCACGCACGTGGATGGGACCGGTCGCCTGCAGACGGTCACCGAAGGCGCCAACCCGCCGTTCCGCCGGTTGATCGAGGCGTTCCACCAGGAGACGGGCGTGCCGATGGTGCTGAACACGTCCTTCAACGACCAGGGGGAGCCCATCGTCTGCTCGCCCGGGGAGGCCCTCCGGACCTTCTTCTCGACCGGGCTCGACGCCCTTGTCATCGGCCGATACGTCCTGGAGAAGGAGCCGCCCGCCTGAACGAGGTGTGGAGCGATCCTGCGCTTTGGCGTGCGGGCCGGATCTCGGAGGGTAGGTTGTAGAGTGGAGGGGCGATGAGCGACCTTGACCGGCTGTTGCAGCAGGTGGAAGAGTTGAAGAAGCTCGCCGTCCGCCCGGACGACTCCTGGATGGACACCATGTCCAACGACGAACTCGTGGCCCTTGGCAAGCGCGTCCGAAAGGTCGCCGACGGGCTGTCCGGCCTGCAGAGCCAGCTCCGGCGCCAGGTGCCGTCGAACCCCATGAAACCGGTCCTGCCCCAGCGGGCAGCCGCGACGGGCTCGCTCGGCAGCATGGTCCGGCGGGACACGTCGGGTTCGGCCCGCCCCCCAGCCGCATCGTCCTTCTCGCCGCCAGCGCCGGCATCCCCCGCCAAGCCCTACCAGAACCCCTTCCCCGTGGCTGCATCCGACGCCGCAGACCTGAGCAACCCGATGCAACGCCGGCGGGGCGTGATCCCCCGGGAGGCCCCGGCCGGCCCGCCGCGCCCGAAGCCGCCAATGGGCCAGCGCGGGGGCACCGAGACGCCGCCCCCCGGCAGGCGCCGCCCGAACGCCTGACGCCTGACGCGCGTCGCAGGGAGCCGTACCGAGGACCACGTCTGGACTTCCGCGCGGGGAAGTCTCTACGATACGCGCCATGGATCGCCACCGGGCCCGGGGGGGCTTGCGGTTCCGGACGAACGGGGGGGTCCGCCGCCTCGGGCGGCAAGCGGCATCCGTGGTCGCCGCCTCGGCCCTCGTGCTGTCGGCCTGCAGTAGCAAGACGTCCACCGGCACCACGTCGTCGCCGAGCGCCGGCAACAGCGCGGGCAAGACGATCCAGCTCGGTGCCGTGCTCTCGCTGACCGGGGCAGGGGGCATCTACGGTCCCCAGCAGCGCAACGGGGTGGCGCTCGCCGAGGAGGAGCTCAACGGCACCGGCATCAACGGGGCCAAGATCAACGTCAAGGTCGTGGACGACGCCTCGGACAAGACCCAGGGCGCCCAGCAGTTCCAGACGCTCATCCAGTCGGACCAGGTCCTCGGCATCATCGGCCCGACACTGTCGAACACCGCGGTCGGCGCACACCCGGTGGCCGACCAGTACAAGACCCCGGTCATCGCTCCCTCGAACACCGGCAACCAGATCGTCGGGAACTGCCCCTACAGCTGCACCTACATCTTCCGGGACAGCCTCGGCGAGGCCGCGGCCATCCCGGCGAACCTGGCTGTGGCGGTCGCCAAGCTCCACCCCACGACCGCCGCGCTGGCGTTTGCGAACGACGACAAGTTCTCCTCCGACGGGGCGGCCATCTTCAAGTCGACCTTCACTGCCGACAGCATCAACCTGGTCGACACCGAGCAGTTCCCGAAGGCACAGACGGACTTCTCGACCTATGCCACGAGCATCATCGCCCGCAAGCCCGACGTCGTCGCGATCTCGGGCGTCGGCGGCGTCCCCTCGAAGCTCATCGTCGAGCTCCGGCGCCAGCGCTACGCTGGTCCCATCCTCGGCGGCAACGGCTTCAACAGCTCGTCGGTGTCGTCGCAGGCGGGCCAGGCGGGCGCCGGCGCCCAGTCGGGCAGTGCCTGGTTCCTCCGCACCACCACCACCGTCAACACCAGGTTCGTCGCCGCGTACAAGGCGAAGTACAACGCCAACCCCGACCAGTTCGCGGCCCAGGCCTACACCGCGGTGTACCTCTTCGCCGAGGCGGCGCGCCACGCGACGCTGACCTTCAACGATCCTGCGAAGGACCGGGACGCCCTCAAGGCGGCCCTGGAGAAGGTGTCCCTCGACACGCCGTTGGGGCCCTTCAGCTTCACCAGTGCCCACGACGTGCACCAGCCCATCTATGTGGTCGCCATGGATGGCGCGGGCGGGTTCACGTTGGTGGACACCGTGCAGCCGTAGCCGGGGATGCTGTCGCAGGCCCTCAACGGCCTCTTCACCGGCAGCATCTACGCCCTCTTCGCCGTCGGCTACACACTGGTGTTCGGCGTGCTCGACATCCTGAACCTCGCCCACTCGGCGGTCTTCATGCTGGGGGCGGTGATTGCGTACACCCTGGCGGTGACCCTCGGCTTCCCGTTCGTCGTGGCGGCGCTGGGTGCCACCCTCGCCTGCGCGGTCATCGGCTACGGGATCGACCGCGTCGCCTTCCGGCCCCTCCGGCACCGGTCGGCCCCACCGATCAGCGCCCTGCTCACGAGCATCGGCCTGGCGCTGGTCTTCGTGAACATCGCCGAGCTGCGCTTCGGGGCCAACTCCCGGGCGCTGCCGGCGTCTGTCGCCCTCTCGGGCTCACTGCACGTCGGCAACCTCGTCCTCGAGGACAGCAAGATCGCGACACTCGTGCTCAGCCTCGCCCTGGCCGCCATCCTCGGGTGGGTCGTCCGCCGGACCCGGGCCGGCCGGGCGGTCCGGGCCGTGGCCGAGAACCCGAAAGCGGCGCAGCTCATGGGGATCGATGTCGATGCGGTCATCGCCTGGACCCTCGTGGTCAGCTCGGCGCTCGGCGCCGTCGCCGGGATCCTCTACGGGCTGTCGCAGCACGACATCAGCCCGTTCATGGGCCGAGACCAGATCGAGCTCAAGGGCCTGGCCGTGATCGTCCTGGGCGGGATGGGGTCCATCCGGGGGGCCGTCGTGGCCGGGTACCTTCTCGGGCTTGCCGAGGTGGCGGCGCAGGTCTTCCTCGGGTCCAACGTGTCCGCGGGCGTCGCGTTCGCCGTGCTGTTCCTGGCGCTGGTCGCGTTCCCCGGCGGCATGCTCCGGGGGCGCCGCGTCGCCCGGGAGGTCTGAGCGGCGTGCAGTTCTTCGTGCAGCTCTTCAGCGACCCGCTCACCTTCTACCGCGCCCACCAACTCCTGCTCGCTCAGATCGGCATCAACGCCCTGCTGACCCTCTCCATGTACCTCACGCTCCGGGCCGGGATGCTGACGCTCGCCAACGTCGGCTTCATGGCCGTCGGGGCGTACACCTCGGTCCTGCTGCACGTGAACGGCCACCTGCCCCTGCTGCTGGCGGTCCTCGCCGGCGTCCTGGCGGCGGGCCTGCTCGCCGTCCCCATCGGGGTCCCCGTGCTCCGGCTGTCCGGCATCTTCCTCGCCATCGCCACGATCGGCTTCGGTCAGGTCGTCGTCGGCGCCATCCTCAACATCCCCCTCACCGGCGAGGGCCGGGGGCTGACCGTGCCGGACGCCAGTGCGTCGCTGCTTCCCGCCTACCTGTCCCTGGTGGCGGTTGCCTCCGTCCTCTGGCGGGTGGGCAGGACGCGCCTCGGCATGGCCTGGGACGCCATCCGGGAAGACGCCCTTGCCGCGGCGGCCCAGGGGATCGACGTCGCCCGCTACCGCCTGCTCGCGTTCGTCCTCGGGGCGGTCCTCGCCGGCTATGCGGGCGCGCTGGAGGCTCACATCAACTTCTTCATCGACACCTCCCTCTACACGTTCCAGCGCGTCGTCGGGGTGCTGGTGTTCGCCACGCTCGGTGGCGTCGCCCGGGTGGCCGGCCCGGTCGTCGGCTCCACGATCCTCACCGCCCTGCCCGACATCATCCGCTTCGCCTCGAGCTACCGGGACGGCCTGTACGGGGTCATCCTCATCGCGCTGGTGATCTTCCGGCCGCAAGGGCTCCTCGGTAGCCTCGTTGGCCGGCGACGGGGGGCAGGCGTTCGCCGCCCCGGCCGCCCCCGCCGGCTGGTGCGGCGGTGATCCTCGAGGTTGCCGGGGTCGCCCGGCACTTCGGGGGCGTCCGGGCGGTCGACGGGGTGGACCTGGCCCTGGCCGACGGCGAGTTGCTCGGCCTCATCGGGCCCAACGGAAGTGGCAAGACGACGCTGATCGACCTCATTAGCGGGTTCCAACGGCCAGACCGCGGGACCCTGGCCTTCGCCGGGAACCCGGTCACCGGCTGGCGTCCCCACCGTCTTGCCGCCCGGGGCCTGGCCCGGACCTTCCAGCGGGTGCGCCTGTTCGGCGGGCTCAGTGTCGCGGACAACGTGCTCGTCGGCATGCACGCCCGCAGCGGGGGCGCCGACATCGCCCGCCTCCTCGGCCTGCCCGGGGCCCGGGCCTCGGCCCGGACTCGGGCCGCGGAGGCCGAGGCGCTGCTCGAGCGGGTCGGGTTGCCCGGCGTCGGCGACCGCCCGGCCTCGGCCCTTGCCTACGGCCAGCAGCGCCGGCTGGAGATCGCCCGGGCCCTCGCGGGCTCGCCCCGGCTCCTCCTGCTGGACGAGCCGGTGGCCGGGATGAACCCCGCCGAGGTCGCCAGCCTGTCTGCCCTCTTCACCCAGCTCAACCGCGAGGGCCTGGCGATGATCCTGGTCGAGCACCACCTGCGGCTCGTCGTCGAGGTCTGCAGCCGGATCGCGGTGCTGAACTACGGGAAGAAGATCGCGGACGGCCCCCCGGCGGCCGTGCTCGAGGACCCCGTGGTCGCCGAGGCGTACCTCGGGAAGGCCGGTGCCACCGAGGTGCTGCCGTGAGCCTCCTCGAGGTCGAGCACCTCGCGGTCTCCTACGGGGCCATCGAGGCGGTCCGGGACGCCTCCCTCCGCGTCGAGACCGGAGAGATCGTCGCGGTGATCGGGGCGAACGGCGCGGGCAAGTCCACCCTACTGTCGTGCCTGAGTGGCCTGGTCCGCCCGAGGGCCGGGACGGCGACCTACCTCGGCGGGAACCTCGCCACGATGCACCCGTGCGACATCGTGGCGGCGGGCCTCGTCCAGGTCCCCGAGGGCCGGGAGGTGTTCGCCCGGATGACGGTCCGGGAGAACCTCGACCTGGGGGCGTGGCGCCGGAAGGACCGCAGCACGGTCGCCCGCCAGGTGGACGAGGTGTTCGAGAACTTCCCGATCCTCGCCGGCCGGCGGGACGAACTGGCCGGCAACCTTTCCGGCGGTGAGCAACAGATCCTCGCGCTTGCCCGAGGCCTGCTGTCGAAGCCCCGGCTGCTGCTGCTGGACGAGCCGTCCCTGGGCCTGGCGCCGAAGCTCGTGGACCAGGTGTTCGAGATCGTCGAGGGCATCCGCTCCGAAGAGACGTCGATCCTGCTCGTGGAACAGAACGCTCTCCAGGCCCTGGCCCGGGCGGACCGGGCCTACGTGATGGCGTCGGGGGCCACGACGCTCACGGGCACCGGCAGGGAACTGCTCGGCAATCCCGAGGTGCGCCTGGCCTACCTGGGGCTGTAGGGGGCGGGGAATGCCCAAGGGTTGGTCGTTTTTCGCGCGTATCCGCGCGATTTTCGACTAACCCCGTCGGGCGGCGCTCCGCTACGGGCAGTGGCGAGGGTGGCCCCCGCCCTCGGGCCAGCATCGCCCCTGGGCGTGCCGCAGGGCGTCGGGCCGGCCCCCCGCCCGCTCGTGTTCGGCTCGCAGCCGGACGTGGCGGCGCGGCACCGGATGCGCCCGGGAGGGTGCCTCCTGTCGAAGCGCTGCCCGAACGTGCCCGTAGTGCGCGCAGCCGCGCACCGTTGGGACCAGGCGCTCTTCGTGGCGGTCGTTCACGTCAGTTGCTTCATCCGCACCGCGATCACTGATGCCGACGCTCCCCTGCGACGGCCACTCCCAGGCCGGGCCGACGGGATCGGACTCGTGGACCAGCGCTTGGTTCCCGGGTCGTAGGTGGCGCAGGACGCCGACGCAGCCCCACCGAACAGGTACCGGCCGTCGGGCAGGGTGCAGCAGATGGTGTCGCCGACCTGGGCGCGCCCGGCGCCGCTGGGGACCGCCGACCACGACGACGTGAGGGGGTCGTAGATCTCCATCGTCCCGGGGCCTGGGTCTGCCCGGTGCAGGCGGCCCTGGTAGGCGGGGTGCATCCGCTTGAGGTTGCGGAGCTGGGCAGGGGTGGGGGTCGGCGGGGCCTCACTGGCAGGGCTCGTTGGCACCGACCGCCACAACCTCGTGGTCTGCTCCTGGGTGAGCACGTCGCAGTCGGTCAGCAGGAACACCGTCGTGATCTCGGAATCTGGGTCATCGGACGCTGGCTGAGGCATCTCGTTCGCTCCTCCGTGATCGGTCGTAGAGATCTCGTCGAGAATGAGAGCGGCCTGGTGCGGGCCTGATACGAGGCTTTTGTCAGAGCACCGGGATGAGGACGGCCAAACCGCCTGCGCCTGCCATGGCATCCAGGCGGGAGACGAAGTCGGTCTCGTCCTCCCCGCGCTCCCGCATGTCGCAGAGGTGCTCGGCTGCCTCCCAGGCGACGTCGCGGGTGGCGATGACAAGCCAGTCGTCGATCTTGTTCACGACGCGGCCGAGCACCATCCGGTCGATGAGGCGCTCCCACGTGCTCTCGAAGTGCTCGCGGAGCGACTGCATCTCCTCGGCGAAGATCGCGTTGATCTCCTGATACGACTGGTGCTTGGCCCCGGCGTTGGGGGGCGACCCCAACTGGGCGCAGGTGTCGGCGACCGCGATCGCCAGGTCGAAGTTGACGTGGGCGTTGACGCCGGCGGCGGCGAACTGGAGCCGGGTGATGTGGGGGTGTGCCCGCCGCAGGAACAGCACGGACCAGGCATTGGGGACGGCCTCGGGGGCGAGGACGTTGTTCCGGAGGGCTGTGAGGTAGCGGTTGGCGAAGACGACGTCGAGCGCCCTGACGAAGTCGGGGTCGTCGAAGCGACCGGAGTGGATCCCCTCGAGCACTCGGGTGGTAATCCGATGATAGAGAAAGCTGAAGCAGGCGACCCCGTCGTGCTGGCCCCGGAGCTCGTGGGCCTCGGCGTAGGTCATGATTTCATCGAGTCGCTCGATGACCTCCTCGACGGTGTCGACCGGCGCGGCGGTGTACGGCGAGGCGGGTGTGACCACCGCGCTGGCGAGCTGTTGGGGTGCCATCGATCACATCCTCCTGGTTGGGTTCCCCCTCTTGGGGGATCGTCTGGGAGGATCATGTCAGCGGCCCGGCCGGTGTCGCATCGGGAGAACCCCCTATTTCCGGGCGCCGCGATTCCTTAGTTCTGCGCCGGGTCGTCAAGGAGGCCGAGGCGGTGGGCGTAGCCACTGGCCTCGACGCGGCTGCGCAGGCCGAGCTTGCGAAGGATGTTCGACACATGGACGCCAGCGGTCTTCTCGCTGATGAACAGGATGGTGGCCACCTCGCGGTTCGTGCGGCCCATGGCGACGAGCCGGAGCACCTCCACCTCCCGCCGGGTGAGGCCGAGGTTCGCCTCGGGGGCCTGCGGCGCTGAGGGCGCGGCGGGGGCCGGGCGGGCGGGGGCGTCCAAGGCGATCCCGGCGCGGGCGGCGAGGCCCTCCACCTCGCGCCGCAGCGGGTTGGCGCCCAACGTGAGCGCAACCGCGTGGGCAGACCGCAGGGCCTCAGCGGCGGTACCCGACCGGGCACGCCGCGCCAGGAGGGCCTCGGCCGTCCGCCAGCGCGCGTAGGCGGCGGGGTACGGCTGGCCCATCGCGTCCCACGTCGTCGCCACCGATTCCCAGGTCTCCGCGGAGCTGGCTCCCTCAAGCCGGCTGCGCTCTCCTTCGCACATCGCTGCGTAGAGCTCGGCCGCCCGGTGCACCGCCGCCGCGGCGGGGTCAAGCCGCCCGATCAAGCCCCGGAGATGCGTGAGCAGGCCCTCGGCGGTCGACCGGGCGGCGACGACGTCCTCGGTGCCGCGCCGTCCCCGTGCCTGCTCCGCCCGGTCGGCCTCGGTCCGGAGCCCGTGCCAGGCGAGCGGGGCCGCGAACCAGACCTCCTGGCTCACGGTCAGCTTGGCAAGCCCGGCGGCGACTGCGTCCCGGGCATCGTCGAGCCGCCCCTCCCACAGCGCGAGGCCGGCTTCCAGGGTGAGGACCGGCACGGTGAAGCGCGGGTCGATGGCGCGGATGGACAGCTCCTTGACCGCCTCGAGGTCACCGGCGGTGGCGGCGAAGTCCCCTCGGGCCATGGTGATCTTCGCCCGGGCGAGCCGGAGGTCCATGACGGCGGTACCGGCGGGGTTGGCGTCGAAGGCCTCCCGCACCCGACGCTCTCCCTCGTCCCAGCGGCCGAGGCGGAACAGGGTGTTGGCGATCATCGCCTGGAGCGTTGCCCCATGGAACCGGACCAGGCCCATCGTCCGCACCCGGGCAAGGCCCTCCTCGGCGACGACGACCGCCTCCTCCAGCCGGTTGAGGGGCTCGGACAGCAGGGTCGCCAGGTGGAGGTAGGCACGGGCCACGCCGTCGGCATCGCCGTCCTCCTCCGCGATGCGGCGCGCCTCGTGCAGCAGGGCCACGCCCCCCGGGTCGCCGAGGTAGGCGAGGTCGAAGCCGAGCACCCCCAGCACCTGCGCCTCCTCGCGCCGGGACCCCGTTCGCCGTGCGAGGTCGAGGGCCTCCTCGGCCCGTCGGCGGGATTCGCCGTAATGGCCGGCCAGCATAAGGGCCCCGGCCTGGGCGCCGACCACCCGGGCCGCCACCGGCGTCTCGCTGCCGGCGGCGACCAGCTCGACGGCTCGCTCGTAGGCGACGAGGGCGTCCTCGCTGGCCCCGGAGTCCCAGAGGTAGCGCCCCAGCCGCTCCCAGACCAGGGCGGCGTTGGGTGCGGTCGCCCCCCGGCCGAGCGCAGCCGTGGCGGCCCGGGCGTGGGCGGCGGCCCGGGCGTGGTCGCCGGCGAGGTTGGCACACTCGGCGGCCCGCATCCGTAGCTCGAGGCCGTCGATGCGGGGGGCCCCGGGCACATCCGGCACCGATCCCGTCTCCCAGAGCTGCAGCGCCCGCTCCAGGTGGGCGCACGCCTCGGCGAAGCCGAAGGAGCTCTCGGCGGCGACGGCGGCCTCCACGGCCGCGGGCAGCGCGTTGGCGTGGTCGCCTGCCGCGTACCAGTGCCAGGCGAGTTCGACGGCCGCCGAGCCGTAGGCGAGGCTCCGGTCGGCGGTGAGCACCCGGGCGCAGGCCCGGTGCAGGGCGATGCGCTCGGCCGGCAGGAGCTGCTCCTCGACGGCCTCGCGCAACAGGCTGTGGCGGAACGTGTAGCCGCCGCGGGGATCGACCAGGAGGACCTGCTGGTCGACGCACTCCCGGATGGCCCTTATGAGATCCACGCCGAGGTCCTCCTGCGGGAGGTGCGTGAGCGCCGCCAGCAGCTCGTGGCGGACGGGGGAGCCGGTGGCCGCGACCATCGCGAGGAGCCTCGTCGCTGCGGGACTCAGGCTGCCGATGCGGGCGAGGAGTACCTGGCGCAGGGTGGGTGGAAGCTCCTCCTGGCCGGCCACCATCGCGGCGAGGAGTTCCTCGGCGAAGAAGGCGTTGCCTTCCGAGCGTGCCCAGATGGCCTCGACGATGTCGGGGCGGACGGGGGCGCCAAGGATGCTGCCGAGCTGGCTGGTCATGGCCTGCCGGGAGAGCCGTGGCAGCTCGATGAGCTCCGCTTCCGCCCCCCGGAGGAGCTCGGCCAGCCATGCGTGGAGGGCGTGGCCCGGCACGAGGGCGTCGCTGCGGTAGGTGCCGACGAAGAGGAAGGGCTGGCGCCGCAGGTTGCCGATCAGGAAGGTCAGCAGGTCCCGCGTGGAGCGGTCCGACCAGTGGAGGTCCTCGACCATCAGCACGACGGGGCCGAGGGCGCTGGCCTGCTCGATCGTCCGGAGGACGGGTTCGAAGACGTGGTCCTGGGCACGGCGCGCCGGCTCCGGCGCGCCCCCGGGGGGCCCGCTCGGCGGGGGTTCCGTCCCCAGTTCCGTCTCCAGGGGGCCGGCGGGAATGGGGGGCGCGAGGGGAGCCGCGGCCAGGACGGGTTCACCGAGCGCGCGGGCTGCCGGGCCGGGCGCCGCGATGGCGGCGAGTGCGGGCTCGGCGTCGGCCAGGCGCAGGCTGCGCAGCGCATCGATGACCGGCCAGTAGGGGGGAGCGCCGTCGGCCAGCGCCAGGCAGGCGCCGACGAGGACCGTCGCCCCCGTGCACCGTGCGGCGACGAACTCCGTCAGGAGGCGGGTCTTGCCCACCCCGGCTTCGCCGGAAACAATGAGCGCCCCGCCGCGTCCTCCCGCGGCTCGGTCCAGGGCCTGGCCGAGGCGATCCATCTCCTCGGCCCTCCCCACGATCTCCGGGCTGGATTGGCGTCCGGGCACCGCCCAAGCCTCCCGTACATCTCGCCTGAGGAAATGGCGAGTATACAGGCGGGTGGAAGCCGCCCCGATCGGCTCGGGGGGACCTGCGCCAAGCCCCAGCACCGTCAGAAACGGATGCGGTAGGCCAGCGCCGTCGGGCTGCCGGGGCTCGCGACGTCGAACTCGGGGACACGCTCGAAGCCCAGGGCTTCGTAGAGGGCACGGGCCGCCGCCATGAACGGGGCAGTGTGCAGGCCGAGGACGGGGGCCCCCAACGCCCGTGCGCGCTCGAGGCACGCCGCGACCAGGAGCCTGCCGATGCCCTGCCCTCGGGCGGCGGGGTCCACGGCGAGCATGCGGAGCACCGGCCACGGGACGGGGAACCCGTGCACGCCGGAGCCGGAGCCGTCGGGCAGCAGGGTGATGGTCCCGGCGATCCGCCCCCCGAGGTCCGCGACGAGGACGCTGGCGTGCGGGAGGTGCCGGCCCACGTCCCGGATGTCCTCCTCGTACACCTCGACGAACGCCGGGGTGACCAGCGGCCGGTACTCCCGGAATGCCCGGACGGTGAGGTCGCCGACCTCTTCCAGTTCGTCGGGCCGGACGTCCCGGATCACGGTTCCGGCGTCAACCATTCAATTTCGGCTTTTCCTTCTGAACGTGTCCTCATTGGTCAGGATTGCGGTGGTGTGAAATCCCAAAAAGAGGGGACGAAACGATCCCATTAGTGCAGAATGAGCCGGTCTTTCTGACCCTGACCGACGGGAGGCTTTGATGCGCTCGAGTAGGTGCACGATCTATCGGCGGGCAGCGGGGATCTCGACGACCCTACTCGCCTTCTGGCTCCTCGTCCTGTCCCCTGTGACGGCCGCCAGCGCCGACGGCAATGCGTTCGGCACCGCCAGCAGCCTCCCCAAAACCTATGCAAGCGCATTGTCACCCGCCGACATCGCCCGCCTCTCGACCAACCCGGTGGACAAGGTGATCATCCTGCTCCGCAACCAGCACCCCGAGACACCCGGCAAGGCCAGCCAGGGTGCCAGCCGCGCCGCTCTCCTGGCAAATGACCAGGCCCATGTCACCAACGAATTGGCTGCGCTCAAGGCGCCGGCGGTGCACGCCTACTCCTTTGTGAATGCCGTGGCGGCGACCGTCTCCAAGGCGGAGGCCGACCGGCTGGCGACCGATCCCGCGGTGCTGGCCGTCGTGCCGGACAAGCTGGTGACGGGACCGAGCCCCGCCGCGGCGGCAGCGTCCGCCGCCGCCGTACCAAGCGCGAGCGCAGCGACCGTGACCGTGACCGCCGCGCCCGGCGTCTGCCCGACGGACCCCGCCAAGCCGATCCTCGAGCCCGAAGCGCTGCAGGTGATGAACGTGGACTTCGGTGCCGGGTCGACGCAGCCGGCGGCGCATGACCTGGCCACCGGGAAGGGGGTCAAGATCGCCGTCTTCCCCGACGGGCTGGACCCCAACATCCCCAACTTCAAGCGCGCCGACGGGACGTCGGCCATCTTCGACTACCAGGACTTCTCGGGCGAGGGCCTCTTCGCCACGACCGGCGGGGGCGAGGCGTTCGGCGACGCCAGCTCGCTCATCTCCCAGGGCACCCAGACCTACAGCCTGAACGGCCACGTCAACCCCGCCTTCCCGCTGCCGGCCGGCTGCAACATCCAGATCAAGGGGGTGGCGCCCGACGCGTCCGTTGCGGTGATGAAGGTGTTCGGCAACGCCAACGCCGCCTTCAACAGCGAGATCCTGCAGGGGATCGACTACGCGGTGACCGTCGACAATGTCGACATCCTGAGCCAGTCCTTCGGCGGCAACCCCGTCCCCAACCCCGGGCTCGACCCGATCGGTCTCTTCGACCAGGACGCCGTGGCGGCCGGCATCACCGTCGTCGTGAGCACCGGCGACGCCGGGACGACCAGCACAATCGGCACCCCGGCGACCGTTCCCGGTGTCATCAGGGCGGGGGCGTCGACCACCTACCGGCTCTACGCCCAGACCTCGTCCTACGGGTACCAGCTTGCCGGCCACGGCTGGGTGAGCAACATGGTCTCGGCGATCAGCAGCTCGGGCATCACGGAGTACGGGCCGGGGACGATCGACATCCTGGCTCCCGGTGAGGCCGGTTGGTCGGACTGCTCGACCAACACCGCGGTCTTTACCAACTGCGCCGACATCTACAAGGGCCCCAAACCGCAACCGATCCAACCCTTCGGCGGGACCAGCCAGTCGTGTCCCCTCACGGCCGGTACCGCCGCCCTCGTCATCCAGGCTTACCGCGACACCCACTCGGGGGCGACCCCGTCGCCGGGCCTGGTGAAGGACATCATCATGAGCACCGCCCAGGATGTGTCGGTGCGCGCCGACAACCAGGGCGCCGGGCTGGTCGATGCCCTGCGCGCGGTCCAGGAGGCCCGGTCCATCCACGACAGCAACGGTGCCCCGGCGGCGACGGGGCAGAGCCTCCTCTACTCGCCGACCTCGATCGGCTTCACGGCGCCGCCTGGGCAGTCCCAGACCGTCCCCGTGACCGTCACCAACAACGGCACCCTTGCCAAGCGGGTCTCCCCGGCGATCCGAGTCCTGGGCCCCGCCGCAACGATCGCCCGGGGCGACCTCGCCCTCGACCCGGCGGCGGACCCCACTTTCACCTACATGACCGGCGCCACGGTCCACGACGTCCACACCGTGCCATTCACCGTGGGCCCGGGAACCGACCGCCTCGTCACCCGCATCGCGTGGCTGGGCAGCGACACCGTCCCGGGTGGGAATACCCTCCGCATCACGCTGGTCGATCCGTTCGGCCGCATCGCCGCCCAGTCGCGGCCCCAGGGCGCCGGGGCGGGCTTCGGGGAGGACGAGATCCATAACCCGACGTTCGGCACCTGGCAACTCGTCGTCTTCGACTCGACCGGCTCGCCCTACAAGGGCCCGGTCCACTACACGATCACGGGTGCACGCTTCCAGACCATCGACGCGGTCTCGCCCGGCAGCCGCATGATCAAGCCCGGGGCCTCGGCGACGTTCGCCGTCTCGGTCACCACGCCCCGGCACCCCGGCGACCTGGCGGAAGCCGTCACCTTCGGGACCTCCTTCAACAGCGGCCAGCAGGCTCCTCCCGCCTCGATCCCTGTGATCCTGCGCTCGCTCGTTCCGGTCGACCGCGAGGACGGCGGGAGCTTCAGCGCCACGTTGACCGGCGGCAACGCCCGGATGACGTTCGCCGGTTCGGAGCTCGTGTACCAGTTCGACGTCCCTGCCGGTGTCCATGCGATCGATGTGGACGTCTCCACCGCCGCCCCCGGCTACCAGCTGGTCGGCTTCCTCGCCGACCCCAACATCTCCCCCGTGGACGTGCAGGGGACCTCGGCCCAGGACGGCTCGGGCCTCAACGGCCAGACCTTGCACCTGACGTGGGCCAACCCGGTGCCGGGGCGCTGGAACCTCGACCTTGCCACGCTGTTCGGGAACCAGTCCCTGCTGACCAGCACCCGCGTCAGCGGGACGATCCGCTTCGACCGGGCCAGGGCCTCGGCGACCGGGGTGCCGGACAGCCCCTCGACGGTGCTGGCCAGCGGCGTGACGACGACCGCAACCATCCACGTCGTCAACACCGGCAACTCACCGGCCGAGTACTCGATCGACCCCCGCCTCAGCGAGGACAGCGTGCTGTCGCTGAACAGCCTGACCTCGACGGGGGGGACCCTGCCACTGGACGTCACGGGAGTCGGGAACGTCCCGCAGTTCGTGGTGCCCCCGTTCTCCACCAGGCTTGACATCGCGGCGGCCTCGACGGTGCCGATCGACTTCACGACCAGCCCCTTCTTCGGCTCCCCGGAGATCCTCTCGGCGCAGAGCGGGGACAACGCCGTGGTCACCTACCAGGCTCCGGACATCCCCGCCTCCCTCTGGTCGTGCCCGCCGACCGAGTTCGGGCCGGGGCCCTCGACGCCGGCGCCGTACTCCTGCGGAGCCGATGCGGTGACGAAGGCGTTCGACCCGGCGGTCGACTCGTCGACGGGGAACATCTGGTCGGCCCTGGAGGGCCTGACGGGCACCTACGCCCCGTTGGTGCTGCAGCCGGGCCAGAGCGGGGACATCACCCTGACGATCACGCCCGATGGCCCCGCCGGTCAGGTCGTATCCGGCTTCCTCGCCGTGGAGACGTTCAACTTCACGACGGTGAGCTCGGATCAACTCGTCCAGATCCCCTACACCTACAAAGTGGGCTAGCGCCGGCGTCGGCAGCCCTAAGTGAGGAGTTTTTGTCAGCTATAGCAGCACTTTTTCTCCTCACTTCAAAATAGGCGACGTTTTGTCACCCCTCACCGCCACAATGGGGTCATGGGCGATGGTCTTTATAGCCTGAGCGCATCACAACATGGTCTGATCTCACGGGAACAGGCCCTCCGGCAGGGTTTGTCGCCCGGGGGGTGGCGGTGGCTCTCCCAGAGCGACGACTGGCGACGGGTGTACGCCGGGGTCTATCGCAGGGTCGGGGCGCCCGAGACCTGGGAGCAGGCTCTCATGGCCGGCTGCCTCGCCACGGATGCAATCGCCTCTCACGGCGCAGCCGGCGCGCTGTGGCGCCTGCCGGAGGTCGAGCGGAGGCTCGAAGTCACCATCCCGCAAGGCCGCCGAGTGGTACTCAAGGGTTTCGAACACCACCGGACGCGCTTCCTCCAGCCGATGGACCGCACCCACCGCAGGGGGCCCGGTCACGTCGCTCGCCCGCACGGTGATCGACGTGTCGCTCGACGTCCCCGGCCTGGCACCCGCGCTGGTTGACCACGTGCTCGCCAAGCGGAAGGTGCCCCTCGCCCTC